>Ga0070683_100002550_pt1 | contig 14549 bp, 14 predicted proteins | sample KBSC713LmetaG_FD_64662 | JGI IMG/M metagenome (GOLD analysis project Ga0070683, IMG submission 64662) | Corn rhizosphere microbial communities from Kellogg Biological Station, Michigan, USA - KBS C7.1-3L metaG | ecosystem: Host-associated > Plants > Roots > Rhizosphere ...
CCGGGCCCGTGACCCACGGCGGGAATGGGCAGTGAGACGGTTGCCGGCAGTCCGACGGCGCGGAGCGGATGCACCGAGTGGTCGTCGTCGAGCCGCGAGAAGCCGCGCATGACGAACGCGACGAACAGGTAGAGCGCGAGCCCGAGGAGCGCCGCGATCGCCGTCGACGTGAGCCCATCGAACCGGCGCAGGGCGAGCAGGCCGCCGAGACCGGTGAAGAAGATGCCGGTCGTGATCGCGCGAATGCTGCGGAAGTTGAAGACGGAGAGGGACGACCCCGTGTGGCTCAGGTGGAGATCGTGGTCCGCGACGTGGCCACCGATCTCGTGCGCGCCCCCCGATCCGAAGAGCGCTCCGACGCCCTGCAGCAGCACGCCGACGCCCCCCAGCACCGCGAGGAAGAGGAAGACGGAAGCGAGCGAGGGCATGCCCAAACGTCCGAATCCGCGCGTCGCGCCGCAAGGACGCTGTGACGTTTCGCGACACCGGTCGTCTTCCATCATCCAGCCCCAGCGAGCCCGAACTCGTATGCCCAGGAAACCGTCGACCGAACCGACGCCGCGTACGACGCCCCACACGAAGCGGCCCTACGTGCGCCCCGTGCTCAAGCGCTACGGCGACCTCGCGCAGCTCACGAAAGCGAAGGGGAGATCGGGTCAGAACTCCGACGGCGCGATCGCGAACAACAACAAGACCGTCTAGCCGTTCCTCGCCGCTCGCCAGAGTCACGGTGCAACGGATCCACGGCCTCGTCATTCGGGGCGACGTCACGCTTCCCGGGATCGCGCACGCGCACGCATCGACGCCCGATGTCGTGCTGGAGCTCGTGGACGAGCTTCCCGCTCCCGTCACCGCGCGTCTCCGCTACCGCGCCGGCGCAGCCGACGACGTCGGCGCGCGGGTGGAGATCGTGGACGACGCCCGCGGCCACGTCGCCTTCCGCTATGGCGACGGCACCGCGATCGACGTCGATCATCGCGCGCGGCCCGCACGCATCCGCGCCGCGATCGCGCCGGGCCAGACGCTCGAGGACCTCACCGCCTATCTCTACGGCCCCGTGCTCGGCTTCCTGCTGCGCGCGTGGTCGCGGCTGGCGCTTCACGCCAGCTGCGTTCGGATCGACGACGGCGCCGTGCTCATCGCCGGTGCCGCCGGTGCCGGGAAATCCACCACGGCGGCGGCGCTCGCGACGCGTGGCTATGCGGTCGTCTCCGATGACCTCACCGCGCTGACGCTCGACGACGGCGCGGCGATCGCCTGGCCGGCGTTCGACCATCTGCGCCTCTGGCCGACGAGCCAGTCGCTCGTGCTCGGCGATGCGGCGTCCCTCGAGCGCATCACGCCGACGTGGGACAAGCGCCGCTTCCCCCTCGACGGCGCCGCGTTCGCCGACGTGCCCTGCCCCGTGCGCGCCATCGTCGTGCTGCGCGAGCGGAGGAGCGACGCGCGTCTCGTCGCCCGGGCGCTGACGCCGGCGCACGCCGTCATCAAGCTCGCCACGCTCACCTACGCGAACTATCTGCTCGACGCACCGATGCGCGCGCACGAGCTGATTCAGCTCGGCGCGCTCGTGCGTGCGGTGCCGGTCGTCGCCGTGACGCCCCCCGCAGGGCGCGATGGGCTCGGCCACCTGTGCGACGCGATCGTCCGCGCGGCGGCGACGCGCGCGGTGGCGTTCGCGTGAGCTACACGATGGAGGAGTACGCGCGGATGCTCGTCGATCCGGTGCGCGGCGCGAAGTACTTCGCCGCCCTGCGCCGCTCGGTGAAGCCGGACATGGTCGTCGCCGACATCGGCGCGGGGCCCGGCGTGCTCGGGATCTACGCCGCCACCCTCGGCGCGCGCCGCGTGTACCTCGTCGAGCCCGAGTCGGCGGTGAACGCCGCGTACGCGCTCGCGGCGGAGAACGGCGTGGCGGAGCGCATCGAGGTGATCCGCGCCACCTCCACGTCGATCGAGCTGCCGGAGCGCGCCGACGTCATCGTCTCCGATCTGCGCGGTGTGACGCCATTCCACGGACATCACCTCGAGGCGGCGGCCGACATGCGCCGCCGGCTGCTCGCGCCTGGCGGCGTGTGCATCCCGCGCCGCGACGTGGTGTACTCGGCGCTCGTCGAGGACGACGCGATGTACGCGCGCACGGTGGGTGCGTGGTCCGGCGTGCCGCACCCGGTCGCGCACGAGTCGCTCACGGCGCTCTCGTCCAACGGCTGGTACCGCGCGCGCACGTCGGAGCAGCAGCTCCTGTCCGAGCCGACGCGCTTCGTCACGCTCGACTACGACTGTCCGACGCCGCCGCTGCACGCGCGCTGGGAGGCGCACGCGACGCGCAACGGCACCGCGCACGGGCTGCTCCTCTGGTTCGACACGGCGCTCGTGCCGGGGATCGAGCTGTCCAATGCGCCGAGCGCGCCGCCGGCGCTGTACGGGCAGGCGTTCTTTCCCTTCCGGCCCGCATTCACCCTGCGCCGCGGCGATCGGCTGCAGATCGCGCTGCGCGCCGTGCTCGCCGGCGACGACTACGCGTGGAGCTGGATGGCGGACGACGACGCCGGCCACGCCGCTCGCCACACGACCCTCCGCTCGCTCCCGCTCGATCCCGCGGCGCTCGCCGTACGCTCCGATGACTTCGTGCCGCGTCGCTCCGAGGAAGGGGAGATCATTCGCGCCCTCCTCGACGCGGCGGACGGCGCGACGACGTTCGGTGAGCTGGCGCGCGTGCTCTCCGTCCGCTTTCCCGACCGGTTCGAGACGGAGCAGAGCGCGCTGGACTACGCGTCGCGGCTGGAGGATCTGTGGGCGCGGTGAGCGTCGACCGCGTACCGTCGGCCGTCGACGTGCGCGGGGCGGCGACGGCGCGCGAGCGGACGTGGCGGCTGCTCGTCGCCTGTGCACGGCACGCCGCCGGCCTGACCAGTGCCGGCGAAGTTCGCGATGCAGCGATGATGGTCGACGATTGGGCCGACGTGGAACGCCGCGCCTCGGCGCACGGGCTCGTGCCCTGGCTGGCGCGCGCGCTCACACCGGGCGACGGCGCGTCGAGCGAAGTGCATGCGCCACTCATCGCGGCGGCGAACGCGTCGGCCGGCCGGACCCTGGCGCAGGTGCGTCGGCTGGGCGAGCTGGTGGGCGCGCTCGCGAACGTCGGCGTCACGGCGCTGCCGTACAAGGGACCGGTGCTGTCGCTGCAGCTCTACGGCGACCTCGCGCTGCGGCAGTCGGTGGATCTCGACCTCGTCGTCCCCTTCGACGCGTACGACGTCGCGCGCGCGGCGCTCGTGCGCCGCGACTTGCCGCCGCGCTGGGCGCACTCCGCTCGGCAGGAGCGCACGCTCTTCGCCTGGCTCGGCCACGCGCCGTTCGGGACGGGGGATGATTTCGTCGAGCTGCACTGGCGCTTCGCCGACCGGCGCTTCCCCTTCGCCCTCGACGCACGCGACGTACTGCGGCGCGCGCAGCAGGTGCGCGTCGCCGGCCGCATGCTGCCGCTCATGGCGGCCGACGACCTGCTCGCCGTGCTCGCGATGCACGCCGCGCGACACCTGTTCGAGCGGCTCGAGTGGGTATCGGGCGTGACGCGACTGCTCGTCGCCGCGCCGCTGGAGCCGGCGGCGCTGATGGCGCGGGCCCATGCACTCCGCGCGCGACGGACGCTCGCCGTGAGCGTCCACGTCGCGGCGCGGCTGCTCGACTTCCCACTCGACGATGCGTGGCGTCGTGCGCTCGCCGACGACCCCGCCGCCGAGCCGCTCGCCGAGCGGATGGTGCGCGAGCTGGAGGCACACGAGGTCCGCAACGTGCCGTGGCCGGAGGGCGCAGCACTCGTGCGGCGGTATGCCGAGCTGGTGGACTCGCGGATGGATCGGGCGCGGGTGTTCGTGCACGCGGCACTCGATCCGACGGCAAGGGATCAGGAGGCGGTGGCGCTCCCCGGTGTGATGGCGCCACTGCATCGCGTGATCAGACCCCTCCGATTGGCAGGCCGATATCTCGCGCGCGCGAAAGCTGATCGCTGAGGGCTCGCCGCTGACCGCTCGCCGCTGGGCGCAGCTGACGGCTCGCCGCTCGGAAGCTCGTTGCTCGCCGCTCGAGGGCTCAACCGCTCAGTGCTCGCCGCTCGGCACGTGCAGATCCCTCGACTCGGTGCGCTCGCTCGGGATGACAGGGCTCGCTCCCCTCGTTCGGGATGACAAGGCGAATTGCGCCGCGCGCGCGCCGAGTGCATCCTGCGGGCTCGCATCCATCAGCGGCGAGGAATCCCATTGGACACCGTCGGACCACTGCGCCTGCGTGCGGGCGTGCTCGACGACTATCGTGACGTGCTCACCCCCGCGGCGCTGGAGGCGATCGTCGCGCTGGCGCCCTTCGACGCGCGGCGGCGCGAGCTCATGCAGGCGCGCATCGACCGGCGCGCGCGCCGGCGTCGGGATCACGAGCGCATCGGCTTCCTCCCCGAAGACACCATCATAGGCGGGACGAACATCACCGTTCGTGATGCCCGCGCCGGCAACTTCGACGGCGGCACGATCCCCGACGACCTGCAGCGGCAGTGGATCCAGGGCACGGGCCCCGCGACACGCCCGCGCGCGCGCACGCCGCAGAGCATCCGCAACGTCGCTTACGCCCTCCTCTCCGGCGCCGACGGGTGGATGTTCGACGGGGAGGACGCGCTCGGTCAGGTCGACACGATGTCGCTCGACAACCAGCGCAACCTGCGGCTGGCGTACGAGCGCTCCGACGTCTTCATGACGGCGGCGGAGCGCGTCGCCGGCGAGATGAACGAGTGGGCGAAGGGATTCCTCGGCCGCACGATCATCCCCGATTGGCGCACGCAGCTCGACTTCACGACGCGCATCTTCCGCGCGCGCGGGCTGCACCTCGACGACCGGCACGTCGAGCAGGCGACGGGCGAGTCGCTCTCCGCGTCGATCGTCGACCTCGCCCTGTACGTGGCCGCCAATCATGTGCGGCTGCGCGGCGAGGGACGGAGCATCGTCCTGTATCTGCCGAAGATCCAGACGGCCGAAGAGGCCGCGCTCTGGAACGACCTGCTCGATGCGACGGAGCGGCACCTCGGCCTGCCGCAGGGCACGATCCGGGTGTACGTGCTCGTCGAGCAGCTCGAGGCGTCGTTCCAGCTCATGGAGATCCGTGCCGCACTCGGCGCGCATTTCGTCGGCTTCAACACGGGCCGCTGGGATTACATCAACAGCGTGTCGGACGCGTGCGCGTGGGACCCGACGTTCGTGAACCCGAACATCGACGCGATCACGATGACGTACGGCTACATGCGCGTGTACGAGGATCGCGTGCGTCGCGCCGTGAACACGCCGGACCGCAATGGACGCTTCGCGCTGTGGCAGGGCGGCATGGAGCCGAACATCCCCGTCGGCTCGGAGACGGGCGTGCAGGCGAGCATGGCGCGCGCGGTCGCCGGTGCGGAGCGCGAGCAGCGCGACGGCGCGAGCGGAAAGTGGGTCGCGCACTGGAAGATGGTGCACATCGTCCGTCCGGTGTGGGAGCGCGCGACGAACCTGAATCAGGCCGGCCGCCAGTTTCCGCGGCTGACCTACACGCACGCGGACGCCGATGGACTGACGATGCTGGAGCCGGCGCCGCGGACGATCCGCGGCGCGCGTGACCTGATCAGCGTCGCCCTGCAGTACGGCAACGCGTTCCTGCGCGGCTTCCAGGCGGCGGCGCTCAAGCCCGCCGACTTCTTCGGCAACGACGACGTGCTCTATCTCATGGAGGACATGGCGACCGGCGAGATCCGGCTGAGCATCCTCTGGGAGTGGGTGCACAAAGGGGCAAAGCTGACGGCTGCCGATCCGGGCGTCGGCGTCAGCGAGGGTGAGGCGTTCACCCTCGCGCTCTGCCAGCGGCTGATCGCCGAGGAATACGACAAGCTCCAGCGCGCCGACACGCGCGACGTGCACGACGACTCGAAAGAGACGACGCTGCCCATCGCGCGGGCGATCGCCGAGACCTACGTCGCGGCACCGGTGAAGGCGCCGTGGTACGTCGATCTGCTGAACATCACGCTTGGCCTGTCGGACGTCGCGACGGCACGCACGCGCATCGCACGCTACATGGATGCGTTCACGGCGGACGGGACACGGATCACGCAGAACCTCGACTTCTCGTAGCGGCGGCGCGGTCCGCGATCGGCGCCCACCGCGCGCGGCCGAGAGCGACGAGCGCGGCGAGCGATCCGAGCACGAGGTTGATGACCACGGCGCTCGCTTCGCCGCGCAGCAGGTGGAAGGGGATGGCGAGGAGCATCATCGTCGCCAACCCGACCGCGGCGAGCGGGGTGAGGGCCGGGCGGATGCGTGTCGCCGCCGGCAGGAGCAGCCCGATCGCGCCGGCGAGCTCGGCGACCCCGATGAACCGCACGAGCGCGACCGGGAGGCTGGCGACCCACGGCGCCCGCTGGATCGCCACCTCGATCGGCGCGAGTGCGTGGGTGTAGCCGACGAGGAAGAAGAGAGCGGCCAGGAGCAGCTGGGCCACCCACAGGGTGACGTTCAGGGCGCGAGATGAACGGGCGGCCGCGCCGGCGGCGGGCAGGGCTGAGGAGTGGGAAAGCATGATCGCCTCGTGGTTGCGGGTCGAGGCGCAGAGTACCATGGTTCCCAATTCCGGCACTAGCCATCAGATTCTGGCCAGAGCGTTCCATTTCTGGAACATCGGGGTCAGACACCTGGGGTCAGACACCTGGGGTCAGACACCTGGGGTCAGACCCCAGCGCGACCCGGTGCCAGGCACCCGTGCCTGGCACCGACGTGTTGCCGACTTGCAAGGCGTACCGTTTTTCAAGGAATCTGACCCCAGCGTGCTCGACATTACGGATCTCCGGGTGTTCGTCCGGATCACCGATGCGGGTAGCATCTCGGGGGCGGCGCGGGCGCTGGGGATGCCCAAGTCGTCGGTCAGCCGGTCGCTCACACGGATCGAAGGGAGCGTCGGGGCGACGCTGGTCGAGCGGTCGACGCGGCGGCTCCGGCTCACGGACGCCGGGCTCCTGCTTCAGCGTCATGCTCGGCGCATCCTCGACGAGGTCGGCGAGGCGGAGGACGCGATCGCCGGGTTCGTCGGCGTCCCGCGCGGGACACTCCGCGTGAGCGCGCCGCCCTCCTTCGCCGCCGGTCCGCTGGCGCCGATGCTTCCCGGATTCCTCGCGCGCTATCCCGAGCTGCGCCTCGTGCTGAGCTTCGACAACCAGCCGATCGTGGTGCTGCCCGACGACGTCGACATCGCGATCCGTACCGGCGCGCTGCCCGACTCCGACCTGGTCGCGCGTCGGATCGCCCGCACGGAGCTCTGGGCGTGCGCGAGCCCGGCGTACCTGGCCGCGCATGGCACACCGACGACAGTGGAAGAGCTGAGCGGCCACAAGCTCGTTACGCTGTTCGACCGCCGATCGGTCTGGCGATTCAGCTCGCCGAACGGCCTGGCTCAGGAGTTCGCGGCCGATCCAGGCTTGGTCGTACCGGAGCCCGCGATCGCCCGCACCCTCCTGATCGGCGGCGCGGGGATCGGGCTGCTGCCGGAGTTCCACGCGCGCGACGCGGTCGCCGACGGCGCCCTCGTTCGCCTCCTCCCCGACCACGAGGGGGAGCGCGTCGACGTGCACGCGCTCTACCCGCGCCAGCGCAGCCTGTCGGCGAAGGTGCGTGCGTTCGTCGACGCGCTCTCGGCGCACCTCACGACATCATGAAAGGACTTCAGCGAGTCGTCGCACCCCTTCCTTTATGTCGGCGACGCTCATGCGCTGGTAGCCGAGCATGAGCCCAGGCCGGCCCGCGCGCCGGATGCGGTAGCGCTCGAGCGGATAGACCCCGACGCCGCGCGCAGCCGCCGCGGCGACGACGGCGTCCTCGCTGATGCGCGCTCGCGGCCAGAGCACGACGTGCGCGCCCGCCCCATCGCCGGTGATCTCGACGCGATCGCCGAGGTGGCGATGCAGCGCCTCGAGCAGGACGCGGCGGTTGGCGGCGTTGCGGCGCCCCACGCGGCGCAGGTGTCGCTCGTACATCCCGCTCGTGATGAACTCGGCGAGCGTGTCCTGCTCGAGCGTCGCGGTGTGCTGGTCGCAGAGCCACTTCGCCGCCGTGAACGCGGGGAGCAGCGACCGCGGCACGACGAGGTAGCCGATGCGGAGCGCGGAGAAGACGGTGCGCGAGAAGGTGCCGACGTAGATGACGCGTCCCTCGGTGTCGAGCCCTTGCAGTGACTCGAGTGGACCGCCGACGTAGCGGAACTCGCCGTCGTAGTCGTCCTCGACGATGACGGCGTTCCGACGGCGCGCCCAGGTGAGCAGCTGTTGACGCCGCGCGAGGCTGAGGATGGCGCCGGTGGGGAACTGGTGCGACGGCGTGACGAACGCGAGCCGCGCAGCATCGGGCATCGCCGCCGCGTCGATCCCGTCGCGATCGACGGGCACGCCGAGCAGCCGCGCGCCGGCGGCGTGCAGTACCTCGCGGGTGCCCTCGTAGCTCGGGTCCTCGATCGCCACCTGATCGCCCGGCTCGATCAGCACGCGCGCGACGAGATCGAGCGCCTGCTGCGAGCCGTTGACGACGATCACCTGTGACGCGTCGCAGTCCACCAGCCGTGCGCGACGCAGATGCGCTGCGATCGCCTGCTGGAGCGCCTCGCTTCCGGTGGGCGGGCCGTAGTCGAGCTCGCGCACGCGCACCTCGCGCGTGCGCCGATGGAGGAGGCGCGACCACTGCGCGAAGGGAAAGAGCTCGACGTCGCTCCGGCTGTAGGCGAAGTCGTAGCGGAGCGCCTTGCGCCGCGGCTCGTGGAAGGTGACGCGCGCCGCCGTCTCGACGGCGAAGGTCCCGAATCGCGAGAGGCGGATCGCGGCGGGGCGGGCCGTCTTCGCGGCGCGCGACGCGACGAGCCCCTCGGCCACGTACGTCCCCGATCCGACGCGCCCGACGACGAACCCTTCGGCGAGGAGCTGGTCGTAGGCGAGGAGGACGACGGTGCGCGAGACGCCGAGCTGCTGCGCGAGGTCGCGCGTCGACGGCAGAGGATCGTCGGAGGCGAAGGTGCCGGCGAGGATGGCGCGACGCAGCCCCCGGTAGATCTGCCGGTGGAGGGGCTCGCCCTTCGGGGTAAGTGGTATCAGCAGACGCACGGAAAGTGGCTCTAAGAGGAGGCCATCGCCCGCCCTATCATCGTGCTCGTTCGCGTCGACTTCAACCACATGCACCACGAGCCATGCATCTCAGCCATCGCTTTCCACTCGGCATCGCCGCCTTCGCCGTCATCGTTCTCACAGCCCCGTCGCGCGCTGGCGCGCAGCAGAGCACTCCGCCGGCGGCCACTGGCACGGCGGTGCTGCCACCCAGCCATGACGGCTCGCACGACTTCGACTGGATCTTCGGCACGTGGAAGGCGACGCTGCGGCGCCTCGTGAAGCCGCTCACCGGGTCGACGACGTGGGTGGACTTCGAGGGCCGTCAGCTCTCGAAGCCGATCTGGGGCGGGAAGGCGAACCTCGACGAGTTCACCGTCGACAGCCCGGGCGCAGGGGTGAAGATCGAGGGGACGGCGCTGCGGCTGTACGACCCCGCGAGCCAGCAGTGGCGGATCTACTGGGCGAACTCGAAGCGCGGCATCGTGGATCCGCCGGTGATCGGGCGCTTCACGAATGGTCGCGGCGAGTTCTTCGGCATGGACGAGCTGGACGGGCGCGCGATCCTGGTGCGGTACGTCTGGTCGAACATCACCCCCAACTCGGCGCACTTCGAGCAGGCGTTCTCGGTCGACGGCGGGAAGAGCTGGGAGGTGAACTGGATCTCCGACGTGACGCGGGAGGTGGCGAGCCGCGGAGGAAAATAGGAGCGCGCGCCGTCGATCCCGCTCAGCTGTTCGGTGCGGCGACGACAGGCGCGGGAGCTCGCTGCGCGTAACCACTCTCCGCCATGCGTCGGCCCATCTCGGCGTAGGCCGCCGGATCGGTCGGGCGGAGTGTGGCCAGGCCGTCCACGTACCGGTTGAACATCGAGAACGCCGCCGCGATCAACACCGTGTCGTGGATGTCCCGATCGGTTGCGCCCGCGGCGCGCGCGGCGGCCACGTCGTAGTCGGTGACGTTCCGGCCGCCACGCTGCACCTTGGCGGCGATACCGAGCAGCGCCCTCATCTTCGTGCTGACCGGTGCCGTGTCCGGATCGGCGAGCACCGCATCCACCGTCGCGTGCTCGTCGCCCAGCAGATGGCGCGCGGCGGCGGCATGGCTGTCCATGCAGAACCCGCACTCGTTCCGGCGGGAGACGTACGCAGCGATCGTCTCGCGCTCGCCGCGACTCAGGGGGGAGTCGCCGACCAGCAGCGCCTCGGCCAGCTCCGAGAGAGGCTTACCCGTCTCCGGCCTGAAGGCGAGGAGGCCACGAATGCCCGGGAGGTGCTCGGGGAGGGGAATGTGCGGCACGAGACGGGAGGTGAGGGACAGGCGAGCGACCGATGCGTCAAAGCTGCTGAAGCGTGACAGGGGAGCGCAAGTCACGCAGCGTGCGACGCTTCCTGGTCATTTCGACAGGAGTGTGGCGCCAAATGAAATGTCGACCCACGATGACGGATCGTCTGTTCACCTTGCCTCACTCGCGCACGGCTCGGGTCTCCTGCCGCATCCCGAGCGAGCGCAGCTAACGGCCGTCATCCCGAGCGAGCGCAAACGATCAAGGATTTTGAAGTTGTGGAAGGAGATGATACGCGAACCTGTGCGGAAAGCTCGAGCTGGCCGGTCCACCTCACGCCCCTGCCCTCAGGTCTAGCCCATTTGAGTCGCCAGCCTGGTGACTCGTATCACGAATGACGTGTGACATTGGACACACGAGCACGTCCCTTGCACCTGTGCGCGCCCCGAAGTGAACCCACCTGAACGCGTCACACCTCAGAGGGAGCGATCGCATCGATGCCGAGGGATACGAGGGACACCCGCGATACCACCGCCTGGGTGCTCGTGTTCACGGACGAGTTCGACCGGTCATGGGAAGTGCACGAGATTCGCGACCCCATTCTGCCGGACGGTCGGAATCGATTCCTCCGCAGCGAGTTCTCCCAGGGGTGGTTGCTCTTCGTGTCGGGGGACGAGCGCAGACGTCTCGCACCCTATCCGCCGGGCTGGCGGTTCGCCGATGCGGCGCGCCTTCGCTGCTGGGTCAACGATGCGCTCCCCGTGCGTACCGTGAACCCCATCCTGACCGCGCACGAGGTACGTGAATTGCCTCCCGTCCGCCGGAGCTCTCAGGAATCTGCTTGAGCCGCGTGGGGGTCCGCGCCGCCGCCTGAGCGAGCCCGATGGATGCCGACATCATGGCGCTGCGCAGGTACTCCGACCGATCGGGGCGCGACTGGGACGTGTGGAACGTTCAGCCTCCGGCGTCGGAGCACGTTCAGGAGCCGCTGCGCGAAGGGTGGTTGTGCTTTCAATGTCCCGACGGGGGCGACCGATACCGGTTGCCGATGAGCGAGGTTCCTCCCACGTGGGAAGAGCTGCCTGTCGAGCGCCTCGACCTGCTGCGCCGTGTCGCGGCGCTCAGCCCGTCGACCGGGCCGATGCGCCGCGTTCCAGCACCCGAGGAAACGTCTGACGACGACGTGGTGCTGGTCAGGCCTTCGCCGTCGGCGTGAAGTACTGCGCAGCGGCTGGTCTGAAGAGCAGGAACGTAATGGCGCCGAAGATCACGATGTGGGCGATGAGCTGCTTCGGTTGCCCGATGCTGATCGCGACGTGGAAGGCCATCCACACCGCGAGCAGCCAGCGCGCCCAGTTCCTTCCCTTCATCAGGTAGACGCCGCCGACGAGCGCGGCGATGCCGACCGCGAGGACCTCCACGTCGTCGACGGCCATGTGCCAGCGCGGCGCGGAGGCGAACAGTGGAGCGAAGCCGCGGGCGACGTCGAGCACGCCGAGGGCGAGGAAGATCACGCCGACGACGATCACGGACCACGAGCGCGTGCGCGCGGGGCGTGCTCCGCTGGAGATGGACGTGGTCATCGCACGGCCTCCGTGCGGGGGCGCTGCCATTCCTCGAGCACCTCGAGGATCCGCTCCGACGGCTCGGCACCCGGCTGCCACTCCACTGGTGATCCGGCGTCGAGCAGGAGCCGGCCCACGATGGCGTAATCCTGCGGGCGCTCACCACGCGACCGCGAGCCTTCGGCGGCCCAGACGAGCGGCTGCCCGTGGAACTCACGATCGCGTGTGTCGACGGACGCGCCGCGGGCGAGCAGCAGTCGCACCGTCTCGGGGCGGCCAGCCATCGCGGCGCTATGGAGCGCCGTCTTCCCGATCTCGGCGTCGCCGCGGTTCGGATCGAAGCCGCAGTCGAGCAGCAGGGCGAGGGTCGCGACGTCTCCCTGCTCGGCGGCCAGATGCAGCGCGATGTAGTGGGCGTCGGCGATCTCGTCGCGCAGCGAGGGGTGCGCGGCGAGGAGCGACTCCGCCGCGGCGCGATCGCCGCGGGTGCAGGCGGCGACGAGCCTGTCCACCGGTGCGAGATCATCGACGGCACCGTGCGCGAGGAGCCAATCGGCAACCGCGCGGTTGCCGTTCAGCGCCGCGACCGCATACGGCGTACGGCCATCATTGCGGCGGCGCGAGACGTCGGCACCGCGCTCGACGAGTTGCTCGACGAGCGACACGTCCCACTGCTGTGCGGCGAGGTGCAGTGGCGTCTCACCGTTCGCCGCGAAGACCGGATCGGGATCGGCGCCATGCTCGAGCAGCCAGCGCACACCGGCGTCCGTCCGCGACCAGTGGAGGATGGCGTAGAGCGCCGCGGAGCCGTCGGTGGCCCACGGCTGGTCGGGGCTCGCGCCGTGCGCGTGCAGGAGATCGAGCGTCGCGACGTCGCCTGCGCTCGCGGCCATCGGCAGCGTGACGCCGTCGTTGGGATCGGCGCCGGACTTCAGCAGCAGCTCGGCGAGCGGCAGGAGCTGCACGACACGCGTCGCGCCCCAGAGCACGGGGCGGTGCACGCCGTGGTGCAGCCAGGGGAAGCGGGTGTTCGGGCTCGCGCCGAGCTCCAGCAGTCGCCGCGCGATCGTTACGAGTCCATCCGCGCTCGCGCCGGTGGAATGGGCGAGCGAGGTGTGACAGACGTAGTGGAGCGGCTCCCAGCCACGCGGGCCGCCACGCTCGTGCACGAGCTCGGGCCGTTTCGCGAGGTGCGACTCGACCGTCGCGACGTCGCCGGCGACGAGCGCCGCGTAGAGCGTCGCACGGACGAGACGCGGATGCAGCGCGAGCAGCCGCTCGGCGCGCGCCGAGCGTCCGTCGGTCGCCGCTTCGACGAACTCGCGCATCGCCGAATCGAAGTCGAGCGATCGCTCCTCGACGTGCTCGAGGAGCGCGTTCCACGATGGGAAGCCGTGCTCGCGCGCGATGACCGACTGCGCGTCGTGCAGCGCGAGCGAGCCGTGCGTGAGATCGTCGTCGCTCGCGTGCGCGAACGACGGGAGTGTTCGGAAGCGCGACAGCGCGGTGGGGTCAGCGGCGCGCGCGGCGCGCAGCAGCTCTTTCGCCTGACGTCGCAGCTGATCGGGGTCAGGCGAGTCGGGCAGGGGGCGGGTAGCCGGCATACGTCCTCCATGCTTGTGGCCGGCGGTCCGCAAGCTGGCCAGCACGGAGACGAGTGCCGAAACCAGGGCCTTCGACGGGGGGACTCAGTCCTTCGCGCGGACCCGCGGGCGCCCCGAAGCGCCTGCGTCATCATGCAACGGCCCGGGGCTCCGCGTCAAGCGCCAACGCCGGCGAGTCGCCCGCACGGTCACGCGCGTGGATCACCTTGCACACCTCGGCGCCGTAGAACAACAGCTGGCTGACGAGATTGCACCAGAGCATCAGCGCGAGCAGTCCGCCGAAGGCGCCGAGCGTGCTGGGACTCCGCCGGAAGATCGCACCGAACAGCGTGAGGAGCTCGGCGCCGATGATCCACACCAGCGTGCACAACGTCGTGGCGAGCCAGACGTGCCTCCACGCGAGCCGGCGAGGCGGGAGGTACTTGAACAGGAGGAAGAACGTCAGACCGACGAGGATCATGGAGCTCGGCAGCGCCATCACCCATGCGGGAACGAGGCTGAAGAGCGGGAGGCCGCTCAGCAGGCCACTCACCCACCCCGTGATCGTGATCAGCGCGAGGGCGACGACGAGCGCCAGCCCGCCGGCGAGCACCATCAGATAGGCCGCCGCCCACTGGATGAACATCGCCCGCAGCGCGACCTGAAGTCGTCCGGCGACGAGCGGCGGCGTATACCTCCAGATCGCCCTGAAGCTCAACCGCAGGTGGCGGAAGAGCACCGAGGCGGTGAACATCAGCACGACGATGCTGACGAGTCCCGTGACGATCGACTCCTTCTGGAGCTGTTGCACGAGCTGCTCGATCGCCGTTCCGACGTACGTCCCGACATGGGCGTCGATGACGGCCCGCAACTGGTGCTCGGTGTCGCGCGCTACTTCGGAGAAGCGCAGAAGCAGTCCGAGCAGCGCGAGCAGGAGCAGGAGCAGGGGGACGAGCGAGACG
>Ga0070683_100002552_pt1 | contig 14543 bp, 12 predicted proteins | sample KBSC713LmetaG_FD_64662 | JGI IMG/M metagenome (GOLD analysis project Ga0070683, IMG submission 64662) | Corn rhizosphere microbial communities from Kellogg Biological Station, Michigan, USA - KBS C7.1-3L metaG | ecosystem: Host-associated > Plants > Roots > Rhizosphere ...
CCCACCGGCCTAGCCGACGCTGACGCCGGGGACGCCGAAGCGGTTGGCGTTGCCGGTCGGGTCGGCGGTCTCTTCGATCCGCGACTCCAGCGCCAGCTCCTTCTCGAAGTCGGCCGCCTCGCCGTGCTGGAAGGAGACATCCTTGCCCTCGAGCAGCTCGATGAAGACCTCGACGAAGCGCGGGTCGAGCTGTTTGCCGGCGACCCGCCGTAGCTCGACGATTGCGTCGTAGCTCGACATCGGCGTGCGGTAGGAGTCACGCGCCGTCATCACGTCGTAGGTGTCGGCCACGGAGATGATCCGCGCCAGTTCGGGGATGTCGTCGCCGGCCAGGCCGCGCGGGTAGCCCTTGCCGTCGATCCGCTCGTGGTGGGCGAGGATGATGTCCGCCACCGGGCCGTAGCCGTCGAGCGAGGAGACGACGCGTGCGCCCTGCTGGGGGTGGCGCTTGATCAGCATCCAGTCCTCGTCGGTGAGCGGCACGTTGGCCTTGAGGATGCGATCGGGCAGGATGAACTTGCCGATGTCGTGCAGCAGCGCCGCGATGTGGACCAGCTCCTCCTCCGGGCGAGAGAGCCCGGCGCGCTGGGCGATCGCCCGCGAGTAACGAGCCACTGCAGCGGAGTGCCGGGCGGTCATCTGGTCGCGCAGGTCGAGCGTGCGCAGCATCGCGCTCAACATCCCGACCTGGAAGCTGGCCAGCTGCTTGCTGCGTTTCTCCAGCTCGTCGGCCCGCTGCTGGGAGAGCAGCAGCTGACCGAGCAGGTACTGGAAGGTGATCAGGACGACGCCGAAGAGCGCGATCGCCGCGATCCCGATGACGTGGAAGATGAAGGCGACCGCGACCGCGAGCATCGCGCTGGCGAACTCGGAGGGCAGCACCGGGGGCAGCACCTTCAGCTTGCTGCGGAAGGAGACGCGCTCCACGTAACAGCCGTAGCCGGCGACCATCACGAAGTTGATCAGCAGGGCGAACTGGAAGAGGGCGAAGACCAGTAGGTAGAACGACGGATCGTCCGCGGTGATCCCGATCGCCTGCACGCTCTGGTGGAAGGCGATGCCCCCCAGCAGCGGGAACAGCGCGTAGGTGAGCAGGTTGTTGAGCAGGTAGTGCCCTTCGTCGTGCCAACGGGCCAGCCAACCGACGAGCATCGCGGCGACGGCGATCAACGCGGCCGGCGTACCGCCGAGGAAGACCATCGCCAGGACCAGGGCGAGGAAGGTGCCGGAGACCTTGACCTTGGATTCGGTCGAGACCGCGGTCAGGTAGCTGAAGACCGAGAAGGAGAGCAGGACGGCGAAGAGCGGAAGGTCCCAGTTGGACTCCGAGGCGTCCCAGACGCCAAGCGCCGCGGTAGCGATCAGCCCGGCGATCATGACGCCAATTGCGAAACGGGTGGGACGCTTGTCAGCCATAGCGCTCTGGGGGGTGGTTCCTGGGCGTGGGATTCTTCCCGTGGCCTACAAGGTTCATGGACGGAAGGCCTTTCCCTGCGTCAGGTCATAACAGCTTGCATTGACCGCAACTTAGGCAAATCCAAGGTACTTGCCTGGGCGAGGCCCCGCAAGGAGTTTGGCCGCTTTGCCAGGAGTCGCCCAGGACGAAATTGCCCGCCCTTTCGGCAAGGCCAAACCCAAGCGACCTCGAAAAAAGCGAAGGGCGCCCCAGAGGACGCCCTTCAAAAACTAAAAAGACTGGTGCGAGCGAAGTACCTGCCGCTCGCTTTGAAAGATCTAGTGATGAAAGCCCATGTGCCTTTTCCCTTCGATCGTTGAAACCCTCAGATTGCGCAGTGCGATCTGAAACTCGTCAATTGCCTGGCAACTTTGTAGCACAACCGAGCGGAAACTTGTGCATCTGCAGCAAAACTTGTGCATAAATGCAGTAGTTCGTGCGTCCACCCATGCCTAAGGCGCGGCTTACAGACCCCCTGAGAAAGCCGCAATTTCGGCGGCTCGCCGCCAGCTACGGCGTCAACGAGCTGGGCGACTGGATGGGGATCGTCGCCCTCTCGGTGCTCGTCTATGACCAGACCGGCAGCGCCCTGGCGACCGCGTTGCTGTTCCTCGGCACGCGTTTTCTGCCCGCTTTGGTGGCGCCATTGGTGGTCGCCCGGGTCGAGCAGCCGCCGCCTCAATTCGCCCTGCCGGTGATCTACTGCGGCGAGGCGGCGGCCTTCGGCGCGCTTGCCCTGCTGGCCGGCGACAACTTCTTCCTGCTCGGAGTCGTGATCGTGGCGACGATCGACGGCACCCTGGCCTTGACCGGCCGCGCCCTCACCCGCGCCGTCGTCGTCGCCCTGCTCGAGCCGACCGGGGAACTGCGCTCGGGCAACGCGGTGCTCAATGTCGCCTTCACCGGCAGCGCCGCGATCGGGCCCGGCATCGCCGGGCTCATCGTCGCCGGCTTCGGCGTGCAGACGGCGCTGCTGCTCGACGCCGCCTCCTTCTACGGCATCGCGGTGATTCTGTTCACGGCGGGACGGCTACCGCAGGCCGAGCCCGATCCCGGCCGTGTCCGCGATCGCGTCCGGGCCGGCCTCGCCTACGTCCGCGAGCAGGCGACCCTGCGGCGCCTGATCGTCGCCCAGGGCGCCGCCTTCGTCTTCTTTGCCGCGGTGATCCCGATCGAGGTGATCTACTCGAAGCAGACGCTCGCCGCCGGCGACTCCGGCTACGGGCTGCTGCTGGCCGGCTGGGGCGTCGGCATGGTCCTCGGCAGCATCGTCTTCGCCGCGGTGCGGCGCGCCTCCCTACCGGTGCTGCTCTTCTTCAGCACGGTCGCGGTCGGCGCCGGCTATCTCGGGCTCGCCGCGGCGCCGACGCTGGCGGTCGCCTGCGCCGTCTCGGTCGTCGGCGGCGCCGGCAACGGCGTGCAGTGGGTGAGCGTGATCAGCGCCGTCCAGGAGCTGACCGCTCAGGGCATGCAGGCGCGGGTGATGAGCGTGCTCGAATCGACCGGGGCGGCGATGCCCGGGGTCGGCTACCTCTTCGGCGGCCTGATCGCCACCGGCGCCGGCCCGCGGGCGACCTTCCTAGTCGCCGGTCTCGGCGTCTTCGCGATCGTCGCCATCGCGGCCGCGGTGATGGGCTCGAAATGGCCCGAGGGCAGGGAAAAAACAGGTCCAGATGCCCTTGACGCCGAAGAGCAGATTATGGTGGAGTTGATTCCAGTGGGGGAGCCGCGCCAGCCTTCACAGTCGAAATCGGAGGTAGTGACTTGAGAAAGCTCGGTTCCGTCCTGCTCGTCCTCGCACTCGTCGCCGCCTCCGCGGTTGGCCTTGCCGCGTGCGGAAGCTCGAGCGGCGGCAAAGAGGGCGGCACGCTGACCGGCAGCTACGCCTCCTTCCCCGACTACCTCGATCCGCAGCTCTCCTACACCTCGGAAGGCTGGACGGCACTCTGGAACAGCTACACGCCGCTGCTCTCCTTTGCCCACGCCGGCGGCAAGGCGGGCAGCAAGGTGATCCCGGGCCTGGCCACGGCGATGCCCAAGATCACCAACGGCGGCAAGACCTACACGCTCTTCCTGCGTAAAGGCCTCAAGTACTCCGACGGCACCCCGGTCAAGGCCTCCGACTTCCCGGCCACGGTCGAACGGCTCTTCAAGCTCAACTCGGGCGGCGTCCCCTTCTACACCAGCATCGTCGGTGCCGAAAAGTTCGCCGAAACCAAGCAGGGCGGGATCAGCGGGATCAAGACCAACGACAAGACGGGCGAAATCGTCATCGACCTCGAAAAGCCGCGCGGAACCTTCACCGACGAGCTGGCGATCCCCTTCGTCGCCCTTGTGCCGAAAGGCACGCCGGCCAAGAACCTCACGGCCGACCCGCCGCCCGCCACCGGCCCGTACGAGATCACCAATTCCGAACCCGGGCGCGGTTGGACCTATGAACGCAACCCGGCCTGGGCCGGTGCCAACGGCAAATTGATGCCGCAGTTGCCCGGCGGGCACGTCAACAAGATCGAGATCTCGGTGATCCGCAACGACTCGACCCAGGTCAACGAAGTCGAACAGGGCAAGACCGACTGGATGCAGGCCCCGCCCCCGCCCGACCGCTACCAGGAAGTCAAGAATAAATACGAAGGGACCCAGTTCAGGGTCGAGAAGACGGTCAGCACCTACTACTTCTGGATGAACATGAAGCGGGCGCCCTTCGATGACCTCAAGGTCCGCGAAGCGGTCAACTACGCGATCGACCCGCGGGCGCTGGAACGGATCTACGCCGGCTCGCTCGCCGCCACTCACCAGATCCTGCCGCCGGGGATGCCGGGCTACGAGAAGTTCGACCTCTACCCGCACAACATGGCCAAGGCCGAACAGCTGATCAAGGAAGCCAACCCCTCGGACCTCAACATCACCGTCTGGGGCGACAACGAACCGGAAAACAGCGAAGCGACCCAGTACTACCAGGACGTCCTCAACAAGCTGGGCTTCAACGCCAAGTTCAAGGAAATCAACGCCGACAACTACTACTCGATCATCGGCAACGTGAACACCCCGGACCTCGACACCGGCTGGTTCGACTGGTTCGAGGACTACCCGCACCCCAATGACTTCTTCCAGCCGCTGCTCTCGGGCGAGAGCATCGCGCCGACCAACAACAGCAACTTCTCCCAGACCGACATCCCGGAGCTGAACGCGAAGATCTCCCGGCTCGGGGAAGAAACCCTGGGGCCGAAACAGGAAGCCGAATATGCGGAGCTCGACAAGGAATTCATGGAACACGCGCCCTGGGCCCCGTACGGGACGCGGATCATCTCGACCTTCGTCTCCAGCGCGATCGACCTCGACAAGGTGATCTTCAACCCCACCTTCGAGGACGACCTGACCAGCTTCCAGTTCAAGTAGCCGCCCGCCGCTTCACAATGGCGAGCGTGCAGGCCGAGCCGATCGCCGTTTCAGCCGCTGCGGACAGCGGTCCGTGGCGCTTGGCGCTGAGGCGACTGCGCCGCAACCGGGTCGCACTCGGCTTCCTCGGGCTCTTCGTCGCGATCGTCGTCTTCGTCATCGCGGCCCCGCTCTGGGCCGATCACGTCGCCCACACGGGGCCCAACGCGACCCACACCCTGGAGAGGATCACGGTCGGCGGCGAAAAGCGCGACGTGGTCAACCCGGAAGGAAAACCGCTCGGCCCGCAGTGGTTCGGCGCCGGCGGCAAGTTCTTCCTCGGCGCCGACAGCCGTCTCGGCCGCGACGAGATGGTGCGGCTGATGTACGGCGGGCGGACCTCGCTGATCATCGGCGTCGTCTCGGCCCTGATCACGACGATCCTGGCGACGGTGCTGGGCCTGCTCTCCGGTTACTACCGTGGTTGGACCGACTCGGTGATCTCCCGGGCGATGGACGTCCTCTGGGCGTTCCCGGTGCTCCTGCTGGCTATCGCGCTTGGGGTCTCGCTTGCGATCGGCGGCCTCAAGATCGGACCGGTGGAGATCTCAGGCGGTTCGATCTGGATCCCGATCCTGATCATCGGCGTGGTGATGACCCCTTACATGGCGAGACCGCTGCGCGGCGAGGTGCTGGCCCTGCGCGAGAAGGAGTTCGTCGAGGCCGCGGTAGCTCAGGGCGCCGGATCGCTGCGCGTGATGTTCGCCGAGCTGCTGCCCAACCTCTGGTCGACGATCATCGTCTTCTTCACCCTCAACATCGCGGGCAACATGTTGCTGGAGTCCGCCCTCTCCTACCTCGGGGTCGGCGTGCAGCCGCCCAACTCCTCATGGGGAACGATGATCTCCACCGGCAGCGAACTGATCACCAGCGCGCCGCTGCTGACGATCATCCCCGGCACGATGATCCTGCTCACCGTCCTCTCGCTCAACGTCTTCGGCGATGGACTGCGCGATGCCCTTGACCCCAAATCGAAAGTCCGCTTCGAGGCTCGCGCGGGAGTGGCCGCGACCGGCGCCGCCGGCACCGAGGGCCTCGAGGAGCTGGGTCGCTGATGGGCCGCTTTGTCATCAGGCGCCTGCTCGGCACCGTCCTCGTGCTCTTCGCCGTCTCGGTCCTGACCTTCCTGATCTTCAACGTCGTGCCCAACTCCGATCCGGCTCAGCGGATGGCGGGCAAGAACGCGACCCCGGAGCTGATCGCCAGCATCAACGAGGAATGGGGCTTCAACGACTCGCTGCCGACGCAGTACGTGACGATGATGAAGAAGATCTTCACCGGTGAGCTGATCTCCTACGAAGGTCGCGAACCGGTCGACGAACGCATCGTCGAAGGCATCCCGGCGACGCTCTCGCTCTGCATCGGCGCCGCCGTGATCTGGATGTTCTTCGGCATCCTCTTCGGCTACCTCTCGGCGGTCAAAGCCGGCGGCTGGCTCGACACGACGCTTACCGTCGTCGCCGTCGCCGGAATCTCGATGCCGGTCTTCTGGCTGGCCGCGATCCTGCTCAACTACCTCGCCTACAAGACCGGCATCTTCCCCTCGCAGGGCTATGTCGAACTGACCGAAAACCCGCTCGACTGGGCCTACCACCTGGTCCTGCCCTGGGTCACGCTGGCGATCCTCTACCTCGGCTTCTACAGCCGGGTGCTGCGCTCGACCATGCTCGACGTGATGAACGAGGACTACGTGCGCACGGCGCGGGCCAAGGGACTGAGCGAGCGGCGGGTGATGCGCAAGCACGTGATGCGCAACTCGCTGATCCCGATCGTCACCCTCTTCGGCCTCGACTTCGGCGCCCTGCTCGGCGGCGCGATCCTGATCGAAAAGATCTTCAACCTCAATGGCATCGGCCAGTACGCCGAGGAAGCGCTGGCCAACTTCGACCTGCCGCCGATCATGGCGATCACCCTCTACGGCGCCTTCTTCGTTGTCCTCTTCAACTCCTTGGTCGACATCGCCTACGCCTATCTCGATCCGCGGATCCGGCTTGGGGAGTCGGCCCAGTGAGCGCCGAGTCGCTGCTCAGCGTGCGTGACCTGCGGGTCGGCTTCGTCACCGAAGGCGGCCGCCTGCAGGCGGTCGACGGCGTCTCCTTCGAGCTGGCACCGGGAGAGGTGGTGGCGATCGTCGGCGAGTCGGGCTCGGGCAAGAGCGTCACCGCGCAGACGCTGATCGGCCTCACCCGCTCGCCCAACTCGCGGATCGAGGGCTCGGTGCGGCTGCGCGGCGCGGAGCTGATCGACGCCGACGACGAGGAGCTGCGCAAGGTGCGCGGCGAGCAGATCGGCATGGTCTTCCAGGACCCGATGACCTCGTTCAACCCGGTCTACCGGATCGGCGCCCAGATCGCCGAGGCGATCCGCGCCCACCGGCCGGAGACGAGCAAGGCCGAGGGTCGCGAGCGCGCGATCGAGCTGCTCGATTCGGTCGGCATTCCCAACGCGGCCCAGCGGGTCGACGACTACCCGCACGAATTCTCCGGCGGCATGCGCCAGCGGGCGATGATCGCGATGGCGCTGGCACTCGAGCCCGATCTGCTGATCGCCGACGAGCCGACGACGGCGCTCGACGTCACCGTGCAGGCGCAGATCCTCGCCCTGCTCGCCCGCCTCAACCGCGAGCGCAACCTGGCGACGATCCTGATCACCCACGACCTCGGCGTCGTCGCCGAGGTCGCCGACCGGGTGCTGGTGATGTACGCGGGGCGGGTGGTCGAGCGCGGCACCCTCGATCAGATCTTCTACGACCCGCAGCACCCCTACACCTGGGGACTGCTCGGCTCGCTGACCCGGATGGACCGGGACCGACCCGAGCGGCTGCCGCAGATCAGCGGGGCGCCGCCCTCGCTACTGGACCTGCCAACGGGCTGCTCGTTCCGGCCCCGCTGCCCGCACGAGTTCGACCGCTGCACGGAGCTGCCGGGCCTCGAGGCGCGCCTGGCCGACGCTCCCTCCCACCTCGACCGCTGCTGGCTGGAGCCCGAGCGCAAGCGCGAGCTGCGCCTGGTTGAGGGTGAGATCGGCCTGGAGGCACCGGCGCCATGAGCACCGGCGCCGAGCCCCTGCTCGAGGTCACCGATCTCGTCAAGCACTTCCCGGTCAAGCGCGGCCTGCTGATCGATCGCACGGTCGATCGGATTCGCGCGGTCGACGGGGTCAGCTTCAGCGTGGCGCCCGGCGAAACGCTCGGGCTCGTGGGCGAGTCGGGCTCGGGCAAGTCGACGCTCGGTCGTGCCGTCCTGCAACTGGTCAAGCCCACCTCGGGCTCGGTCCGTTTCGAGGGCCGTGAGATCGCCGGGCTCTCGCGCCGGGCGATGCGGCCACTGCGGCGTGAGATGCAGATGGTCTTCCAGGACCCCTACGCCTCGCTCAACCCGCGCAAGCGGGTCGGCCAGATCGTCGGCGAACCGCTGCGACTGCAGGGCGTCGCCAAAGGCGGTGAGCTGCGGCGCGAGGTGCAGGAGCTGCTGGAGCGGGTCGGCCTCGCCGCCGAGCATTACAACCGCTTCCCGCACGAGTTCTCCGGCGGCCAGCGCCAGCGCATCGGGATCGCCCGCGCGATCGCCCTGCGACCGAAGCTGATCGTCGCCGATGAGCCGGTCTCCGCCCTCGACGTCTCGATCCGGGCGCAGATCGTCAACCTGCTCGCCGACCTGCAGCACCAGCTCGGCCTCACCTACGTCTTCGTCGCCCACGACATCGGCATCGTCCGTCATGTCTCCGACCGGATCGCGGTCATGCACGAGGGCAAGATCGTCGAGGAGGGACCGGCTGACCGGGTCTGCGAACAGCCTCGCGATGCCTACACGAAGCAGCTGCTCGCCGCCGTGCCGATCCCCGATCCGCGCGAGGCGCGGGCACGTCGGCAGGCCGTGCGGCCCGGCTGACGCTCGCCCGGCAAACTGTCGGTCAGTGGACCTGCCCCTCGCCCCGCCGATCAAGCCCCAGCTTGCCCTGACCCGCAAAGAGCTGCCTCTGGGCGAGGAGTGGGCGTACGAGCAGAAGCTCGACGGCTTTCGGGCGATCGTCTTCGTCGACGGCGAGGAGTCCTACATCCAGTCCCGCGGGGGCAAAGAACTGGCCCGCTACTTCCCGGAGCTGAGCTTCCCCTCGGGGCGCTACGTGCTCGACGGCGAGCTGGTCATCCGCGACGGTGACGGGAACATCGAGTTCGACGCCCTGCAGAGCCGCATCCATCCAGCCGAGTCGCGGATCACCCTGCTCTCAAAGGAGATTCCGGCCGGCCTCGTCGCCTTCGACCTGCTTGCCGAGGGCGACGAGGCGCTATTGGAGACGCCGTTCGCCGCGCGCCGCGAGCGGCTGGAGCGGCTGCTCGACGGAGTCACCGCGGAGCGCGACGGGACCACTGTCGAGACGAGCGTGCTCAGCCGCGACACCGGGCAGGCCGAGGAGTGGCTGCGCCGCACCGAGGGCACGATGGCCAAGCAGCTCGACGCTCACTACATCCCCGGCAAGCGCAAGGGGATGGCCAAGGTGAAGCGCGAGCGCACGATCGACTGCGTGGTGATGGGTTGGCGGCCGGGCAAGGAGGAGGGCACGGTTGGCTCGCTTATCCTCGGCCTCTACGACGGCGGCGAGCTGCGCTCGGTCGGCCACATCTCCGGCTTCAGCCAGGAGACCAAACGGAGCCTGCGCAGCCTGCTCGAACCGCTGGAGACCGGCGAGTCCGGCACGGCAGAGCCGAGCCGCTGGACCGGCGGCCGCGACCTCGAGTGGGTCGCCCTACGCCCCGAGCTGGTGATCGAGATCGGCTACGACCACGCCGCCGCGGGCCGGATCCGCCACGGCGGGCGATTCCACCGCTTCCGCGACGACAAGGCGCCGGAGGAGTGCCGGTTCTCGGATTTGGACGAGGGCTAGGACGAGCGCCTGGCGCTTTTGCGCTGCGCCCGTTCGTCTCGCCACTCGAGAAAGAAGAACACACCAAAGGCAACGACAAGAGCGAGCAGAGCGAGCGCTTCCATTGCACCTTCGCTGCTGTAAAAGAGAAGGGTGCCGACGATCAGCACGACCACACTTGCCGCGAGACCGAAATTTGCGTTCCTGAACGACTTTTTCATCTGCTCAGACAAAAGATTTCACCAGCATATCGACCAAGAGCAGGAACAAACCGACGGCACCACCTATGTAGCCGCCAGCAAAGGCACTCTCCTCTGAAGCCAGACGCGAACGACTAACGAGGAGGGCACGACTCCCGCCGACGAACCCTCCAACGACCAGACCGGCTCCGATCGATCCGGCCAGGACTTGGAGGATGCCGGTCGCGGGACCGATGTCAGCGAGGAAGCGCACTCGCTGGAGCCTGCATGATCCGGTCGCGCACGTGGTGCGCTGAATGTGCCGAAAGACAAGCGGACGGCTCAGAAGAGGCGTGGCTGGGGAGGGTCGACCTCGCCCTTCAACCGGACGGGGGGCTCCTCTTCGTGGCCGCGGCTCCTGCGGTTGCTGCGACCCCAACCGCGGACGCGGCGGGTGAGCTTCTGGCGGTCTGATGGCTGCATGTAGGAGCGGCCCTTGTAGAGCTCCGTGTAGCGGCCGAGCAGGTCGGGGCGTTTGGCCTCCAGCCAGGCGAAGAAGACGTCCTTGACCTCGTCGCGTAGATGGAGGGCGACGCCGCCGAGGAAGCTGGCGCCGGCCTCCCTGGCCTTGTCGACGATCGGCTGCACCTGCTCGGGGCTGTCGTTGATGCCGGGCATCAACGGAGCGATCAGGACGCCCGAGTCGATCCCCCGGCGACGCAGCTCGGCGACCGCGTCGAGGCGGGCTAAGGGACTCGGCGTGTGCGGCTCGGTGGCCCGCCAGGCCTCCTCGTCGAGGGTCGGCACCGAGAGGTTGACCGAGATCGGCAGCACCTTCGCCATGCGGGCGAAGATCTCGACGTCGCGCATCACCAGCGGCGACTTGGTCAGCACCGAGACGGGAGTTTCGGCCCGCTCGAGCGCCTCCAGGATCGGCGGCATCATCCGGTAGCGGCTCTCGACCCACTGGTAGGGGTCGGTGTTCGTCCCCAACGCCACCAGGTCCCGGCCCCAGCTATCGCGGGCGAGCTCGTTGCGGAGCAGCTCGGGCACGTTGACCTTGACCACGATCTCGCGCTCGAAGTCGCGGCCGGCATTGAGGTCGAGGTATGTGTGGGTGTGCCGGGCGAAGCAGTTGTGACTGACAACACCATCGGCAATGAAATCTCCGGTGCCGGTGGTGATGTCGAACATCTCGATTTCACGCTCCAGTGGCTCGATCGAAACAACCCGCAACTTGGCCGGGGACTTGAGCGCGATGCCCGCGATCATGCGCTTTCGGGTAATCGCCGGGTCGATGCCTTGGAACAAGCGAAGCTGGCTGCACAGTCCTCCGAGGAGTCGAACATTGCGAACCCCGATGCCATTGGGCGGCTCTACCCTGCACGCAAATCCGAGCTGGCGAAAACTGGCGACGGTTCGCGCAATGATTTCTGGATCCTTGTTGGAAATACGCAAGGAATCGCTGCGGCATCCCTCGGCATCGAAGATCCCGGCCAGAAATCCCCTTGACCAGTCGACATTGGCGGAGTCTCGCCAGCGGATCTGATCGCGAATGCGCTCGATGTTGTCGCGCGCGGAGGTGCGTATGGCGCGCATTGGCCGGTGGCGCTCGTTTCCATCGAGAAACTTGAATTCGTCGGTCCGGATGCCCGCTTCCAAGAGATAGCGGCTCGTTCTGTCAAGCGCCTCCTGATCGGTCAAAGCGAGACGAAAGCGGTGTACCTCGTAGTTGGTCCGCCCCGGTCTGTCATATGCATACGAGCCGATGTGACCGTCCCCCCGCACCATGCCGCATAGGTAGCCACGCCGGTAGTCGTCTGACTGATCAAAAGTAGCGCCCAGGGACCCCACTCCCATCAATTTATTGTTGATGGTCAAATGTGGCCTGCATTCGGAACCCTGTTCTGTGCCGGTGACGTACTTCCATCCTCGCTGAGCAGTGAGAAATCGATGGTCACCACTTGCGACCAACTCTGTGCCATCTTCGAGAGTGATCCGGTAGGCGCGCTTGCGCGTCGACCAGTGAGCCAGGACGCGAGTGATCTCATAGCGTCGATAGGCGCCTCTCTTCACCGTGCCGTAAATCGCGTCCCCGACGGCTACATCAGCAATTGGCTTCGTTCGGCCATCGGCCATCAGAATCGGCGTCTCGCCGGCCACACAGTAGACGCACGCATGCGTGCACCCCCGGTAGGGGTTGATCGTCCAGCTGAACCCGTAGCGCCCGCCGTGCACATGGTTCAGCGCCGAGCGGGCGCGAACCTCGTGGAAGTTGACTCCCATCGCCTCAGGCGCGTCGAAGGTTCGCACCGTCGTGCCGTCGCCGACCCCCGGCAGGCGGAGGTCGTTCTCAACTCTTTGTTCGTCCCACCGCATACGAACATACGTTCGCATAGGTGTCGGCGGAACGGATTTAGGCGGGGCCCTGGCTCTTCTCGGTCGCGATGAACTCGTCGAGCTGACCGCGGGCCTGGGCGCGCGCCTTCTTGCGCAGAGGCGGCAGCACCGCCACCAGGTTCCCGGTTGGGCCCAGCGCCTGCTGGGCCCACTTGCGGAAGTCGAAGTCGTCGACGTGGTCGGCGATGAGACCGTCGGCGAAGCGGAAGCTCGCCCGGATGTCGTTGACCACCGGGCGGCCGGTGTTGAAGGTGTAGCGGGCAATCCAGTGGGCCGAGCCGGAGTCCTCGCCGGCCTCGTGCTCGTGCAGCTCGATCTTCAGGTCGGTGGCGCGACCGGTCAGCATCCGCCACATCGCGCCGATCTCCTCGCCCTCGAGATCGCCGAAGGCGGGGTCATGGAAATGCGCGCCGGGCGCGTAACAGGCCGTCATCGCGGCGCCGTCGCAGCGGCCGAACGCCGCGTAGAAGCGCTCGATCAGCTCTTTGTTCGCATCGGCTGCCACGGGCGGACCCTATCCGCAGCGGACGCACCGCGGCCGGGAGCCGAAGTTAAGGCAGCTTGCCGGCGATCACGTAGCGCAGCACGTCGACCACCTGCTCGGCCGTGCGGGCGGTCGCCTGCGCAGCCCGGTCGACCTCCTTCAGGGCGTGATCGAGCTCGGGGTCGTGCAGGGTGACGATCGGCTTTCCAAGCGCGGCGGCGTACCCCGCGTCGAAGGCGGCGTTCCACTGGCGGTATTTGTCGCCGAAGCGGACGACGAGCACGTCGGCGGCCCGGATCAGCGTCTGCGTGCGGATCGCGTTGACCCCGGCCCCCATGTGGTCGCGCCAGAACGGCGTGCCCTCCTCGCCCAGCGTGCCGGTGCCGGCGTCGTCGGAGGCGGCGTGGTCGGTGACCGGCGCCGAGAGCTCGACCGGCAGCCCGGCCTCACGCACGCCGGCCTCAATCCGCTCCCGCCAATCCGAGTGAATCTCCCCCGAGAGATAGACGTTCCAGGTCTGCTCGGCCATTCCGGCAATCCTAGCGCGCTAGGATATTTGACGTGAACGTAAGAAAGAGATTTACCGGGGCGGGGGTCGATGCCGACCACGAGCACTACAAGTGGTGGGCGCTCTCCTGCACCAGCCTCGGAATGCTGCTGGTGGCGACCAACTCGGGGACGCTGATCATCGCTCTGCCGGACCTCGAGCGGGCGCTCGGCACCAGCCTGCTGGAACTGGTCTGGGTGATCCTCGCCTACATGATCTCCTCGACCGTGCTGGTGCTCACCGCCGGCCGCCTCTCCGACCTCTTCGGCCGCAAGAACGCCTTCGTCGGCGCCTTCGTCGTCTTCGCCGCGGCCTCGCTCGGGGCCGGCTTCGCCGCCGACGGCACCCAGCTGATCCTCTGGCGGATCCTGCAGGGGGTGGGCGGCGCCTTCATCTTCGCCAACGGGCCGGCCCTGGTCACCGACGCCTTCCCGCGCGAGCAGCTCGGCCTGGCGATGGGTACCAACACCATGGTCGCGGCGATCGGCCTCGTGCTCGGGCCGGTGCTGGGCGGCGCCCTGGTCGCGATCTCCTGGCACTGGGTCTTCTGGTTCAACGTCCCGCTGGCGCTCGCCGGCGCCGCCTGGGCGGCGCTGATCCTGCGCGACCTTTCGCGCCGCGACACCGTCCGCGGCCTCGACCTCGGCGGCACCCTCACCTTCGTCGTCGGCCTGACCGGGCTCGTCTACGGGATCTCGCGCGGCGGCATCTCCGGCTGGGACGACACGCTGGTCATCGGCAGCCTCGCCATCGCCGCGCTGCTGCTGCCGCTCTTCGTGGCGATCGAGCACCGCGGCAAGGCGCCGATGCTCGACCTCGAGATCTTCCGCAACCGGCTCTTCGCCGCGGCCACGGCGGCGGCCTTCATCAACGGGCTCTCGCGCTTCGCCCTGATGTTCATCTTCGTCTTCTACTACCAGGGGGCCCAGGGCGACGATCCGATCACGGCCGGGATCAAGCTGGCGCCGATGGCGATCGGGATGCTGGTCTCCTCCCCGCTCGCCGGGATCTGGGCCGACCGCCACGGCTCGCGCACCCTGGCGGCGCTGGGGATGCTGGTCACCGCCGCCGGCCTCGCCCTGATGACGACGCTGCAGGCCGACTCGCCCTACTGGCAGGGGATGGTCTGGCTGGCCCTGGTCGGGATCGGCTCGGGCATGTTCAACTCGCCCAACACGG
>Ga0070683_100002555_pt1 | contig 14540 bp, 16 predicted proteins | sample KBSC713LmetaG_FD_64662 | JGI IMG/M metagenome (GOLD analysis project Ga0070683, IMG submission 64662) | Corn rhizosphere microbial communities from Kellogg Biological Station, Michigan, USA - KBS C7.1-3L metaG | ecosystem: Host-associated > Plants > Roots > Rhizosphere ...
TCCTCACCGAATATCGCAATCAGAACTCGCCCCTAACATTCTCCTCGGTGGGATCGCAGGAGACCTTTGGTGGCCAGTCGCAGGTCGCGACACCCACCTTCAATCCCCCGGCAGGAACGTTAGCTCAGCGCAATCGGTAACCATCAGCACAACCATCGGGGGTGCCCGCAATCAAACGGTCAGCATCCTGGATGGAGCCACCAATCTGCAACTGGACAGCCAGAGCATAACTAGTTTCCAAAACGGAAAGTATTTGATGTGGAGTGTAAAGGGTCACGTGATCCTCCAGGTGACCAACGCAGGAGGGTCCAACGCCGTCATCAGTGGTTTATTCTTTTGACCTGGCCAGCATAGTCAGTCTCATCGAACGATCGCAGCAGGAATAGCCAGCGTGGTGGCCCACAAGGCCATGTTTCTGCTCGATTGCGCGGAGGTCACGCAAGCGAATGCCAGTTACTTTTTCCTGTGTTATACCTTATGCATATGCCCAGGCTGGCCGTCCTAAGCGAACATGCACCGCACACTGGAAGAACCTGAACCCAAATGATAAAGCCCATAGTCACGCGCGGATTGAAAGTTCCCAAGGGCTGGGGTGAAGAGCTTATATTCGCCAACGACGAGCTTTATTGCGGCAAGTTGTTAGTTTTCCGTAAGGGCGCGAAGTCCAGCATGCACTATCATCTCGTCAAAGACGAGACGTGGTATGTTGCCGCCGGCGAGTTCATCCATCGATGGGTCGATACCGAGATTGGGCAGGACCATGAGCAACACCTCCGTCCGGGCGATGTCGTCCGGCATGTTAGCGGTCAGCCCCATCAGGTGGAAGCATTGACCGATGGGACGATCTTCGAGGTGTCGAGTCAGCACTTTGATACTGATAGTTATCGAATCCAGAAGGGCGATTCGCAAACCAAAACAGGCAGCAGAGCGGCCTCCGACTCCTGATTCCAGGGAGGATCACGCAAACCGCCGGGAATACAGGGGTTCGGCCACTAAAAAGTTGGACGAATTCTGCCGATCTATCCGATAGATAAGTAGGGAGGCCTCATGCCAAGGTTCGTTATGCGTTTTCTTGCTCTAGGAATTCTGTGCGCGGGATCGGGTTTCGCGCAACAGGGGAGTTTCGGCCAAATCGCTTATGGCGGAAGTTGGCAGACCACGTTCACCTTGATCAACATGAGCTCAACGAGTACGGCCACCGGCACACTCTCTTTTTTCGGAGATGGCGGTGGGCCGCTGGTTGCTCCTGTCCAAGGCTATGGGAATGTCTCTGTCTACCCCTTTGCGATTCCACCGGGTGGCTCGCAGAGCGTTGTGCTCTCTACTTCGGACCCCATCACGATCCAGGGTTGGGCCAGCATGAGCACAACGGGTAACGTCCGCGGACAGGCCTCATTTCGTGTGTTCTTGCCTAAGGGAGGCATTTCCGAGGCCGTGGTTCCCCTGAGCTTGCCCAGTTCAGTTCTATGTATATTCCCGTTTCCGCCGTCCGGTGATCCCGTCATCCTGATGCCGTTCGATAATACGAACGGCCAATACGTTACTTCAATCGCCATCGCCAATACGACGACTGTCGACATGGCCAGCATTGCAATGGAGTTTGTCGATCAATCCAATAATCTGCTGCAATCGACTACAACGGGTCTGCAGGCGAGGCAACACACCGCGTTCGTCACGACTGACAGATTTCAGACCTTGGCGGGCCAAAAGGGTATTATTCGGATTCACGCGGACCCGGCTAAGCTGACCGTACTCGGATTGCTTTCAAACCTGGCGAGTACGGGTTCAATTACGACGATCATTCCGGTAACGCAGTAAGCGAACTCGAATCGAGAATACCGTCTACCTGGGATCCCAGATCCCCTTCTGCACCCAGCCCGTATTGGTCGAACCATCTCCATCGGCTCCATACATATAGATGTTCTCCGGCCCCGTGTACGCGCCCTTGAAGGTGATATCGAGGGAAATAATGGTTAAGAGCGCCGTCGATGTAACCGAGGCTGATCCAATCGCACACTGGCTATTCTGCACGGGAGTGAACGAGCCAATGGGTTTGATATCCGCACCCGTAGCGCTGTCCCACTCCAGCTGAAGAGTTTCGAGATTCCGGTCGTAGATAACGTAGCACGAGCTTTGGACATCCAGCACTGGCGCAAAGAGCATTGCCGCGGCGGCCAGATTGGCGGAGTTTTGGCTGTCGGCGAATATAAAAGTGAAGGGCTGGGTGATGCCCTGCCCGGCGTTGGGCGATACTGCGGCCGCGATGGGCACTGGAGGAGCGTCGACAGCAACCTTATAGGTACCCTGCTGAACCCATCCGGTGCTGACCGAACCGTTTCCATAAACGCCGTTCATGTAGATATTCTTGAGGCCCGTAAAGGAGCTGCTGAAAGTGATACCCAACGTAATCGTCGTAGAGAGCCACGCCGGCTGGACCGAAGTTGCATCGATCGTGCATTGGCTGTTTTGAAGTGTCGTGGACGAATCTACTGGCTTGGTCATGCGACTGGTGCCATCATCCGATTCCAACTCGATGGTCCCTTGATCGCGGTCGTACACAATGAGACATGAATTTTGAGCACCCAGTCCGGTTGCGAACAGCATTACTGCGGCCGTCAGATTCGTGCTGCTTGGGCTGTCGGTGAAAACAAAAGTGAAGCTCTGACTTAGGCCTCCACTCCCGCTTGGTGAAACGGAAACCGCCTTAGGCGCGGGCTGGTCCAAACTCGAGCCATTGGGACCGGTACCGAGAGCGGGAGCCGGCGAGAGAAATACTAGTCCTGAAACGCCGAAGGCTGGAATCGAATCTCCGGCTGGCGTAGCCGCAACCACTCCGTTTATTTGAATAGGAACCGTTGGTGACGATGCAGAGGATGAAATCTGCAATGTGGCAGTTGCCACTATCCCGTCCGCGATGCCGATTGCATTCAGACCGTAGATCAAGCAGGTATTGGCGTTGCATACCAGTGATTTATCGGCGTCCGTGGCCGCTGTTCCGGCCGCGAATGTGACGCCGGTCACGTCGGAAGAGTAGCTCAAGGACCATTGGACGGCAGCGGTCTGGATTCCTCCCGAGGACACTAGGTTGATCGGAACAACCACCGAACCGTCTCCGGTTTCCTGGCCTACGCCCAAGGAGAGCCTGACGCTTTGCCCGGCGGTAACGTCGCAACAGCCCAGGAACACCACCAGGCCCAAATAGCTTACTCGTAGAAACGGGAGCTGTTGCACAGATATAGACTATAACTCTTTGGACGCCCCTCGAGCGGGAAGAGCGTGAGAGAACTAATCAAGTTCGCGAATCGCCGACGATCGCACCCCAGTGAAATCCTGCCCCAAACGCGGAAAACACGATAGGCCCTGGATCTGGATTCCCTTCAAACCACTCGGACGCGGCGATCAACATCGACGCGGATGAGGTGTTCCCATAGCGCTGAACATTGGAAAACAACTTATCGGGACTAACGCCAAGGGACTTGGCAACCCTGGTGAGGAGGTTGAAATTAGCCTGATGCAACAGGAAAGCCGAAATCTGCTGAGCGGAAATATTCTGCCGTTCCAACACCTCTGTGATCGACGCAGGAATCTTACGTGCAGCCTGCAGGATTACAGTCAATCCGTTCATCCGCAGCTGGCCGGTCTGGTCGAGCGCTAAATCGCCACGGTATTGGCCGTCGGTATGAAGTACCGCGTCCAACAAGCGCCAGCGGCCTTTTCGTCCCGAAACCAGGGCTGCCCCAGCGCCATCTCCGAACAGGATCGCGGTATTCGGATCTAAAGGCTCGGTCTGGATGAGACTCGACATTTTCTCAGCCCCAACCACCAGCACGTCACCGTGAGTCTCGGCCATTTGCATCGCCAGGGCCATACCGAACAGACTGCCCGCGCTGGCGATCGGCAGGTCGAGCGCGGGCGCCGAATCCATCCCCAAGCGTGCCGCGATCTCAGCGGCAGGACCCGGAAATCCGCGTGCGCCGCTGCCGCTTGCAACGATCAGCATGCCGAGGGTGTTTGCGGGGATACCCACCTTACGGAGGCAATCCTCAGCGGCCGCGACGCCCATATCGGCAACTGTTGTGTCCGTCCCCGCCCAGCGGCGCTCCCGGATACCAGAGACCTTCTCTATCCACTCGGCGGTGCAACCCAGGCGGTCGGCCAGTTCCGCGTTCGCGACCACTGTCTCCGGCAGAAAGGCTCCGAAGCCGTGCAGGTGGGCCGTCATAGAGCGCCTATTGGGCGCGATCGGCCAAGTAGGCGTCCATCCGTTCGATGGAGTCGAACTTCCGAGGGTTAAGGTCGGAGTCGGGAACCTTGACGCCGAATTCCGTCTCGATGGCGCTCACTAGATCGGGAAGCGCGAACGAATCGAGTAAGCCGCTTTCAAACAAGGATTCCTGTTCGTCGTCGGGGGCGGGCTTCCCAGCGACCTTTTGTACTAGCGTCCGCAGCCGCTGGCGGCGAGTGGAATCAGGCAACATACGTCTATCCTAACGCGCTAACCTGCTGCCACAATCGTCCCGCCGCCTTCGTCGATAACCGAGCGGCATCGTGGCGGACTCGTAGCTATTCGCGCTACCCTGACAAAGGTGAGCGCGAGCGCGGCAGAGACCATCCGAATTACCATTCCTAAGTGCGATCCCGGCATTGGCCAGGTGATTCGCACCTCGGACTCGTCCGATCTTATCGATGGGGTTGTGGTGCGCCCTTATGATCTGTGGCCAGACGACCGCGGCTACTTCCTGGAAGTCGTACGGATAGGCCAAGGCCTGGCAGCCGGCTTTCCCGCGGAGAGCACTCAGGTGTCCGCCGCGCTCAGCTATCCGGGCACCATCAAAGCCTTTCACTATCACCTGCATCAAACCGATCTTTGGGTACCAACCACGGGAATGTTCCAGGTGACGCTGGTAGATCTGCGTCCGGAATCCCGCACTTTCGGGCGTAAGAATACGATGTACACGGGTGCGCTTAAACCCTGGCAGCTCCTGATTCCTCCCGGCGTCGGACACGGCTATAAGGTCATTGGCGAGCAACCGGGGATTCTGGTTTATGTGACCAATCGCTTGTACAACCCCAAAGACGAAGGACGTGTCGCTTACAACGACCCCTCCATCGCCTACGATTGGGAGCTCCAACACAAGTAATGAAGTTCCTGGTTACCGGAGGCGCCGGATTCATCGGGAGCGCGTTCATCCGCCTACTAATGGGGGATGCCGAGCGTTCGCGTACCGTGGTGAATCTGGATAAGCTCACCTATGCAGGTAACCTGGAGAACCTGGCGACCATAGCTACTCAGGAGAACGCCGCTCGTTACCGTTTCGTCCATGGCGATATTTGCGATGCCGCACTGGTGAACTCGCTGATAGCCGAAGAGAGACCGGACGTAATCGTGAATTTCGCGGCCGAGTCCCACGTCGACCGCAGCATACTGTCGCCCGCGCCGGTGTTTGAAACGAACCTGCGCGGCACCTTCACGCTGCTCGAAGCGGCGCGGACTCACCAGACTCCACGCTACGTACAGATTTCGACTGACGAAGTCTACGGCAGCATCGATCCGCCGCACGAGGCCGACGAGAACTATCCGCTTCGCGCCAGCAGCCCTTACTCGGCATCGAAGGCCGGCGCGGATCTTCTCGCCCTGTCTTATTTCGTAACCTACAAAATGCCGGTGAGCGTGACCCGAGCTTCGAACAATTACGGCCCTTATCATTTCCCCGAGAAACTAATCCCCCTGATGATTTCAAACGCCATGGAAGACAAGCCTCTTCCGATTTACGGCGATGGCCAGCAGATACGCGACTGGTTATATGTGGACGATCACGCACGGGCGATTCTGGCGGTCGTCGAGCGAGGCAGTGCGGGTGAGATTTACAACGTCGGCGGCAGCCGGGCGCTACCGAACCTCGAAGTGGTGCGCAAGATCCTGGCAGCAGTGGGAAAACCTGAGAGCCTAATGCAGACGGTCAAGGATCGTCCCGGGCATGACCGCAGGTATGCACTCGCCAGCGAAAAGCTGATGCGCGAAACGGGCTGGACGGCGCAGGTTTCCTTCGAACACGGACTGCGCACGACGGTGGACTGGTACCGGACTCATACCGACTGGACCGCTCGCGTCAAAAGCGGCGAGTATCAAAAGTATTATCAAAGCAACTACGGCGGCCGGGCAGTTTAGCCACCGCGCCCCGCGCGGCCCAGGCAGTTTGCCCGTGGTGGATTTCCGCCACCAGAAACGTCCAATGGCTACGATCTGACGGTGGTTGTCCGGGATTTCCCCCAAACTTCTTCCGCGGTTTCGACGACCCTGGCCAGCTTCGCCCACTGCTCTTCTTCGCTCAGAACGTTACCTTCTTCAGTGCTGGCGAACCCACATTGAGGGCTGAGGCACAACTGGTCGATATCAATAAACTTTGCAGCCTCGTCTATTCTGCGATTCAGCTCATCCCGCGATTCAAGTAGCCCGTTTTTCGACGTGACCAGGCCCAGTACTACGGTCTTGCCCTTGGGTACGAATCGCAACGGTTCAAAACCGCCGGCGCGATCAGTGTCGTACTCCAAGAAGTAGCCATCCACATTGATCCTATTGAACAAAAGATCGGCGATCGGCTCGTATCCCCCTTGTCCAATCCAGAGGGACTTGAAGTTCCCCCGGCAAAGGTGCATTGTAATTCGCATGTCCGGCGGTATCTCGGAGATCGCCGTATTGATCATCTCTGCGTAGATCGTCTGCAAGTGGTCTGGATCGTCTCCGCGGTCCTTCAACATTTTGCGCTGATCTACATCACAGAAATAAGCGAAAGGGGTATCGTCCAATTGAAGATAACGACAACCTGCATCCGCAAAAGCTCGAACGGCTTTACGGTAGGCATTTCCCAGGTCGTCAAAGAATCCATCCATGGAGGGATAGATCGATTCGGGGACCGCCGCGCGCCCGCCTCGAAAATGCAAAACTCCAGGCGATGGAATCATCATCTTTGGAGTTTGATGCACGTGGTCCCTGAGAAACTTGAAGTGCTCGATCATGGGGTGGGACGTATAGCCGATCTTCCCGACTACGTGAACCGATTTCGGTTTCGTGTCGGCGCCCTTGAACTTTATTCCTTGCCGCGATTCATATAGCTCAACGCCGTCAAGTCCACCCAGAAAGTCGAAATGCCAGAACTCGCGGCGGAACTCTCCGTCGGTGACCGCTTTCAATCCCACCGCCTCTTGCTTGGAAATAAGATCGAGAATTGCCTTGTCTTCGACAATCTTCAATTGATCGGCGTTGATTTTGCCGGCCTGAAATTGGGCGCGCGCCTGCTTGAGTTCAGCGGGCCGTAGTAAACTTCCGACTTGATCCGCACGAAACGGTGGAACTGGTCTCGACATGAAATCATCTCCTATTTAACTCACTGGTGTTGCCTTGCCCTACGGTTAACTGGGGTCCGAACTCACGGCGAAACGAGGCCGGTTCACTGATTAGAGTGGTTCACAGCGGTTATCATTTCTTCAACCCTCGCATCACATGCCTTTTACGGTATGCGGAAACCTTGCTGGACACAATAGAACATCCGTCCTGGTGACAATCGAACCCAAGTACTGAGGAGCACCCTTTCGGAACACTTCGCGGCAACTTGAACGCGGTGGATGGTCAACTGTGCTGCGCGGAAGGGGCGAATTCCGGTTTGGCATCCGCAACCGTGGCATCATTCTACTCCGACCGGGGAGCTTCCAGACTGCGGTTGTCTACAATGTAGCACGAATTTTGAACGTCCAAATGAGAATTGGGTTAGTTGTGGGCGTGGCTTTTTCGCGCCGTCGCAAACCATTCGGCCGGCGTGTGCGCCACAGACTCCGGCAACAGCTTCTCCAACTTCGGGAACTCGATGCAACGGGCTGCGCCCGACGTGGACTCCTATCAATGGCAACAATCTATGCGCGGGAGGTTTCGAGGATCTATGTTACCGTGAGGAAATGGATAATTTCATGCGTCGCCGACTGGCGATCGCTGGAACGCGCAGGGGTTCGGCTGCGCATGAATGACCGTGGGCGACGGTGCGGGTAATGCCAGAGGAGGCGGGCGAAAAACACCCCGGTCCCATCCGCAAACTCATCACCGCCAGCGGCACTTATTCGATTGCCGTCATCGCACCGCGGCTGGCAAGTATCTTGCTCTTGCCGGTCTACACTCGGATTCTCAGCACCAGCGACTATGCGATTACCGAATTGCTGGATCTGACGCTGTCCTTGGTCGGCATGTTGATAGGAGGTCAGTTCTCCGGGGCGCTGTTTTACTACTACGCCCGAGCCTCTACTCAGCAAGAACGCGATACCACAGTTAGCACGGTCCTGTTGGGAACGTACTTTCTAGGTGGTATTGTGGCCACTCTCGGATTCGTCGCGGCGCCAGCCCTCAGCAGACTGATCTTCCAGACGGACCAGGATACCAACTTCTTTCGGATTGCCTCCGTCAGCCTGGGACTGACGTTTTCATTGGAAGCCTGTTTTAACTGGCTGCGCGCCATTCACAAACCCAATCTATTCGTGGCCATATCCATTCTTCGCCTTAGTCTGGTTATTGTACTGGCAGCCATTCTCATGCTCGGTTTCAAGATGAGAGTGGCGGGCGTGCTCTGGTCTACCCTGGGCTCAGTGGCGATTACCACCGCAGTGCTGAGCGTCTACAGCTGGACGCGGGTCCCACTCCGCTTCGACACAGCGATCTTCTGGAAGTTGTTCCGGTTCTCGTCGCCCATCGGGCTGGTAAGTATTTCTATGTTTGTCATTAACTTTGGAGACCGGTTCCTGCTCCAGCGCTTTGCCGGCTTGGACAGTCTGGGGTTGTACTCGTTGGCTTACAAGATCAGTATGTCCGTGAGCATTCTGCAGCAGGCATTCAGCTCTTACTGGAGCGCGCAAGTTTACCAGCTGCTAGCAAGTCCTGATGGCAGGCGGATTTTCGCTCGCGTTTTCACCTATTTCATGTTTGCGATGTCCACCAGTGGCGTTCTGATTATCGTGGCCGCTCCGGCAGCGTTGCGGGTTCTGGTCGTGCCCGCCTTCTACCCGGCTGTCGCCATGATCCCGTGGCTCGTGATAATTTACGTGATTCGCGCCGCAGCGGACCAAATCCGGTCGATTTTCTACGTTGAGAAGAAGCCCGGTACGGACGCCGGCATAGCCGTGTTCTCCGCCGTTGTTTGCGTAGCGGGCTACCTCATCCTGATACCGGCCTATTCGAGCTATGGAGCCATCGCTGCCACGGGTCTCGCCTTTCTGTCTATGCTGGTAGTGAGCTACTGGTTGGGACAACGGTGCTGGCCGTTCTACATTGAGCGTTCCAGGATTGCCAAGCTCGCTGTGGCTGTTATCGTGACCGTGGTGTTGTCCGCCCTTTTGTCGCGCAAACCAGCTGGCCTGCCCATGCATATTGCGGTGGCCGCCGGATGTGTGGCGGTCTATGGCGTTTTACTTAAACTATTCGGTTTCGTCACTTCCGAAGAGAAGGACCGCCTCATTGAAATGTACCGGGAAGGCGTAAAACGTGTCTGGGCTACCTGAGCCGGTGATCGGATGCTCCGAGGGTATCTGTGGCTCGGGATCGGCCAGGTTCCAGTCCTATTGGAACCGCCGCCCAGCGCCGATAGTCCTCATGATGCCCCGCCTTTGCTCGTGGATTGCACGGGAGGGCAGCAGGTGGCTGGGACTCCACTGCGGGAGGACCGGAGCCTTCCATTCGGATGAAATCATGGACACCACCATGAACCCAAGTAACGCCGCATTTATGCGCGGCACTCGTCTCTGCTGAGGCCAGTTCCGGATGCTTTTTAATTCGCTCGAGTTCGCGCTGTTTTTCCCCATTGTTACCGGAGTCTATTACTTACTCCGGCAGCGCGGCCAGAATCTTTGGCTCCTGGCGGCCAGCCTTTTCTTTTATGCCAGTTGGGATTGGCGTTTCCTTCCCATTCTCGCGACCACGATGGTGGTGGACTTCTATGTCGCTGCGTACTTGGAAGAACTCGCCAAAATCGGAGCCCCTGAGCGTAAGCGCAAATACGTGTTGGCAATCAGCATGGGTGCCAACCTGGCCATGTTGGGATTCTTCAAGTACTTCAATTTCTTTATCGACAGCTTCCATTCCAGCCTCCTCGCGCTTCACATTTCCGCCCCCATTAGCACTCTGAGTATCCTCCTGCCTATCGGCATCTCGTTCTACACGTTTCAGTCCATGAGTTACACCATCGACGTGTACCGCGGAGAGCTGCCCGCTTGCCGGCATTTCCTCGACTTTGCGCTATTCGTGAGTTTTTACCCGCATCTGGTGGCCGGCCCCATCATGCGGGCTGTCGACCTGTTGCCGCAGATTCTTTCTCCCCGTCACACCACCCGCCAGCAGGTCCTGGACGGCATTCAGTTGATGGTCTGGGGTTTGTGGAAAAAGATGTTCATCGCGGACAACCTGGCACCGCTGGTAAACCGCATCTTTTCTGAGACAGCGCCGACCGGCTTTCACACTCTGCTCGGCGTTTACGCCTTCGCTTTCCAGATCTACTGCGACTTCTCCGGCTATACCGACGTCGCTCGTGGCGTAGCCAAGCTAATGGGTTTTGAACTCGTCCTCAACTTCAATCTGCCGTATTTCTCCACCAGCCCTCAGGAATTCTGGACGCGGTGGCACATCAGTCTTTCGTCCTGGCTGCGGAATTACCTGTATTTCCCGCTGGGAGGTAGCCGTGACGGCGCCGCCAAAACATATCGCAATCTGATGATCACCATGCTGCTGGGCGGCCTCTGGCACGGCGCCGCCTGGAACTTCGTATTGTGGGGAGCCTACCAGGGCATCCTGCTCGTGATCCATCGCGCGCTTCAGCCGATGCTGGATAGGATATTCGACTTTCGAAGTGCCTGGGCCCGGGCCGCCTCGCTTACGTTTCGCATCCTGGTCATGTTCCATCTGACCTGCTTTGGCTGGCTGCTGTTCCGTGCCTCTTCATTCACCCAGATCGTTACCATGACGGCATCGTTGTTGCACCCGTTCCAACAAGTCGATAAGGACCTTGCGTGGCAGGTGGTAGGCTATGCCGGGCCCCTGGTGGTGGTCCAATGCTGGCAGTATTTCTCGGGGAAGCTGATATTCCTGGCCAACCTCCGTCCACTGGAGCTTCGCATCGCGGCGTATTCCGTGCTGCTGTACCTGATGCTTTTCCGCGCCGCCAAGCCACAGGCATTTATTTATTTTCAGTTCTGAGACATGCGACTCTCCTTCCGCGGCCTGGTCCGCATCATCACCTGTCTGATCGTTTCGGTGCTGACGCTGGAACTCTGCGCCCGGATCGACGACTGGATCGGCTACGGGGCTCCGATCTTTTCCCTCTCCTATAACGAGAATCGGCTATACGAGTACGATCAGATCGGCAAACGGTCCCGCCCTAACGTCCGCTATCGGAAATGGCAACTCAACAGTGTCGGGTCCCGCGGACCGGAGCTGACCGACGGTGGCACCCGCATCCTTTGCCTGGGAGCTTCGGAGACCTTTGGTCTCTATGAACCCGAGGGTCAGGAGTATCCGCGACAGCTCGAGCGCCAACTAAATGCCCGCATCCCCGGCGGTGATTTTCAAGTCCTCAATTTCGCCTTACCCGGGATGCCGCTCCCCGTCATCACCACCCGAATCCCGGCAATGGCGGCCGCGGTTCATCCCCGCTTCGCGCTGATATATGCAGGTGTGGCGACCTACATCTGGCTTCCCGACCGCAAGCCTCTTTCCTCCCCTCCACGAGACCATTTCGAGTGGCGCTTGGCGGAGCCGGTCAGGAACCTGGCCAAACAATTGATCCCGGCAAGCCTGCAGGACAAGTTCCGTGAGCGCAGCATCCAGCAATCTCTGGCCAGCCTTGGCACGCCGGCTTTTGACCGGCTGCCGCAGGAAAATCTCGATTACTATCGCTCGGATCTGGAGGACCTGATTGCAACCTTACGTCGTTACGACATCGAGCCCATTCTGGTGACGCACGCCACCCGCTTTCCACCGGAACCCACGCCCGCAGACAGGCCCATGCTGCTCGCCTGGCGGCGTTTCGGACCGCTGCTGCGGGAGGATGGATTTCTACCGATGGAACGTTCCGGAAACGATATTCTCCGTCAGTTGGCCGCGGCTGACGGTCTCTTCCTGATCGACGCCGCTTCGCGGATCCCAACGGGGGACCGCTATTTCGCCGATTTCGTACACTTCACGGAGGAGGGCAGCCGGCAGATGGCCGATGTTCTGGCAGATGCCCTTGTGCCCCGCCTAGCGGCTGACCAGTCTAGATAATTCATTTAGCCGCGTTCGCCAGAATCAGTCGGACCCTCTGATGTTAGCCCTGGATAAATTGCTTCGGGCAGCGGCGTGACATCCCGGCCGTCGCTGGGCTTTCGCGCTGCCACTGCGAAGAAGAATCGCTTCGTGCGGCCCTCCGATGAGATCCCAATAAAACCGGCCTTTCTAGCAGCAACGTAAACTCCGCGCCGAGTGGTCACAGTCTCGAAACGGTTCCGATTCCACCACCGCCTCTGTTGAAGATTGAAGTGATTCAAGAATCCATTGGTTCCGACGTAAACCATGTAGGCGACATCCCGCCAATTGCCTGACCCCAGGCTTTTCAAAATCCTTTGCCAAAGATAACGAAACGAATGAAAGGTAAGTAAGAAGCTCCCTCCCGGAACAAGCACACGGTAAACCTGCAGCATGGCTTCGCGAGTATCCATGTAGGGCATCGAAAACATGCCCAATGACAACGTCAAAGCTTTGGTCAACGAAGGGCAGACGCAATCCGTCCGCTAAAACCAAACGAACTGGGTTCACTTGACCAGTTTGAAGTTTTGGAACACCGTTCGTTCCGTCAAGCGACTCCGGTGAATAGTCCACGCCGACGCGGAAGGGATTCCATCAACTTGAGCCTCAGTCAAGAACCAACCGGTTCCGCACCCGAAATCAAGAATTCTTTTGGCGGCAGGTATGCGGACTGTAATAGCTCTCATGCCACCCGCTCTATTGTGTCTTCCGGTTCAGCGAAACAACCATACTCATGCCGTTGGGTTACGCACGCGCTATGCCCGGCGTAACTGACAAGTTGATTCCCAGAAACGGACGATTCGGTGCTTGGGAGAGAACTCAGGCGATCTTATTCTCTTTCCAAAGAGTGCGCGCGGGGACAAACAGGATTGCTCCCGCGCAAGCGGCGGCCAGCATGAGTACCACGAAGGTTCTTGCCGGCGATGAGATTCTCTTCAACCTCAGGCTCTGCGGAATGAAGCGATCGACCGCCGCCAGGGCGTACAGGAGGCCCTGGGCGCCGAGCGCCAACCAAGCGCTCATCCCTGGCAGCCACAAGCTCGAAATCAATAGACCCACCAGCAGATAGGGCAACAGCAAGCGGGCGAGCTTGTACGAAACAAAATGCAGCCACATGCGATTCGACGGCCCCAGCAGTCCGGGATAGAAGCGAATGAGCTGATAGTTTCCCGCCAAGGTCCTGACCTTCCGGCGAAATTCAGTGTCCAGAGTGGTCGGATAGTCCGCGGCCCGAGCGGTCTGCTCGAAGATCAGGCGATAACCGCGGAAGAAAGCCGCCATGGGAAGGACGACGTCGTCGAGCAGCGTCTCCTGCGGTATGGGCTTCGCGAGCGCCCGGCGCATCGCATAGAGACAGCCGGTCGCCCCGAAGATGGAGTCGATCCGGCTGAGACGCTGGCGGAGCCAGTTCTCGTAGCGGCGATATAGGCCGATATCTTCCTCTTCTTGCTTTTCGCCTCGCCGAATCACCAACTCACCACTAGCCACGCCGACGGCAGGATCCGCAAAACATTCGACCAACCGGCGCAGACAGGCGGGATCCAAATGCTGGCGAACGTCGGTGAACAGGAGAATCTCGCCGCTTGCGCGCGCGATCCCCGCGTTCAAGGCGGCGGCCTTACCGGCACGGGGAATACGCACCAACGTCACGCCATCCTTAGCATGAGCAGCAGCGATCGAATCCGTCCCATCCGTAGAGCCGTCCGACACGACCAGAACGTCCAGAAGATGGCGTGGATAATCGAGCGCGAGAATGGAAGCCAGCTTCCCCTCCAGAAAACGTTCTCCGTTGCTTACTGCCATGACCACCGTGACGGTCTTGAGATCAGCACTCTTCGTAATCGGCCGTGCGTGATGACGCGCCAGCCAGGCAAGCATCAAAGGATAGATCGCGAGGATATAAAGGATTGCGGCAGCGCAGAAAAGGAAGGCGAGCACAGGTGTTGGCTCAAGGAACCGGTTGACCTGGCGAGACGCCGGCCCACCAACGCTCGCTCTTCCCGGTCACGAACAGGTCTCCCCAAATCTGCAGATTCAATAACCTCCAGATGCGGTCGGTCGCATCCTCGAATCCGGAGCGATGCCGATCCAGGAGATCCTCGATCGCATGCAAGTCTAGGTACTCGGCGACAAATCCATCCCGCGAGCGCAAAGCGGAGAACACGGTTTCCGCGCGCGAATCCTGAAACCAATTGTGAAGCGGCGTGGGGAAACCCATCTTCTTGCGATA
>Ga0070683_100002557_pt1 | contig 14539 bp, 16 predicted proteins | sample KBSC713LmetaG_FD_64662 | JGI IMG/M metagenome (GOLD analysis project Ga0070683, IMG submission 64662) | Corn rhizosphere microbial communities from Kellogg Biological Station, Michigan, USA - KBS C7.1-3L metaG | ecosystem: Host-associated > Plants > Roots > Rhizosphere ...
CCCTGAGACGCGTACTTGTCGACCAGGTCGGGCCGCATGCCGTCGGCAGCGAAGAGCACCGCCTTGGCCGCCAGCGGGCGACTCGGCGGTTCCGGCTTGGTAGCGGAATTGGCCTGCGCCGACGCGGGCGCGGCCACGGCGACAACCGTGCACATGGAAATGATGGAGCGAGACAACATTTTGCTACGCCGGTTCATCGACGACTCCTTTGCCGCGATGCGTTCCCGTTCGGGCCTTGATCGGACGCTAGCGAAATTGTGAGTCGCTGAATATAGACAAACGGATTATTGGTCAAGCGTTCACGTTGCGCCAATTCCGAACGCGATCACACGAGGTATCGTCTGACATTCTCCTCCGAGAGTTGGCTGGTCAGAGGTGCTCGGAAGGCCCCAAGGCCGACTCTCGCAATCATTTTCATCAAGAGGCCGTACTCGTGAATTACATTGCTCTTCAATGAGCCAGCAAATTCGTCGCAGTCGTCGAGCGCACCCCGGCGGTGGCGCCGATGGCGCGTCCGCTTTTGGCCGTACTACAACCGGCAAAGAATTGTGTGTTGAGATATCGATAATGCCCGACCGGCGGAGCGCTCGGCCCGGATCGATCGCCCCGACGTGATCGAGGCGTCGTAGCCTCGCCGGACAGAATCCCAGTGGTCACGGGTAGTGGAAGTGGTTGCCAGAGTCGTAGCGACGCTGCGGCCGATCCGGCTCGGCTTGCCCGCTAACCAAGATCAAGATTGCCGGTCCGCCTTGGGTTTGCTGGGCCACAGCGTGTAGCTCACGGGCCAGATCAGCCAGATCAGCAGCACCAGGGTGAGCCAGGCGATCCAGGCCAGCAGGGCGGCTCCACGCTGTCCGCCGCCGACAAGGTAGAAGCCACCGAGCAGCAGTGCACAGCTGATTGCCCAGGCGACCAACGCCTTGCGAAACTCCCGCCACTCGAAGCTGGCCTTCTCCCGGCCGTACCTGAGTGGGCGCGGCGGCTTCGGCGCCTGGGCGAACCGGTACGCGAACCGCGCGTCCATCCGTCGCACGAGATCCGGCCCGAACGCCACCGAGAACCCGATGTATGCCGCCGCGAGGCCGTCGGTGACGTCGGCGACCGCGCCGCTGCGCAGGTGGATGACGGTCGCGCCGAGCAGGAACAGATCAATGAGCGGGACGAACGCCAACAGCAGCGCGCCCAGTCGTGGCCTGCGCGCTGGGTAGCGAACGGCGAGACCAGCCAGAAGGAACACCCAGAAAGCGATCTCGCAGCCGACGATCAACAGAAGTAGCACCAGGCCCTCCCGTGACCAGCCGTCGTCCGCAGCGCCTCTCGTCGCACCCGAATGATATCGGAGGACCAGCTTCGGCATGTTCCCTCGCTGGTCCGCCAGCCATGCGGTTGCCGTCCGGCAGCGTCACCGAACCGGGAACGATCCCGCCGCCGGATTCCGTCGATCCGCGGGTCGGGCAGGCGGCCGGAACACGGTGATCGGCACCGCCCAGGCGTGTACCAGCCGGGTGAACGGCCAGACCGCGACCAGGGCGAAGGCGGCAAGAGTGTGCAGCTGGAACAGCAGTGGAGCGCCGGCCATCAGCGCGGCGTCCGGCCGGAGCAGGAACAGGCCGCGGTACCAGACCGCCACGGTCGTCCGGTAGTCGTCTCCGGCGCCGAACACGTTCACCCCCACCGTGGCCCAAATGCCGAGCACCACGACGGCGCCCAGGACCAGGTACATCACCACGTCCATCGGCGTGGTGGTGCGGCGTACCGCCGGGTGCAGGATCCGGCGGGCGACCAGCAACACCAGGCCGGCCAGGAGCGTGACGCCGGCGAGCGTGCCGGCAGTCACCGAGATGAAGCGGTAGACCGGGTCGGTGACCCCGAGCGCGGCGGTCCAGCCCTTCGGCACCAGCAGACCGAGCAGGTGACCGACGATCACCGCGACCACGCCGAGGTGGACCAGTGCAGATCCGAGGCGCAGCAACCGGTTCTCGACCAGCGGGGGATTGAACGTCCGCCAGCCGAACTGGTCGTACCGCCACCGCCATACGTGACCCAGCACGAAGGTGGCGAGTGCGAGGTACGGCAGGACCAACCACAGGAGTGTGGCCATGACGGGTTCTCACACCCGCTTGGGAACCGTGCCGGTGCGGGTGAGCACGAAGCGCATCGCCTTGTGCCCGAAGTCCGCGGTAGGCCCGAACATCAACGGGCAGCCGCCGTCGATCACCGTGATCTCGTGCTGGCGACCGTACTGCGTGGCGGCTTCCGACACGCTGCTGGCACCCGGGCCGTGATGCATCCACACGTACCCGATACCAAGATCGACGCACTCCCGCATGGTTGCCTCAGCGGTCTCCGGCCGGGTAGCGATGACGACCGCCTCGACACCGCCGGGTACCGACTTCAGGTCGTGGTAGCACGGATCGCCTTCGACCACGTCGGCGTTCGGGTTGATCGCGAACACCGTGTAGCCGCGGGCCCGCAGCCGCTGGTACACGGCGTTGCTTCCGTGGCTCCCCGGGGTCCGGGACACCCCGGTCACCGCGATCCGCTTCTTCGCCAGGAACTCCGAGGTGGCCTCTTTCATCGTGGACATCGTTGCCTCCTCTGTTGGCTGGTAGGGCGCCGACCGTTCAGCGTCCCCCACGGTTCAACCTGCTCTCCCAACCCACGATCAACCAGGGACCAAAGCCCCTTACAACCGGACCATCCGGCCGGACACGGTGGTGCATGTGCTGCTGCGGCGTCTCGGTCCGTGCCGGTCGGGATGTGTCAACCGCGGGCGGCTTGGTCGACGTCGAGATCGAAGGCGACGGTACGCCGGTGTTGCTCTCGTGCGGCGGCCCCGGCGTCAGCCACGCCGCGTGCTCAGTACGCCTGGAATGTCCTACCGGCCGGCCAGCTCGGCGACCAGCGGCGCGAACGTGTCCGCCACGTTGGCGCCGAAGGCGAAGTAGGACACGCCAGTCTCGTCGCGTCGGCGGCGCAGCTCGTCGGCGGCCGCCGACGGGGCGGGCGGGAGGTAGGCGAGGGAATCGGCTGCTCGCAGCGCAGTGGTGTCCGTATCCGGGGGCGCCATGAACGCCGAGACGGTGTTCCCGACTACCGGGATGTGCATCGAGAGCTCGACGTCGCGGGTGGTGCGAAACTCGCGTATCCGTCCCACCACGGCGGCTCGCGGCTCATCCGGGGCCATGGCGAAGGTGACCGTGTCCGCGATCTCGGCCGCCAACGCCCGCGCCTTCGCGCCCCCCACCGCCATCGCCACCGGCGTGTGGTGCTGCTCACCGTCGAGCGCGCGCAGCGCGGCGACGCTCTCGCGCACGAGGTCCAGCCGCTGGCCCGGTGATGGCACCGGCAGTCCCCGGTCACGCAGCTCGTCCTCGATGCCGGGCCGGCCGGCTCCGATGCCCATCTCGAAGCGGCCCTGCGTGAGCATTGTCAGCGAGTGCGCTTCCCACGCAGTCAGCCAGGGCGCGCGCAACGGGGCGGCGTAGACCCAGGTGCCGACCCGTACGTCGGCGACCGTCGCGGCGACGGCGAGCGCGGCGGCGGGGGATGGCTGCAACTGCGGGAAGTCGGGCATCAGCACCGTCGAGTAGCCCTGATCGGCGATGCGGCGCACCTGATCGCGCCAGGTCGCCACGTCGGACAGGAACGGGGCGACGATACCGAAGCGAAACGGTCGGGTCGGCCCGGAGGTCGTGTCGGTCATCTGCTTTCTCCCTGCGTCCGGCCCGGTCTCGGTCCGGGCTCCTACGTCTGCTACGAACAAGGCCGGCCGATTCCGACAACGCGGCGTCGGCAATCTCGGGGCACGGGTCGGTGGCTTCGCAATTCTCGCGCCGTCCTCGAGCGGCGGCGACGGCGGTTCATCGATACAGCCACCTGGAGGTGCTGTGCGATGGCGTGTCCAGGACCGACAATCGTGTAGTGCCTGCCTACTGGACCGCCAAACCGATCGCCGATCAGATCCACCGTCAGATCCTCGGCCCGCACGGGTTCCCCCGTCGAGGCCACGAAGCTGAACGGCTGGCCGTGACTGTTCGTACCGCGAGGCGCGGCCAGCCTGCCCGGTTGTGCCAGCCACCCGCCGAGAACCCGGCGACGTGAGCCGCCCCTCGCCCGCGGCGAGCACGCTCACCGTGACGACGCTGCGGGTCCCTGGTGCGGCGATCGGCGACGTGGACCCGCTGCCATTGCTCGACCGGACGTTGGAGCCGCCGTTCGCGCTCGGTCCTGGCCTTCCGGCGGAGATCCGGTCCGGTGCCTCCTTCGGCTGGCCGAGATCCATGTACCCGTACCTGATGCAGAACCGCTACTCACGGGATCGCCGGCTCGCCGACCTGACCTGCGTTGAGCTGCGCAACGAGCACCTGTGCGCACGGTTTCTGCCGGAGCTCGGCGGCCGGCTCTGGTGTTTGGTGGACCGGGCGACCGGGCGGGACCTTGTTTACCGCAACCGCGTTGTGCAACCGGCGAACCTCGCTTTGCGTAACGCCTGGTTCGCCGGCGGTGTGGAGTGGAATATCGGAACCAGGGGACACTCGCCCTTTACCTCATCGCCCTTGCACGCGGCCCGCGTGACCGGACCCGATGGCGTCGCGACACTGCGCATGTGGGAGTACGAACGGCTGCGGGGAGTGGTGTTCCAGATCGACGCACGCCTGCCACCCGGCTCTCGCGCCCTCTACATCCACGTGCGGATCCGCAACCCCAATCCCGAACCGGTCCCGATGTACTGGTGGTCGAATGCCGCCGTTGCGGAGCAGCCGGACGTGCGGGTGCTCGCGCCGGCGACCCGCGCGTACGCCACGGCCTACGACGGCACGGTCCGGGTCGTGCAGATACCCGGAACCGGGGCCTCCGATCGCACCAGGCCCACTGGCGGGACCGATGCATCCGATCACTTCTTCGACCTCGCGCAGGCGCGGCGGGCCTGGATCGCGGCGGTCGACGGCACCGGGCACGGCCTCGGCCTGGCATCCACGTCGAGGCTGATCGGGCGCAAGCTGTTCTGCTGGGGCTCCGGCCGCGGCGGCCAGCGCTGGCAGCACTGGCTGTCGCCGGAGGGCGGGAGGTACCTGGAGATCCAGGCCGGTCTGGCCGCCACGCAGTTCGAGCACCTGGCGATGCCGGCCGGTGCGAGCTGGTCATGGGTCGAGGCCTACGGCGACGTCGCGGCCGATCCGACGATCTGCCACGGCAGCGACTGGGCCGCCGCGACGCGGCACGTGGAGACCCGCGTTGACGCGCTCGCGCCACCGGCCGCGCTGGACGAACAGCTCCGCCTCGCAACGTCGATGGCGGATACAGCTCCCGACGAAATCATCTGCCTTGGCAGCGGTTGGGGCGCCGTGGAACGCGAAGTGCGCACCCGCTCCGGCGATGAATGGCTCAGCGAGACCGGCACGCCGTTCGCCGCCGAGACGGTCGGCCCCGAAACCGCCACCTGGATGGAAATCCTGCAGACCGATGCCAATCGGCGCACTGCGCTCGAGGACGCCGATCCGCGCGTGCCGCCACGTTCCTACGTTGTGGGTGACACCTGGCGCCTCCTGCTCGCCAAACGGCCGGGATGCTGGGCCCGCGACTACCACCTGGCCGTCCTCGCCCACGCAGCCGGCGACCTGCCTACGGCGCAGGCGTTGTACGGCGCGTCGCTGGCCTGGCACCCGTCGGCCTGGGCGTTGCGTGGACTAGCGCATGTCTTGCACGAGCAGGGCATGGGCCGCAATGCCGCGGACACCCTGCGCTCAGCAGTGAACCTGGCACCGGACCAGCCGACGCTGCGGCACGAGGCAGTCGCGGCGGCGCTCGAGGCCGGTGACCCGAAGGCGGCACTCGAACTTGTCGACACCGCCCCGCCGCTGCTGCGGTCATCAGGGCGCCTGCGACTGCTCGCGGTGCGAGCGGCGCTGGCCTGCGGCGACCGGACACGGGCCGCGCAGATCCTGTCCAGCGGCATCGACGTTCCCGACCTGCGCGAAGGGGAAACGTCACTGAGCGACCTGTGGCACGACATTCATCCAGATCAACCGGTGCCCGAACGGTACGACTTCCGGACGTACACGGATGGTCAACCGGGCTACTGACGCTTCCAGCCACCGATCAGTACTTCCTCAGCCACGCCGCGATCCGCAGCCATGTCAAGGAGGCCGGCCGGCTTGGCCCGCAGTTCGTGGTGGACGAGCTCTGCACCGTCGAGCTGGCCGCCGAGGCCCAAGTGCTTGCCCGACAACCTTCGACAGGTGCCAGGCCATGGTTGGACTGGCGGCAGGGCCGTTCGTCGTCAGCCAGGCGGGCTGGTGTAGTGCGGGGACGCGAACCGGCACCGGCCTGTGCGGCATTCCTGCATTGCCGTGCTCATGAGACGGCGTGTGCGGCGCAGCTCGGCGATTTTGGCGTCGATGCGGTCGAGGGCGCCTTCGAGTCGCCACCGTTCGCTGTCGCAGGTGGCGGTGCCGGCGTCGTGAGCATGAAGGAGCGGCTCGCCGACCGCGGGTTCGCGGTCGCCACGGACGAATCCGGCACGGTCATGCGGCTCGGCCGCACCAGCGCTGACACGTAGGGCAATGTGGTCTACCCGACGACGCTCTCGTCGGGTGGACCACGTCCTGCCGCCGGCCCCGGCCGTCACCGCCTTTGCGTTGATCTGGGGCGGCTTCGGGGCGACGGTGACTCAGGAGGAGTAGAACAGGCTGCCAAACCCGCGCCGGCGGCCGCGGCCGTGCCCGTATCCGTGGCCGCCCCATCCGGGTTGGGGTGGGTACTGAGGTGGGTAGGGCTGTGCTTGCTGCGGCGGGTATGCCTGCGTGGGCGGTGGTGGGGCGGCCAGCTGTGCCTCGAGCCGGGTCAGTGCCTCCAACTCGCCGAAGTCGAGGAAGATGCCGCGGCAGGTTTCACACTGTTCTACGTGCACGCCGTTGCGCTCGTAGGTGCGCATGGTGCCGCGACATTTGGGGCATTGCAGAACGTTCGCCGTCGGTTCGGTCATGGTTCTATTGTGCTGCAGCCAGCCGGGCGCACATCTGCAGAAGGTCAGCGGTCAGATGGTCCGGGGATTCGTGCCCGGCGTCGGCGCGGGCGAGCCGCCGTGCGGTGGTCGATACCACCTGGGCGCGGGTCACCGCGTCCAGTGCCGCCCAGCCGGCTGAGTCGGCGGCGTCGCCGGTGCCGGGGCGCAGCGCGGGACCGCCGGCTGCCCAGTACGCGTCGAGGAAGTCCTGGAACTCCTGCTCGTGGACCACGCCGAGCGCGCGCAGCGCGGCGATCCGGGCGAAGTCCCAGACCGGCGACCCGATGCCCAGGTCGTCCACATCGGCCAGGCGCCAGCCACCGTCGGCCGGGGCGATGAGCTGACCGAGATGCCAGTCGCCGTGTGTGATCGTGACCAGGCCCGGTGCCGATGCCCGACCGCGGACCCAAGCTGGGAGGGTGTTCCAGGCGGCGTGTACCGTGGCCGCTTCCGGCGATGGCTGCAGGCGGTGCGACAGCGGATCGGCGATACGTCGTGGCGCGCCGGATGAGGGGAGGGCGCCGTCCTGTGCCGCGGTGTGCAGCCGGGCCAGCAGTGCCGCGGCCGGCGCCCACGGCACTCGGGTCGGGTCCACCGGCACGGTGGTGCCGTGCGGCCACACCGATACCAGGCGCCGTTGCACCCGTTCCAGCCGAGCCGACAGTGGCGTCAGCAGCACCCCGGCCAACGCCGGCCCGCAAGCCGCGGCCAACCGCGCCGCCAGAGCCACTGGATCGGTACCGCGGGCATGCGCCTTGAGCACAACCGGCCCGTACTGCAGTACCACCGCGCTGGATCCGGGTCGGCTCAGCAGCACCGGGGCTGCGTCGGCGCCGGTGTATCGCCGGCCCAGCCGGGCTAATGCGTCCGGCAACGCCACCTCGTCCACCGGCCCAGTCTCCCCGACCTTCGCGCGGCGCGCGGGGCGCCAGGGGCACGCCGACAGCGTCAGCCGGCCGGCGCGGTCTCCTCTTGCGCCTGCTCCACCAGTTCGCCCTCCAGTGAAATGTTGATCTCGTCGCTGACGACGAACTTGCCGTCGAGGATCGGGTTGAACGACATGCCGAAGTCCTTGCGGTGGATCTGGGTACGGCCGCTGTAGCCGATGCGATGCCCCATGGCGGGATCGTTGAATTCGCCGAGCCGGGTCAGTTGCAGCGTCACCGGCTTCGTGACGCCCTTGATCGTCAGGTCCCCGGTCACGCTGAAGTCGTCTGCACCGGTCTGCTCAATCGCGGTGCTCTTGAAGGTCGCCGTCGGGTACTTGTCGACCTCAAGGAAATTCGACGAGCGCAGGTCGTTGTCGCGGACCTCGTTGTGGGTCTTGACGCTCGCCATGTCGATCGTCACCTCGACCGAGGACCGCTGCGGGTCATCGGGGTCGATGTCGCCACTCGTGGTGACCTGCGTGAAGTTGCCGCGGACCGTCATCATGCCCAGGTGCTTGGCCGAGAACTCGATCTGTGTGTGGTACGGATCAAGCTGCCACGTGCCCATGTAACCCTCCTCAGGACGCAACGGAGCCGGTCTATGCCTTCGCCCCTGAGGCTACCCCGATTCGGAGGAACCCCCTCAACCTCGAGTCACGTCACGACCTCGACGCCAGGGACGGTTCCGGTTGGCTGGCGGAGACGATCCGGTTGCGGCCGGACCGCTTCGCCGCGTACAGCGCCCGGTCGGCTGCCAGGACGACCTGGTCGGCCGTCGCCTCACCGAAGTGTCCGGCGGTACCTCCGGAGACGCTGACCGGGATGACCGTCTTCGGATCGACCGCGACGGGCACGCTCGACACGTCCTGCCGGATCCGCTCCGCGAGGGCAGCCAGGTCGTCGGCGGTCGTATCGCGCAGCAGGATGCCGAACTCTTCCCCGCCGTAGCGGGCGACCACATCGCCGGTGCGAGCGCCCGATCGCAGCCGATGGGCCACTTCGCACAGCACCCGGTCCCCGCCCGGGTGCCCGTAGGTGTCGTTGACCGACTTGAAGTGGTCGATGTCGAACAGGATCACACCGAAGGTGCCACTGTGGCGGAGCACTCGCTCGGACTCAACCCGCAGGCTCTCCTCGAAGAACCGCCGGGTGTGCAGGCCGGTCAACGAATCGGTGATCGCCTCGCGCCGCTGTACCGCGACCAGCAGCGCCATCCGAGCCAGTACCAGCAGGAACAGCAGCGCAGATCCCGCCACGACGACTGGGACGTGCAACTCGGCGCCGCGGGCGTACTGCACGGCGAGCACCGCCGGCGCGGCGAGCGAGGCGACGGCCAGGGCCACGAGCCGGGCCCAGGTGGCGTCCGGGGCGGCTACCGGGGAGCGTTCGTCGAGGCGTCGCATCGACGGATGGAGCGCGGCGACGGCGAGCAGGCCGTAGGCGACCAGCCAACCTCCGTCAATGAGCCCGCCCGCGTAGGTGCCGAGGGTACTTTGCACCGCATATACGACATCGGTGCACAGGTTCATCGCGAGCCCACCGATGAGCAGGTAGTAGGCCAGCGGCCGGACGCCGGCGCCGAGGACGAGGAACAGGGCGACGGTGAGGACCAGCAGGTCGCCCAGCGGGTACGCGACGGCGACAACGGTCGCGGCCAGGCCGCTTCCCGTGCTGGTCGCGCGCAGCGGAGCAATCAGATACACCCAGAAGATCAATCCAGCGCTGGTCGCGAGGATGGCGGCGTCGAGGATGCTCGGCAGGTGCCAGGTCCTCGTCCGGCGCCGGACAAGCACGCCGAGACCGATGGCCATCAGCGGGTAGCTGGCCAGGTACAGCAGGTCGCTGGGGCCGGGGTAGCTCTCGCTGCCCAGAATGCTGTACTGCGTCACATAGATCGCGTCACCGATGGCGAAGATGCCCTGCCCGGCGGCGATGAACATCCACGCCCGCCGGGCGGAGGGCCGGTTGCGGTGTATGCCGACGAAGATGGCCGTCGCCGCGATCGCGGCGACGGTCGAGTATGCGTACTCCAGGAGCGGAGCGCGCCAACCCAGCATCGGTGCGGCGAGGTACACCGCGGACAGCAGGGCAATCGGGAGTCCGAACGTGGCCCACGCGGGGAGCCTGACCCGGACGGTACGGGAACCGATGGCGCCCTCAATGCTCATGTCTCTACCTATCGGCAGGCGCGGCGATTCCTGAAGCCTTGCCTGGTGCTCGCGCCAGTATGGCGGCCTCGGCAGGCCGAAGGCGTCGACAATGGACCATTTCCGCCGGTGTGGGATCACCAGCCGCACCTGACCCACTGGTTGCCGCCCGCCTCATCGGCGTACCGACCATCTGGCTCGCCGTACACAGATACCCGCCGTCCGGACAGCGCCGCCGGCAGCCCCTCAGCGGGCCGGAAGTAGCTCCGCAAGAAGTTGCTGGACCCGGCGGTGGATCTCGTCGCGGATGGGTCGGACGGCGTCGATCCCTTGGCCGGCGGGGTCGTCGAGGGTCCAATCCTCGTAGCGTTTGCCGGGGAAGACGGGGCAGGCGTCGCCGCAGCCCATGGTGATGATGACGTCGGAGGCTCCGGCGGTGTCCCAGTCGAGTTTGCGGGGTGTGTTGGCAGTGATGTCGATGCCGACCTCCCGCATCGCCTCGACGGCGACCGGATTGATCTGGTCGGCCGGTTCGCTGCCGGCCGAGCGGACCTCGACGGTGTCGCCGGCGAGATGGCGTAGCCAGCCGGCGGCCATCTGGGAGCGGCCGGCGTTATGGACGCACACGAACAGGACGGTGGGCTTGCTGCTCATCGGGGGTGGTTCCTCCGGATGTTGGTTCAAACCGTGTGAAGCGGTCGATGCGCCCAGCGAGGTCGGTGAAGGCCGCCTCGAACGCGGCATCGGTGCCGACCGGCACCGGGTCGGGTACCGACCAATGCAGCGAGGGCCGCGCAAGGGGCTAGCCGGCTGCGTCGACCGTCAGCAGGGCGGCCAGTTGGCGCAGCAGGGCGGGGCGGGCGCGGTAGTAGACCCAGGTCGCTCGCCGTTCGGCGTCGACCAGGCCGGCCTCGCGCAAGGTCTTGAGGTGGTGCGAGATGGTCGGCCCGGACAGTGCGAAGGCCGGAGTGAGGTCGCACACACAGGCTTCGCCGGCCGGGGCGGACGCGATCATCGACATCAGCTGCAGCCGGACCGGGTCGCCGAGCGCCTTGAGTGCGGGCGCGAGCTGGGCGGCGTCTTCGGCGGACAGCGCTTGTTGCGCCAGCGGCGGGCAGCACGGCTCGGCCGCCGCTTCGGCCAGGGCGGCGTCGGCGCGGGTCAGGGTCAGGGACTGTTTTGGCACACGTCTAGGTTGACAGATCTCGAAACAGCGTGCAACTCTCTGATTCGACAGTTATCTAGACAGCGGGGAGTTTGATCGTGAGCGAGACTGCGAACGAGACCAGGGGCGGCTTCACCGGTGACCCGGCGGCCGCGTTGAACGTGACAGGAACAGACGGCTGTTGCGGCAACCCGCCGACGGCCACGCTCGACCTGCCGGAGGTGGCCACCGAGGGCACCTGCTGCGGCACCGCCGCGGAGGCGGCCGCGTCCGGGGGATGCTGCGGCAGTACCGCAAAAGCCGAAGCAGTCGCGTCGGGAGCGGGTTGCTGCGGATGACCACCACGGTGCTCGACCAGATCTCCGGGAAGCGGATGGCCGCCACGGTCGCCGCGCTGGCCGGCGACGCGTTCGCCGGGCGGCGGGTCGGCAGCAACGGGGGTGCGGCGGCCCGCAACTGGCTGGCCGAGCGCCTGGCCGCGGCCGGGGCCACCGTGTCGTTCACAACGTTTCCGGTGGCCGCCGTGCCCGAGGTGTACGAGCGGCCGACGCTCGTGTGGTCCGGACGGCAACTGGTGTTCGGACGCGAGTTCGCCGTACACCTCACCTCGGCCGACCAGCCGCAGATGCGCCGCGGTGGTCTGGTCGTGGCCGGACGTGGCGATCCGGCCGGACGGTGGGTCGTCGTGCCGCCGGGTACGCCTGTGCCCGACAGTCAAGGCGCACTCGGCCACCTGGTCGCGCGGAACGTCGACGCGGACGGCTGGCAGTACACGATGCTGGCCGGCCCGGCCGCCGGCGCGTTGCCGGTCCTCGCGCTCGACACCGAGGCGCACAGCGCCATGTTGGGGGCCACCGAGGGATGGGTGGCCGGGAACGCGCCGGTCCGCAGGATCGACGTCACCGGCACCAACGTGCACGCACGCTGGCCGGACTCCGCGGCGATCTTGTTGACCGCGCACTACGACGGCGTCGGCGACCTGCCCGGGTTGCGCCAGCCCGCAGCGGCCGACAACGCCAGCGGCGTCGCCGTGGTCCTCGAGGCGGCGCGGGTACTGGCCGGCGTGCTGCCCGTCGAGGTCGCCCTGCTCGACGGCGAAGAGGTCGGCGCGCTCGGCTCGGCCCACCACGCTCCACACACCGACAGGCCGGTCATCAACGTCGACGGCGCCGGACACCTCAACGAGGCGGTCGCGGTCGAGGCCGGCGGGCCGGCCCACCGCCTCCTCGCGGCGCTCGACCAGGCCGGCCGACACGTCGGTGTGCCGCTCGTGGCCGGGCCGGTCGCCTCGGACAACCGCCGCTACGCCGCCGCCGGACTAGCCGCGGTCGGGGTCGGCGCCGGCATGGCCGGCTACCACAGCCCGGCCGACACACCGGACCGCGTCGACCCGGACACGCTGGTCGCGGTGGCCCGGCTTGTGGTGGCCACGGTCTTGCTGGCCGGCGGTCGGGACGCTAGCCTATCATCGTTGATCGGCGATAGACGATGAGACTGGTGGATCGTGACTCAGTTGCTGGAGCGGGCGACCGCCGAGACCTACGCGTCCTGGTTCCGGGCCCTGGCCGACCCGTCCCGGGTGCAGATCGTCGAATACCTGGCCCGGCAGGCCCGCCCGATGAGCGTCGGCGAGCTGGTGGCCGCGGTCGGGCTGGCCCAGTCGACCGTGTCGCAGCACCTGAAGATCCTCACCGACGTGCGCTTCGTCCTCGTGGAGCCGGTCGGCAACGCCCGGCACTACCGGATCAACGACGCCTGCATCGAGTGTTTCCCGTCGGCCGCCGACGTCGTTATGGGCCGGCCCGCCCCGGTTCCCGTCTGCTCGTGACCGTTTTCGTGCGCCCGATGGCATCGGCTGACGCCGAACGAGTGTTGGCGATCTATCAGGCCGGGCTGAACAGCGGCCACGCCAGCTTCGAAACCACCGCGCCGGCCTGGTCGGCGTTCGACGCCACCAAGCTGCCCGAGCACCGGTTCGTCGCCGTGGGCCCGGATGGCACCGTGCTCGGCTGGGTCGCGGCGTCGCCGGTGTCGGCCCGCCCCGTGTACGCGGGGGTGGTCGAACATTCGGTCTACGTCGACCCGGCCGCGCAACGGCGCGGCGTCGGCCGGGCCCTGCTCGATGCCTTCATCTCCTCCACCGAGGCGGCCGGGATCTGGACCATCCAGTCGGGCATCTTCCCGGAGAACACCGCCAGCTTGGCCGTGCACCACGCGGCCGGGTTCCGCACCGTCGGCATCCGCGAGCGCGTCGGCCGGCACACCAGCCAAAACAACCGTTGGCGCGACGTCGTGTTCGTCGAACGCCGCAGCCCGATCATCGAATAGGACCCTTGCTGTGAATACCGATCTTCCTGTTGTCGTCATCGGCGCCGGCCCGGTCGGGCTGGCCGCCGCCGCCCACCTCGCCGAACGCGGACTGCCGTTCCTCGTGCTCGAGGCCGGCGACCGCCCGGCCGCCGCGATCCGAGCGTGGGGACATGTGCGGCTGTTCTCGCCGTGGCGGTACAACATCGATGCCGCCGCCCGCCGCCTGCTCCTGGACGCCGGTTGGGTCGAGCCCGACCCCGACGTCCTGCCCACCGGGGCGCAACTCGCCGACGAATACCTGCAGCCGCTGGCCGACCTGCCCGCGTTCAAGCCGCACGTGCGCTACAACGCCCGGGTCGAAGCGGTCACCCGGCTCGGCCTGGACCGGGTCCGCACCGCCGGCCGCGACACCGCCCCGTTCCTCGTCCGCACCGGCGACGAGGACATCCGGGCGCGGGCGGTCATCGACGCCTCCGGCACCTGGACCATCCCCAACGTGCTGGGCGCCTCCGGCATCCCGGCCCGCGGTGAAGCGGCTGCCGCCGGGTTCGTCGAGTCGGCTCTGCCGGACGTGCTCGGCACCGACCGGCCCCGGTTCGCCGCACGCCGCACCGTCGTGGTCGGCGCCGGGCACTCGGCCGCCAACACGCTCCTGTCGCTGGCCGAACTGGCCAGGCAGGTCCCGGGTACGAGTGTGGTGTGGGCGATCCGCGCGACCAGCCCGGCCCGCACCTACGGCGGCGAATCAGCCGACGCCCTTCCAGCCCGCGGCGCGATCGGCGCCCTCCTGCGCGCACACGTCGAAGCCGGCACCATCGAGCTCGTCACCGGCTTCTCGGTGCAGTCGATCACCGTCGCCGGGGCCCGAGTGCAGCTGTCCGACGGCGTCACCACGCTGAGCGCCGACCGGGTCGTGTCGGCCACCGGCTTCCGGCCGGACCATGGCATCGTCAGCGAACTTCGCCTCGACCTCGACCCG
>Ga0070683_100002558_pt1 | contig 14538 bp, 9 predicted proteins | sample KBSC713LmetaG_FD_64662 | JGI IMG/M metagenome (GOLD analysis project Ga0070683, IMG submission 64662) | Corn rhizosphere microbial communities from Kellogg Biological Station, Michigan, USA - KBS C7.1-3L metaG | ecosystem: Host-associated > Plants > Roots > Rhizosphere ...
GCGGCGCCCCCCGGGGAGAGCGACGATCCCACAACTCAGGACGCTTCGACCCCACCGTCCGAATCCGGTTCGGACGCGTCCAAGGATCACCCCGACCACCCGGAGCATCCCGACCACCCGGAGCACCCGGTCAAGACCTGAGGCGCCCTGCCGCTGCGACGAAGGGCACGAGCGCCCAGCATGCGACCTCGCGCAGTCGCGCCCGGCTGGACGGCGGGTCGTCGCTGGTCGCCAGCTCGACGGTCGAGCCCGAGCCTCGCAGGGTGGCCCGAAGCAACGCCGCCGCTCGCCCTGCATGCCAGGCGGACGTGACGAGGACGACCTGCCCCGCCCCCACCTCGCGCGCGACCGTCGCGGCGGCGGACACATTCGCGAGGGTCGAGCGGGCATTGGAGTCGACGACGACCCGCCGGCACGACGCTGTCCACGACCGGGCCATCAGCTCGGCCTCCGAAGCGGCGCTCCGGCCTCGAGCCCAGCCGGTCAGGAGCACGACGTCGTCCTCGCGCGCCTCGCGCTCCGCCCGGCGCAGGCGCCGCGCGCAGATCTCGTGCAGACCTTCGCCCTTCCCGGACGAGTAGCCGCAGACCGCGATCAGGCGAGGGCGGCTCACCGCGACGAGCCCCGCAGGCGCCGCAGGAGACCGTACGCCAGCAGCGTCCCGGCAACGGTGAGGACGAGTTGGACGGCGCGCTTGCCCTGCAGCTTCGACTCGCCGCTCACCCGCTCTCGCATGTCCACGGGCACCTCGACCACCGTCAGCCCGCCCTGCTGGAGCCGGAGCAGCGACTCCACCTCCGGCGCACCGCTCTCGTACGGCTCGGCGAGGATCGGCATCGCGCGGGCGTTGACGGCGTACATCCCGCTGGTCGCGTCGTGGAACGGCCGCCCGAGCGCAGCCTTCATTCCCCGCCGCAGCACCGCCGTCCCGAACCGCCGGCTCGGGCTGGGCTCGTAGCGATATGGCTCGTACCCGTCGCCGCTGACGAACCGCGAGCCGACGGCGACGTCGGCGTCCCCCGCCCGCACGATCGCGAGCAGGCGGACCAGCTCCTCGACTGGGTGCTGGCCGTCGGCGTCGACCCGGCCGGCGAAGACGTAGCCGTGCTCGTGCGCGTAGCCGTAGCCGGCCGCGATCCCCGCCCTGAGGCCGCGGTTCTCGCCGAACGAGAGCACCCGCGCAGCGTGCTCCTCGGCCACGGCGGCGGTCCGGTCGGTGGAGCCGTCGTCGACGACGAGCACGTCGGCGTCCGGAAGCCGGGCGGCGAGCTCGGCGAGCACCGAGGGGAGGATCTCCTCCTCGTTCCACGCGGGGATGAACACGATCGTGTCGGCCACGCGTGCATCGTAGAGGCGGGGCTGCGCGACCGGGTCGGCCGCACAGCCCCTTGATCGGTGCGCGAACTAGCTTCGGAGGTTGACGCGGACCGAGACCAGCCGCCGCGTCGAGATGCCTGCGAGCGGGTTCTCGCCGCCCTTCCGGGCGCGGACGAACATGGCGATCAGCTGCTGCTTGCTGCTCACGGGGAAACCCCGGAGCCGCGTGAAGGTCAGCGTCGCCCAGCCGTCTGCGCCGCTCGACGCCTCGGGCGGGATCGACCACTGGTTGTAGGGGGTCGCCGTCGCGTAGACGAGGGCACCCTGCACCGAGCCGCCGCACGTCGAGGAGACGTGGAACCTGACGGAGAGCGACTGCGTCCCCTTGGCGACGACCGTCGGGGTGCTCTGGAAAGTGTCGACCAGCAACCGGACGGGCTGGCTGAGGTTCGCCACCTGGTCCGGGTTGCCGCTGCCGGCCGGGCAGCCGGCGCCGCGGTTCTTGCCGATCACCGCGGTCGGTCCGGACTGAGCAGTGTCGCTGCCGGCCGAGTTGGTCGCGGTCACACGGATGCGGATCGTGGTGTTGACGTCGCCCGAGGTGAGCGCGTACGTGTTCTTGGTCGCGCCGTTGATCGTGGCGCACGAGCCGCCCTTGTTGTCGCACCGCAACCAGGCGTACGCGTACTTCGACGGACTGTTCGTCCAGGTTCCGTTGCTGCCGCTCAGGGTCGAGCCCTCCTGCGGCGTGCCGGAGATGACCGGCGGCGCCGTGTTGGCGGGCTTGCCGGCCGCGACCACCACGGCGGTCGCCGCCGAGGTCGCAGTCGTCGTTCCGTCGTTGTTCTTGGCGACGACCTGGAAGCGGATCCGGTGACCGTCGTCGGAGCCACCGAGCTGGTACTGCGTCCCGTTGGCCCCGCCGATCGCGGTGCAGTTCCCGCCTCCGCCGCTGCAGCGTAGCCAGGAGTAGGCGTAGCTGTTCACGTTCGTCCAGTCGCCGCGGTCGCCGCTCAGCACCTGGCCGATTTTGGCTACGCCGAAGATCTTGGGTGCGGTGTTGTTGGTCGGCTTCGCCTTCGCCGCGGCCATGCCGGAGCCGGCGGCGACGACCGCGAGGATGCCCGCCAGGGCCCCTCCGACAACGACCCGTCGGAGCCAGCGGCGCGTCCGTGTGTCCGCAGTGCGCATGTGTCCCCCCTTAACCCGTCGTGGAACGTCTTCGTGCGCGTTACACCTACAGCGTAGGAGCCCAAACGCCTGCAAATGGAATGCTTACAAGTGCCGCACACGGGTCATACGTCTAGCTCCCTCGTACACTCCGTCAATGGCCGTCTGCCCCAGCTGCGGCGAGGAGAATCCCGACCGTTTCCGGCTCTGCGGCTTCTGCGGAACGCCGCTTGCGGTCACACTGCCGCCGCAGGAGGTGCGGAAGACGGTCACCGTCGTCTTCTCCGACCTGAAGGGCTCGACCAACCTCGGCGAGCGGCTCGACTCGGAAGCGCTCCGCGAGGTGATGACGCGGTACTTCGAGGAGATCCGCGGCGCGCTCGAGGAGCACGGCGGGCGGGTGGAGAAGTACATCGGCGACGCGGTCATGGCCGTGTTCGGCCTGCCGCGGATCCGCGAGGACGACGCTCTCCGGGCCGTGCGCGCGGCGGCGGAGATGAAGCGACGGCTCGCCGTCCTGAACGACGAGCTCGAGACGCGATGGGGCGTCCGGCTGGCGAACCGCACCGGCGTGAACACCGGCGAGGTCGTCGCCGGCGATCCGACCGCCGACCAGCGGCTCGTCGTCGGCGACACGGTCAACGTGGCGGCCCGCCTCGAGCAGGCGGCGCCGGAGAACGAGGTGCTGGTGGGCGAGCCGACCTACCGGCTCGTCCGCAACAGCGTCGACGTCGAGCCGGTCGAGCCGCTCGAGCTGAAGGGCAAGGCCGAGCGTGTCCCCGCCTACCGGCTGCTGTCGGTCGAGGAGGTCGGCACCGTCCCGCGGCGGCAGTTGCCGCTGGTGGGACGCGAGGCCGAGCTCGGCACCCTCGTCGCCGAGTTCGACGCTGCGGTCGCCGCCGGCTCCTGCCGGCTGGTCACGATCGTCGCGCAGGCCGGAGTCGGCAAGTCACGCCTGATCGAGGAGTTCTTCGACCAGATCGCCGCCGGCGCGACCACGCTCCGGGGACGCTGTCTGCCGTACGGCCGCGGCATCACCTTCTGGCCGCTGGTCGAGATCGTCCGCGAGGCCGCGTCGATCGTGGACGACGACGCGCCGGACGTGGCCCGCGGCAAGATCGCTGCCCTGAACGGCGACCCGGCCGTGCTCGACCGCGTCTCGGCTGCGGTCGGGCTCGACGGCGGCGACTTCCCGGTGCCGGAGCTCTTCTGGGGGGTGCGCAAGCTGGTCGAGAGCATCGCCTCGGAGCGGCCGCTCGCGCTCCGGTTCGACGACATCCACTGGGCCGAGGCGACGCTGCTCGACCTGGTCGCGCACCTGCGCACGACCATCGACGGCGTGCCGCTGCTGGTGCTCTGCGCGACCCGGCCCGATCTGCTCGAGCGCCGCGACTGGACGGAGGTCTCGGACGCGACGATCGAGCTGGCTCCGCTCGGGGAGGGCGACGCTGGCCGCGTGATCGAGCACGTGCTGGGGACGGTCGCCGTGCCTGACGCGGTGCGCCGGCGGATCGTCGAGGCGGCCGAGGGCAATCCCCTGTTCGTCGAGCAGCTCGTCTCGATGCTCGTCGACGAGCGGCTGCTCGTGCTCGGCGAGGACGGCTGGCGCGCGACGAGCGATCTGTCGGAGGGCCTCGCGCTGCCCGGGTCGATCGAGGCACTGCTGACCGAACGGCTCGAGCTGCTGGGCGACGACCAGCGCGCCGTGATCGAGCCTGCCGCCGTGATCGGGCTGAACTTCATGCGCCCGGCGCTGAGCGAGCTCGTCGTCGACCCCGTCCGGCCGGAGCTCCCCTCGCACCTGACGACGTTGACCCAGAAACAGCTGATCCGGCCCGACCGGCCGACCTCGGCGGACGACTTCCGCTTCGAGCACATCCTCATCCGCGACGCCGCGTACAACCGCGTGCTCAAGCGGACGCGGGCCAACCTGCACGAACGGTTCGCGAACTGGGCCGAGCAGGTCAACCGCGACCGGCAGCGGGAAACCGAGTACGAGGAGATCCTCGGCTACCACCTGGAGCAGGCGTACCGGTACCTCTTCCAGCTCGGCCCGATCGACGACCACGCGCGCACGATCGGCGAGCGCGCAGCGGCGAAGCTGGCCGCCACGGGACGCCGCGCATTCGAGCGCGGCGACATGGCGGCCGCCGCGAACCTGCTCGAGCGCGCAACGTCGCTGCTCGAGCCGCTCGACCCGACGCGGCTCGCGCTCTTCCCTGAGCTGGGCGAGGCGCTGCTCCAGATCGGCGACTTCGCGCACGCGGAGAGCCTGCTCCAGGACGCGGTCGCGACCGCGGAGGTGGCGAACGAGCCGACGCTCGCAGCGAACGCCGAGCTCGTGCGCATGCTCGTGCTCCTGCTCTCGGGCGACTCGGCGGGGTGGGAGGCCGCTGCGACCAGAGCGGCCGAGGACGCGATCGAGCTCTGCAGGCGCGCCGGCGACGAGGCCGGCCTCGCCCGGGCGTGGCGACTCCTCGCGTGGATGCATGGGCAGGCCGGGCGCTACGAGGACGCCGCGCGCGCGCTCGAGCAGGCGATCGGCTGCGCGCGGAACGCCGGCGACGTCAGGCAGGAGCGGCGCGCTTCGACGCAGTACGCGCTCACGGTCGTCTACGGGCCGACGCCGGTCGACGTCGGCACGACCCGCTGCGAAGAGATCGCCGAGCGCGTCCGCGGCGACCGCCAGGCCGAGGCGGCGATGCTCTGCGTGCTGGCGCAGCTCGCCGCCATGCAGTACGAGTTCGACCAGGCCCGCGACCTGTACACCCGTGCGCGGGCGATGTTCGAGGAGCTCGGCCTCCGCGTCGACGCGTCGACGCTCTGCCTGAGCTCGGCCCACGTCGAGCTGCTCGCCGGCGACCACGACGCGGCCGAGCGCGAGCTACGGCGCGGCTACGACCACCTCGCCGCGCTCGGCGAGCGGTACCTGCTCTCGTCGGTCGCGGGCCTCCTGGCCGAGACGCTGGTCGCCGCCGGCCGGTTCGACGAGGCCGAGTACGCAGCGCTGGCGACCGAGGAGCTCGCCGACGAGAGCGACGTCGACGCGCAGTCGCTCTGGCGGTCGACGCGGGCCAGGGTCCTCGCCCACCGGGGATCGCTGGCCGAGGCCGAGATGCTCGCCCGCGAGGCGGTCGGCCTGCTCGCTCCGACCGACGGCGTGGTCGCCAAGGTGGCCGCGAGCACCGACCTCGCCCAGGTGCTCCTCGTCGCCGGACGCCACGACGAGGCGGGCACGCTGATCGCGGAAACGCGGACGATGGCGGAGCGCAAGGGCAGCCGCGTGATGGTCGACCGCCTCGACGAGCTCGCGGCCGAGGCCGCGAGCTCGCGGCCCGTTACCTAGCCGAAGCCGAGCCGTCCGTTCTGATCGGCCTGGCCGGTGGCGACGATGCCGTTCTTCTTGCTGACCTGGAACGAGGTCAGGCACATGTGCGTGGTCGCGCTCAACGGCGAGTCCGAGCACATGGGAACGAGCTCGTTGTCGTGGTACAGCCCGGTCGGGGTGTACTTCTTGGGCACACCGGCCGGCAGAAGCGTGACCGTGAACGTGAACGGGTTGTCCTTCGAGAACGGCGAGCCCGACGCGGCCGAGGCCGGAATTCGGAGGATCGTGACCCACGCAGGACAGTCCGCACACAGCAGCTGGAGGGGATCTGTGATCTGCTGCTCCTCGACGGACGTGTCGACCCCGAAGACGCTACCGAGGGTGTTCGGCATCGTGAACTGGCTGTGCTGCGCAAGGGTCGCCGCCGTCGCGATCGTCTCCTTGCCGCGCGCGAAGGTCTTCACGACCCTGTTTCCGTCGGACGTGACCAGCGCGGTCGTCACCGAAGTGCCCTCAGTGGTCTGCGTCCCGTTGTTCCCGGGGCTGCCTTGCGTCTTTGCGTCGACGGTCAGCGACGACTCGGTAAGGACTGAAGTCCCGCTGGCGGGCGCGGTGAAGCGCAGGTCGACCAGGAAGTGCGGTGCGCCGCCCTGCATCTGCGCGAGCTTGCAAATCATGCGCGTGGCGTCCTTGGGGTCCTTCGCGCACACGTCAGGCCGACTCGAGTCCAAGAAGGAGGTACCGTCGCCGCTGTCAACCACCATGACCAGGTGGTTGAAGGTCGACGTCCCGGTGTTCCCGACGTCGAGGCGGAAGCCCATCTTCCCGCCAAAGGTCACCTCCGGGATGGGGTTCCCTTGTGTCCCGATCAGCGGACTGAGCGACACGCTCGCCCCGGTGGCTGTCGACCGGCCGCCGGCCGAGCCGACGGCGATGCAGAACGTGACGACCACGACCGCAGCCGCTAGGAGTCGCTTCCGATTCATCCCTCTCCCACCTTCCCTCGTTTCGCAGGCCGACCGCCGACCTGCGCTGCCGCCAGTCTCGTCGGCTTTTGCCCCGTCGTCAACGGGGACCGTCCGCGGAGCCCTAACCGAAGCCGAGCCGTCCGTTCTGGTCGGCCTTGCCGGTGGCGACGAAGCCGGTGTACTTGTTGCCCGAGAACGAGGTCACGCAGATGTGCGTGGTCGCGCTCAGCGGCGAGGTGGTGCAGCTCGGGATGAGCACGCCGTCGTGGTAGAGCCCGGTCGGGTAGTAGTGCGCCGGCACGCCCGAGGGAAGCAGCGTGACCGTGAAGGTGAACGGGTTCGTGGCCGAGAAGGGCGAGTTCGCGACCAGCGAGGCCGGGATCCCGAGCACCGTCTCGAACCCGGGACACTTCGTGCAGAGCGGCGGGGCGCTCTGCTCCTGAACCGACGTCTCGACACCGTAGTTGCCGCCGAGCAGGGAGTTGGGCATCACGACCTGGCTGTGCTGCGGGAGCGTGGCCGACGTGGCTGCGTTCTCGGTCCCGCGCAGGTAGCTGTCGAAGAGCGCACCGCCGAGCGACGAGGTCAGGACGGTCGTGACCGGGTCGCCTGTCGTCGTTCCCGTTCCGTTGTTTCCGGCATTGCCCTGAGACTTGGCATCGACGGTGACAGTCGGGGTCGATACGACCTGCGAACCGCTCGCCGGCGCTGTGAAGCGGAGGTCGACGGAGAACGTCGGGCTGCCGGCCTTCATCTGCTTGACCGTGCAGACCATGCGCTTCGCATTCGCGGGATCGACCGCGCACTCCGACCTGCTGGCGTCGGAGAACGTCGCCGTGTCGGCGACGACGGCGACGACGACGTGGTTCACCGTCGAGGGACCCGGGTTGGTCACATCGAGATGGAGCCCGATCTTCCCGCCGAAGGTGACCTTCTGGACGCCGTTGGCCGACGTGCCGATCAGGGGGCTCAGGTCGACGGTGAGCCTCGACTTCGCCGTGTGACCCACGGCCGGACCGACCGCGACGAAGCACACCACGAGCGCGGCGAGTGCCGCGAAGAATGTTCGCTTCCGTGTCATCCCTCTCCCCTTCCTGCTATCGGTTCCGCGATTCGTCGGTCCGCGGAGACCAAGTGTCCCTGGCTTTCGGGCCCCAGTCAACCGGGAGGCGCCGACCGCAGTAGGGTGGTGACATGCTGCCCGTGATCATTTTCGTCGCAGTCGCCGTCCCGCTGCTGATCGCCGGAGCCGTGGTCACCCGCCGGCGTTCGGCGACGGGTGAAGGGCTCGACACGGAGTCGGAGGCCGAGCGCCGGCGGACGGAGCAGGAGTTCGAGGCCGCGGAGCGCTACCAGGAGCGGTGGCGCGAGGAGCACAAGCACGACCTCGATCACCTGTAGACACGCCCCGCACAGGCACTGGCCTCTCGGATGCCCCCGGCAAGAATCGAACTTGCGCACGCGGTTTAGGAACGCGCGAGCGGATGCCGTAAAACCGCTGGTAACCAGGCTCTTTAAGGCCCACAGGCGGCTCGTGCGCCGGTCTTTGCGCCAGTAACGAGTCCAGCTCGGTCCATTCGCCGGAGTGAGCTAACAGTCCGGCTAGGTGTCCAGCGCGCCGCGGCCTAGACTCGGCGTGGTGTCGAGTTGCCCTGCCTGTGGTAAGGAGCTTCCGGGCGAGTTCCCTTTCTGTCCGTTCTGTGCTGCCCCGCTCGGCGACCCTGACCGTGAGCAACGGAAGATCGTCACGGTCGTGTTCTGCGACGTCACCGGCTCGACGGCGATGGGTGAATCGGCCGACCCGGAGGTGATCCGGGCGCGGCTGGCCGGCTACTTCGAGCGGATGCGGGTGATCCTCGAGCGGCATGGCGGCACGGTCGAGAAGTTCATCGGCGACGCTGTGATGGCCGTCTTCGGCGTGCCTGCCGCGCACGAGGACGACGCTCTACGCGTGCCGCGCGGCATTGGAGATGCGAAATGCGCTCCCCGAGCTAGGCGTCGACGCTCGGATCGGTGTCAACACTGGCGAGGTCGTGACGGGAACCGCGGAGCGACTAGCGACGGGTGATGCGGTGAACGTGGCAGCGCGGCTCGAGCAGGCCGCAGTGCCGGGCACGATCCTGATCGGCGAGACCACGCACGAGCTCGTGCGAGACGTCGTCGAGGTTGAGTCGGTCGAGGCGCTGGTGCTGAAGGGAAAGTCGGCTCCGCTGCCGGCGCTCCGGCTGCTCTCGGTCACGGGGGAACCGGAGCGCAGCCATGCCGCCCGCTTCGTCGGACGCGAGCAGGAGCTGGCCGCCCTGGCGGACGCTTGGGTGCGGGCGGTTGCACAAACCCGTTGCGAGCTGGTCACGGTCGTCGGCGAGCCGGGTGTCGGCAAGTCGCGTCTCGCCGCGGACGCGCTCGCCTCGATGGGAGCGCGCGTGGTTCGGGGCCGCTGCTTGCCGTACGGCGAGGGGATCACCTACTGGCCGGTCATCGAAGTCTTGAAGCAGGTCGCTTCGCTGCCGTCCGATCCTGCAGCGGCCGCTTCGCTCCGCTCACTCCTCGGCGAAAGCGAGCAGGCCACCAGCGCAGACCAGATCGCGTGGGCGTTCCGGAGGCTGGTCGAGGAGCAGGCGCCGGTCGTGGTCTGCTTCGACGACATCCAGTGGGGCGAGGAGACCTTCCTCGACCTGGTCGAAGCGACGGCGCTTCTCTCGGCGGGAGCGCCAATCCTGCTGCTCTGCCTGGCGCGCCCGGAACTGCTCGAGCGCCGCCCGGCTTGGCCGGGCGTGACGCGTCTGGAGCCGCTGACCGCGCACGATGCCGGTGCGCTGATCAGCGACGAGGTCTCCGCCGATCTGCGGGAGCGGATCACGCGCGCCGCCGGTGGCAACCCGCTCTTCATCTCGGAGATGCTGGCGCTGGCGCGCGAGCGGGCCGACGTGGAGGTGCCGCCGACGCTGAAGGTGCTGCTCGCAGCACGACTCGACAGGCTTGACGAGTCGGAGCGGCGCGTGCTCGAGCGGGGCTCGGTCGAGGGCGAGCTCTTCCACCGTGGCGCGGTACAGGCGCTTGCCCCGGAGGAGGCGCAGGTGACGGCGCGGCTGACCGGGCTCGTCCGGCGCGAGCTCGTTCGCCCGGACCGGCCGCAGCTCGCAGGCGAGGACGCGTTCCGCTTCCGCCACCTGCTGATCCGCGACGCGGCATACGAGGCACTGCCGAAGAGCCTGCGGGCAGAGCTGCACGAGCGCTTCGCCGACTGGCTCGAAGCGCAGGCCAAGCTTGTCGAGCTGGACGAGATCGTCGGCTACCACCTCGAGCAGGCGGTTGCCTACCGCCGCGAACTGGGGCGACCGGTGGACGATGTGGCCGCTCGCGCGGGCGACCGGCTCGCGGCGGCCGGCCGGCGGGCGCTCTGGCGCGAGGACCGGCGGGCGGCACGTGGGCTGCTCGAGCGCGCACTCGGCCTGACCAGGCCGCTGCGACTCGATGTCCTGCTCGAGGTCGACTTCGCGGCGACGATGTTCATAGAGGACTCACGCCGCGCGGCGACGATCACCGAATGCACTGCCGAGCGTGCGGCTGCGGAGGGGGACGCAACCAGCGAGGCGTTCGCCCGTGCGATGAGCGGTTACCACAGGTTCAACGTCAATGAGTGCTCGGCGGATGAACTCGAGACGCTGTTGTTGACCGCCTTGCCGCTGCTAGAGCAGCAGAACGACCACGCCGCTCTCGTTTACGTCTGGGAGGTCCTTGCCATCTCCGTGGCGAACTCTCGCGGCCGCTGGGCGGACGCCGCACGGGCGAGCGAGCAGGCGCTGAAGCACTCGAGCCTGGCCGGACAGCAACGGACGGGACTCTTCTGGATCGAGCTTGCGCTCGCGCAGGGACCGACTCCTGCCGCGGAAGCACTCGAGAAGCTCGACCGGCTGCTCCCCGAGACGCCCAACCCGTACTCGCTGTTCACTCGGGCGTGGCTGCTGGCGATGCTCGATCGCTTCGACGAGGCCATTCCACTCGCCAAGGATTCGAACGAGCGGCAGCGCGAGCTGGACGGCCGCCGGATCGGCGAGAATCGCCTGGCCGAGATCGCGAGGATGGCCGGGGACCATGAAGCGGCCGCACGTCACTTCAGAACGCTCTGCAAGTGGCTCGAGGAACGAGAGCAGCACGGGCTCCTGGGGACGTACCTGCCCTTGCTCGGACGTGAACTCTGCGTCCTCGGCCGCTTCGACGAAGCGCAGGCTCTGGCCCAGCGCGGCCGTGAATACGCTGGCGAGGACGATTCCTATTCACCCTGGCGGCAGGTGCAGGCGCTCGTCCTCGCCCAACGCGGCGAGCACGTGGAGGCGGAACGCCTCGCACGCGAGGCCGTCGCAAGAAACGAGCAGACGGACAGCCTCACCTCCCAAGGAGACGCGTGGCACGACGTCGCCGAGGTCCTGGCGGCCGCAGGCCGCAACGATGACGCAGCCGCGGCCCTCGTTGAAGCGCTCGACCGTTACGAGCGCAAGCAGAACATCCCGCTCGCGCGGCAGGTGCGCGAGCGGCTCCGCGAAGTTCAAGTGGACCTAGACGACGGACATTCGCGCTGTTAGTGCGGCCGATGGTCACCGCTACGGATGCCCCCGGCAAGAATCGAACTTGCGCACGCGGTTTAGGAAACCGCTGCTCTATCCACTGAGCTACGGGGGCCTTTTGGCTCAACCACGCCATTTGCGCGTGATCGTGCCTTGTCCACTCTAGCGTCGGCGGCTCTCAGGTTTGGAGATCCGAGAGCTGTCGATCTGCGGGTTCATCGGCCAAGAGCCGATCACAAAGACGAGCCTCGGCGTAGCGATCACGGGGGTCAAAGGCGCAGCAGGCGCAGAGCGCCGAGCATCCCGCCGACGCCAAGCGCGACTCCGACCGCCCAGGCAACGATGGCCTCGCCGGTGGGCGTCGAGAGCTCGTAGAAGTCGCGCAGAAACGGGACGAAGAGCGCGAGCAGGAAAAGTACGGCCATCGCGGCGCACAGGCCGCCGACAGCGAGCCGTCGCTGCCCGGTTTCGCTCTCGAGCCGCATCACCACGGCAAGCCCGCAGGCGACCACTATCCCCGTGGCGACCGTGCGGGAACGACTCAGGCCGAGGTCGAAACCGTAGCGCGCGAGCAGGTAGCCGGCGGCGATCCCGATCCCGATCGCCACTCCGGCCGGGATCGCAAAGCGCGCGACCGACTGCAGGAATCTCTCGGGCCGCCACGGGCCCGAGCTGGGCGCCAGAGCGAGCACGAACGCGGGAATGCCGATCGTGACGGTTGAAGCGAGCGTGAACTGGCGAGGCAGGAGCGGAAAGGTGGCGGTCGGAATCGCCACCGCCAGCACCAGCACGGCAGCGAATACCGACTTGGTCACGAACAGCTGCGCCACGCGCTGGATGTTGCGCAGGATCTGACGCCCCTCGGCCACCATCCCCGGCACCACCGCGAAGTCATCGCGCACCAGCACGAGATCGGCCACGGAACGCGCCATCTGCGCCCCCGACCCCTGCACGATCGCCAGCCGCGCCTGCTTGAGCGCGGGCACATCGTTGACCCCGTCGCCGACCATCGCCACGTAGCGACCGGCGGCCGTCAGCGCTTCCACGACCGCACGCTTGCCCTCCGGGGAGATCCGACCGACGGCAGGCGCAGCCAGCACGGCCTCACGCAGCTCCGCCCAATCGGACGGAAGCGTCTCGCCGTCGAGCGCGGGCGCCGCCCCGGGCACGCCGGCATCGCGAGCGATCGCGCCCACCGTGGCCGGCGCGTCGCCCGAGAGAACCTTCAGCTCGACGTCCTCCGCAGCGAAGAAGGCAACCGTCCCCGCGGCATTCGGCCGCAGCCGCTCCGCGAGCACGACGAGACCGAGCGCCCGCACATCGTCCGGAAACGACGGCTTCAGGCCACGGCGCGGTAGCGGCGCCTCCGAGCGCCCGAGCGCGAGAACGCGCCGCCCTCCGCCTGCCTCCGTCCGCGCCTGCTCGACGAGCGCGGAGTCGGCGATTGCGAATCGCTCGGGCGCCCCCAGCACGAGGCGGATGTCGCCCAGGTCGAGCGCGCTCCAGCGCCGCCGGGAGGAGAACGGCACCTGCCCGACCACGCGCCGCTCCTCGACCACCGCCAGCCCGGCGTCCGCGATCGCCTGCAGCGTCGCGTTGCGAGACTGCGAGCCGGCGGCGTACTCTGCCAGCGCGACAGCAAGGGTCTCTTCGTCCACACCGCCGGCGGGCACCAAGCCGACGACCCGCAGCGTCGGTTCGGTCAAAGTGCCGGTCTTGTCGGTGCAGACCACGTCCACCGATGCGAGCGACTCGACCGCATTGAGCTGCTGGGCGAGCACCCCCCGCTGGGCGATCTTGAAGGCCGAGACCGCCGCCGTGAGACTGATCAGGAGAATCAGGCCCTCGGGAACGAGGTTCACGATCCCCGCGGTCAGGGCCTCCACCCGCGCGCCGGAGCTCTCGACACGGATGAGGACCGAGACCGTAAGCCCGACCGTGAGCGGGAGCGAGAGCGCGAGCAACCAGAGCAGTAGACGGTCGTTCGCCCGCTCGAGGGGAGAGCGCGGGTGGCGGAACGCCCGCGCTGTCGTCGCCAGTCGGGCCGCGCGACTCTCCGGGCCGACCGCCGTCGCCTCGAACAGCGCCGCGCCCTCGACCGCGAACGAGCCCGACCACACCGGCTCGCCCGGCTCGCGCACCGCGGGCTCCGACTCGCCCGTCAGGTTCGCCTCGTCCAGTGCGAGCCCGTCCGCCGTCACGACCGTCCCGTCGGCGATCACCTGATCGCCTGCTCTCAGACGCACGAGATCGCCGACTACCACCTGGTCGACGGGCAGCTGACGCTCGACGCCCTCGCGCACCACCAGCGCCTCCGGCGCAACCAGCGAGGCGAGCCGGTCGAGCGCCCGCTTGGACCGAATCTCCTGGAACGAGCCGATCGCGATGTTCGAAACCAGGATCCCGACGAAGAGCGCGTCTTTCCACGAACCGAATGTGATCGTCAACACGCCGAACAAGAAGAGGATCCCGTTGGGGACGTTCAGCGTGTTCGCGCGGACGATGCTGGCGTAGGAGCGGCTCGATCGCTGGCGCGGGAGCGGCCCACGCAGCTCCAAACGCCTGGCGGCCTCCGCCTCAGTCAGCCCAGCGGCCGCGAATTCGGTCGCGGTGGCGATCCGGTGACGCTACCTGCGCTTTGCAGCCGCTGACGTTGATCACCTGGTTCTTCGGTCAGAACTTCGTCTGGATGGTCTCGCGGGTTCACAGCGCGCCTATGTTCGTCGTCCTGGGTGTCGGCAGCGAGGTCGTCGCCCTCCTCGCGCTTTTCGCATTCTTCAGGCGCCGTGGCTGGTTCCAAGAGCCGGCATACCGAAAGACACCAATGGAGCCCGCGCTCTCATGGATGCAGTCCGCCGGTCGCCGTGCCACCTTTCATGTGCGTTTGGCGATCAGCGGGCGATGTAACCGCCGTCGACGTACAGCTCCAGCCCGGTCACGAACGACGCGTCGTCGCTCGCGAGGTAGGCGACGGCGGCGGCGATCTCCTGAGGCTCACCCAGGCGCCCCATCGGCGTCATCGCCGTCATTGCCTCCCAGACCTCCGTTCCTTCCGCCTGGTCGAGGATCGGCGTGCGGATGAAGCCTGGGTGGATCGAGTTGACACGTACGCCCTCGGTCGCCCAGTGAACTGCGACATTCTTGGTCAGGGTCCGCACCGCCCCCTTTGCGGCGTGGTAGGCGGGCGAGG
>Ga0070683_100002561_pt1 | contig 14531 bp, 8 predicted proteins | sample KBSC713LmetaG_FD_64662 | JGI IMG/M metagenome (GOLD analysis project Ga0070683, IMG submission 64662) | Corn rhizosphere microbial communities from Kellogg Biological Station, Michigan, USA - KBS C7.1-3L metaG | ecosystem: Host-associated > Plants > Roots > Rhizosphere ...
CATTGCTCACGAGGACGGAGGATAGCTTCCCCGCGTCCTGGTCAATGTCCTAAATCACGATTTCAACTGGCCGGTTTTGAGGTGTCCCCGACTGGCCGGTTTTGGGTGTCCCCCGAGGCTTCGGCGATCAGATCGACTACGCCATGATTGTGAAGCTCTATGGCAACGATCCCGAGGGCGAAAAGCGCTACAGCCCATCAGTTTGCTTGGGCTGCAAAAAGACCGTCATCAACGGGGATCCCGATCCGGCCAAGATCTCTACGAGCTACGTCGAGAGGCAGAACCTCACGATGCGTATGTCCATGCGCCGCTTCACGCGGCTGACGAATGGATTCAGTAAGAAGCTTGAAAACCACGTTGCGATGCTGGCGATTCACTACATGCATTACAACTTCTGCCGCATCCATCAAACGTTGAGAGTCACTCCCGCGATGGCGGCTGGGGTCACATCTCGCTTGTGGTCCGTCAACGATCTCGTGCGACTCTTGGAATCATAGACGGATTCGGTCTGCTAATCATCGTCTCGCTCTAGCCTCTCGAACTCCAGAGACTTGACCATCGCTTCAAACTCCTCTCCCTCTACTTCCCATGTCCGCCTGATCTCTCGGATACTGTCTGTAAACTTCAATAGAGCTTCATTAAAGGCGGCGTCGCCAGTCCTGGGGTTCCCGAGCGAAAGAAGGAACTCCTTGCTTGCTTGTTCATAATCGGAGAGCTTAGCCTCCATTTGCCGAAAGTCGTAATGCGTTATCGGGGTGATCGATAAATCGTTATGCAGGACCATGAAAGTAGACCGTCCTCCGCAACTGGCATCGTATTCTTTCGCCGCCGCGAGCGCCTGTGCGGCGATCAGCACGGCATTGCTAATCGTGAGCGACTCACTAAAAGCAGGACGAATTAGGTAATGCCCCAAGTATGCCCCGCTGCCTATGCACTCGTACTCGCGCGATTCCATCAATGCGGGGCCTGATGTCGAGTACAAAACGGGAACAGAGTCGGTCGTCGCCACGGCGATCAATAATTCGAAGCGTGCCAGATCCTTCTCTCCGGCAGGCCGAGTATCGACATACTCATCATTCACGCGCTTGATCGCCGCGCGGAGCGAGCTCTTGACGCTTTGAGAGTTCCGCGCCTCTGCGGAGAGCGCCAAGATGGCCTCTATACAATCGTCGATGGCCATCTTCGCGTAAGCCTCATTTCCGGCAAGCGCAAATATCCAAGAACACCTTCCATCCCCCGATTCCAAGCCTTGATCCACGTGGCCAGCAAACAACTTGTCGGCGTGAATTTTCATCGCAGCGGTATACATTGTGTCAGCGCACATAACGATACCGTCCCGAACTTTGAAACCAGCGGCAATCGTCACCCGGTTCTCCTTGGATTTCCAAGGATACACCTGCTTGAGCGGTCGTGGATTGCGAGGGCTGTGGTACGCCGGTTGGGGGAGCAGCGGACGCGGATTGAAGTTGAGTCTATTCGCGATTCAAGTCTAGCAACAGGAAATTGACTCGGCTGCTTGTACGGACATCCAGCAAATTGCGACGGAAAGTCAAGCCCCTGAATTTTCAAACTGACCCACTACCCACCGCCACGCTGACGGTCAAAGACGGAGTCGGCAACACGGCGACGGCGAACTACTACGTGGCGATCCGCGACGGTTCGATCCTCCAGGTCAAGGTCAACATGGCGATCGACGACGGCTTGTGGTACCTGCACAAGACGCTGACGCGCTCGACGTTCGGCGCGGGCGCGCCGGGCTTCAGCCAGCCTTACGGCATCTGGCAGAACGGAATCTCGGGACAGAACTACGTGGCGAATCAGGCGGCGAACCTGAATGCGTTCGAGGTGAACGGCCACCTCGAGGCGGGTCCCGCGACCGATCCGTATACCGAGACGACGGCGCGCGCGATGCACTACATCCTCACGCAGCTTCGGTACGGCCAGATCACGCCGACGCAGGCGAACCCGTCCGGGACGATCACGTTCATGGCGGCTTCCGACGACGCGTCGGCCAATCGGTATTCGGTCGGTGTGAACCAGTCGCCCGAAATGTACGAGCTCGGCTCGGTCATGGACGCGATGGTCGCGAGCGGAACGCAGAACGCGGTGTCCGCGACGGGACCGGCGGGAGTTTCCGGACGAAAGTACATCGATCTCGTAAAGATGATGGTGAACCGCTACGGGTATTGCCAAACCTTCAGCGGCAACGGCGGAGGCTGGTACTACGACTGCCGGCAGAACGCTAACGACAACTCGATCTGCCAATGGGCGGCGATCGGCCTGATCGCGGCCGCGGACTGGGGTATCACGATTCCACAGGCACTGCTCAAGTGGAACCAGGTCTGGCTACAGACCGACCAGGAAACAACGAACGGCAGCGCCACTCAAGGCGGCTTCGGCTATAGCAGCGTCGGTTATTACCCGTGGGGTCCGTACGCGGTCACGCCATCGGGCATGGTGCAAATGGCGCTGAACGGAATCGGTCGAGGGAGCACCACGGCCGGCGCAACGGGCCAGAGCACGGCCGGCGGTCCCAAGTGGGAATATACCGAGACCATGATGCGCAACAACTTCACGAACCCGACCGGGAACGGCGCGCAATTTGCGCCGCGGGCATACTACTACGGCCTGTTCTCGTTCGAGAAGTCGATGTTGCTCCACAACACGGACGGCCATCCCGGCTCCAGCCCGATCACCATGCTGCACTCGCAGACGGCGGGCGTAGCGGATATCGACTGGTATGCGGACGCGACGTACGGCATCGCTCCGACGCTCGTGGCCACGCAGGACGCGCAGGGCTTCTGGAACGGGCACAACTTCACCAGCACCCAGTACACGTTTGAGACGGCGTGGTGCATCATCATGCTGAACAAGACGCTGTTCAGCGCCGGCGCGCCGGTCGCGCTGGCTACCGCGTCACCGAACCCAGCGCTGCCGACCGACACGATCAGCTTCGATGGCAGCCAGTCGTACCAGCAGGATCCGACGAAACAGATCGTCAAGTGGGAGTGGGACTTCTACAACAAGAACGACGGCACGGTGGACGCGACCGGTCCGCAGGTGAGCTTCCTCTATCCGAACGCTCAGTTCGGCGGGTCGGTCACGGCGAAGCTGACCGTCACGGATAGCACCGGGACGAAGGCGACCACCACGGTCACGATCACGTTCAAACAGCCCCCGGTGCCGCCGACGGCGAATGCGGGCGGACCGTACACGTTCTGCATGAACATCACGCCGTTCTTCCTGGACGGCAGCGGCTCGAAACTCTCCGACGCGGGGTTGAAGGACCCGACCTGCCCGACCTGCCCGGTGGAGACGATCACCACCTACGCCTGGGATCTGGCCGGACAGAACACGTTCACCAGCGCGACCGGCGTCCAACCCGACGTGACGTCGTTCTACATCGCCAAGGGCGCCGGCTCTTACCTGGCGCAGTTGAAGGTCACCGACAACACGTCGCTGGCTTACCCGCACGCCGGTGTGGGCAATCTGAGCAGCACCGCTTCGACGCAGGTGACGGTGAAGGCGTCGTGCTCCTGCATCACGGACCTCGCGGCGGCGATCAATCCGAGTAACCAGCCACAGTTGACCTGGAGCAACGCTGACAACTCCGCTCAGTACAACGTCTATCGCAGCACCGTCTCGGGAGGGCCGTACGCGAAGATCGCGACGGTTTCGGGCGCGGCGCCGGGATACGTCGACACCAGTGCGACCCCCGGCAACACCTATTACTACATCGTCCGCTCGGCGACGCTCGCAGGTGTCGAGACCTGCCAGTCCAGCCAGGTGACGGCGACTGTCAACAAGATCCCGACCACCACCACGGTGACGTCGTCCGCCAATCCCTCGGCCTACGGCCAGAGCATCACCCTTACGGCGACGGTCGCGCCGACGGCGGCGACGGGATCGGTGACGTTCCTCGATAGCGGCGCCATGATCGGCAACGGCACGGTCAGCAACGGCGTCGCCACGATGACTACGGCCAATCTGACGGCGGGCTCGCACAATATCAGCGCGGTCTACAGCGGCGACTCGACGTATATGCCGAGCACCGGCACGCTGACGCAGGTCGTCAATAAGGGCGTCGTGACTCTGACGTGGGCGACTCCGGCCCCGATCGTCTACGGGACGCCGCTTTCGGGAACGCAGCTCAATGCCACCGCCAATCAGCCTGGCACGATGGTTTATACGCCGGACGCGGGAGCGATCCTCAGCGCCGGCAACCAGCCCTTGAGCGTTGCGTTCACGCCGACCGATACCAACTACGCCGCCGCGACGGCGAGCGTCACGTTGACGATTCAGCCCAAGCCGGCCTCGGTCACTCCGGACCCGAACGGCAAGAGCTATGGCGCGGCCGATCCGGCTCCGCTGACCGGAACACTGAGCGGTTTCCTGGCGTCGGATAACGTCACGGCGACCTACACGCGCACCGCGGGCGAAGCGGCCGGCACGTACGCCATCACCGCGACGCTGGCCCCGGCCGGTGTCCTGTCGAACTACACCATCACGTCGAATACCGGCACGTTCACGATCGGCAAGCTGAACGCTTCGGTGACGCCGGCGGCAAGCTCCAAGAATTACGGCGCGGCCGACCCGACGCTGACCGGGACCCTGAGCGGATTCCTGGCGTCCGACGGCGTGACCGCAACGTATACCCGCGCTGCCGGTGAGGCGGTGGGCACGTACGCCATCACCGCGACGCTCTTTGGCGCGGGACTCGGCAACTACAACGTCACCAACAACACCGGAACGTTCACCATCAATAAGGCGAGCGCGTCGGTGACTCCGGACTCGCTCTCGAAGAACTACGGCGCGGCGGACCCGGCTCTCACGGGCACGCTGTCCGGGTTCCTGGCGGCGGACGGCATCACGGCGTCCTACACCCGCGCTCCGGGTGAGGCTGTGGGCACGTACACGGTGACCGCGACGCTTTCGGGCGCGGCGCTCGGCAACTACAACATCACCACGAACACCGGCACGTTCACGATCACGAAGATCGCGGCGTCGGTGACCCCGGCGGCGGGGTCGAAGACCTACGGCGCGGCGGACCCGGCTTTGACTGGCACGCTGACCGGGTTCCTGGCGGCGGACGGCATTACCGCTAGCTACAGCCGCACGCCGGGTGAGGCGGTGGGGACGTACACGATCAGCGCGACGCTCTCGGGCGCCGGGCTGAGCAACTACAACGTCACGTCGAACACGGGGACGTTCACGATCGGCAAACTGGCTGCGTCGGTGACCCCGAACGCGGCTTCGAAGACCTACGGGTCGGCGGACCCGGCATTGACGGGTACGCTTGCCGGATTCCTGCCGGCAGACGGCATCACGGCAACGTACAGCCGCACGCCGGGTGAGGCGGTCGGGACGTACACGATCAGCGCGACGCTCTCGGGCGCCGGGCTGAGCAACTACAACGTCACGTCGAATACGGCGACGTTCACGATCGGCAAGCTGGCGGCGTCGGTGACCCCGAACGCGGCTTCGAAGACCTACGGCGCGGCGGACCCGGCTTTGACGGGTACGCTGGCCGGCTTCCTGCCGGCAGACGGCATCACGGCAACGTACAGCCGCACGCCGGGTGAGACAGTCGGGACGTACACGATCAGCGCGACGCTCTCGGGCGCCGGGCTGAGCAACTACGCCGTCACGTCGAACACGGGGACGTTCACGATCGGCAAGCTGACGGCGTCGGTGACTCCGAACGCGGCGTCGAAGACTTACGGCACGGCGGACCCGGCTTTGACGGGTACGCTGACCGGCTTCCTGGCCGCGGACGGCATCACCGCTAGCTACAGCCGCACGCCGGGTGAGGCGGTCGGGACGTACACGATCAGCGCGACGCTCTCGGGCGCCGGGCTGAGCAACTACAACGTCACGTCGAACACGGGGACGTTCACGATCGGCAAGCTGGCTGCGTCGGTGACCCCGAACGCGGCTTCGAAGACTTACGGCACGGCGGACCCGGCTTTGACGGGTACGCTGACCGGCTTCCTGGCCGCGGACGGCATCACGGCAACGTACAGCCGCACTCCGGGTGAGACAGTCGGGACGTACACGATCAGCGCGACGCTCTCGGGCGCCGGGCTGAGCAACTACGCCGTCACGTCGAATACGGCGACGTTCACGATCGGCAAGCTGGCTGCGTCGGTAACCCCGAACGCAGCTTCGAAGACGTACGGCACGGCGGACCCGGCTTTGACGGGTACGCTGACCGGCTTCCTGCCCGCGGACGGCATCACCGCTAGCTACAGCCGCACGCCGGGTGAGGCGGTCGGGACGTACACGATCAGCGCGACGCTCTCGGGCGCCGGGCTGAGCAACTACAACGTCACGTCGAACACGGCGGCGTTCACGATCGGCAAGGCATCGCTGATCGTCACGTCCGATCCCAAGACGCGCTTCTACCAGTCGCCGAACCCGCCGTTTACCGGCTCCGTTACGGGGCAGATGAACGGTGACCAGATTTCGGCCACCTACTCCACGACGGCGACCGTCGCCAGTGCTCCGGGGACGTACCCGATCACCCCGGCGCTGGTCGATCCGGCCAACCGCGTCGGCAACTACAACGTGACGACGAACGTCGGACTGCTCACCGTGGTCCCGGCGCCGATCGTTACGGTGACTCCGAACCCACTGGCGTTCGGCAACCAGAACCTGCTGTCGTCGGTGACGCTCAACGTGACGGTCCAGAACATCGGCACGGCGGCGCTCTCGATCGCCGGTGTGGCGATCGGCGGCGCGAACGCGGGCGACTTCAGCGTGGTCAGCAACTGCGGCACGACACTCGCGGCGGGTGCGAACTGTACTCTCCCGGTCACCTTCGTCCCCCATACCCTGGGCGCGAAGGCCGCTGTCCTGACGGTCACCGATAATAACGGCGGCTACGCGGGCAGCACGCAAACTGTCAATCTCACCGGCTCGTCGGTGCTCGGCTACGGCATCTACGTGACCGACACCGGGTGCGGCGCGCTCAAGTTCTCGGGCCAGACGTTTACCGACAGCTACGACTCGAGCGCCGGGCCGTACGCCACCAGCAAGGCGAACACCGGCGGCAACGTCGCCGTCAACGGCAACGCCGACATGACCGGTCAGTCCACGATCTTCGGCAAGCTGTTCGTCTCGAATCCGACGGCCGGGAAGTGCTCCGCCGGCGGACCGAGCGTCACGCTCACGGGCCAGGCGCAAGTCACCGAAGGGTACGTACTGCTGCCCAAGGTGGCGTTCACGACGCCTGCGGTGTTCACGGCCGGAACGACGGACGTGAAGGCCAACAACAACACGTCGATCGCTCCGGGCAGCTACCGGAATATCCAGGTGAGCGGCAACGGCACGGTACTGACCCTGGCGCCGGGAACCTACAACGTGAACTCGATCAAGCTGAGCGGACACGTGAGCATCGTGGTTTCGCCGACGGGTCCGGTGACGATCAACGTGGCCGGAGCGGGGGATAACAGCCCGGTCGACCTCAGCGGCGGCGCGATGGCCGCGGCCGGATCGCCGGCGAACTTCACAGTGATCTACGGCGGAAACGGCACGGTGAAATTGACCGGCGATTCCGACTCGTACGGCATCCTGTATGCGCCGAATGCCGACGTGAGCCTCACTGGTAAGGGCGATTGGTACGGCTCGATGGTGGCGGGTTCTCTGACGGATTCCGGTCAGAGCGCGATCCACTACGACCGCGGCCTCGGTAAGTAGTGAATTGGGGTGAATGGGCGGGGAGGCCTTCGGGTCTCCCCGCTCGTTCGCTTTTCTGAGCGTTTTCCCTGGGAGATCCGCATTGCGATACACCAAGCTAGTTACTTTCGTTCTGTTTTCGCTTTCCTCCGTTTTCGCCCAACCGGCCGCCAAGCTTCCGAATGCGGTAGCGAAGCAGCCGGTCTTTATTTACCTCTTCACTAAGCTCGACGATCCCTACCACTTCGACATTACGTCGGAGCGGTTCGCGCGCGAGGTCGCGGAGATTGAGAAGCAGCGCGCGGCGTTTCCGCAGTACACGCCCTCCGTCCTGCTCCAATTCAACGGCGCGACGACGCAGCAGTTCGGCCAGTTCGGCGACGCCGGTCCGATGGAGGTGCTCCACGCCGCGACCAAGAGCGGCGCTGTCGAGATCGGTTACGACGGCGTGGCGGAACCGACGTACCTGGCGCGGACGCTCCCCGACTTCCGCAAGGCCAAAGACGCGCGCGATCGCTGGCTCGCCCGTTTCGACGCTGCACGATATTTCCTGACGGAGTTCAAACACTGGTACACCGGGGAGCCCGATCCGTCGCGGTCGGGAGGCCTACAGAAGACGCAGGAAGTGTTCGGCCCGGTCGCGAGCATCACGGGACTGACGTTGCGCGAGACCGGCGCGGACTCGGAATTCGTGCACCAGATCCGTTCCATGAACCCCAACGCCGTGATGGCCGGCCTGCCGGACCGCGGCACCTGGTTCGCCAAGAATCTCGCCGGCTATTCGGATTCGGTGATCGGCGTGAGCAACGAGATGAGCTCGCCGTCCGACACCGCGGCGGAGGTCTTCTGGCAGGACGGCTATTTGCGCGTCTCGGAATCGAGCGGCCGGGAGATTACGACGATCGTCGCCAACGAGGGGCTCGCGTCCTTGAAGACGATGCTCGAGAAACTGGATCGCTCGCGCATCCACGTCCTGCGTGTCGAACTGGGGCCGTCCTCCATCCATTTGAAGGCGAATCTCGACCCGATTCGCTACTCGGTCGATAATCCCAAAAAGAACTTCCTGGATCCCGATCAACTGCGTCCGCGCGAGGAGGTCGACGCTGCATACCGGCGCGAGGCCGAACTGCTGGCGTATCTCGAGAAGAACTTCTTCCCTGCCAATCCGGGAAGCCGCTTCCTCGGTCCGGCGGAGCTGCAGCGCATGGCGACCACGAATCCGGTGACGCAGGTCCCACGTGAGGTGCTGGTGAAGGCGGCTGCCAATCTGGTGTCGCGGTGGGACGATCTGGGCACCCATCCGCCGAGCTACGCGTTCGTGGACGGGCAGGAGTTCTCGCTGGCGCAGATGTTCCAGATGATGGCGACGGCCCTGGCGGAGCGCCACAAGACGGGTCACTTCCCCGACGCGGTCCGCCTCGGATCGGTCTATGGTCCCGCGCCCTACAACCAGGCGATCGGACCGATCGGCCAGACGGTCACGGCGGGGATGCTGGATTCGATCTGCTCGGAGATGGCGCCCGGGCTGAACGACGAAAGCCTCAAGCCGTTCCCGTCGAACATTCTTCCCGGCACGGTGAACGTCGCCGGCGCGGAGATCAACGTCGCGCAGGTCCTGCATCTGATGGCGGAGGCCGTCGCGTCGGAGTCGACGCACGAGTTCAAGGTCAAGCTCGTGGAAGTGAACAGTGCGGTCGGCCTGGTCTATCCGCGCATGCGTCCGCTCGCTGAGGAAGGCGCGTCGTGGACGCTGAAGCCGGCGCGTTTGGACTGGAAACAGCGCACGGCGGCGGTTCGATAACGGGTCCGCGCCGGGTCCCCTGCTACACTGGCAGCAGCGGAATGGCCAACGCAGCCACGGGTGTCAACCTCAACGAGATCGTCGAAAACCGCGGCGTGCGCGAGTGCCTGCAATGGTTCACGCGCGAGAAGCAGTGGATCAACGAGATTCATCTGCAGCTCTGCCGGATTCCGGCGCCCACGTTCCTCGAGCGAGAGCGCGCGGCGTGGTTCTCGGAGCAGTTCCGCTCCTTCGGATGGAACGCGTCGATTGACCGCGCGGGCAACGTGATTGCGACTGTGGGAGATGGGCCGTACATCGCCATGACGGCGCATCTCGACACGGTGATTGCGCCGCGCTCGAAGGACGACATCAAAGTCGAAGGGGACGGTCGATTTTCCGGCCCCGGTGTGTCGGATAACGGCGCGGGACTGGCTGCGCTGCTCGCCGTCGCGCGCGTCTGGAAGGCCTGCACGAACCTCCCGGCGTTCCCGTTTGGCGTGCTGCTCGCCGCCAATGTCGGCGAGGAGGGCGAAGGCAACTTGCTCGGCATGCGGCAACTCTGCAAGCCGGCCGCGGGACGCAAGATCGAATCGTTCGTGGTTGTGGACGGCGCCAACACGGACCACATCACGACCCGCGGACTGGGCAGCCGCCGCTTCGAGATCATCTTCACCGGACCGGGCGGCCATAGCTGGAGCGACTTCGGCCTCGCCAACCCGCTGCACGCGCTGTGCCGCGGTGTGTCGTTATTCTCCGATACGCGCCTCGACGCCGGTCCGAAATCGGCGATCAATGTCGGACTGATCGACGGCGGGTCGAGCGTCAATGCGATCGCGCAGTCCGCTCGGGCGAAGGTCGATATCCGCTCGGAGAACAACGACCGCATCGAGGAGCTGGTGGACGCGCTTTCGGTTGCGGTCGAGCGCGCCCGGGATATCGAGAATCAACGAGCCTCTGCCGGACGCGTTTCGGTGAAACTGCGCGAAATCGGCGCGCGGCCCGCGGCGGCGCTTCCCGAGGGAGCCCCGATCCTACAGTTTGTGCGGGCAGTGGACGCGCACCTCGGGATTCGGTCGCATCTGGATACGTCGTCGACGGACGCGAACATTCCGCTGTCGCTCGGGATTCCCTCGGTCGCAATCGGCGCGGGTGGGGCGGGCGGCGGCGCGCATACGACACAGGAGTGGTATCGACCCGAGGCCCGCGATCTCGGGCTGAAGCGTATCTTCCTGACGCTGCTCCTCCTGCTGCGGAACGGCGGGAGCCCGCAGTGAACCGGCGCCGCGCGGACGCGGCACTTCTCTTCAATACCATCGCCTGGGGCGCGACCTTCGTCCTGGTGAAGAATGCTCTCGGCGGGATCTCGCCGATGTTGTTCCTGGCGGCGCGTTTCGGGCTGGCGGCGGTCGCGCTGGCGATCCTCTTTATCGGTCCGCTGCGGCGGTCGTTCGCATGGCGCGCGGCTGGAGCGGGCGCGCTTTCGGGAGTCTTCCTCTTCGCCGGCTTCGCCTTCCAGACGTACGGACTGCGGCTGACATCGCCGCCGAAATCCGCCTTTCTCACCGGGATGACTTCGATCCTGGCGCCTTTTCTGGCTGCCGCCGTCTATCGCATCAGACCCGGCGTGTCGGAGATCGCCGGGGTGCTCGTCTCGGTGACCGGACTCGCCTGCATGACTCTCGAACGACCGCTCGGCTCGCTGGCCTCGGGCGATGTCCTCACGCTGCTCGGGGCGGCCGCGTTTGCCGCTCACATCGTGACCGTCGGGCACTTTTCGGAGTCGATGCCCGTTTCGGTGTTGACCGTTTCCCAGATCGCGGCCGCGGCTCTGTGCGCGTGCGTCCTCCTGCCGGTCGAAGCGCCCCGAGTCGAGTGGCGTCCCGCCGTAGTCGGGGCCATTGTCGTCACGGGGCTCCTGTGCACCGCGGCAGCCTTCGCCCTGCAGACCTGGGCGATGCAGTACACGACCGCCACTCGTACGGCGGTCATTTACATGTTCGAGCCGGTGGTCGCGTGGATCACGTCATGGATGCTGGCCGGAGTGGGGCTTTCCGCGCGCGCGAGTCTTGGCGCGGCCCTGATCTTGCTCGGCATTCTTCTTGTTGAACTGAAACCATTGCGTCCGCGGCTTCATCCACAGAATTGAGCGGGTAGCGTGGGATAAAATACACGCGCCGTGTACGGTTTGGGGAATTCCTTTTGAGGAGTAAGGCTCGATGAGTGAAGTGATTCAGAAACTACGCGCGCAGAAACTGCTGTCTCTGGCGCTGCTGGTCTTTACGCTGGCGGTGGGAATCGTGATCGGCACCCTGGTCGACGCGAACACCGGCCTGCACGCGGCGGGACGGGACAACTCCGTGGCCCCCGGCGCAACCCCACTCGCGATCCCCAATCCGGTGGAACTCTCCAATACGTTCAGCCAGATCGCCAAGCAGGTGGAGCCCTCGGTGGTGAACATCTCGACCACCTACAATCCCAAGCCCGGCCATTCCGCCCGCGGCCGCCGCGCGGCGCCGCCCCAGGACGAGGACGAAGACGGCGGCAACGGCGACGGCATGAACGAGTTTCTCTATCGCTTCTTCGGCAACCCCGGCAACGGCGGCGACACTCCGCAGCGCAAGGGCTATGCCCTCGGATCGGGCGTAGTGGTCGATAAGGCCGGTTATATTCTCACGAACAACCACGTGATTGAGAAGGCGGACCGCATCCAGGTGAAGTTCCCGAACGACCCCGTCGACTACGACGCCAAGGTCATTGGAACTGACGCGGCGACCGATCTCGCGGTGATCCGCGTGGAGAATAAGAAAAACCCACAGCCCGCGCGCATCGGGAACTCCGACGCTGTCCAGGTCGGGGATTGGGCGATCGCGATCGGGTCGCCGTTTGGTTTTCAGGCGACCGTGACGGCCGGCATCATCAGCGCCAAGGAGCGCGAGGTCGACCCGTCGATGCAGTTCCAGCACTTCCTGCAGACGGACGCGGCGATCAACCCGGGCAATAGCGGCGGACCGCTGCTGAATATCCGCGGCGAAGTGGTCGGGATCAACACGGCGATCGCGTCGCGGTCGGGCGGGTACCAGGGCGTGGGCTTCGCGCTGCCGGTGAACACCGCGGCCGAGGTCTACAACTCGATCATCAAGACCGGCCGCATGACGCGCGGCTCGATCGGCATCTCCTTTACGCCGTCGGACAGCGACCAGGCGCGCGCGCTGTTGAAGTCCTTCGGCGCCACGGAAGGCGTCTTCGTCCAGACCGTCGCGCCGGGCGGACCGTCGGAGAAGGCTGGAATCCAGGAAGGCGACATCATCGTCGGGATCAACGGCAAGCCCGTGCGGAACGGCGGCGACCTGGTGAATTTGGTGACGGCGACGCCCATCGGCAGCTCGATCGACGTCTCGCTGCTACGGAATGGCAAGCGGCAGAACCAGAAGGTCGTGGTCGGCGACATGGCCCAGATCTTCCCCGATAAGTTTGGCGGGGAGAAGGACCAGTCGAAGAATCCGGAAGAGGCCGGTGTGGCGACGTTCGGCATGATGGTCCAGAACCTCAGCGAGTCGCGGCGGCAGACGCTTGGGCTGAAAGAGCCGGGCGGGATCGAGGTCGTCTCGGTCGATCCGGACTCGTTCGCCGAGGATATCCACCTGCACAAGGGCGATGTCCTGCTCGCGATCAACCAGCACCCGATCCGATCCACCGACGATCTGAAGAAGGTGCAGGCGACCTTACGGCCGGGCGACGCCGTGAACTTCAAGATCATGACGCGACTGGGCCGCGGCGCGGACTGGACTACCAGCTACGTCGCCGGCACGCTACCCAATCATTAGGCTGGACTGCGGCGGGTCCCGAAGAACTCGAGGACCCGCTCGCCGATCGGTTCGAGCACGTTGAGCAGGTCGTGACCCGAGTCGACGACCTCGAGCGTGACGTTGGGACGGCCCTTGGCGAATTCCTCGGCATAGCGCACCGGTACGATGTCGTCGGCCGCCCCGTGGAAGATCAGGACGGGCTGGCGGACGTCAGGGAAATCGTCGTACCCGGCGGCGTCTTCTATTAATTGGTAGCCGATACTGGCAGGGCGGTTCTCGCCATAGTGGAAGACTTGGAGCGCCTGTTCGCGGCGCCAGCGGTCCATTTCGGCGGTACCGAGGCGCTCGGGCCAGCGCCGGTTGAAGCCGAATGCTGGCGCAAGTAGCACAAGACGCTCGACTTCCGGGTGTCGCGCCGCGTAGAGCGCGGCCAGCCAGCCTCCCATACTCGACCCCATCAGATGCACGCGGAGGCCGGCGACGGCCTGATCGAGAATGTTTAGTTGGCGGGTGATCGTGAGGTGTTCGAAGTCGCCCGCGGCAAGGTCGGGGATGGAAACGGAGGCGCCGGCCTGTTCGAGAAGGTCGCGGAAATAACGGGCCTTGCTCGACGAGGGACTGGAGGCGAAGCCGTGGAGGTAGACGACGGGAGTCACGGCCGTCCCATCTGTAAATAGCTTGCCATCAACGGCATAGCATCTATTGTACGTGGTCCTGAGTACGGTATGGCAGCACGATTGGGGCGAAGAAATACGAGACGGTCGGGGAGAATTTCAGATTGCGGATTCGGAAACTCGGGAAAAGCCTTGCATGATCCGGACTCCGATGCTATTCTTGGTGAAGTCGCCGAAAACTTGAGGGTCTTCGAGATCGCGCGCCCTAAGGCAGTTGCCTGATGCGGCAGAGCGTGATATAAAAAGAAGAGATCCTCTGCAAGGAATGGTAACAAAACTCTGCGCGGGCCACCGCGTGGGGCGGAATACGGCCTTCCTGTTGGTCCTTTTCAAGTTCTAAAAGGTTTATTCATCGCGGTTGTGGATTGGTCGCGCCGTGATGGAGCAAGTTTCGAGGCCTGCAATCGGGTTCGATTTTTCGATATCGGATTCGGTTTGCGCAGATCATTGACAATCTGGTTGGATGCAGTAAAGAAGAATTCGTCAGAACTTTGAGTACAGTCGGGGCGATTTCAAAACTCATTAACATTAAATGAGAGTTTGATCCCGGCTCAGAATCAACGCTGGCGGCGCGCTTAACACATGCAAGTC
>Ga0070683_100002564_pt1 | contig 14522 bp, 5 predicted proteins | sample KBSC713LmetaG_FD_64662 | JGI IMG/M metagenome (GOLD analysis project Ga0070683, IMG submission 64662) | Corn rhizosphere microbial communities from Kellogg Biological Station, Michigan, USA - KBS C7.1-3L metaG | ecosystem: Host-associated > Plants > Roots > Rhizosphere ...
CCACTGCTGGATCTCCTGGCCGTAACCGTACGTGTTGTTCGAGTCGATCGACGCGAGAGTGTCGGTCGTCGCGTCGCACTGCACGCGGCCCGTGAGATGACCGAGCGCCGCCGAGCCGCGGATCCGCGCGCCAACCGTCGTCGTCACCAGGCTGTCGAGGACGGTGTAGTCGTCGAGGGCGTACGTCATGCCGAAGGGGCTGGCGTTCGCCAGCGCCACCGGCAGCGGCGCGGTGGTGACTTGCTGCATCTGGCTGTCGTTCCGCACGTTGACCGGGCTGGTACCCGCGAGGTTCGCCTTCAAGACGCGCGAACCGCTGGAGCTGAGCTTGAACGTGCACGTCGCGGGCGCGGTCGGCGACGTCGGGCACGCCGCGGTGCCCCCGCACACCTCCGCCGTTTCGCACGGGCCCGCCGGCGTGTGGCAGATCGTGCCTACCGCCGCGAAACCGTCCGTCGGGCAATTCGTGTTCGTGCCGTCGCAGCGCTCGGCCACGTCGCACGGCCCCGCCAGCGGCCGACAGAGGGTCCCCGAAAGCGCCACGGCGTTGGCCGGGCACGCGATCGACGCGCCGTCGCACGTCTCGGCGACGTCGCAGGTATCGATCGCCCCGCGACAGGTCTGCCCCGCCGGCGCCACGCCGTCCGCGGGACAGGTCGCGTGCGTGCCGTCGCACACCTCGACGACGTCGCAGGCGTCCGCGGCGGCGCGACAGGTGTGGCTCGTCCCGAGCATTGTGCAGACGCCGTTGGCGCTCGCGCCGTTAGCTGCTGCGCAGGTCTGGCAGACGCCGCCGTCGCACGCGCTGTTACAGCAGAAACCGTCGGCGCAGTGATTGGAAGCGCACACCGCGTCGGCCGAGCACGCCGAGCCGTCGGGCAGCAGGGGCGGCGGCGGCGGGCCGCCGCTCAGCACGATCGTCTCGAACGTCGCGCCCCCGGGCCAGGAGTCCTGGAACCCGGCGCAGGGCGCGGCGGTGGCGAAGATCGCGATGACGCCCAACTTGTCCCCCGGGGTGAGGCTGAAGTCGTGGGCGTCGTCGGCGCTGTTGATCTGTCCCAGGTACTCGACGGTATACGTTCCCACGCCGTCCCAGACCGGGTTCGTGTGCGTGACCGCGCCGATCAGATCGGTCGTGCCGCCGTCGAACGAATCATCGGAGCTCCAGTGGGCGATGCCGTTCGGGTTGTACGCATCCACCGTCAATCCGTCGCCGCCGCGAACGGCCCAGTGGTTGTCGCCCGTCTCGACGATGCCGTCGCCGTCGTTGTCGAAGTACAGGTTCAGGAAGTCGTTTCCCGGCGTACCACCGGCTGGCGGCGTGCCGAACCGCCAGCGGGCGTTCTCGACGACCATCGCCATGATGAGGTTCTTCTCGTCGTTCTTCACGTACAGCTTGGCGGGGTTGCCGCCGTCGCAGAACGAGAACGAGGTCACCGCGGCGTCGTCCCACTCGCCGGGCGACAGCGTGCCGTCGATCGACACGTGGTTCGTGTTCGTGCCCGACATGATCAGCGCGCTGTTGCGCACGGTGACGTCGTCGGTCGGCCGCGCGCTGCAAGCGCCGATGGCGAAGGATGCGGCGAGGCAGGCCGCGACGGCGAGCCGGTTCCTGGTCGGGGATGCGGTCATGATCGTCCTCACTGGCGGATGGTGATGTCGACGGCGCGCGTGACGCCGTCACCCATGTCGATGCGAAGCTGCCAGCTCCCGGCGGCCATGCTGCCGGTCGCCAGATCCAGGCAGTACGTCTTGTCGGTCCTCGAGTAGCGGAACGTCCCTTTGAGCGTCGGGTTCGCGCCGCCCTTCGCGGCGTACAGCTTGGCGTTGAGATCGGTGATCGCAGCGCTGGCGCCCGTCAGCCTGAACTTCACGCTGACGCCGGCCCCCTTCTTGAAGCTCGCGCTGCCGTCGGCGCTGATCGGCGCCTGGAAACCGGACCACGAGAAGGCGACGGCGATCTTGAAGCTCGCCTTGCCAACATTGCGGCTCTTGTCTGATGCCGAACAGGTCACCATCGTGGTTCCCAGCGGGAAGGTCGAACCGGACGCCGGCTTGCAGGTGACGCTGCGCGGGCCGTCGACGGCGTCGACCGCACTGGCGCTGAACTTCACGACGGCGCCGCAGTTCGACGTCGCGACCACGTTCATGTCGGCGGGCACCGTGACCACCGGCGGCGTGGTGTCCGGCTGGTTCTGCGGGCCCTGCACGATCACGCGGAACGTCGCCGGCAGCGAGGTGTTGTTGTGGTTGTCGGTCGCCGTGCACGCGACCGCCGTCGTGCCGACGAAGTTCGATCCCGGCGCGGGCACGCACGTCACCGGCACGTTCGGTCCGTCGACGAGATCGCTCGCGGTCGGATTGAACGTGACGATCGCGCCGCTCGTTCCGCCCTGCACGGTGATGTCCGGCGGCACCACGACCGACGGCGGCGTGTGGTCGGTGACCTCGATCGTGAAGGTCGCCGGCGGCGCGTGGTGCCCAGTGCCGTCGAACGCGTCGCAGGTGACGGTGGTGAACCCCAGCGGAAAGTGCGACCCGGAGATGCGATCGCAGTTGACCGCGGCCGGGCCGCTGACCGCGTCCTCGGCGGTGACGTCGAAGCTGACGTCCGCGCCCAGCGGGTCGGTCGCCTCGGCGGTCCGGTCGACGGCGCCGACGATCACCGGCGGACCGTCGACGATGCGGATCGTGAACGACCCGACCGCGGTGCCGCCGCCCACGCCCGGATCGGTCGCCGTGCAATGAACCTCCGTGTCACCGATCGCGAACGGCGATCCCGACGCCGGCACACAGGTGACCGCCACGGCGGCGCCGGGCGTCGCGGGCAGGTTCGACGTTGCGCTGGGCCGGTAGTCGACGATGCGACCGTTCGGCGCGAGCGCTTCGTACTGCTGTAGTCCGGGCAGCACCAGCGTGGGCGCATTCGCGGGCGAGACGACGCCGATCGACAGCAGCGCCGAGCAGACGCTCTCCATCCAGCCGCCGCCCAGCGACGCGTTCACGACTTGCGTCGCGCACAGGTCGTGCCAGCCGGCATCGAGGAACATCTCTAGCGACCACTCGCCGCTGGCCAGCACGGTCGTCGTCCACGTTCGTGGCCCGTCGACCACGTTGATATCTGCGCCTGGTACCGCCGATCCCGGCGCGCCGCCCACCGTCACCGAGCCGTCCGGATCGATCGTGTTCGCGGCGGGCGTCGTGATTCCGGGGGCGGCCGGTTTCACGTCCACCTCGATGCGGCTGGTGGGCGTCGTCGCTGCCGTCAGGAACGGATACAGGCCGTCGGCGACGGTCGTCTGATAGACGAGAAACAGGTGTTTGCCGGGGGCGACGGTCAGCGTGCCTGCCCACGTGAACGTCCCGCCCGATTCGATCACCTCCCAGCCGCCCGGGTTCAACGGGCCGACACCGGTGGAGCCGTCTGACTCCGCGACGTACAGGCGCCCGAGGTCGTCTTCGGAACCGCCCGCTTCGCCGCTGAGCGTGACCTGATTCGTGGTCAGCTCGGTCCCTGTCGGCGGCGACTGGACGATCGGAGGCGGGATCCTGACGCTGATGTAAACGGGAAAGGTCGGATCGCTCGTCTCGCTGCCGACCTGCTGGCGGAATACCAGCTTGTGCCACCCGTCGGATAGCGTGATCGTCGTGGCGAAGTCGCCGGTCTGCGCATCGGCGACCGTCGAGCCGACGTCGGCGCCGACGGCCTCGTCGGTGACCGTGATCGTCGCGCCCGGAAGCCCGCCGCCGACGATGTGTACCTGGTTGCTCGTCGTGTGCGTCGGGTCGGTCGGATCGGTGACGATCGGCGCGGGCGGCCGCGATGTCGCGGTGAACGGCGCGACCGTCACGTTCAGGGTCGCCGGCGACCCCGTGGCCCCAATGCAGGTATCCGCGTCGTCGCAGTTGTTGGAGAGCGATCGCAGCTCGATCGCGTAGGTCCCGTTCGCGGGCAGCGCCACGTCGATGGCAAACGAGCCGTCCGCGTTCCCGTCGTACGTCGCCGACGTCCCCAGCGCAGGGATCGAAAGCGTGATCCGTGGAATTGCCGGCGTCGGTGGCATGCCCGACTGCACGCCGTAGCCCGTGATGTGGACGGTCAGGTCGCGCAGCGTCGACCCATCTGCGGGCGACACGATTGACGGCGGCGGCGCCGTCCAATCCAGCGGCGAGGTGATGCGCGGCATGTTCGCGCCGCTCGGGAACTGCGACGGTCCCCCGCTCGACGAGGCCACGTCGAACACGGGCTCGTGGCGCGACGTCGCTGGGTTCGCGAGATCGGGCGTGATGATGCCGTTGTTGTCGTTGTTGTTGTAGTAGACGGTGTTGAAGCCGGTGCCGGCGATCTGCGGCGTCGATTCGGCGGCCAGGTAGTCGCCGGCGATCGGGGCCAGCGCGACGCGCGCGCTTTGCCACAGCAGCTGAAACGCTTCGGAGGTCGACGTCGTGTGATGGTGCGTGACGACGAGGTCGTACTTCGCGCCCGACATCAGCGCGATCGGCGCAGATCGCCGCGTGCGCCGCCCGGCGGCGAGCTCGCTGGTGCAGTTCAGGTTGCACAGCGTCTTGACCTGCGCGACGCACTTCGCATCCCACTCCGGCTCGGTGACGTAGGGCGAGACGTAGCCGCCGTTGCAGCAGAACGGATCGAACTGACAGATCGTCGCCGCGCAGGGGCTGCAGGTCGCGTCCAGCTTCACGCCCTTGTCGCAGATGTCGTGGCCGCCGGCCGCGGATGCGAGGCAGCCCGGCGCCAGCGTGCTGGGGGTCGGCGGCGGATCGTCTGCGATGACGACCGCGCCGTTGATCGACATCGTGCTGTCGCCGTCGTCGGCGATGGTGAACGTGTAGCTCTCCGTCGTCGGGGCCGTGAGGACGCCGGTCCAGCGGGCCGAATACGGATCCGGGAACGGGACGACGGGCGGCGGCACCGCGCCGATCGAAGGCTCGCGCTGCGTGTGCGTGGGACCGCCGAGCATCGTGGCGTCGTCCCAGTACTCGGCCTGAACGCCGCCGCTCGCGCCGGGATTGTAGAGGTTGTAGAGAGCGGTCGCGGGAATCAGGGCGTCCGTCGCCGTCACCGGTCGTCGCCAGTACAGCTGCGCGGTCGCCAGGAAGTTGCCTTCGAAAAAGTCCCAGCGGACGTGGTACTTCACGCCACCGACGAGGCGGATCGGCGACGAGCAGGTGTGGCTGAACCCCATCGTCCCGTTCCAGTGATCGACCAGCAGCTGGCCGTTGATCCACAGGCGCGTGCTGTCGTCGGCGTCGACACAGAAGACGTGATTGCCGGTCTCGAGCGGTTCGATCCAGCCGGTGCGGACCGCGGAGAACGTCTCGGCGTGGACCTGCGCCGACGTCTCGGTGGACGTGCACGCGTCGGCGTTCAGGGCGGCGGGCGCCGAGGCGTCACCCGACGCGAGCAGGACGCAGTTGTCGTCCCACCCGCGCGGGACGCTGGCGTTGCAGCAGTACGAATTGGCGGCCGTGGCGCACACCTTGGCGGCGCAGGGGCTGCACGTGGCGTCCAGCGCGGCGCCCGTCGTGAACTCGCCGTGCGCGCAGCCACCGACCTGCTGGATCCCGTTGCGCAGCAGCGTCAGCGGCGTGACCGCCGACGTCTGACCGGGCAGCGCGACGAACGCGTCCTCGGCGTAGACGTAGAACTTGCCGTTGATTCGCGCGGGCACGAGCTGCGCCGTCGAATCGATGTCGAACAGGCGGCGCACCGGCCCGCCCGCGGGATCGCCGCACGCGGCGCCGATGCCGGTCGCGAAGGCCGGATCGATCGGCAGATCCGCGAGGCGCACAAGCGGCGTCAGGTCGACGCTGCCGGGCTCGCCGGGCGGGGCGTTGCCGAAGACGCGCACGCGGACGCGCACGCCCGGCGCGCTGGGATCGCAGGCCCACCCACGCACATGGATGTCGCCGCTGACAATCGCGATCGTCTCGACCGACCCGATCGGTCCGGTCAGGAAGCGCAGCGGCGTCCCGCTGTCGGTGATCGCGGGGATCGCGATGCCGGCGGGGAACGCCGGGTTCGAAGGCGATTCAGGCTGCGAGCGGTCGGGCCGGCAGACCTCGTGCCGCTTGGTCACGCAATCCTCCACCCATCCGCCGTCGGGCCTGCAGCATGACGGCATGTCGGCGCACACGCGCGCGGTGCAGCGGTTGCAGTCCCAGGCGAGCGCGGCGCCGGTCACCTCGTCGCTGTGGCTGCAGTACGTCGGGGTCAGCACCACCAGGCGCGGGCGATCGTTGACGAAACTCATCCAGCGCGCGTCCTCGAACTGATCGCGTTCCAGGCGATCGATCCAGGGATAGGCGCGGCACGCGTCGGGCTCGGGCGCGAGCTGGCGATAGCGCGTGCGCTGCAGGCCCGTGGTGGTCAGCGACGACACCAGCAGCTGCTGGTCGGTCGGCAGCAACGACATCCCGGTCGCGGTCAGCTGATCGGCGACGCGCTCCTGGGGCGCGACCGCGACGTTGAACTCCTGCGCGAACATCAGCGCCGAGTTCGGGCTGTCGACGGTGTTGGACCAGACCAGGCCGACGGTGTCGTAGAGGTCGACCAGCGTTCCGTTCTTGGTGAAGCCCTTCTCGTCCTGGCAGTAGGCGGCGCGCGCGGCGATCTTGCACGCGTCGTAGAACGGCTTCAGGTCGTGGGTCGTCTGCACCCACTGGTTGGTCGCCGTGCTGAACTCCCAGCCGACCGCGTCGGTGCGCCAGGGCTTGTAGCCCCAGGCGCGCGCGCACTTCGCGTCCACGCCGGTCGCCGTGCAGGCGAAGATGAACCGGTTGGGGTCGGCGGCGGGGTTCTCGGCGATCGCGACGGCGGACGCGGCGCCCGTGCGGACGTCCACCGGGCACAGCGACACCCACTGTCGATTCATGGGGTGGAACGCATAGACCGTGTACAGCCAGACATCGGCGTTGCTGCGCATCGACGGTTCGTGAAACAGGTTCGTCGCTTGGTCCTGCTGGACCGACGCGATGTAGAGATCGAGCGTCTCATTCGGCAGCGCGACGCCCGACGCGTCCGCCATGTGCGCGACCGCGTAGTGCCCGACCGCCGTGTCGCCACCGACGGTGATGTACGTGCCCGCCCCGCTCGTCGTCGCGCTGACCGCCATCTGGTGCGCGACATCCGCGCTCGACGGCGTCGTCCCGCGCAAGGTGACGAAGTCGATCGCCGCCCCCGCCCGCTGCCCGAACTCGACGTCCGGTCCGCCGACGTACGCGCTCTGGGCTGACAAGCCTTGTGCGGACAGGCCTTGCGCCGAGAGTCCTTGTGCCGAGAGTCCCTGCGCCGACAGGCCCTGTGCGGACAGGCCCTGGAGGTCAACGCCCTGGGCCGACAAGCCTTGCGCGGACAGCCCCTGCGCGGACAGCCCTTGCGCGGACAGTCCTTGCGCGGACAGTCCTTGCGCCGAGAGTCCTTGCGCCGAGAGCCCCTGCGCGGACAGCCCTTGCGCCGAGAGTCCCTGCGCGGACAGGCCTTGCGCCGAGAGTCCTTGCGCCGAGAGTCCCTGCGCGGACAGCCCTTGGGCACTCAAGCCTTGCGCGGAGAGCCCTTGCTGATTGGTCGCGGCATGGCTGCTGCCCTGCCCACACAGCGATCCCAGGAGAACGAGCCACATCTCACGGCGGCGATGCGCAGCCGATGCGCCACGCCACGAGCCTCGGGTCGCTTTCATCGTGCGCCGCAGGTCCATCGAGGCTCCATCGCTGTTGTTCACCGTCTGATTCACGGCAGTTGGGTTTCTCGCGGGGGGTCCGCGCACACGCGGAAGCCGAACGACGGATATCGCAGGCTTCGGTCCGCTGGTTCGCGGTTGGTGACCCTGGCGCTCTGTCGGTCGAAGTAGTAGCCGCCGCCGCGCGCTTCGAACTCGTCCGTCGCTCCGACCCTGGTGAGCTCGAGAAGATTTCCCGCGGTGTCCTCTAACCCGAACGGGCTCCGAGAAGCGGGGTGACTGCCGACCTCGTCGGGGCCGAAGGCGAGTGGCTTGCGTCCATAGGTCAGGTCGAAGTTCGCATCGGCAGCACCCAGCACATCACCGTGGGGAAAGAGCCGGTCATCCGCGCCTCGGGCGGCCCGTTCCCACTCCATGTCGCTACAGAGGCGGGCGCCCGGAATCCGACGCGATCGCCAGCGCAGGAACGCCAGGATGTCATCGACGGAAATGGCGCCGACCGGCATTCGGTTCCAGCGCTGCTCTCGCCGAAGGGTTCGGGCCGGATATCGGATCGTCTCGCCGAGCGCTGCCGTGAACAGCGCGGTCGCCGGACGTAACTCGAGCTCCCAGCTCTCTGGCGTCCGCCGGAGTCGGAGGTAGTCGCGGTGAGTGGACACGAACGGTACGTGACGGGTGGCTTGCTTGGGAGGCTCCGCCGTCAAGAACTCGATCCACTCGTCGTAGGTCGTCTCGTGAGTGGCGATCAGGAACGCGTCCGTGTGGGCTTCGTGGATTGGCGGTGCGTCGAGGAACGAAGTCCTCAACGACTCATCCGCTTCGCCGACGACGAACTCCCCTGCGGGGACCAGGACAAATCCGGCGGGAATCCGCCCGCTCGACGGAAACCGGATGACGGCGTCGAAGTGGCCGCCACGTCGAAGGCGAAATGGAAGGTTGATGGTCTCACCCGCCGCGTTCGTGATGACCGCTCGGTACGACCCAGGCTCGAGCTGGCGATCAATCAGCGACGTGGCGTTCGTCAGCCTCGAGACGACGGTCAGGCGACCATCCAGCTGCCCTCGGTACTCCTCGATTGCAACGCGCGCTCCTGCCGGGATGGCGAGGCTCACCGTGCCCGGTTCGTACCAGCGAGGTCGAAGCCGAGGTCCGTCTACGTCGAGCATGCGGCTGACGAGTTTCGCCACGTCATGCTTTCGAAATTCCAACTCAGCCAACCAGGCCCGCTCCCACATCACGTCGCCCAGCCGCGTGCGGAGGCTCGCGCGGCTCCCGTCCAACTCCAACGCGCTCCTGAGGACCTGTTCCGCGTCTTCGAGCGAAGCATCCATCGACGCCGTCGCGGCGCGCGCGTCGCTCCATAAACGTTCGCCGTCCTCGCGGCGACCACGATCGAATGCTTCGAACGCCCGAGCTCGATAATCGAGCGCCCGCGTCTTCGTCGCCTTCGCATCAGCGAATGTCTTCTCGCCCGCGCTGACCCGAGCCGTGATTCGCTGTTCAAAGTCGAGGCGGCGCTGCTCTGTTCGACGTTGAAATCCGATCGTCGCGGCGATCGCCAGCAAGGCCGCGACGCCGTACGCAGCCCCGCGCCTGATTCGCGCGACAGGATTCGTCGACAATGCGGCGAGGAGCGCGTTGACCGTTGGATAGCGTTCCGACGGATTGACGCGCAGGCCACGCAGAAGGCAGTGCCGGATCCAGTTCGGGACGTCGCTGTTCTTCGGCGCCGCATCGATTCTTTGAGAGGTGACTGCGTCGGCGATCGCGAGCACCGTGTCGCCCGCGAACGGCCGCTCGCCGTACACGGCCTCGTACAGCGCGACGCAGAACGCGAACTGATCGGAGCGCGCGTCCAGTGCCTTGCCCAAGAATTGCTCGGACGCCATATACGCCGGCGTGCCGGTCAGCGCTCCGGTGCGGGTCAGCGCCGCGAGCGCGGTTTGGGCGACGGGCAGCGTGGCCTCTTCCTCTTCGTGGGTCGCGGTCACTTCCATCGAACCGGACGTCGACCGATCGAGCGCGTCGTTGGTCAGGCGCACCAGGCCGAAGTCGACGACCTTGGGGACGCCGTTCTTGTCGAGCAGGACGTTGTCGGGCTTGAAGTCACGGTGGATCAGGCCCTCGGCGTGCGCGCAGGCGAGACCTTTGCCGACCTCGACGAACATCCTCACGATCTCGCGCCACGGCCGCTTCTTGGCGATCATCCAGTCGCGCAAGGTGCCGCCGCCCAGAAACTCCATCGCGAGGAAGACCTGATCGCCGTACACGCCGACGTCGTAGATGGCGCCGACGTTCGGATGCGACAGCTTCGCCATCGCCTTCGCCTCGCGGACCAGCCGCTCTTGCCGGCGCGCGTGGTTGCCCTTGCCCTCGTGTGGGCGCAGAACCTTGACCGCGATCTTTCGATCCAGCTCGGGATCGTACGCGGCGTACACGACACCCATCGCGCCCGCGCCCAACGGCTCGAGCACCAGGTAGCGGCCGAGCGTGTCACCTTTCTTTAGGGCTTCGATCGGTGCGGCCGACGCCGCTGGATGGACGGAGAGCGTGCCTCCGCTGCCTCCTGCACTCGTCCGCGACTCGGCCATCGGTCCCCCCGACTTCCCGGATGCCCGCTTTTCCGTATCCGGGGCTGTTTGTCTCCCAGGGAGTTCACCTTCCGCAAGTGAAACTTTGTTTATGGAAGACGCGCGCGAATCATCCGGTCCGTGAGGTGCGGCGTCGCGGAGCAATCGCATGATGGCCGCGGCCGTCCATGGCAACGGCCGTGCCACCGAGATCGCCGCGCTGTCATTGGGCGTCGGCGCGGGCCGGCGCCGATCAAATCAGACAATCTGTCCGCCGCCGCACGAACTGCGCAAACCTGATTGTCCGGCGCCGCGGCCGCGGCAGGTCGGTTGCCTCGCCCGGCGCACGGGCGAGGCAACCGGAACTCCATCAACTGCGCCTGGGCGCGCGATTGTGCTGCATATTGATTCCGCCCGCCTTCAAGGCCGCTCGAACGCGCACGCCCGACGGTCGACGATTTTGTTGCACGTTCCAGCCGCCGGCCTTCACGCCCGCGTTCACCTTGATCCCTGCACGTCGGTCCTTCATCACCGATCCTCCTCGCTCTCCGATCGGCACCGTGCCGACCTCCAGCGCGGACGATGGATCGGCGATCCTGGCGACGCAGATCCGAAGGTGTTTACGCCTTACAAGCGCGCGACGTTCTCCGCGCAGGCGCGCGTGCTCGGGTGGTCCGGCCCGCACGCGCCGCGGAATGCCGCGAGGGCGCGCCGGCCGATCCGCAGCGCCTCCGCCCGCCGTCCGCGCGCGGCAACGACCATCGCGAGGGCGTTCAAGGTCAGCGCGACCTCGACGTGGTTCACGCCGAACAGGCGCTGGTGGATCGCGAGCGCCTGCCGGTAGCCGTCCTCGGCGGCGGCGTGGCGGCCGCGGGCGAGCTCGACGCCCGCCAGCCCCGCCAGGTTGACGCCCACCTCGTAGCAGCGGCCGCCGAAGACGCGCGTGAACACGTCGAGCGCGCGCTGGTACAGGCGCGCCGCCTCCGCGAGCCGGCCGCGGCCCTCGACGATCGCGGCCAGCGCGGCCAGGTCCGCCGCGACGACCGGGTGATGCGCGCCGAGCGCCCGCGTCCGCAGGACGACGGCCCGGCGCGCCGGCGCCTCGGCCACCGCGTAGCGGCCGCGGGCGTGCTCGATGCCGCCCAGGTTGTGGTACAGGCTGGCCGCGTCCGAGCTCGCCCCCAGCCCGGCCGCGCGCAGGATCGCCAGCGCGCGCCGATAAAGCGGCGGCGCCTCGGCGTACCGCCCCTGGTACTTGCGCAGCATGCCCAGGTCGTTCAGCGCGCCCGCCAGGTCGAGATCGCGCTTCCCGAACCACGCCGTCGCCAGCGCGACCGCCTGCCGCGCGTGGCCGTCGGCCTCGTCGTAACGTCCCAGCGACCGCAGCACGCCCGCGAGCGCCCGCTGCGTCTTCACCCGCAAGCGGCGGATGTCGGGATCGCGCAGCCGCGCGTAGCGCCCGAGCAACCGTTCGGCGCGCTGGTAATGGCGCAGCGCCTCGGGCCAGCGGTCGTGCAGCTCCAGCGCCGCGCCCACCTCCAGCAACGCCGCCGCGACGTCGGGATGATGGCGGCCTTCGTGGCTCTCGAACAGCGCGAGCGCCCGCAGCGCCGCCGCCAGCGCCACGCGATGCTCGCCCGCAGCGCGCAGCCGCGCCGCGTCCGCGTGCCAGGAGACCGCACGGGCGATCGGATCGGAAGAAGCCGATCGTCTCGCCATCGCGCGACGAAATGTACTCTCGCCGTCGACGGGCGCAAGGACGGTTTTCAGGCCTGCGCTTCCAATCGTCGGGCGCGCGCCGCCTTCCGCTCGCCGGTCATCGCCGATCGGATCAGCGTCTCGATCGTTCTCGCCGGACCGACCGCGGGCGGGGTCAGCGGGCCGCTCCGTCCAGGGCCAGCGCCTGGCCGGGACCGGCGACGGGCGTCGTGTCCAGACGCCGCGCGTGCCACATGACGGATGCGGTCCGCGTGCCCGCCGCGGCGATGCAGATCGTCTCGCCGGCGGCGACGTTCAGGTTCACGCGGTTCGGCACGCCGGTGCGCAGCCGCTTCTTCTCGACGGTCGGACGAGCGGCCACGCAGTCCGCGTCCGTGCCGCCCTTGCGCGCGACCGCGTACAGCGCGAGGTCGTCTCGCCCCTCGACGTCGACGTGCATCAACCACGCGGGCCCGCTCACGAGGACGCGGGCCGCGTCGCCGGCGATCCGCGCCGTCGCGTGGACATCGTGGCCGCGGGCGTGGCCGCCCGAGACGGTGGCGCAGCCGCCGGCGGCGGCGAGCGCGATGGAAAGGACCGACAACTGAATGGCTTGACGTGAGCGAAACATCTCCAGGACCCCCTGTTCGGGAAACCTTTCTGGCAAGTGTCGTGCCACGGCGGGAATCCCGGAAACCTGTTCCGGCGCGTCGCTGCGCCCGCGGCCGACCGGACGATCTGTCCGATCCGATCAGACAGATCGTCGGCGATCAGTCGCGTCGGGAGCTCAATCGACTTGTGGTCGCTTGATGCCGTAGCGCTTCAGACGCTCGATGAGCGTGCCGCGCGCCATGCCCATCTTCTTGGCGACGCGCGTCTGGTTCCACCCGGTCTGTGCGAGCAGCTCGAGGATCTGCTGGCGCTCCGCCAGCTCGGCCGCGGTCAACCCGGGCGGCGGCGCCGGCCCGCCGATCGGAGCGGCGGCGGGTGCCCCGGCGATACGTGGGAGCCGCAGCTTGTCCAGCGGCAGGTGCTCGGGCGTGATCTCGTCGTCCTCGCACAGCACGAGCGCCCGTTCGACGACGTTGCGCAGCTCGCGGATGTTCCCCGGCCACGCATAGCCGCTCATCAGTTCGAGCGCCTCGGCCGACAGCTTCGGCGCGCGGCGTTTCGCGGCGCCGGCCGCGTCGGCGATGAAGCGGCGGGCGAGCGCGTCGATCTCCTCGGGCCGATCGCGCAGCGGCGGGATCGTCAGCGAGATGCCGTTCAGGCGGAAGTACAGGTCCTGCCGGAAGCGCTTCTCGGCGACGGCGGTCTCGACATCGTGGTTCGTCGCCGCCATGAACCGCACGTCGATTGGCCGCGGGGACAGACCACCGACGCGCGTCACCTCGCGGTTCTCCAGCGCGCGCAGCAGCTTGGTCTGCAAGGCCGCGGGCATGTCGCCGATCTCGTCGAGAAACACCGTTCCGCCCGCGGCCGCCTCGAGCAGCCCGGGCTTCGTCTGCGTGGCGCCCGTGAACGCGCCCTTCTCGTGCCCGAACAGCTCGCTCTCCAGCAGCGACTCCGAGATCGCCGCGCAGTTGATGCACACCAGCGGGCCCCGCGCGCGCGGCGAATGCCGGTGGATCCAGTCGGCGAGCACCTCCTTGCCCGCGCCCGTCTCGCCGAGGATCAGCACGTTGATCAGCCCGCTCGCCGTGCGGCCGCCGGCGGCGCGCTCCGCCAGGCGATACAGCTTGCGCATCGTCTCCGACTTCAGGACGGGGCCGCGGCTGCTGTCGCCGTCGGAGCCGCGCAGCAGCGCCGTGGCGCGCCCGATCAGCGCCTCGGCCGATCGCCCGTCGGCGGGGTACGTCGCGACCGACGTCCGGACCGCGAAACCGGCGGCACGGACCCGGCGCGCCGCGTCCTCGGCGATCGTCCGCGCGCGCTCTGGATCGGTGTCGGGCAGCAGCGCCTCGTAGTCGCCGGGCGCGTAGAGGGCGAGCAGATCCCCCGCGCGCAGCGCGCCCGCGACCAGGTCGGCGCCCGCGGTGGCCGGCTCCTCGTCCTCGAGGTGAATCCGCACCACCGCCAGCGTCGCGCCGCTGCCCACCGAGCGCGCGCACGCGTCCTCCAGGCGCTCCTCGAACGTGCCGTGACCCTGGAACCGACGGCGCGGCGGGGCCGGGCGCCGCCGCTGGATCATGAGGTGCGTGAAACCGATCGTGACCGCCTCGCCCAGCTGGATCGGCAGGCGCCGTCCCGTCTCGATGCGCTCCCCGCGCACGAACGTGCCGTTGCGGCTCTGCAGATCCTCGACGGCGAGTGTGCCGCTCGCATCAATGTGGAAGCGCGCGTGGAGGTGCGACGCCAGCTCGTCGGTGATGCGGACGTCGGCGCTGTCGTCGCGCCCGACGCTGATCGAACCGCCGACGGGCAGCGCGTGCGTCTCGAACAGGTTCGGCGCCATGACGGCGAGGTGCAGGACGCCGTCGCCGTTGCGCGGCCCGTCGGTGGTGAACTTGGATTCGTGGACGGTTGGTGCGGGCATTTATGATCCTCGGCGCGAAGC
>Ga0070683_100002565_pt1 | contig 14520 bp, 9 predicted proteins | sample KBSC713LmetaG_FD_64662 | JGI IMG/M metagenome (GOLD analysis project Ga0070683, IMG submission 64662) | Corn rhizosphere microbial communities from Kellogg Biological Station, Michigan, USA - KBS C7.1-3L metaG | ecosystem: Host-associated > Plants > Roots > Rhizosphere ...
GCACCTCGAGCGCGGGCAGATCGATCTGTTGCTGCTGCCGCTGGTCCTGGCTGCGTGGCTACAGCGCGATCGCGTCCTGGTCGCGGGCGGCGTGCTCGCGCTCGCGGCCGTCTTCAAGCCGGCCCTGCTGGGCGTGCTGCCCGTGCTGTTCGCGCTGGGGCACCGGCGCTGGGCGCTGGCGACGATCGCGTGCGCCGCCGTCGCGGCCGCCGCGACCGTCGCGATCTCGGGGCCGCGCCTGGTCCGAGAATACGTGACCGACGTGCTGCCGCGCGCCGCCCTGTACGGCGAAGGCGGCAGCGACGACATGCTGTTGCACGCGGACGCGCTGTCCGGCGACGACGAGCTCGGCGACCGGGTCGGCCTGGACGGCGTGTCGTACCGGGTCGCGCTGCCGCCGTTCGACGGCCCGGCGGGCGCCAGCCTGCCGCGCCTGATCGCGCCCCAGTCGCCGCGCTGGGGGACCACGCTGCTGCCCTTCGCGATCGTGATGACGGGCCTCGCCTGGGTGGCGCGCCGCCTGCCGCGGCGGCACGAGGACGACGACCCGCGTGAGGTCATCGATCCGGTCATCGAGGACGCGCAGCTGCTGCTGTTCACGGCCGCGCTGATGGCGTGCGTCGTGACGTCGCCGACCGGGTGGGTGATGAGCTTCGTCTGGGCGCTGCCGATCGCGGCGATGCTGTGGACGTCGGCGGGACGCGCGCGCCTGTCCGGGCGCGAGCTTGGCATCCTGGGCGCGTTCTGGATCGCCGTCGCCGTCTTCCCACTGGTCAACGGATGGGCGGCGATCGCGGGCACGGCGCTGGTCGCGGCGTCGGCGTACGCGGCCGACGCCTGGGTCGACGGCCCATGATCGTGCTCGCGGCCAGCCTAGTCCTGCTGGGCGTGATCGCGCGATCGATCGATCGCTTCGCCGAGGTGGATCACGAGACGCGCGCGGCGAAGGCGACCCGGATGCTGCTGTGGGCGTTCGCGACGGTGGTCGTCGTGCAGGCCGGCCTGGGCGCGATCGGGCTGCTGACGCCGGCGGCGACGCTGGTCGTGCTGGCGGCGCTGGCGGCGGGCGCGTATCGCGTCGCGCGGCACCGTCCGGGCGCGCAGCCGCCGCCGCCCGAACCGGTGACGAAGCTGGCGGTCGTGCTTTCGTCGTTGCTGATCGCGGTCTTCGGCTTTCGCCTGTGGTCCGGCCTGCACAAGACGACGTTCCTCTACGACACGCTGTCGTACCACCTGCACATGCCGGCGACGTGGATGCACGACCGGCGCATCACGATCGTGCCGGCGGTGTTCGGTGATCCGTCGCCTGCCTACGCGCCCGCGAACCTCGAACTGTGGTTCCAGTTCCTGATGGCGCCGCTGCGTTCGGACTACCTCGCGGGCGCCGGGCAGCTGCCCTTCGCGGCGCTCGCGGCGTGCGCGATCGCCACGGTCATCCGCGACGCGCGCGGCGCGCGTTCGGTGGCCGTCGCCGCGCCGCTCGCGTTCCTCTTCGTCCCCGAGGTCTGGACGCAGATGTCGACCGCGATGACCGATGTCGGGATGGCGGCGTGCCTCCTGGCGGCGCTGCCTTTCGCGCTGCGCCTGTGGACGGCGGGCGTCGCGCGCCGATCGGACCTGCTGGCCGCGGCCACCGCGATCGGCCTGGCGGTCGGGACCAAGTATGCGGCCGCATCGCTGGCGTTGCTGTTCGTGACGCTCACCGCCGGCGCGTGGCTGCGGCGCCGGCCCCTCGATCTTCGCGGCGGCGCCCTCGCGATCGCGGCGGTGCTCGCCGCGGGCGGCTTCTGGTACGTCCGCAACGCCGCTGTCACCGGCAATCCCTTCTACCCCGTCGCGGTGCCGGCGCTCCACCTCCCGGCGCTGTATGGCAGCGCTCAGATGCGCGCGTGGGATTACCACGTTCCGGTCGGCGATCTCGCGGCGCTCGGCTCGATGCTGATCGGCGCCGGCATCGGGTTCTGCGTCGCTGTCGCCGTGGCCGTGGTCCTGCGGTGGCGCCGGCCCGAGACGGCGCTGATGGTCGGCCTCCTGGCGACATTCTGGTTCCTGATTCCGTATCAGGAGAGCCGCTTCCTGTTCGTGGTCTTCGGCGTCGCCGCGGCGCTGATCGGGCTCGCGGCCCGGGGCTCCTTCCCGGTCGCCCTCGCGCTCGCGGCGGCGCTGGCGTGCGCGTTCATCGAGTGGCGATCGGTCCAGCGCCTGATGCTGCTCGGCGCGCCCTTGATGACGGCTGTCGTTCTCGCCGACAAGCCCGGCCTTCTCGCGCGAATCGACAGCCGCGGCCTGATGCGCGCCGCGGGCGCCGGCGCGGCCGTGGTGCTGGTCGCGCTGGCGATCGGCGCCCGCGACGACGCGCGCCGCGATCCCGGCTACGGCGTCGACGACGAGACGGCAGCAGACTGGGCGTGGTTCCGCGCCAACGTCCACGACGCGCGCGTCGCCTACACGGGGACGAACGTCGCGTTCCCACTCGCGGGTCAGCGGCTGTCGAACGACGTCCGCTACGTCAACGTCGCCGGCGCGCCCGGCGACGTTCTGCACGATTTCGGTCCGCCCGGCGACGGGACCGCCGAGCCGGCGCCATACCGCCGGAACGCGCGCGCCGACGTCTGGCTGTCCAACCTGCGCGCGGCCCGAACGCAGGTCCTGTTCGTCGCCGCGCTGTATCCGCCCGTGCGCCGCAACGTCGCGGCCGACAGCGGCGGCTTCCCGGTCGAGCGGGCCTGGGCCGACGCGCGCCCCGACAGCTTCCATCTGCTGCACGCGTCACCCACCGCGCGGGTCTACTCGGTGAACCTGCGATGAGCCCGGGCCTCGCCCGCGCTGGCCGCACTGTAGCGGCCGCGGCGCTGTTGCTGTTCGTCGCCGGGCGATTGCTGGTTCCCGTCGACGAGACGGATCTGTTCTTCAACCTGCGGCTCGGCGAGATCGTGCTGCACGACCACGCGGTGCCGCGCACCAACCTGCTGTCATTCACGTATCCCGACTATCGCGACGTCAACCTGGCCTGGCTGTTCCAGATCGTCCTCGCGCTGGCGCATCGCGCGGGCGGGATCCCGGGGACGTTGCTGCTGAAGCTCGCGTTCGTCCTCGTCACCGTCGCCGTGCTTTACCGCGTGGCGCTGCGCCGGGGCGCGGCGCCCGCGGCCGCTGCGGTCGCGCTCGCGCTGTCGGCGTGGGCCGCCGAGCCGCGCTTCGTCGAGCGCCCGCACCTGGTGACGTTCCTGGGCCTGGCGCTGACGCTGCTCGCGCTGGAACGGGCCGAGGCGCTGACAATATCGACGGGCCGGCGCGCGCTGTTCGCGCTGATCCCGTGCGGCCTCGTCTGGGCCAACGCGAACTCGTGCTTCTTTGTGGCGCCGGTGGTGCTCGCGCTGTACGCGCTGGGCGCGCGCCTCGACCGGCGTCCCGTGGACGCGAAGCGCGCCGCGGTATGGGCGGTCGCCCTGCTCCCTTTGATCTTCGCGACCCCGTCGGGCGTGCACGCGCTCGGTTACATCGCGAACCACTGGCGGATGCCCGGCCTGCGCCCGCTGGAAGAGTACGTCCCGGCGCGCTGGCCCGACAACGCGCCCGCGGCGTTCGTCGCGCTCGGCGTCGTCCTCGCCGCGCTTCTCCCCGGTCGCCGCTGGCGGCAGCTGTTGCCGGTGGCGCTGCTGGGTCTCATCGGCGCGCGCCGCAACCGATTTCTCGCCGAGTACGCGCTGCTCGCCGCGCCGGTCGTCGCACGCGCGATCACCGAAGCCGCCGCGCGCGCGACGACGTGGATGACCGACGGGCTCCGCCGGGCATCGGGCCAGATCGCGACCGTCGCGATCGGCGGGCTGTTCGCGGGCGCCGCGATCGTCCCGCGCGTTTCAGCCGCGCGCCGAGGCGAACTCTTCGACATCGGCCTCGATCCCACGCTGATCCCGGAGGCTGCGATCGCGTTCGTGAACGAGAACGGTCTCCGCGACCGGATGTACAACGACATGGAGGTCGGCTCGTACCTGACGTGGGAAGGCTGGCCGCGCCACCGCGTCTTCCAGGACCCGCGCATCAACGGGTACCCGCCCGCGTTCCACGCCCTGCTCCGCCGCGCCGACGTGCCGCGCGCCGAATGGGACGCCGCGCTCGCCGGCTTCGGCGTGACGACCGCGCTGGTCACCTACCCCACCCAGAACCCGCGCGCCGCGTACTTCGATCCCGATCGGTGGGCGGTTGTGTACCGCGCGGACGACGGGCTGGTGTTCGTGCGACGGCGGCCCGAGTTTGCGGCGCTGATCGCGCGCGCCGAGCTGCCGATCCGGTTCGCCGCCGACGACGCGCACCGGGTGAGGCCGTACCCGGTTCACGGGCGGCCGGCCGACTCACCGCTGCGCGACTGCGAATGGAAGCGCCGGCTGGGCGACTTCTTCGTCGAGACCTTCGAGGACCAAAGCGCGATCGCCGCGTATCGCGCCGCTCGCGCAACGCCCGGGTGTCTCGACGGCGCCGACGCGGTGGCCGCGGGGATGGCGCTCGGCGACGCCGCGCTGCGTATGCACGATCCGTCCACCGCCGTCGACGCCTATGCGGGCATCGAGCTGCCGCGCGCCCACACGAACCGCGCCCTCGCGTTGCTGGGCCTGGGCCGCGCCGAGGACGCGGTCGCGGAAGCGCGCGCCGTCCTGGCCGTCGATCCGGACAACGCCGACGCCCGGACGGCCGAGCGACTCGCGAAGGAACAGCTGGCGCGGAAGCACCCCCTGCCGATGGGGCGCTGACCCGTTTTTGAATCGGCAGCCGGCAGAGGTAGAGTCCGGACGCCATGGCAAGCGACCCCACCGAGATCGATCGTGCGTTCCTGGGACGTGTTGCAATCTTCGCGGGCCTGCCCGAACGGGTGCTCGGCCTCATAGCCGACAACATGCGCGTGACCCAGGTGGTGCCGGGCGCACAGCTGCTGCGCGAAGGCGAGCACGCGCGCAGCATGTTCGTCGTGCGCGAAGGTGAGCTGCAGATCCTGAAGCGCGGCAAGGGCGGCACGGAGTACAAGCTGGCCGTGCTGAAGGCGGGCGACTGCGTCGGCGAGATGGCGCTGATCGACATCCAGCCGCGGTCCGCGACGGCGCGCGCGGTCGGACAGGCGACGCTTTACGTGCTGGAGCTGGCGGAGATCGGCAAGCTGTACACCAGCGACGTGGAGGCGTACGCCCTCCTGGTCCTCAACATCTCGCGCGAGATCAGCCGCCGCCTGCGCGTCGCCGACGACGTCCTCGCCAACATGGGCATGACGGCGGAGGCGATGTGGAGCGACGCCGTCGGCACGACGACGCATCCGGCGATGCCCGTCGTGACGGACTGACGCGCGGACCCCTCACCCTAACCCTCTATCCACACCGCCGCTTCGCGGGGCGAGGGGATCAGATCCGGATCGGCTAGGCGCCCTTCTCGTGCCGCGGATCGCTTGCGGCGCTCGGACCATCGCAACCGTTTGCCCTCGCCCCGCGGAGCGGCGGTGTGGATAGAGGGTCAGGGTGAGGGGTCCGGTCTTCCCCGAGGCCCTACGCGCTCTTCTCGCGCAGTGCGGCCAGCAGCTTCTGGACGCTGGAGCGGGCGTCGCCGAACAGCATCGCCGTGTTGTCGTTGTAGACCAGCGGGTTGTCGACGCCCGCGTAGCCGGCGGACATGCCGCGCTTGAGCATCACGACCTTGCCAGCCTTCCAGACCTGCAGCACCGGCATGCCGTAGATCGGGCTCGACGTGTCCGTCTCGGCGCTGGGGTTCACGATGTCGTTGGCGCCGATGACCATCACGACCTCGGTCTCGGGCATCTCCGGGTTGATCTCGTCCATCTCCTTGACGATGTCGTACGAGACGTTCGCCTCGGCCAGCAGCACGTTCATGTGCCCCGGCAGCCGGCCCGCGACCGGGTGGATCGCGTAGCGGCAGGTGACGCCCTTGTCGATCAGCAGCGACGAGATCTCCTTCACGGCGTGCTGCGCCTGCGCGACCGCCATGCCGTAGCCCGGGACGATGACGACGTGGCGCGCGGCCAGCAGCCAGTCGGCGACCTCGTTGACGTTGGTCTCGGTCACCTTGCCGGCGGGCGCCGCGCCAGGAGCCGGCTTCGCGCCCGCCTCGGCGCCGAAGCCGCCCAGCATGACGTTCCAGATCGACCGGTTCATCGCCTTGCACATGATGTAGCTGAGGATCGCGCCCGAGCTGCCGACGAGCGCGCCCGTGACGATGAGCAGGTCGTTCGACAGCATGAAGCCGGCGGCGGCCGCCGCCCAGCCCGAGTAGCTGTTCAGCAGCGACACGACGACCGGCATGTCGCCGCCGCCGATCGCCATCACCATGTGGATGCCCAGCAGCAGGGCCAGGCCGGTCATCAGCAGCAGCGCGGGCATGCCCGCGTCGAAGAAGCCCGCGCCCGCGTCGGGCCAGGGCACCTCGGCGTGGTGGAAGACGTAGGCGAGCGTCACGCACGCCATCAGGACGATGAGGTTGAGGATGTGCCGTCCGGGCAGCAGCAGCGGCTTGCTGCCGATCATGCCGCGCAGCTTTCCGAACGCGATGATCGACCCGCTGAACGTCACCGCGCCGACCAGCACGCCCACATAGATCTCGATCAGGTGGGCGCTGCGGCCCGCCTCGTAGGCGTCGGCCGGCTGCAGGTACGTGGCGATGCCGACGATGACCGCAGCCGCACCCACGAAGCTGTGCAGCATCGCGACCAGCTCGGGCATCGACGTCATCGCGACGCGCGCCGCGAGAACGCCGCCGATGATGCAGCCGACGGCGAGCGCGCCGCCGAGCACGCCGACCAGTGACCAGTTGGGCGTCGGCATCGACGACAGGTCGACCGGCGCCAGCAGCGCCAGCGCCGTGATCACCACGGCGATGAGCATGCCGATCACGCCCATGCGGTTCCCGCGCTGCGCCGACTCCTGATTGGACAGCCCGCGCAGGCTGAGGATGAACAGGATGCTCGCGACCAGGTACGCGAGCGCTCGAATGGTACCCATCATCGTGTCTTTACACTCACTTCCGGAACATCTTCAGCATGCGTTGCGTGACGAGGAAGCCGCCCGCGACGTTGATCGCCGCGATCAGCACGGCGATCCCACCCAGCAGCATCGCCCCCGGGCCGCTGCTGAACAGCGCCAGCATGCCGCCGATGACGATGATGCCGCTGATCGCGTTGGTCACGCTCATCAGGGGCGTGTGCAGCGCCGGCGTCACGTTCCAGATCACGTGCCAGCCGACCACGCACGCCAGCAGGAAGACCGTCAGGTGCTGGATGAACTCCGGCGGCCCGAAGATCGCCGCGGCGCCCAGCAGGATCGCCGCCAGCGCCGCCACGATGTTGCCGCTGCTGCTCGACTTTTTCGCATTGGCCGCTGCGGCGGCGCCGTGCGCGTTGTTGCCGGCCGGCTTGGGCGCGGCAGCGGCGGTCGGCGCTGCTGCCGGCGCAGGCGCGGGCCACAGCAGCTCGCCGTCCTTGAGGACGATCGCGCCGCGCTGGATCTCGTCCTTGAGGTCGATCACCAGCCCCTTCTCGGGCGTGTACATCTCCTTCAGGAGGTTGAGGACGGTCGTCGCGTACAGCTCGCTCGACTGCCGCGCCATCCGGCTCGGCAAGTCGGTGAGGCCGATCAGCGTGACGCCCGACTTCTCGACGATCTTGTCCTTCTCGGTGAGTGGGCAGTTACCCCCCTGCTCCGCCGCCATGTCGACGATGACCGACCCTTGCGCCATCGCCGTCACCGCGCCGGCCGTGATCAGCTGCGGCGCCGGCTTGCCCGGGATCAGCGCGGTCGAGATGATGATGTCCGACGCTGACGCGTGCTTCGCGATCAGCGCCTGCTCGGCCGCCAGGTAGGCGTCGCTCATCTGCTTCGCGTAGCCGCCGGCGCCCTCGCCTGATTCTTCGAACTTGAACTCGATGAACTGCGCGCCGAGGCTCTCGACCTGCTCGCGCACGACCGGCCGCGTGTCGAACGCCTTCACGACCGCGCCCAGCCCGCGGGCGGCCGCGATCGCGGCCAGCCCGGCGACGCCCGCGCCCAGGATCAGCACCTGCGCGGGCTTCACGCGCCCGGCGGCCGTCACCTGTCCGGAGAAGAACCGGCCGAAGCGGTTCGCCGCCTCGATCACCGCGCGGTAGCCCGCGATGTTCGCCATCGCCGACAGCGCGTCCAGCTTCTGCGCGCGCGTGATGCGCGGGACGGCGTCCATCGCGAACACCGTCACCTTGCGGGCGGCCAGCTTGTCGACCAGCGCCTTGTTCTGCGCCGGCCAGATGAAGCTGACCAGGATCGTACCCGGCTTCAGCTGGTCCGCTTCGTGCGCGCCACCCGGCCGGCCGATCGGCTGGCGGACCTTGAAGATGATGTCGGCCGCGCCGTAGACGCCGGCTGCGTCCGCGATCTGCGCGCCGGCCTCGATGTAGGCCGCGTCGGCGAACGACGACGCGTCGCCGGCGCCCGCCTCGACCACGACCTCGAGGCCGAGCTTGACCATCTTCTCGACCGTGTCGGGCGTGGCTGCCACGCGACACTCGTTCGGGAAGATCTCCTTGGGAATGCCCACCTTCATGGGCCGGCAGGGTACACCGACGGAGGTCACCCCGCTACATCAGTCTGACCCGCGCGCGTGCTCGTTGGCGCGCTCGAAACGTGCCTCTAGCGCTCGGCTTCCTTGCTGCCGACCACCGTCAGGTTGATGCCGCACTGGACGGACAGCGGCTTGCCGTCGACCGTGATCGTAATCTTGCCGTTGTAGTACCAGCCGAACGATCCGGTCGAGAACTCGCGCTTGTCGGCGACGAGCTCGGAGTTACCGATGACGATCTTCACCGCCTCGGCCTTTTCGAGAAACTGCGTCTTCGAAACGGGGCACGCTGACTTGGCCATGCGCGGCACCGTATCACGGCTCGCCGCACGTCCGATCCTCATGCGGCGAGTCCGGATCGAAAGCGTACGGCGAGGCGAGGAAGCGCGGACCCCTCTCCCTAACCCTCTCCCCGCTTCGCGGGGAGAGGGGACCAGAATCAGCGCGAGGGGCGGCGGGCGTCGTGGAACCAGGCGCGGTACTCGGCCATCTTCGTCTTCTGCTCGGGCGGCAGGTGACGCTTGCAGGTCGCGGCCTCGGGCGATCCCTCGGCGGCGCCCCAGCGCACCTCGACGCAGTCGTTCGGGTTGTACGCGATCTCCATCGAGGCCCGCCGCGCGAGCATGTCCGCGACGGTCAGCTTCCACGGCGTTCCATCGCTGCGCGTGTACGTGATCCCGCGCGTCCCGACCAGGCTCGCGTGCAGCTTCGCGATCGCGTCGCGCACCGCCTCCGGCTTCTTGCCGGCCAGGTTGTACAGCTCCGGGTGCTTCACGATCCGATCCGGCAGCGACAGCAGCACGTTCATCGCGATCAGCAGGCGCATGTCGCGCGACGGCGTCGCGTAGTCCTCCCACGGACCGGTGGTCTCGAAGATCTTCGCGCCGTCCGGCATCGGGATCGTCTGCCCCGCGGCCTTCTCCTTCTGGTACTTCTCGCCGTTGTCGACCGAGCCCACGCGCACGGTCAACTGCTCGACCAGCGCGTCCAGCGTCTCGCGGTAGGCCTTCTCGGCGTCGAGGCCTGACGGGTTGATCAGCTTGCCCATGCGCGCGTAGAAGCCGTCCGCCGACACCTTCTTCTGCTCGTCGGAGAACTTCGCGTGGGCCGGGTCGGTCTTGCCCCCGATCGCCGCGTTCGTCATCGGCTCCAGCTTCCCGTCGGCGCCGCGCGCGAGCGGGCGGAACGCCTTGAACCCGGGCCCGGCGCTCTTCACGTCGTTCGCGAACAGGAACGTCCCCTCCCAGAACCGCTTGCGACCGATCGACGTGTCGGGTTGCCCGTCGACGGCCAGCAGCAGGCCGCCCTTGTCGGCCGTCTGGTCGACCCACTTCACGACCACCATCACGTGGCCGTACGGATCGGCGTAGATGGTCCCGGGCCGCAGCGCCGACCGCTCGAGCGGAACCGGATAGTAGTCGGTCGCGTCGTCGTCCAGACCGGTGCGCGCGCTGCCCGACTGGACGCGGTTCGCGAGCTGCCGGAAGAAGCTCTTCACGCCCGCGAGCGCGTCCTTGCTCTTCGCCGCCGGCGCGTCGTCGTTGCTGTAGAAGGTCGTGCAGCGCGGCGGCCGCGATTCGTTTCCGCGATCGCAGTCGCGGAACCCGAACGGCAACCCCAGCTTCCACGAGAAGTACGCGCGCAGGAAGTACGGCAGGTCGGCGCAGTCGGGCGTCGCCGCGATCGCCGCCTTGTTCTTCGGATCGTCCTCGCGCAGCCCGAGATAGCCGTACAGGAAGTTGCGCGCCGGATCGCGCAGCGCCTGGTGCAGCGGCCGGAAGTCCAGCGACTGGTCGATCGGCGCGTCGAACAGCGTCGCGATCCACGCCGAGTACAGGTTCTCGTAGCGGCGATCCCAGGCGTGTGCCGACGCCCAGACGTTCGGCCCGACCGTCGTCTTCGACGCTTCGGGCTTGGCCGCGACAGGGATCTTCCGGCAGGCGATCGGCTTGCCGCCGCGCCGCCAGATCAGCTGATGCGCGCCGGCGCGCGTCGCGGTGAACTCGGCCGAGACGCTGGTCGGCGGTCCGTCGCGCCGGACCGTCGACAGCGCCTTCTCGTCGCCGTGCGGATCGGTCACCGTCAGATCGCCCGCCCCTTCGCCGACGGCCATGATCTTGAAGGCCTGCCCGACCGCGGGGGCCACCGGCGACCACCACAGCGCCGCGCCGTCACTGTCCGTGCACGATCCCTCGAGCTCGCGCGTCGCGGGCGCGTCCGCGGGGCGCTTGCCCTTCGCGCGCGCGAAGACGTGGCCGGACATCCCCCCGCACACCGACGCGCACACCGCGACGGCCAGCGCCGCCGAAAGCGTCGTCTTCATCATCGTCTTCACCTCTTCGTCTTCATCTTCAGTGGGGCACCACGCCTTCACCGAGGCCCATCTCGCGAACGGCCGTCGTGCGGCGCGCAGGCCCGCTGCCGATCACCAGCGCGTAACCGTGACGGGCGACGAACGCCTCGAACAGCTCCTCGGCGTGAATCTGGGCGCGGTCCAGCGCGCCCTGCGCCAGCGCGCCGCGCTCGAGCGCGGATCGCGCCTCGCCGTACCAGCGGTTCCGGTCCTCGGGCGAGATCGCGTTCAGGAAGCCGGAGTCCTCGTTGATGGTCTCGAAGCGCTGGATATCGATCGAGAGGATGCGCGGCGGCGGCAGCGTGATGCGCACCTGGCGCTCGGCGTGATTGACGACGATCCCCGCGGGCGTGTCGCAGATGTCGAACCCCGCCGACACGATGCCCGCGTAGAACAGGAACGCCGTCGGCTCCTTGGTGAACGGCAGGTCGACCGCCTTGGGCACAGTCTTCTTCGCGTAGTCCGCGAGCGAGACCTCGACCGTCGCCAGCTTGCAGACCCGGCGGACGCCCTGGACGATCTGCACCTCCTCGGCGTGCGCCTCGCGCCGGGCGCGATAGGCCACCAGCGCGCCTGTTCCAAAGATGGTCACAATCAGCGCCACATATCCGACAACCATCGCACGGCGGGACCGCGGCTTCGGCTGGGCGGGCTTCACCATCGCCAGTTTATATCTCTCGGAACCCTAAAAGGGTTCCGAACCTCCCGCGACGGGCGAGGCCAGGCGAAGCCCGGCCTCGGCCACGCGACGAAAGTCCCGCCGATCCCCTCCCCGTGATACCAATGTAGCGAATGCGCTGGCGCGACCAGAGCGGTCCCACCCGCGTGCCGCGGCCAGAGCACCCCGCCCGGCTGAGGCAGGGACGACGTCCGCGCATCGGGGTTCTGGTCGACTCGCTGCGCAAGACGTACCAGACCACGCTGCTCGCGGGCATTTCGGAAGTGGCGTATCGCCGCGACGTCGACATCGTCGTCTTCGCGGGCGGCGTGCTCGGGGCGCCGCGCAGCGACGGCATGAACCGCAACTTCGTCTTCGACCTGTGCGACAAGCGGGTCCTGGACGGGGTGATCATTCTGGGCGGCGCGCTCGGGAACTACCTCGGGCCATCGGCGGTCGCCGATCTGTGCACGCGCCTGGCGCCGCTGCCGCTGGCGAGCATCGCGATCGCGTCGCCCGGCGTCCCCGGCCTGCTCGTCGACGAGGCCCCGGGCATGCGGCAGGCGCTCGAGCACCTCGTCGTCCGCCACGGCTGCCGGCGCATCGCCTTCATCCGCGGTCCGTCGGTCAACGCCGAGGCCGAGCACCGCTACGCGATCTACCGGCAGGTGCTGGAGGAGCGCGGCCTCGAGTTCGACCCGAACCTGGTCTGCGAGGGCACGTTCGAGAAATCGGCGGGCGAGATGGCCGTCGAGCTACTGGTCGACGAGCGCAAGGTCCAGTTCGACGGCCTCGCCGCCGCTAACGACTACATGGCGCTCGGCGCGATCCCCGCGCTGCAGGATCGTGACCTGCAGGTGCCGTCCGACGTGGCGGTCGTCGGCTTCGACGACATCGAGGACGCGCGCTTCTCGACGCCCCCCCTCACCACCGTGCGCCAGCCGCTGTACCAGCAGGGCGAGGCCGCGCTGGACCTCGTGCTCGCGCAGCTGGAGGGCGAGGCGGTCGCGCCCCAGACGACCGCTGCGACGGAGCTGGTCGTGCGGCTGTCGTGTGGTTGCCTGTCGGGGCTGACGCGCCCAGGACGCGTGGGCACGGTGACGCCGACGCGGACGCCGCTGGACAGCCTGCTCGTCGAACACGGCGCCGACGTGGCCCGCCAGATCGGGCGCGCGGTGCACGGCGCGGACACGTCGCTGCCGCAGGGCTGGGACCGCCAGGTCGTCGACGCCTTCGAAGCGGAGCTGCGCGGGGCCGGCGCCGGCCTGTTCGCGTCGACGCTCGATCGGCTGCTGACCAGCGTCGCGCTCGCGGGCGACGACGTCGGCGCGTTCCAGGGCGCCGTGTCGGCGCTGCGCAAGCTGCTGCTGCCCGCGCTCCCGAACGAGCACATGCGCTGGGTGCAGGCCGAGGATCTGTGGCACGAGGCGCGCATCCTGATCGGCGAGCTCGCCGAGCGCGCGCAGGCGCAGCACCGCCTGCACAACGAGCGTCTCGCGAACGCGCTGACCGAGAGCGGCGCGACGTTGCTCGCGACCCAGCAGGTCGCCGCCCTGACCGGCGCGATCGCGCACCAGCTGCCGCGCCTCGCGATCCCGAGCGCGTGGATGGCGCTGTACGACGATCCCACGGCGCTGACCGCCGACACGCCAGCCCGCCTGGTGCTGCAGTACGACGCGGAGCCGGTGCTGGACAAGGACGCCGCTGCCGAGGCGGTGCGCGCGGTCGGCGGCGAGCTGCCCGCGGTCAACTTGCTGACGGCGCTGTTCGACAAGCTGGGGCGGCGCGCGTCGATCATCGTCGAGCCGCTGTTCTTCCACGAACGGCCGCTCGGCTGCCTGCTGCTGGAGATGGGCCCGCGCGAGGGGATGGTCTACGAGTCGCTGGCCGAGCAGGTGTCCAGCGCCCTCGAGGGCGCCCGCCTGGTGACCCGTCTCGTCGAAGAGGCGACGAAGCGCCAGGTGGCGGAACGGCAGCGCCTCGAGAAAGAAATGGAGATCGCCGCCCGCATCCAGACGTCGATCCTGCCGCGCGACATGACCGTCGCCGGCCTGGAGATCGCCGCCGCGATGCACGCCGCGACGGAGGTCGGCGGCGACTACTACGACGTGGTGCCCGTGGACGACGGCTGCTGGATCGGGATCGGCGACGTCGCGGGCCATGGCCTCGGCACCGGCCTGGTGATGCTGATGATGCAGAGCGGGATCGGCGCGCTCGCGCGCAAGATGCCGGACGCGGCGCCGCGCGATCTCGTGCTGGCGCTGAACACGATGCTCGTCGAGAACGTGCGCACGCGCCTCGGCCAGCACGAGCACGCGACGCTGACGCTGATGCGCTACCGCCGCGACGGCAGCCTGACGTTCGCGGGCGCGCACGAGGACCTGCTGATCCGCCGCGTCGCGACCGGCCGCTGCGAGCGCGTCGAAACGCCGGGCCCGTGGGTGGGCGCCAAGCGCGACATCGCCGCCGGCACCGTCGACAGCACGGCCCGCCTGCAGTCGGGCGATCTGCTGGTGCTGCACACCGACGGGCTGACCGAGGCCGTGGCCGCCGACGGCAGCGGCGCGCGCTTCGGCATCGATCGGCTGGTCGCGCTCATCGAGGAGCACGGCGCGTCGCCGCCCGCGACCGTGCGCGACGCGATCCTGGCGGCGGTCGCGGCGTTCTCGGCGCAGCGCGACGACGACGTCACGCTGCTGGTCGCCCGCTACACCGGCGCGTAGTCGCTCCGCGCCGCAGGCGCGGTGTGCGACCATTGCTTTTCAGGCAGCCGCGATAGCGCGCGGGCGGCTGATCACTTCGGGATCGCGAGCAGCTCGACGTCGAAGATCAGCGTCGCGCCCGGCGGGATGTTGCGCTGGCCACCGTCGCCGTAAGCGATGTCGGCCGGGCACGTGATGATCGCCTGCTCGCCGACCTTCATGCG
>Ga0070683_100002571_pt1 | contig 14508 bp, 12 predicted proteins | sample KBSC713LmetaG_FD_64662 | JGI IMG/M metagenome (GOLD analysis project Ga0070683, IMG submission 64662) | Corn rhizosphere microbial communities from Kellogg Biological Station, Michigan, USA - KBS C7.1-3L metaG | ecosystem: Host-associated > Plants > Roots > Rhizosphere ...
CCCGGCCTCGCCGAGAGCTGGACGGCGGCACCCGACGGCCTCAGCTACACGTTCAAGCTGCGCAAGGGCGTCAAGTTCCACAGCAACGCCAAGTTCACGCCGACGCGCGACTTCAACGCGGACGACGTCCTTTTCTCGTACAACCGGATGGCCGATCCGAACCATCCGTTCGCCAAGGTGACGCCGGGCCAGACCTACTCGTACTTCGAGGACATGGGCCTGAAGGACATCGTCGAGAAGGTGGAAAAGGTCGACCCGATGACGGTGCGCTTCGTCCTGAAGAAGCCGGAGGCGCCGTTCATGGCCGACATGGCGATGGACTTCGCGTCGATCCTCTCGGCCGAGTACGCCGACAAGATGATGGCGGCGAAGACGCCCGACGTCATCGACCGCGAGCCGATCGGCACCGGCCCGTTCCAGTTCGTCTCGTACCAGAAGGACGCGGTGATCCGCTACAAGGCGTTCGACCAGCACTGGAACGGTCGCCCGAAGATCGACAACCTCGTCTACGCGATCACGACCGACGCGTCGGTGCGCTTCGCGAAGCTGAAGACGGGCGAGTGCCACGCGATGGCGTTCCCGAAGCCGGCCGACGTCGCGCTGATGAAGAACGACCCGAACATCAACCTCGTCCAGCAGCAGGGCCTCAACGTCGGCTACATCTCGTTCAACGTCGAGAAGAAGCCGTTCGACTCGAAGCTCGTGCGCCAAGCCTTGAACATGGCGGTGAACAAGAAGGCGATCCTCGACAACGTCTTCCAGGGCGCCGGCCAGGTGGCGAAGAACCCGATCCCGCCGACGCTCTGGTCGTACAACGACAAGGTCCAGGACTACCCCTACGACCCGGCGAAGGCGAAGGCGCTGCTCGCGCAGGCCGGCTATCCGAACGGCGTCGACGTCGAGCTCTGGTATCTGCCCGTCACCCGCCCCTACAACCCCGACGGCAAGCGCATGGCCGAGCTGATCCAGCAGGACTGGGAGAAGGTCGGCGTGCGCACGAAGCTGCTGACGTACGAGTGGGGCGAGTACAGGAAACGCAGCAAGACCGGCGAGCAGCACGCGATGATGTTCGGCTGGTCGGGCGACAACGGCGACCCCGACAACTTCTTCGTCCCGCTGCTCGGCTGCGCCGCCGTCAAGGGCGGCGGCAACGTCGCGCGCTGGTGCAACGACGGCTTCGAGAAGCTGGTCCAGAACGCCAAGCTGGCGACGCGCCAGGCCGACCGCGCCGGCTTCTACGCCAAGGCGCAGGAGATCGTGCACGAAGAGGCGCCGTGGATCCCGATCGCGCACTCGGTGCGCTTCGATCCGATCCGCAAGGAAGTGACGGGCTACAAGATGGACGCGACCGCCCACCACTTCTTCAACAAGGTGGACATGACGGGACCGTGACGCGCCGGCGGCGGCGCGCGATCGCGCCGAGCATCGCGAGTCCGGCCAGCATCAGCGCGTCGGTCTCCGGCTCGGGAACCGCCGCGACGGTGCCGTTCAGCGTGAACGCGCCGTTGAACGTGCCGGCGCCGACGATGTCGGTGCCGACGCGCAGCCAGTCGGGGTCGAGCGCATCGTTGCGCATCCACGTTTGCAGATCGGGCGCGAACGGCGTGCCTGGTGCAACGAGCGGCCGCGTTCCGCTCAGCCAGTAGAACTCGCCGCCGGTGACCTGCACCTGCGGAATGAAGAAGTAGTGGTCGACGGGCAGGACGAGCGGCGTCGTGAACGTGACCGTGAATTGCACCTCGCGCCCGGTCACCGCGCCTTCGCCATTGGTGAGCTGGTTCGGCGACGCGTGGATGCCGTTCAGCACCGAGTTCGACGCCGTGAACGTCGGCGACAGCGTCGCCGTCGCGAACGACATCTCGCCGGCGACGCTGCTCGAGCGCGAGTCGAGCGCGACGTCGGACGGCGAATTGGCACGCGTCGGCACGCTCGGCGTGCGCACCGTGTCGGAATCGAGCGGAAAGACGCGGTAGATCTCGACGACCACCTCGCCGATCGTCGACAGGCCGGTGAGCGACGTGACGACACCGGTGAAGGTCGCCGACGTGATCGTCGTCGGCGCCGTCGTCACGAAGTCGTCGGCGGCTTCGATCTCGGTCTTGCCGCCGACGTCGGGTCGGGACGCCATGCCGATCGCGTTGGTGACGTTTCCGGTGCTGAAGAAGAACGGGTCGTCGGCCCACGCCGACGGGGCTGCAAGAATCGCGAGGGCGGCGGCGAGCCGCGAGAGCTTCCTGTTCATGATCCTGCTCCTCGATCGAAGCGATCTCGTGTTCGACGCGGCGGCATCGGCCGCCGAGACTTCGATCGTTCTCCTCGTGACGCACGGCGACCACCCCGCGTTCGCGGGGCCGCGCCGAGCGAGCGAGCGGCGTTCCTGCGCGCACGCGACTCGCTGAGTCAGCATCGAGTCAGCAACGATGCTCGCGTTCATCCTCAAGCGCCTCGCTCTCGTGGTGCCGACCTTTCTCGGCATCACGCTGCTCGTCTTCGCGTTGATCCGCCTCATCCCGGGCGATCCGGTCGAGGCGCTGTCGGGCGAGCGCGGCATGTCGCCGGAGCGCTACCAGCGGCTCATCCACGAGTTCGGTCTCGACCGGCCGCTCGCGGTGCAGTACGGCGAGTACGTCTGGCGCGCGCTGCACGGTGACCTCGGCATCTCGGTCGTCACGCACGAACCGGTGTTGTCCGAGTTCGCGGCGCGCTTTCCGGCCACGGTCGAGCTGTCGCTCGTCGCGATCGTGTTCGCGATCGTCTTGGGCGTGCCGGCCGGCATCGTCGCCGCGGTCAGGCGCAACACCGTCTGGGACTACTCGGTGATGGGGGCGTCGCTGACCGGCTACTCGATGCCGATCTTCTGGTGGGGGCTGCTGCTGATCCTCACCTTCTCGGTGGGGCTCGGCTGGACGCCCGTCTCTGGAAGGCTCGCGATCCAGTACGACATCCCTCCGGTCACCGGCTTCATGCTCGTCGATTCGCTCCTCGCCGCCGACAAGGGCGCGTTTCGCAGCGCGCTCTCGCATCTCGTGCTGCCGGCGATCGCGCTCGGCACGATCCCGCTCGCCGTCATCGCGCGGATGACGCGTTCGTCGATGCTCGAGGTGCTGCGCGAAGACTACGTGCGAACCGCGCGCGCCAAGGGCGCCGGAAAGCTCCGCGTCGTCGCCGTGCACGCGCTCAGGAACGCACTGATTCCGGTCGTGACGACGGTCGGCCTGCAGATCGGGACGCTCTTCGCCGGCGCGATCCTGACCGAGACGATCTTCGCCTGGCCCGGCGTCGGCAAGTGGCTCGTCGAGGCGATCCATCGCCGCGACTACGCCGCGGTGCAGGGCGGCATCCTCTGCACGGCGACGATCATCATCGGCGTCAACCTGATCGTCGACGTGCTCTACGGCGTCATCAATCCGAGGATCCGGCACGCGTGAGCACGCCGACGACGACCGTCGCCACGCCGCTCGCGCTCGCGCCGCCGTCGCCGGCGCGCGAGCTCTGGCGCGACTTCCGGCGCAACCGCGGCGCCGTGATCGGGCTCGTCGTCCTCGGCCTGCTCGTCTTCTGCGCGGTCTTCGCCGACTTGATTTCGCCGTACGACCCGAGCGAGCAGTTCCGCGACGCCGCGTTGCGCGCGCCATCGCTCTCGCCGGTCGGCGGCCACGTCTTCGTGCTCGGCACCGACCCGGTCGGCCGCGACATCCTCTCGCGCCTGATCCACGGCACGCGGCTGTCGCTCGTCATCGGTCTCGTCTCGGTCGGCCTCTCGCTCTCGGGCGGGGTTCTGCTCGGTCTGGTCGCGGGCTTCTACCGCGGCCGCGTCGCCGAGTACATCGTGATGCGGCTGATGGACGTCATGCTCGCGCTGCCGAGCCTGCTGCTCGCGGTCGCGGTCGTCGCCGTGCTCGGACCCGGGCTCGCGAACGCGATGTACGCGATCGCGATCGTCATGCTGCCGCACTTCGTGCGGCTGACGCGCGGCGCGGTGCTCGGCGAGCTCGCCAAGGACTACGTGCAGGCATCGCGGCTCGCCGGCGCGGGCACGCTCAGGCTGATGTTCGACACCGTGCTGCCGAACTGCGCCGCGCCGCTGATCGTGCAGGCGACGCTCGGCTTCTCGTCGGCGATCCTCGACGCGGCCGCGCTCGGCTTCCTCGGTCTCGGCGCGCAGCCGCCGACCCCCGAATGGGGTTCGATGCTCGCGAGCGCGCTCGAGTTCATCCAGAGCGCGTGGTGGGTGGTGACGCTGCCGGGCCTCGCGATCCTCGTCACCGTGCTCGCGTTCAATCTCACCGGCGATGGCCTGCGCGATGCCCTGGATCCGAGGTTGAAGCGTTGAACGCAGCCCCTGCTCTGCTCGAAGTCGACCGCCTGACGGTCGAATTCCCCGCCGGCGACACGTCCCTCGTCGCGGTCGACGACGTCAGCTTCGCGGTCGGCGCGGGCGAGGTCGTCGGCATCGTCGGCGAGTCGGGGTCCGGCAAGAGCGTCACCGCGCTCTCGCTGCTCGGCCTCGTCGACGAGCCGGGGCGCGTGCACGCCGAGCGGCTCGCGTTCGCCGGCCGCGACCTGCAGCGGATGTCGGCGGCCGAGCGGCGCGCGCTGCTCGGCGGCGAGATCGGCATGATCTTCCAGGACCCGATGACGAGCCTCAACCCGTCGTTCACGGTCGCGTTCCAGCTCATGGAGGCGATCGCGCTGCACGAGAGGGGCTCGCGTCGGGCGCGCCGCGCACGTGCGCTGGAGCTGCTGAAGGACGTCGAGATCGCCGACGCGGAACGTCGCCTGGAGGTCTTCCCGCATCAGCTCTCGGGCGGCATGAGCCAGCGCGTGATGCTCGCGATGGCGATCGCGTGCAATCCGCGTCTCGTCATCGCCGACGAACCGACGACCGCGCTCGACGTCACCGTGCAGGCGCAGATGCTCGCACTGCTGCTGCGCCTGCAGCGCGAGCGCGGCATGGCGCTCGTCCTGATCACGCACGATCTCGGCGTCGTCGCCGAGGTCGCGCAGCGCGTCCTCGTCATGTACGCCGGGCAGATCGTCGAGAGCGCGACGGCGGCCGAGCTGTTCGCGACGCCGCGCCATCCGTACACCGAGGCACTGCTCGCGTCGCTTCCCGAGCGCAACGCCGGCAACCGCCGGCTGGCATCGCTCGCGGGTGTCGTTCCCGGCGCCTACGATCGTCCGGCCGGCTGCCTGCTCTCGCCGCGCTGCCCCTATGTGCGCGACCGCTGCCGCGCCAGCCGGCCGCCGCTGTTCGCGGTCGGCGCGAGCCTCGCGCGCTGCTACTACCCGCTCGGCGCACCGCCGCAGCCATGACGACGCCGGCGCAGAGGAGCGAGCGCTCCACCTCGGTATCGCCGTGGGTGCTCGAGACCCACGGCCTCAAGAAGCACTACGCCGTCGCTGCGGGCGTGTTCGGCAAGCGCGCGACGGTGCGGGCGCTCGAGGACGTCTCGCTCGCGCTCGCCCCGGCGCGCACGCTCGCGGTCGTCGGCGAATCGGGTTGCGGCAAGAGCACGCTCGCGCGCCAGATCGCGATGCTCGAGACGCCGACCGCCGGCCGCGTCGTCGTCGCCGGCGTCGACGCGACCAGCGCCGACGCAGCGACGCGGCACGCGCTCCGCAAGGACGTGCAGATGGTCTTCCAGAACCCGTTCGCGAGCCTCAATCCGCGCAAGAAGATCGGCCAGGCGCTCGAAGAGCCGCTCGCGATCAACACCGCGTTGACGCGCGCCGAGCGCGGCGAGCGCGGCCGCGCGATGCTCGCGCGCGTCGGCCTCTCCGCCGAGCACTACCGCCGCTATCCGCACATGTTCTCCGGCGGCCAGCGCCAGCGCGTCGCGATCGCGCGCGCGCTGATGCTCGAGCCGCGCCTCGTGATCGCCGACGAGCCGGTCTCGGCGCTCGACGTCTCGGTGCAGGCGCAGGTGCTCAACCTGCTGATGGACCTGCAGGAGTCGACCGGGGTCGCCTACGTCTTCATCTCGCACAACCTCGCCGTCGTCGAGCGGATCGCCGACGAGGTGATCGTCATGTACCTCGGCCGCGTCATGGAGCGCGCGCCGAAGGCCGCCCTCTTCGCCGCACCGCGCCATCCGTACACGCGCGCGCTGCTCGCGAGCACGCCGCGGGTCGACGCCGCCCGCGGCGAAGCCGCGCTCGCGCGCGCGGCGAGGAGCGCGCTCGCCGGCGAGCTGCCGTCGCCGCTCGCGCCGCCGTCGGGCTGCGTCTTTCGGACCCGCTGCCCGTATGCGATCGCGCGCTGCGGCGAGGTCGTTCCACCGCTCGAGCCGGCGGGCGCCGCGCACGCGGCGGCGTGCATCCGCCAGGCCGAGATCGGCTGACCCCCCGAGCGCGGGCTCGGCACAGGAATGCCGCTTGCCCGTCGCCAAGCACATCCCCTCATGCCGTTCAGCACGCTGCGCTCCTCTGCTCCGGCGCTCGCCGCCGTGCAGCGCCACGCCGTCGCCCTCGCCGGGTCGGCGGCCGAGGACGAGGGCCTCTTCGAGCTGCTCGCCAACGCGCGCTTCGCGCTGATCGGCGAGGCATCGCACGGCAGCGACGACTTCTACCGCGAGCGCGCCGCGCTGACGCGCCGGCTGATCGTCGAGCGCCGCCTCGACGCGGTCGCGATCGAGGCCGACTGGCCCGATGCGTACCGCGTCAACCGCTACGTCCGCGGGATCGGCGACGATGCCAGCGCCGCCGCTGCGCTCGCCGACTTCGAGCGCTTTCCGACCTGGATGTGGCGCAACACCGTCGTCCTCGAGTTCGTCGAGTGGCTGCGCGCGCACAACGCGGCGCTGCCGCGCGACGCGCAGGTCGGCTTCTACGGCCTCGACCTGTACAGCTTGTTCACCTCGATCCAGGCCGTGCTCGCCTACCTCGACCGCGTCGATCCCACCGCTGCGCGGCGCGCGCGCGACCGCTACAGCTGCTTCGAGCGCTTCGCCGAGGACAGCCAGGCGTACGGCTACGCGACGCGGTTCGACCTCGAGACGAGCTGCGAGCAGGCGGTGCTCGCGCAATTGCGCGAGCTCGTCGCGAAGGGCGGCGAGGTCTCGCGCGGCCTCGCCGACGGCGACGCCGACGCCTTCTTCCACGCCGAGCAGAACGCCCGCCTGGTGAAGAACGCCGAAGCCTACTACCGCGCGATGTTCAGCTCGCGCGTCTCGTCGTGGAACCTGCGCGATCGGCACATGGCCGAGACGCTCGACGCGCTCGGCGCGCACCTCGCGCGGCGGCGCAACCGGCCGGCACGCTTCGCGGTCTGGGCGCACAACTCGCACGTCGGCGACGCCCGCGCGACCGAGATGGGCGAGGGCGGCGAGCTCAACCTCGGCCAGCTCGTTCGCGAGCGCCACGGCGCCGCGGCAGCGCTGGTCGGCTTCTCGACGCACCACGGCACCGTCACCGCCGCAAACGATTGGGACGAGCCGGCGCAGACGAGACAGATCCGCCCCGGCCTCGAAGGCAGCTACGAAGCGCTCTTCCACGACGTCGGCCACGGCCGCTTTCGCCTCGTCCTGCGCGGCAACGACGAGCTCGCCAAGGCGCTCGCCGCGCCGCGCCTGCAGCGCGCGATCGGGGTCATCTACCGTCCCGAGACCGAGCGCCACAGCCACTACTTCGAGACCCGGCTGCCGCGCCAGTTCGACGCCATGATTCACCTCGACGCAACGCTTGCGCTCGAGCCGCTCGACCGCGTCGCCAGCGCCGTCACGGCCGACGCACCCGAGACGTATCCGTCCGGCGTCTGAGCCGCGCGGCGCTCGACCGCGCATTCGTGCTGCACGCGACCTGTGCGGATGCCAAATCGGTCGCGCCGCGACCGCGACGGCGCGGAAGGCCGGCACCCCGGCCCAGCCGTCGACTCTGAAACAATGCCGGCATGACCCCGGCCGACCTGCAGGCAACCGTCGCCCACATGGGATCGCTCGCGCGTGCCGCGAGCCGCACCCTCGCGGCGTCGCCGGTCGGCGCACGCAACGCGGCGCTGCGCGCGCTCGCCGCCCGCTTGCGCGACAGTGCCGACGCGCTTGGCGACGTCAACGCGGGCGACGTCGCTGCCGCGCGCGACGCCGGACTCGCCGCGCCGCTCGTCGAACGGCTGACGCTCGACCGCGATGCGATCGCGACGGTCGCGCTCGGCTGCGAGCAGATCGCGGCGATGCCCGACCCGATCGGCGACGTCGTCGAGCTGCGCCAGCAGCCGAGCGGCATCCGCGTCGGCCGCATGCGCGTTCCGATCGGCGTGTTCGCGATGGTCTACGAGAGCCGGCCGAACGTGACGATCGAAGCGGCGTCGCTCGCGATCAAGAGCGGCAACGCGTGCATCCTGCGCGGCGGCTCGGAAGCGCTGGCGTCGAACCTGGCACTCGCGAAGATCGTCCAGAGCGCGCTCGCCGACGCCAGCCTGCCGCCCGATGCGGTGCAGCTCGTCGCGACGACCGACCGCGCCGCTGTCGGCCACCTGATCGCGGCGCCGGAGGCGGTCGACCTCGTCATTCCGCGCGGCGGCAAGGGCCTCATCGAGCGGATCGCGCGCGAAGCGAAGGTTCCGGTGCTCAAGCACCTCGACGGCAACTGCCACGTCTACGTCGACGCCGACGCCGACCTCGCGATGGCGGTGGCGATCGTCGACAACGCGAAGACGCAGAAGGTGAGCCCGTGCAACGCCGCCGAGTCGCTGCTCGTCCACGCGGCGGTCGCCGAGCGCTTTCTGCCGATGATCGGCGCGGTGTTGGCGAGGAAGGGCGTCGAGATGCGCTGCGATGCCGCCGCGCTCGCCGCGCTGGCGAGCGTCGCCGGCGCCAAGCTGGTGCCGGCGAGCGAGAGCGACTGGTCGGAGGAGTACCTCGCCAAGATCATCAGCGTCAAGGTCGTCGACTCGCTCGACGACGCGCTTGCCCACATCGACCGCTACGGCTCGCACCACACCGATGCGATCGTCACGCGCTCGCATGTCGCGGCGCAGCGGTTCCTGCGCGAGGTCGACTCGGCGAGCGTGATGGTCAACGCGTCGACGCGTTTCGCCGACGGCTTCGAGTACGGCCTCGGCGCCGAGATCGGCATCTCGACCGACAAGCTGCACGCGCGCGGCCCGGTCGGTCTCGAGGGGCTGACGTCGCTGAAGTGGATCGTGCTCGGCAACGGCGAGCTGCGCGGCTGACGATCGCGATGTCGACGATTCGCCTCGATCCGCGCTCGGCGCTCGTCCTCTTCTCGGGCGGCCAGGACTCGACGGTGTGTCTCGCCTACGCGCTCGAGCGCTACGCGCACGTCGAGACGATCGGCTTCGACAACTCCGAGCGCAGGCCGCACGAGCGCGACGGCCGGCTCAAGGTGCGTTCCGAGCTGCGCCGCGGCTTTCCGCACTGGGCAGCGCGGCTCGGCGAGGACCACGTCCTCGACCTCACGATGCTCGACCAGATCAGCGGCACGCAGCCGACCGCGGAGCGCGAAAACGAGATGAACGCCGGCGGCCTCGCCAACAACTTCGTCCCCGGCCGCAACCTGCTCTTCTTCACCTTCGCCGCGACCGTCGCCGACCGCCGCCGCCTCTCGGTGCTCGTCGGCGGGATGTGCGAGACCGACTTCTCGGCGTATCCCGATTGCCGCGACAACGCGCTGAAGTCGCTCCAGGTCGCGCTCAGCCTCGGCATGGACACGGCGATGACGATCGACACGCCGCTGATGTGGCTCGACAAGGCCGAGACGTGGGCGCTGACCGAGAAGCTCGGCGGCGAGCCGCTGATCGAGCTCGTCATCGAGCACTCGCAGTCGTGCTATCTCGGCGACCACGAGCACCGCCACGAGTGGGGCTGGGGCTGCGGCATGTGCCCGTCGTGCGACCTGCGGGGCAAGGGCTACCAGGCCTGGCTCGCGAGCTGAAGCGCACTCCCGCGCTGCCGCGATGACGACGACGCAGGGCACCGTGACCGCGGTCGTCGCCGTCCTCGTGTTCTGGATCGTCGGCGCGTACAACCGCCTCGTTCGCCTGCGCAACGACCTCGTCGCGCGCTTCGCCGCCGTCGACGAGCGCTACCGCCAGCGCCACGCGCTCCTCGAGCGCCAGCTCGAGCTGCTCGCAGGCGCGCTCGCCGCCGCGGCGCCGCGCCTCGAGGCACTGCGCGCGGCGTGCCGGCAAGCCGACGCCGCGCGCGAGCACGCGCGGGCACGGCCGGGAGCCGCGAGCGCGGTGACGAGCCTGCGCGTCGCCGAGGACATCCTCGCCGAGGCACGCGCCCATCTGCCGGTGCAGGCGCTGGCGGGCACCGACCTGCCCGAGATCAACACGCAATTGGCGACGAGCGACAGCGCGCTCGCGTTTGCGCGCACCGAGTTCAACGCCGCGGTCGCTTCGTACAACGACAGCCTTCGCGAGTTTCCGACCGTGCTCGTCGCACAGCTGTTCAGCTTCCGCGCGGCGGCGGCGTTCTGAGGCGGCGCACGCGAACGCGATGAGCGACCCGCACGCCGCCGCCGCAGCGCCTGCCAGCGATGTCGCCGTCGCCGAACAGCTCGCGCACGTTCACGGCCCCGGCGAGCTGCGCGCCGTCATGCTCGCGCTGCTGCTGCCGCCCGGCAGCAAGCGCGCGCTGCGCGCGTGGCAGGTCGAGGTCGGCAAACTCGCCGGCGCCGAGACGCTGTGCGCGCACGCGACGAGCCTCTCGGGCGCGTCGCGGCTGCCCTGGTTCGAGCGGCTGCTCGCGCGCATGGCGGCGCAGCCGCTCGCGGCGCGCAAGGAGCTGCTGCTCGCGGCGCGCCGGCTCATGGAGTCGCGCGGCGTCGCGCGGCCGATCGACCGCCTGCACTGGCTGATGCTGCGGCGCGGCCTCGGCGAAGCGCTGCCGCTCGCGACGCGCCCGGAAGCGCATCCCGACGACGTCGAGTGGCTCGAGTCCGACATCCAGAGCGTTGCCGCCTACACCGCCTTCCTGTCGCGCATGGTTCCGGGCGACATCGCCGACGCGCCGCAAGGCGAGGCCTGGTACCAGTCGGTGATGGCGAGCTTTCCGGGGTTCGAGATTCCGCCGCGGCAGCCGCCGAAGGCGGCGGCGATGGTCGAAACGCTCGAACGGCTGCAGACGCTCTCGTGGATGCAACGTCCGGTCGTCATCCGGACCTGGGTCGCGACCGCGCTCGCGCAGAGCCGCTTCGGCCGCCTCACCGATCTCTCCGCCGACGCGCTGCGCATGACGTGCGCGCTGCTCGATGCGCCGCAGCCGCCCGAGCTCGCGCGCCACTACATCGCGCTCGCGGGCGACGGCATGGCACGGCCGGGAGCCGCCGCTTAGCATCGTCGCGCCAGGTCAACGCAGGGATCGAAGAGATGAGCGCGGCATCCAAGAAGCGAGCGGAGCACGAGATCGAAGCGGCCGATGCTGCAGAGGTCGAGCCGGAGCGCGTCCACCTGCACATGCCGGTCGACGTCCGCAGCCTTTCGCTCGTCGTCCTCAGCGTGCTGGCGTGCATCTTCGCGCTGCAGTGGGCGCGGCCGATCCTGGTGCCGATCCTGCTCGGCGTCATGTTCAGCTACGCGCTCACTCCCGCGGTCGACCGGCTGCAGCGCTGGCGGTTGCCGCGAGCGGTCGGGGCGCTGCTCGTGCTCGGCGGCGTGATCGCAATCGTGCTCTGGGGATTCGCGTCGCTCGCCGACGACGCGACCGCGATGGTCGAGAACCTGCCGCGCGCGGCGCAGAAGCTGCGCCAGAGCGTCGAGGGCCACAAGACCGGCGGGCTGCCGATCGACAAGGTGCAGCAGGCCGCCGCGGAGCTCGAGCAGGCGGCCCACGCCGCGGAGGCAGCCGCCGCGTCGGCGGCGGCCTCGGCTGCGGCGTCGGCGGCGGCGTCTGCTGCGGCGTCGGCAGCGGCATCGGCTGCCGCGTCGGCGGTCGCCGAGGCTTCGCGATCGCGAACGCGCGAGGCGCGATCGGGACGGTCGGTGACGCCGATCGTCGCCGAGCCTTCGCGCGAGCTGACGCGCGTCGTCGTCGAGCGGCCGGCGTTCAGCGTCCGCGAGTACCTGTGGTCGGGGACGATCGGCATCTTCGTCGTCCTCGGCCAGCTCGCGATCATCCTCTTCGTCGCTCTCTTCCTGCTCGCGTCGGGCGACACCTTCCGCCGCAAGATGGTCAAGCTCGCGGGCCCGCGCCTCAGCCAGAAGAAGATCACCGTCCAGGCGCTCGACGAAGTGAGCGCGCAGATCCAGCGCTACCTCCTCGTGCAGCTGGCGACGAGCGTCGTCCTCGGCGTCGCGGCCGGCGTCATCTTCCACCTGCTCGGGCTCAGCAACGCCGCGGTGTGGGGAGTTGCCGCCGGCGTGACCAACCTCGTTCCCTACCTCGGCGCGCTCGTCCTCGGCTTCGCGTCGGCGCTCGCCGGCTTCATCCAGTTCGACAGCATCGAGCAGGGCCTCCTCATCGGCGCCAGCTCGTTCGCGCTGCACGGCATCATCGGCAACGTGCTGACGCCGTGGTGGACCGGTCGCGCGAGCCGGATGAGCCCGTTCGCCGTGTTCGTCGGCGTGCTCGCGTTCGGCTGGCTGTGGGGGCCCGCCGGGCTCATCCTCGGGACGCCGATCCTGATGGTGGTGAAGACCGTCTGCGACCGTGTCGAAGAGCTGAAGCCGGTCGGCGAGTTTCTCGGCGACTGACTACGGCGGCGGCGCCGCCGTCGGCCCCGAACGCGCGAGACGCCAGACCAGCGCGCCGAGCACGGCGACGCCGACGACGAGCACCGCCCAGAGCAGCCACGGACGCAGCCTTGCGAGGCGCGCGGCATCGGCGGCGGCGCGGGCGGCGTCGGCGTCGGCAGCGAAATCGCCGACCTTGGCGCTTCCGAAGCGCGCGCGCTCGCTCTCGAGCTGCGGCACGACCATCGCGACCGGCAGGGCGCCCGCCGGCGCATCGGACGAGCCCGCGAGCAGGCGAAACGGCGGCTCGCCCTGGGTCGCGAAGACGATCGAAGCGAGCGATGCATGGACGACGAGCGAAACGCTCTTGGCATCGAGCGCCGCAGCGCGCTCGTCGGGAACGACGCGAACGAATCGCACGGTCCCCGGCAGCGCGACCGCCGGCGACGTGCCGACGTCGTTGCCGCGCTCGAGGCGATAGAAGACGGCGCCGCCGAGCTCGCGCCAGGGCCGGTCGCTGCGCGTGCGGCCGTACAGGCGCACGGGGGCGACGTGCGTTCCCGAAGCGAAGCGCAGGTCGATGTCGAGCAGTGGCATCGCGCCGCCGAGGTCGAATTCGAGCGCGCGTCGCGTCGCCGGATCGGAAGCGGCAGCGCTCGCGGGCGCGCTCGGCGTCAGCGTCAGCTCGCGCGCAGGCTCGACCGACACCTGGTGCCGCGCCGCCACGACCGCGGTCGCGCCGGTGACGAGCGGCGCTGTCGCAGCGTCGGCCCAGACGAGACGAACGAATCGTCCGGGCGCAGCGCCGATGCCCACGATCGGCTGCGTCAGCGCTCCTCTCGCCGACTGCAGCGCCATCAGCTGGCCGCTGCCCGCGCTTCGCCACTGGCGCAGGTCGTCGCTCGTCTCGACGCTGTACGTCGCCGTGAACTCGGCCGGCGCCGACCAGCGCAGGCGAAGGCTTCGGGGCGGCGGGTCGCCAGCGCGCGTCTCGCCGCTGTCGATCAGCCAGCCGCCCGATGCGCGCGGCGCGGCAGCAACGGTCGCGTCGCCGCCGTGGCGATGCACGGTGATGCGGTCGCCGTCGACGACGACGTCGACCGGCGACGGCCAGACGCCGGCGGCGCTCGGACGCGGCGGCAGCGGATAGAGCGTCGCTTCGCGCACCTCCTCGCTCGTGTGCACGGTCGCGCGCGACGGCAGGAACGCGAACGGCACGCGCTCGCCGCGCGCATCGACGATGCGCAGGTCGCGCAGATCGTCCTGCTCGACGTGCGCGTAGGCGGCGGGCGGCAGCGCGAGCTCGACGAACGGCGCCGGCGCTTCGACGACGATCGGCGCGCGGTACCGGTACGGCGCCGGATCGGCGGCCGTCGCCGCGAACGCGACGGCGGCGAGCGCGAGCGCGGCGAGCGCGCGGACGCCGGCGCTCGAGACGCGCGAACGGCGGAGGTCAGGCTGCCGCACGGCGCGACTCCTTGGCAGGCAGCGGGGCAACGTAGCCGATGACGAGCATGAGGATGCCGACTCCGATGAACGAGACGATCCGCGTGACGCTGCCGCTCCCCGAAAGATCGACGAGCAGCAGCTTGAGGACGACGGCGGCGAGCAGCGCTGCGCCCGCGACCCACGGCGCGCGCGCGCCGCGCGCCGCGGCGAGCCACATCGCGACGAGCGCGATCGCGGTCCAGAGCAGCGTGATTCCGGTCTGCACCGCGAGCGAGGCCAGCCATGCGTCGACGTGATACGGGACGCCGGCGTAGTGGTGGAAGCCGCGAACGAGGATCGCGTTCAGCCACACGAAGGCGGCGGCGACGACGAGCGCGAGCGACCAGCGCTCGACACGCGCCTCGCCCTTCAGCCAGAGCACG
>Ga0070683_100002574_pt1 | contig 14500 bp, 10 predicted proteins | sample KBSC713LmetaG_FD_64662 | JGI IMG/M metagenome (GOLD analysis project Ga0070683, IMG submission 64662) | Corn rhizosphere microbial communities from Kellogg Biological Station, Michigan, USA - KBS C7.1-3L metaG | ecosystem: Host-associated > Plants > Roots > Rhizosphere ...
AGGGGCACCCGGTAATCCGGGTGCCCCTCGACCAAAGCCGAACTGTCAGCTGTACTGGCGTCCGCGCAGCGTCCGCACCAGGCCGATCCCCAGCACCAGCAGCACCAGGCCGATCCCCGCGGTCGTCGCGACCGCCGCGCCGGTCACTGGCAGCGCCGCGGACGTCGACACCGGCAGGCCGGTGCTGTTGTCCGAGGCGCCGGCCGTGTTCTGCGCTCGCACGAGCACCTGGAAGCTCGACGCGCTGACTCCGTTGAGCGTGCCGACCAGCCGTCCGCCTGAGGACGTGACGGAAATCGCGTGCCAGCTGGTGCCGCCGTCAACGCTTACCTCGTACGAGGTGATCGGCGTCGTGCCGCTGTCGGCGGGCGGCAGGAAGGAGACCGCGAACGCGTTGCCGTGCAGCGTGGCCTGGACGTCGCGCGGGGCGCTCGGGGTCTCCGGACCGATGCGGTCGATCGTGTTGTTGTCGCTGTGCGACAGGAAGGCCACGCCGGCGTCGTTGACCACGATGCCCTCGGATCCCCCGAGCGGGGACGTGAGAGCCGATCCGCCGTAGTTGGGCGCGCCCGTCGTGCCGTCGCCGGCAAAGAGGGAGATCTGGCCAGCCGTGATCTTGTACACCTGGAAGTTGTTGTAGTTGGACATGTAGATGCTGCCGGCCGAGTCGACGTCGAGCGCACTCGGGTGCGGGAGCGACGTGTTCGCCGAGCCGAACGTCGGCGTTGTCGTGATGCACGAGCCGTTGCCGGCCACGATGCTCAGGATGCCGGCCGGGTTGATCTTCAGGATGTTGCAGGTGACGACGTCGCCGGCGTACACATTCCCGGCGTGATCCGCGGCGATCATGTACGGGGCCATGTTGGAACTGGTCGCGAGGCCCGGCGTGTTGGCTCCGGAGGCGCCGACGCCGCCGATGATGCTCAACTGGCCGGCCGGCGTCACCTTGAGGATGTACTGCGGGCTGCCGTTGGCGATGAAGAGGTTGTCAGAGCCGTCGATCGCCAGTGAGATCGCCCGCACCGGACTGCTCAGCGCGGCTCCGGCCGCCGGGGTGCCGAGAGCGCCGGTGCCGGCGAAGATCGACAGTTGACCGTTCGTGCCGATTTTCCCGACCCGCCGGTCCGTCGGATCCCCGACGAAGACGTTGCCGGCGCTGTCGACGGCGAGGCCTTGGACCCCCTTGAAGGGTGAGCTCGTCGCGAGCCCGGCCGCCAACGAACCGTTCGCACCCGACCCGGCGATGGTCGTCAGGTTGCCGGCGGTATCGATCTTGGCGACCTGGTTGTTGTTGATGTCGGCCACGTAGAGGTTGCCGTCGGCGTCGCTATCGATCTGGTACGGGTAGTTCAGCCCCGAGTTCAAGGCCGCGCCGGGAGCCTCGAACCCGGAGGAGCCGCCAGTCAGACCGGCCACTCGCGTGATGACGTCGTTCGTACCGTTGGCGGCGGCCGGCGCCCCCGGAAGGATCGCGAGCCCGGCGGCGACAACCGCGGCCGCCGCCGTGCTCCATTTGCTTTGCGCCTTCAACCGTGCCTCCAACTGCACACACCGACTGGAACCTTCGCAGCAACAACGTCATTTCCGACATTTAGTTACGAAAGTCCTGGCCGTGTGGCTACAGGAGGCCGCGAGCGGCGAATGCAGCCCGGGTCGTCCGGGCGGCGGCGCTTCCGTAGAGGCGCTGGGCGGCGTCAACCGTGGCCTGGGCCGCGGCCGCGAACGTCGTGTCGACCGCGAACGCAAACTGAGCCTCGACGATCAGCGTCGTCGCGTGCGTGTCGCCGAGCGCCGTCCGGATGTCCCACAGCGCCCGCGACCAGATTTCGCCGTCCGCGTGGACCTCACCGACGATGTCCTGCGGGTAGTGCTTGTCGCCGTCGAGCCGGCGCAGGCAGTGCGGCGTGGTGCTGGTGTACGAGACCGAGTCCCAGTCGGCCACGCAGGCCTCCGGGGTGAGGGTCGGGGCACCGGTGGCCCAGCTGCTGACCGCGACCGCCAGGTAGTCGCCGAACGCCTCACCGATGGCGCCCGACTCGAGCGTCGTGCCGAAGCCGGCGACCTGCCCGTCCTGCACCGAGTGGCCGTACTCGTGGACGATCACCTCGGCGTCCTCGCCGTCGTCGACCCCGCCCTTGCCCAGGGTGATGTTGGCCTTGTCGTCCCGGAAGAACGAGTTGTCCCCGCCGAACTGGTCGATGCGCAGCTCGATCTGGCGCTGGTTGACCGGGCGCAGCGTCGAGCCGAAGCCGAGGTGTTGCAGGTATCGCTGGGCAGTGGTGACCCAGTAGTAGCCCATCACCTGCTCGAACTGGTCGACGTCGCGGTGCCAGACCGGGAAGGCGCCGTCAACCAGCGTCGCGGCCTTGCCGGTGGAGCTCTTGACCACGACATACCGTCCGGATAACCGGCCGGAGCCGTCCAGGTCGGTGAGCGTCACCCGGCGGTACGCGGGGCCGAATGCCGGCAGGTCGGCGTCCTTGGCGTCGGTCAGGTCTTCCCGGCCGAGCGTCTGGACCGGGTTAGGGAAGAAGACCGTGCCGGGTGCGGAAGAGACCGCAGCCTGCGCGGAAGATCCGGGGATGAGGGCAGCGGCCACCAAGGCCAATGGCACCAAGGGCAGAACGAGTCGTCTCATGCCGAAAATGGGCGCTTCACCAGCGCGCCGCGTTACCATGGCGGGCCGTGAAGATGGACGTCATTGCGGCCGCGTTCGCCAAAGAAGCGCCGAAGCTCATGAGCGACCAAGGACTGTAACGGCACGGCCTGGAACGGACACCCGGTCAGCAGCCCGACATTATTCACGATCAAGCCCCGCGTGTGTCCCGCATTCGTGCCACGTTCAGCGCCGAGGTGAACCGCACGGCGGGCCATCGGTTGCGATGGCTCGCATGTCCCCTCGTCACCGCGCACTGCTCGCCACCTCGATCGCCGCAATGGCCGCCGTCGCCCTCACCGGCTGCGCGAAGGCGCCCACTCAACACGCGAACCTCAAGGCCGCAACCAGTCCGGCGGCTACCGAGAGCCCGGCCCCGACCCCGACGACGAGCCAGCAGCCGAGCTTCCCCGCCGATCACCGCAAGGACGTCAAGGCCAGCCCCGACGACCAGTTCACCCTGTTCCGAAAGCGGGTCGATCCGGGCGGAACCTCCCATGAGCGGTTCACCCGCACATTCCATGGGCTCCCCGTGTACGGCGGGGATGTCGTGCTGCACTTCGACAAGAAGGGGTCCCTGGCCGGCACCTCCAACGGCCTCGCCGGGCCGCTCACGCTCGGGACCATGCCGAAGGTCACCGCGAACGCCGCGGCGACCACGGCGAAGGGATCCTTCACCGGAAAGATCGACCGGACCGGTATGCCGAGGCTCATCGTCGATGCCTCCCGTGGTACGCCGACGCTGGCCTGGGAGACCGAGTTCATCGGCCGGGCCGCCGACGGCCACACCCCGTCTGACTTGCACGTGCTGACCGACGCCCAGTCCGGCAAGACCATCGGCGCCTGGGACGAGGTCGAAACCGCCGCGGGTACCGGCAAGACCCACTACACCGGCACCGTCAAGTTCGAGACGACCGGCGTCACCGGGTTCTATCAGATGCGGGACCCGGCGCACGGCGGCAACACGGTGTGCAGCCTGAAGAACCATGACGACGGCTTCTGCCAGCAGTACACCGACAAGGACAACGTCTGGACCGAGGATCCGGTCGCCGTCGACGCGTACTACGGCGCCGGCGTCACGTTCGACTACTTCAAGAACGTCCTTGGCCGCAACGGCGTCTTCGACGACGGCCGCGGTGTGCCGTCCCGGGTGCACTGGGGCGACAAGCAGGCCAACTCGTTCTGGACCAAGGGGGAGATGACCTACGGCGACGGCAACGGCAACGTCCAGCCGTGGACCGAGCTCGACGTCGTCGCCCACGAGATGAGCCACGGCGTGACCGAGAACAGCGTCAGCGGCGACCTCACGTACGCGGCAGAAAGCGGCGGCCTGAACGAGGCGACCAGCGACATCTTCGGCGAGATGGTCGAGTTCTACGCCAACAACCCGAACGACCCGCCGGACTACACGTTCGGCGAGAAGATCAATAACAACAACGACGGCACGCCGGTCCGGTACCTCTACAACCCGCCGCTGGACGGCGCTTCCCAGGGCTGCTGGTCGGCCGCGACGAAGACGGTCGACCCGCACTTCTCCTCGGGTATCGGCAACCACTTCTTCTTCGCCCTCGCCGAGGGCACCGGCCGCACGAAGTACGGCACCTCGCCGTCCTGCACGGGCACGACGGTCAAGGGCATCGGCCGGGACAAGGCCGCCAAGATCTGGTACCGGGCGCTGGACGTGTACTTCACCTCCAGCACGTCGTACGTGGACGCGGCGAACCCGGGCAACACGGCCCGCGCGTACACGCTGCAGGCGGCGGCCGACCTCTACGGCAACTGCGGCATCGAGTACAAGACCGTGCAGCGGGCCTGGACGGCGGTCAACGTGGCCGGGAAGGACACACCTTGTAAGTAAAATCGGCCTCGATGTTGGTCTTGGTCACCGGAGCGACCGGGTACGTCGGACGAGCCGTCGTGCCCGTCCTCCGTGAGCACGGCCACCAGGTACGCACGCTCAACCGGCCCCACGAGGACCTGCTCAAACCGGAGACGATCAGGGCGGACGTCGACGCCGTTGTCCACCTCGCCGCCAAGACGTCGGTCCGCGACTCGGTGGCCAACCCGACCGCGGTCTGGCGGACCAACGTCATGGGCACCCTCAACCTGCTCGACGCGCTCCCGAACAACGGGGCAAGGCTGGTCTTCGCGTCGACCGGCTCGGTCTACGGCGCCCCCGCCGAGCAGCCGATCGCCGAGACCGCCCCGACCGCGCCGCTCAACCCGTACGGCGCCGCGAAGCTGGCCGCCGAGCACCTCATCGGGGCGCAGACGCGGACCGGCGCGCTCGGCGCCGTCACCCTGCGACTGTTCAGCGCGGCCGGGCGGCCCGACGCCGACCTGTCGCGGATCATCCCGAAGGTGCTGGCGGTCGCGGCCGGGCACGAGCCGGCCGTCACGGTCAACGGCGACGGCCGGGCGATCCGGGACTTCGTGCACGTCGACGACCTCGCCGTCGCGGTCGTGCGAGCCCTCGAGGCGGCCCGGCCCGGCACCCACACCATCTACAACGTCGGGGCGATCCCGGCCAGCGTCGCCGACATCATCGCCGCTGCCGAACGGGTCACCGGCCGCCCAGTGCCCGTCAACCATCACGAGGCCAATCCCGGCGAGGCCCGCGAACTTCGGGCAGACACCACCAAGATCCGCACCGAGCTCGGGTGGGCACCGGTGCACACAACACTCGACGAGCTGATCGCCGGTCATGTCCACGGGTGAGCTGTGGGTCTATCTCGGGCCCGCGTCGGGCGTCGGCACGACCGTGCGGATGCTCGAGGAGGGCCGGCGCCGGCGCGATCAGGGCGCCGACGTGGTTGCCGCGCCGGTCGACCCCCACGCCCCGCCCTACCCGGCCGACCTGCTGGCCGGCTTCGAGATCGTGCCGCTGGCCAAGGTGCTCGACCGCCGGCCCGCCGTCGTCCTGGTCGACGCACTGGCCACGGGCCACGGGCGCGGGCGGCTGGTCGAGACGTTCCGGGACGCCGGGATCACCGTGCTCACCTCGCTCAACGTCGCGCACCTCGAGTCGCTCGCCGACGCCGTCGAGCGGATCACCGGCCGCCGGCCCCGCGACACCGTCCCCGACGCGCTTGTCCGCGCCGCCGACCATGTCGAGCTGGTCGACCCCAGCCCCGTCGAGCTACGCCAGCGGCTGCTCGACGGCCACGTCTACGGCCCGGACGAGGTCGACACCGCGCTCGCGCACTTCTTCACCGACGAGCACCTCACCGCGCTGCGCGGGCTGGCCCGGCAGTGGCTGGCCGGCGGGCCGGAACGGGTCGCGGTCGCGCTGACCGGCGGTCCGGAGGGCGAGACGCTCATCCGCCGGGCCGCCCGGATCGCCGCCCGCTCGCCGGGCGCCCAGCTGATGGCCGTCCACGTCGTGCGCAGCGACGGCCTGGCCGACGCCAACCCGGCCGACCTCGCCCGCCAGCGGCTGCTCGTCGAACGCCTCGGCGGGTCATACCACCAGGTCCTCGGCCGCGACATCCCGGCCGCACTGCTGGCCTTCGCGCACGAGGTCAAAGCCACGCAACTGGTCCTCGGCGCGAGTCGCCGCGGCCGCCTCGCCCGGCTGTTCGCGCCCGGCGTCGGCGCCACCACCGCGGCCCGCTCGGGCGGCATCGACGTTCACGTCGTGACCCACGAGGAGGTCAGTCAGGGCCGCCGCGTCAGCCCGCGACGGGGCCTGACGCGCCGCCGCCGCATCCTGGGCCTGGCCGCCGCCGTGGTCGGCCTGCCTGCCCTGACGTTCGCTCTTTCCCGTGTACGGGGGGAGCTCACGTTCCCCAGCGACGTGCTGCTGTTCCTGGCCGCGGTGGTCGGCATCGCACTCCTCGGCGGGCTGTATCCGGCCCTGTTCGCCGCGGTCGGCGGCTTCCTGCTGCTCAACTACTACTTCACGCCACCGCTGCACGAGTTCGACGTCGAGCGCCCGGGAAACCTGCTCAGCCTGCTGGTGTTCCTGGTCGTCGCGACCGCGGTCAGCGTCGTCGTCGAGCTGGCCGCCCGCCGCACGGCGGAAGCCTCCAGCGCCCGCGCCGAGGCCGCCGCACTGTCCACTGTGGCCGGCAGCGTGCTGCGCGGCGAGCACCCGCTGACGGCGCTGCTCGAACAGCTGCGGGAGACGTTCGCGCTGACCGGCGTGACGCTGCTCGAACGGCCACCGGACGTCCCGACGGGCTGGCGGATCGCGGCCGAGGTCGGCGGTCGTCCGGCCTCGTCGCCGGCCGACGGCGACGTGGCCGTCCCGATCGGCGACGACCTGATGCTCGTCCTTGCCGGCCGGCCGCTCGATGCTTCCGACCGGCGGGTGCTCGGGGCGTTCGCCGCACAGGCCGCGCTCGCGCTGCGGCAGCAGCGGCTGGCCGCCCAGGCGGCGACGGCCGACAAGATCAGCGCGGCCGACCGGCTCCGCTCGGCGCTGCTCTCGGCCGTCAGCCACGATCTGCGGACCCCGCTGGCCTCGGCCAAGGCGGCGGTGACCAGCCTGCGCAGCCCGGACGTCGCGTTCGGCCCCGAGGACCGCGACGAGCTCCTGGCCACCGCCGACGAGTCGCTCGACCGGCTGATCGGGCTGGTCGAGAACCTCCTGGACATGAGCCGCCTGCAGGCCGGCGTCCTCGGGGTGCACGCCCAGCTGTTCAGCGTCGCCGACGTGCTCCCGCGCGTGGTCGACGACGTCGGGACGGCGGCCGTCACCGTTCGGGTCCCCGATGACCTGTCGGAAGTACGCGCCGATCCGGCACTGTTGGAGCGCATCCTGGTCAACGTGCTGGCCAACGCCGTGCGCTACAGCCCGCCCGGCCGGCCGCCGGCGATCGCGGTGACCGAGCGCGGCGACGAGGTGGAGGTGCGGGTGATCGACCACGGGCCGGGGATCCCGGACGAGGCGCGCGAGCTGGTGTTCCAGGCGTTCCAGCGGCTCGGCGACCGTGACAGCGGGACCGGCGTCGGGCTCGGGCTGGCGCTCTCGCGCGGGCTGGCCGAGGCGATGGGCGGCACCCTCCGGCCGGTCACCACGCCGGGCGGCGGGCTCACCATGGTGTTGCGGCTGCCGGTGGCCCAGGCATGACCCGGGTGCTGATCGTCGACGACGAGCCGCAGATCCTGCGGGCGCTGCGAATCAACCTGCTGGCCCGCCAGTACGAGGTGGTGACCGCCCGGGACGGCACCGAGGCGCTGCGCCTGGTCAGCGCCGAGCGGCCAGACCTGGTCGTGCTCGACCTCGGCCTGCCCGACGTCGATGGCGTCGAGGTGATCCGCAAGCTGCGCAGCTGGAGCCCGGTGCCGATCGTCGTGCTGTCCGGCCGGGCCGACTCGAAGGAGAAGGTCGACGCGCTCGACGCCGGAGCCGACGACTACGTGACCAAGCCGTTCAGCGTGGAGGAGCTGTTGGCCCGCGTCCGGGCCGTGACCCGCCGCCTGGGCGACTCCGAGGCCGTGGCGCCGGTCGGGATCGGCCGGTGGACGGTCGACCTGACCAACCACACGGTGGCGGCCGGTGACGAGGTGCAGCACCTCACCCGTACCGAGTGGCAGCTGCTCGAGGTGCTCGTCCGCAACCCGGGAAAGCTGGTCAGCCAGCGCCAACTGCTGCAGGACGTCTGGGGTCCGACCTACCTCGGCCAGACGCAGTACCTGCGCCAGTACGTCAACAATCTGCGCCGCAAGCTGGAAACCGATCCGGCTCGACCCCGCCACCTGCTCACCGAGCCGGGGACGGGCTACCGCTTTCAACCGTGATATACACCGATAGAATTGATGTACGTCATTTCTTTCGGAACGAAGAATCTGTAGTCCTGGGGCCTCATGCCCACATATTCCGGGACGCTTATGCCCCCTTTATCGTCAGCCCATGCATTTCGATCCCAGGGGACCTTCGAAGTACGTGCAGTTCGCCGACTTCCTCCGCAAGCAGATCGAAAGCGGCGAACTGGCGCCGGGCGCCCTGCTGCCCTCCGAGAGTGCGCTGATCCAGCGGTATGGGATCAGCCGGCCGATGGCCCGCAAGGCGGTGGCGATCCTGCGCAACGAAGGCCTGGTCACCACCGAACAGGGGATCGGCACCAAGGTCCGCGAGCAGCCGTTCGAGCGCGAGCCGGTGTATCTGGAGCCGGGGGCGGAGGCGATCGTTCGGATGCCGAGCGAGCACGAGCGGGTCGAGCTGGAGCTCGACTACGGCGTGCCGGTCATCGAAATTCACGTCGACGGCACCAGCCACCTGCGCTCGGCCGACGAGGTGGTGCTGCGGGCCGCGGCCAAGCCGGCTAAGTCGGCGAAGTCGGCCGCCCGCAAGGTGCCGGCCCAGACGACCCGCTCGGCCGCCCGCAAGCGCTAGAGGCGGTCGGGCGCGGCGATCCCGAGGAGGTCCAGGCCGAGCCGCAGCGTATCGGCGGTCAACCGGCACAGGGCGAGCCGGTTGGCCCGAGTCGCCGACGGCGCCTTGAGCACCGGACAGGCACCGTAGAACGCGGTGAGCGTTTGCGCCAGCCGCGCCAGATACCCGCACACCTGGTGCGGCTCGGCCGTGGCCACCGCGGTCATCAGCACGTCCCCGAACCGGTCCAACTCGAGGATCAGGCGACGCTCCGCCGATGCCAGGGGAAGGGCGGGATCGACCGCGACCGGTTCATCCGGAAGCGCCCGGGCCAGGATGGAGCGCAGCCGGGCGTGCGCGTACTGCAAATAGACCCCGGTATCGCCGGTCAACGACACCATCCGGTCCAGGTCGAACAGGTAGTCCCGGATCCGGTTGGTTGATAACTCGAAATATTTCAACGCACCGATACCAATGGCGTCGGCGTGGGAACCGGGGAATTCCCGCGCCCGCTCGACCGCGGCGTCGAGCAGGTCGACGAGCTTGACGGTCTGGCCGGCCCGCGTCTTGAAGGGCCGGCCGTCCGGGCCGAGGATGGTGCCGAACGGCACGTGCCGTGCGTCCACCGTCGCCGGCAGCCAGCCGGCTCGCCGGGCGGTGTCGAAGACCTGCCGGAAATGCAGCGCCTGCCGGGCGTCGACAACATAGAGAATCCGGTCAGGGTGGGGCCGCGCCGCAGGCGCGGGTCGGGAGGGCGGAGACACCGCTTGCAATGTCTCAACCCGGTAGCGGATCGCGGCGAGATCGGTGGCCGCATAGCCGAAGCCGCCGTCGCTCTTGCGGACGATGAGCGGCGGATCGTCCGCCCCGGTGAAGACGCACAACGCGCCGTCGCTCCACCGCGCAATGCCCAGCGTTTCGAGGTCGGCCGCGACGGCCGGCAGCATCGGGTTGTAGAAACTCTCCCCGGCCACATCGGCGTCGGTGAGCAGCACGCCGAGCCGGTCGTAGACGGCCGCGAACTGCATTTTCGACTCGGCCACCAACGCCTGCCACAAGGCGGTCGACTCGTGGCCGCCACTTTGCAGATCAACCACCCGCCGCCGCGCCCGGTCGGCGAATTCCGGATCGGCCTCGAATTGCGCCCGGGCCCGCCGATAAAGTTGATCGACGTTCACGTTTTCCATTTGGTACTGGAGCAGCATGCCGAACTGCGTGCCCCAATCGCCGAGGTGGTTCTGACGGATCACCGAACCGCCGAGAAACGCGAGCATCCGAGTCAGCGCGTCGCCGATGATGGTCGAGCGCAAGTGCCCGACGTGCATCTCTTTCGCGATGTTCGGGTGCGAATAGTCCACAATGGACACGACGTCGTGCTCCGGCGTGCCGACGCCGAGCCGCGGGTCGTTCATCCGGTATTCAACCTGTTGCCACAGAACGGCATCGGAGAACGTGATATTGAGAAAGCCCGGCCCGGCGACAGTCGCCGTGGCTGCCGCGCCGTCGAGGGCGTCGGCGACCGTGCCGGCCAGGTCGCGCGGCTTTGCGCCGAGCCGCCCGGCCAGCGCCATCAAGCCGTTGGCCTGCAAGTCGGCGTGCTCGGACGGGCGGACCTGCGGGTCGAACGGTTCACTGGTCGGGGCGGCGGCGACAATCTTCGCGCCGATGGCGGACGCCAACGACGCCACACTCGTGGTGGGCATTGGGAGCTCCGGGGAATGACGGTGGGCGGCTGGACAGCGACGAGGACGCGCGCGTCATCGTCGTCGCAGCACCAGCCCACCGGTCATGCCACCATGCTACCTGTTCGGCTTCTTCTTTGCCGGAAGGCCGTCGAGGCCCTTGTCCAGCCCGGCCCGGCGCAGCGCGTCGGCGAGCGCGCCACCGCCGAAGTTGCCGCTGTCCCGGCTCTGGCCCCGGTCGCGCCCGCCGCCGCCGCGCTGCTGCGGCCGGCCCGAGCCCTCCCGCCGTGGACCGCCGCCTGACGGGCGCTCCTGGCGTGGCGGTCGTTCGGTGCGCCCGCCCGGCGTCGCCTCGTCCTCGAGCCGCAGCGTGAGCGAGATCCGCTTGCGCGGCAGGTCGATGTCGAGCACCTTGACGCGCACGATGTCGCCCGGCTTGACCACCTCGCGCGGATCCTTGACGAACGTGCGCGACAGCGCCGACACGTGCACGAGGCCGTCCTGGTGCACACCGATGTCCACGAACGCGCCGAACGCGGCCACGTTGGTCACCACGCCCTCGAGGATCATCCCGGGCTCGAGGTCCTTGAGCGCCTCGACGCCGTCGGCGAACACCGCGGTCTTGAACGCCGGCCGCGGGTCACGGCCCGGCTTCTCCAGCTCCTTGAGGATGTCGGTGACCGTCGGCAGGCCGAACGTGTCGTCGACGAAGTCGTTCGGCTTGATCCCGCGCAGCAGCGAAGCGTTGCCGATCAACGTCTTCAGGTCGGTAGCCTGCGCGGCCAGAATCCGCCGGACGACCGGGTACGCCTCCGGGTGCACGCTGGACGAGTCGAGCGGGTCGTCGCCGCCGGGGATGCGCAGGAAGCCGGCGCACTGCTCGAACGCCTTCGGCCCGAGCCGCGGGACCTCCTTCAGCGCCTGCCGCGACCGGAACGGGCCGTTGGAGTCGCGGTGGGCCACGATGTTGTCGGCGAGCCCGGCCCCGATCCCGGAGACGCGGGTCAGCAGCGGCGCCGAGGCGGTGTTGACGTCCACCCCGACAGCGTTCACGCAGTCCTCGACGACCGCGTCGAGGGAGCGGGAGAGCTTGGTCTCGGACAGGTCGTGCTGGTACTGTCCGACCCCGATCGACTTCGGGTCGATCTTCACCAGCTCGGCCAGCGGGTCCTGCAGGCGCCGGGCGATCGACACCGCGCCGCGCAGCGAGACGTCCATCCCGGGCAATTCCTGCGAGGCGAACTGCGACGCCGAGTACACGGAAGCGCCGGCCTCGGACACCATGACCTTGGTCAGCTTCAGCTGCGGGAACATCCTGATCAGGTCGGCCGCCAGCTTGTCGGTCTCGCGGGACGCGGTGCCGTTGCCGATCGCGATCAGGTCGACCTTGTGCACGTCGGCGAGCCGCGCCAAGATCGCGATCGACTCGTCCCACTTCTGCTGGGGCACGTGCGGGTAGATCGTGTGGGTGGCCACGACCTTGCCGGTCGCGTCGACCACGGCCACCTTGACGCCGGTGCGGAAGCCCGGGTCCAGGCCCATCGTGGCGCGCGTGCCGGCCGGCGCGGCGAGCAGGAGGTCGCGCAGGTTCGTGGCGAACACCCGGACGGCCTCCTCCTCGGCCGCCTGCCACAACCGCATGCGCAGGTCGATGCCCAGGTGGACGAGGATGCGCGTCCGCCAGGCCCAGCGCACGGTGTCAGACAGCCACTTGTCGGCCGGTCGGCCGCGGTCCTCGATGCCGAAGCGGCTCGCGATCAACGGCTCGTAGAGCGAGGGCGCCTCGGGGTCAGTCGACGGCTCCATGACCAGCTCGAGGGCCTCCTCCTTCTCCCCGCGGAACATCGCGAGGATCCGGTGCGAGGGCAGCTTCGTGTACGGCTCGTCGAAGTCGAAGTAGTCGGAGAACTTGGCCCCGGCCTCGGCCTTGCCCTCGCGTACCTTCGAGACCAGCCGGCCCTCGGTCCACATCTTCTCGCGCAGCGAGCCGATCAGGTCGGCGTCCTCGGAGAAGCGCTCGATCAGGATGGCACGGGCCCCTTCGAGTGCGGCCGGCGCGTCGGCGACGCCCTTCTCGGCGTCCACATAGGACGCTGCCGCGGTCGCCGGGTGGAGGCTCGGGTCGCCCAGCAGCGCGTCGGCCAGCGGCTCGAGGCCGGCCTCGCGGGCGATCTGCGCCTTGGTGCGCCGCTTCGGCTTGTACGGCAGGTAGATGTCCTCCAGCCGCGCCTTCGAGTCGGCCGCCATGATCTGCGCCTCGAGCGCATCGTCCAGCTTGCCCTGGCTGCGGATCGACTCGATGATCGCGGACCGCCGCTCTTCGAGCTCGCGCAGGTAGCGCAGGCGCTCCTCGAGCGTGCGCAGCTGGGCGTCGTCGAGCATCTCGGTGGCTTCTTTGCGGTACCGCGCGATGAACGGCACGGTCGCGCCCCCGTCGAGCAGGTCGACGGCGGCCGCCACCTGGCGCTCCCGCACGCCGAGCTCTTCCGCGATCCGTTGGTGAATGGAGGTCGTCACGATCCAGCATTGTGCCCCGTCGACGCCCGCCGTGGGGCACCGGCCGGGTCAAGACCCGCCGATTCAGTCCTGTTCGAGCAGGCCGATCAACTCTTCCGCGTTGCTCTGGGCGTAGTCGGAATAACAGTTGTTCATCAAGACGTGCGTCGACTGGGTCTTCTCGGCCAGCGCGGTCAACCGGGGCGCCCAGTCGGCGAGCTCCTGCGCCGAGTACCGGTAGCCGAACTTCTCGTAGATGTTTTTGCTCGTCCACTTGTCGCTGTGGCCGTGGAACCGGACCACGGCCAGGTCCGAGGTCGCCTCGACGACCGGCGGGATCGAGGACTTGTGGCCCTGCGGCATGTCGACCACCACGTACGGCAGGTCGTGCTCGCGCAGGAACTCGAGCGTCTCGGCCTGGTTGTCACCCTCGAACCAGGAAGCGTGGCGAAACTCGACGCAGATTCGCAGCGGCTTGCACCGCGCGGCCACCTCGAGCAGCGTCTGCTTGTTGGAGCGGCGGATCGTGAACCACGGCGGGAACTGGAACAGCAGCAACCCGAGCTTGCCGGCCTCGACGAGCGGGTCGAGCGCGCTCAGGAACCGGCTCCAGATATCCTCGTACGTCTGCGCCGGCACATCCTTCGGGTACACATTGGCCTTGTCGGTCTCCGGGCGCAGGTCCTTGGGCAGCGCGCTCACCTTGGTCGGGTGCCCGGTCAGCAGACTGAACGCCTTGATGTTGAACGTGAAACCGTCGGGCGTCCGCTGAGCCCAGAGCGTCGCGGTCTGCTCGTTGGGCGGCGCGTAGTACGTCGCGTCGACCTCGACGAGCGGGAAGTGCTTCGCGTAGTAAGCCAGACGCTTCTCCGGCGTGTTCGCGGCCGCCGGGTACCAGCCCGACTCGAGGAGCGTCTTGTCGGTCCAGGACGCCGTGCCGACCTTGATCTCGCCCATGATCTCCATGCCTCCTGGTTGCGCTGCAGTGCGCCTTACCGGCCGTCTTCCGGGGAGGCCACGCAAGCGCGGCCTGCGGTCCAGACGCCCGACGGCGCACAGCATCGCTCGCCTTAGTGTTCGCTACACGCCGCCCGGGCGCATCCGGGGCAGGCGGGTGTCCAGGTCCGGCACCGAGTACCCGAGCATGCGCAGCCGGTCGGCCACCTCGTCGAGGGGTTTGCGCACCTTCTGGGCGGCGTTCACCAGATGTCCTAGGGGGACCGGTTGGCTCGCGTCCAGCCACGGCCGTGAGCCGTCCAGGTCGATGCTGGCCAGGAGGAGGTCGCTCGGCTTCACCTTGTCGACCGCGATCATCGCCAGGTCCACCTCGATCGTGTAGCCGAGCCG
>Ga0070683_100002578_pt1 | contig 14491 bp, 10 predicted proteins | sample KBSC713LmetaG_FD_64662 | JGI IMG/M metagenome (GOLD analysis project Ga0070683, IMG submission 64662) | Corn rhizosphere microbial communities from Kellogg Biological Station, Michigan, USA - KBS C7.1-3L metaG | ecosystem: Host-associated > Plants > Roots > Rhizosphere ...
GCGGCAACGAAAAAGAAACATCAACCAATGCGTTTCGCCTTCGTAAGCCTTTTCGGCGATCATTGCGAAGAGGTGCAGATCAGCCGTGGCGATCACGAGTCCGGTTTCTTCTTCGGTTTCGCGGACGGCACATTCGAACGGCGATTCGCCGACGGCGGTTTCCAGTTTTCCGCCGATCGGGCTCCAGACGCCGAGGTTGGGTGGTTTCGCGCGTAAAAGAAGCAGATGTTCGCCGAGTGTATTTTCGAGGAAAACAAGAACGGCGATTTTATAGTCGAGGCGAGTGATCATTCGTGAGCGCGAGTGGCTGAAATAGCGCAGGCATCCGGCATGCGTTCGATGCGGATGTCCCGCGTTCTGAGTTCCGCGTTCCGAGTTGTCGACCCGTGGCCGTGGTAACCCTGAACCTGAAACCCCGAAAACGGAACGGATCCAGTCAGGATGTCCACGCTACTTCAAGAGGTTCATCCAGGAGGGAAATTAGTCTTGCAATTTACTTGCGACTAAAATCACGTCACGTTTACCCATGCGTCCACGCCGCGCTCTTGCCATTGATACGGGTGCGAGCCACGTCGCGTGTGGGGCGTTTGCCGTGGATGCGTCGGGAAAACTTCGACTCGAGCGGTTTTCCCTCGAGCCGTTTGATTCCGATCCGGCGCAGGAAACGCGTTGGACGGCGCAAATCGCACAAGTCGCGGCCGCGATTTCTGCGCGTGAAGGATTGAGTGGAGCAGCCGAACTGGCCGTGCCCGGGCATCTGGCGCTCACGAAGTTTATCCAGACGCCCGCGATCCATCGTTCAAAGCGCGGCAGAATCATCCAATTCGAAGCGTCGCAAAATATTCCCCACCCGCTCGCCGACGTTGTTTGGGATTACCTCGTCGTTGCGGATGACGGGAAGGATTTGGAAATCATGCTGGCCGCGGCGAAGACGGATTCGATGGACGCATTGTGTGTGGCCGCGGAAGCCGCGGGATTTTCCATCGAGCGCGCGATTCCCGCGGCTCTGGCGCTGTATGATGGATTTCGTTACAACTATCCCGAGATCACCGGGGCGGTGCTGGTCGCAAACGTGGGCGCGCGCTCCACTCATTTGTTGTTCATGGATGCCGGACGTTTTCTGGTGCGCACGTTTGCGCTCGGTGGAAATGCGGTGACGCAGGCTCTGGCGGAAGAACTCCAAATTCCGTTCGCTCGAGCAGAGGATCTGAAAAAACAGGTTCTCGCCGGAACGAGCGGCCCGATATCTGACGCGCGCTTGAGCAACGCGGCCGAGCGCGCGTCGCAAAATTTCTGCGCGCGCTTGCAGATGGAAATTTCGCGATCGCTCGTGAATTTTGGGCGTCAATCCACCGCGGAACAACCGTCCGGGCTATTTCTCGCTGGCGGAGGATCACAAATCGAGGCGCTCCCGGCGCTCCTGTCCGCGAAACTCAATCTGCCGGTCGCGCGTTACGATTCGCTTCGGCGCGTCGAACTTTCTCCGGAAGCAGCAATGGCGGGTGCGAAATCGGCGGCGCCGATGCTCGCTGATCTCGTCGGACTGGCGGCTCAACTTGCAGGCCGAAATCAGAGTTCGATAAATTTGCTTCCGCCCGCACTCGGCAAGGCGCTGAATGTTCGACGGCGGCAACCGGTGTTGATCGCTGCGACGGCGTTGCTCGCGGCGAGCATTTTGCCGCCGATCTGGCATTACGATCGGCTCGCGACAACCGCGCAGACGAAGGCGAACGAGATCGACCGCCAACTGGTTCCGTTGCGAGCCGTGGAACGCGGGAACGCCGATCGACTCCAGCAAATTGAACGTGCCACGCAGGAAATTGCTGCGCTTCAGCGGGCCCTCGAAGCGAAATCGAATTGGATTGGTTTTCTCGCCGAGCTGCAAAGCCGCTTGGGCAAAGTCGAGGACGTCTGGCTGGAAAAATTGGCGGTGATCCGTGACTCGTCCGACGAATTTGCGCCGGCAAATCACCGCGCGTTGCGGCTGGAACCGACACCGGAAACCGTGGAACCGAAAGACCACGGCAGCCGGCAAAAAAATCGGCCGGCGCGCTCGACCGTCAATCGAATTGCGACTCCGCCGTCGCATCCGTTGCGGCTGCTTTTGAGCGGCCGTTTGCTCGATAAAAATAATCCCATTTCGAACGTCAGCAGTGACTCGTATGAACGCGCGAACCGGCTGCTCGCGAGTTTTGCCGGATCGCGATTTGTCGCGGCGGTTGAAAACGAGCGGTTCGATAACAGCCAGCCCGGGATTTTGCATTTTGATTTCACGCTGCTGATCAGTCCGCAGCAGCCGCTGTGAAAACGGACCGGCAATTTTCTCGGAAACTCACGGCCGTCATCGTGTCGCGAACCGGACGTGACCGACTGCGAGCGGGCGCGAATCGATGCGGTTTCTGCCGGCGACGAGATGGCGTCCACGCATGAACGCGGTTCGGAAGCACCCCGCGTTTTTCGCGGCGTTAATTGCGCTCGGCCTTTTCATCGTCGGGGAAGGCTGGTGTGTTTTCCAGCGGGTGCATGCCGCGCGCAGCGCACAGGTCCAACTCGAGCAACGCCGCCGCGAGCTTCGTTCAATCGCTGCGGTGCAGCCGGCCCCGACGGCTGAGAATGCCGCGCGCATCCTTGGCGATCTCACCCGCATTTCGGGCGTGCTGGCGGCGTTGCGAACAAGCTTGAAAGGCAAAGGACCCGGCGCGACGTTCCAAAACACACCCGCGCCCAGCCGCCGGATCGATGCGTATTTCGACATCGCTGCATTCGTCGAAAAAATGCGGGTGCGCGCGCTGGAGTGTGGCGTGGTATTGAAAACCGATGAACGTTTCGGTTTCACAGAATACGCCAATGCCGGTCCGGAGCCGGAGTTGATCCGCGCCGTGTTTCGGCAGCGTTTGCTGGCCGAACGCGTTCTGGAGGTGCTTTTCCAGGCGCATCCGCGCGAGCTGCTCGCGCTGCAACGCGAGCGCGCTCCCGCGACCGGCGAGCGCGTGAGCAGGAACGAGGCGGCATCGAGACAAACGACTGCCCACGACGGGGATTATTTTGAAATCGATTCCGATGTGTCGGCGCGGGTGCGAGGGCTGATCGACACGATGGCGTTTCGGCTCGTCTTTACCGGCCAAACGGCGGCGTTGCGAACATTCGTCAACCAGCTCGCGGAGCTCGAACTGCCGCTCGCCGTGCGCACCATCGAAGTCGAGCCCGTCGCGATGACGGCAACGGTCGGAAGTTTGGCCGCTGGAAAAACGCCCGCCGTTTTGCCGCTGGTTCCGCAGTCGTTGTCGCGGTTCACCGTGACAGTGGAGTATATCGAGTTAACGGATGTTCCGTTGCCTGTACCGGTCGGTTGAGGCGATGACGACGAACGTTCAAGACCGGCTCTTGCTCGGCCTCAGTTTTGTCGCGGCGGCGATTTCGTCGGTGGGGTTCGGATTTCGTGCCTACCGATCGGAACCAGCGCGCCGCGTTGCGCCGGCGGGCATTAAACTTTCCGGGGCCGGGTACGCTGTTACCGAATTTCGAATACAGGAACCCAAGCCACGAACCTGGGAGGCGCCGTTGCCGCAACGCGACGGCAAAGATTGGGTCTACGAGGTCTTCACGCCGCCGGAAATATTCTACAACGCGGTTGCCAAGCAGTTCACGGTTTCCCCGCCGGTCGCATCGCGTCCGCCTGCAGCTGCGGTAACCGCCGGTGACGATTCAGCGGCATTCGGCTTGGTGCTGCTGAGCGTGAAGCGCGCGCCATTTCGACTTCAACTGGTTGGCTATGCCGGCGACGCAGGCGAATACGCGGGCATATTCGAGAATATAGCGACCGGCGAGACGTTGCTGGCCCGACGCGGACGGCACCTGTCGGCACTCGAGTTGAAAATCGAGGCATTCGATGTTCGGCGCACGGCAGTCTCTGTTGTCGACAGCATGACGACGTTTCAGCCAGTCGCGTGTGCGATGGTGCGTGATGAACGCACCCGAAAATCCGTCATCTTGACCAACTCGGTGCGGTGCTACACCGATTCGATGATCGCGACCGTTGCGAAAATCGGCGATCCGGCTGCGCCGCGCGAAGTGCGGGAAGGTGACACGGTCTTGGTTGACCACAGTCTTTATCGGATCGGCCGGATACAGATCGCGCCGCCGATGATCGAGCTCGAGCGAGCGAACGGTGATGCCGATGACGAGAAAAAGCCGGGTCGGCGCACGCTCACCGCTTTCCCCGTCGAGCCGGCGAAAAATCCGCCGCCCGGCGCCTGACGAGAGAAGGTGCTTGAAATTAAATTTCATGAACAAATCACTGCGACTTTCGATCACTGCAATCCTCGTATCGATGCGCCTGATCGCGCACGCGGGAACCGGGGAGAAGCGGATCAACGTTGACCCCGCCGAGTCGTCGTCAGGTTCGGATCGGAGCGAAGTTGAACGGCTCACGACAAAAGCACGCAGCCAGTATTTCGCCGGAGATCTCGAGGCCGCTGAAAATTCGTTTCGCGCTCTCGAGGAGCGAGAGCCGGAAAACGAGGCTGCGAAAAAATTTCTCCGCCGAATCGCGAAGGAAAAAACGTCGGCGGATATTTCCAATCGCGAAAAAACGCGGGCTCGGTTGCTGGATGACGTGACGAAGAGTTGGGAACGTCCGGCCGAAATCCCGGCGCGCAATTTCGAGAGGGAAACCACTGCGGTGGCGTCGCCTCTCGCGCGAAAGTTGAACGAGATCGTCTTGCCGAGCGTGAATTTCACGCGTGCTGAAATCGGTGAGGTTGTCGCGGCGTTAAGTGCGATCTCGGAAGAATTCGATACGACCGGACAGCCACCCAAAGGCGTGAACATCGTGTTGCTGGATGCGGCGGGAAAAACTCCGACCGTTACGCTCACGCTCCGGAATTCGTCGTTGAAGCGCGTGCTCGATTTCGTGAGCGAGTCGATCGGCTATCACTATGAACTCCAGGCTGACGCCGTCGTGTTGCGGCCCGGCGGCGAAGCATCGACGCTCGACACGGCATTTTTTCCCGTCACGCGGGCGGCGGTGTTGCGGATGACGGGAAGTAACGGTGCCGTGAATACGTCTGGGCGGAAAAGTGAAGCGCGCGGTCCCGCGACGACTGGCGGAGAAAACGTTTCCATTCGCGATGGCGAGGGGCTGGCAATGAAAACATTTCTTCGCCAGGCCGGGGTGAGCTTCGAGACGGTGCCCGGTTCCGGTCTCGCCTATGACGGCTCGACTCTGATTGTGACGCAAACGCCGCGAAATCTGGAGCGCATCCACAATATTCTCAGCCGCTATAGCAATGTTCGCCAGGTCCAGATCGAGGCGAAGTTCATGGAAGTCCAGGACGGCGCGCTCGAGGAACTTGGCGTGAATTGGAGCATTGCCCAGAAGGCGACCCAGCATGGCGGCGCCAAGGCACTTTACCAGACAAGCGGCCGGACTCTGGCGTCCGCATTCGGCAACTCGACCAGCACTCAGCAGGGGAGCATTGTTCGTCCGTCGGTTCCTGAAACGGACAGTTCGCCTGCGCAGGACGCGTTGAATATTCCGATCATCAACAATGCGCCTTCAATTCCCGGGGTCGCCGCACTGGCGGCAAACGCGAGTCCGCTGGCGAGCATCGCCGGGATCATCGGCGAGTTCGATGTCAACGCGGTCGTGCGCGCCCTTTCGCAGAAACAGGGGACGGATTTGTTGAGCGCTCCACGGGTCACGGTGCTTTCCGGAAATCCGGCCACGATCACGGTCGCGCAGGAAATGCGTTATCCACAAAGTTTCGGGCAGACGCAAAGCCAGGTTGGCACCGGCAGTGCGAGCGGCGGTGGCTCCGCCGGGGTTGCGATCACGGCCGGCACTCCCCAGGAATTTACGTCACGCAATGTCGGTGTCGAATTGCGCGTCACGCCCACGGTCGAGGAGGACGACTATAGCATCAGCCTGGATTTGAATCCACGAGTGACTGAATTCGATGGATTTGTCGAATACGGTGGTTCGAGCATCGCGATTGCCGGCGGCACGACCGTGACGGTTCCGTCGGGGTTTTATCAGCCGATTTTTTCCGTGCGCGATATTTCGACCAAAGTCACAATCTGGGACGGTGCAACGCTGGTGATGGGCGGACTCACTCGCGAAGAGGTGAAGAAAGTGAACGACAAAGTGCCGCTCCTCGGCGATCTGCCATTGATCGGCCGTGTTTTTCGCTCGAAAGGCGAGAGTTCGCAAAAACGCAATCTGCTCATTTTCGTCACGGCGAATCTCGTCAATCCCGGCGGTTCAGCGAAGCGATCGAACTTGCGAAGCGCCTCGACCGGCGACCTTTTTGAAAATGCGACGATTGTGCCGACGGAAAAAACTCGCGCGCGTGACGCCGCCGTGCCGAAGCGGTGACGCAGTTTAGTTTCGAGTGCCGCGAAGCGATGGGCTCTCCGAAGCGGAAGGCGCCGTGCTCGGGCGAAGGCGTGACGAAACCCCTGTCTTCCCAAAACGGTTTTTGCACAACTCAGAACCAGTGCGACGCGCCGCGCACCTCGCAGAACGCGTTATCGAACCGGTCGCTCGGCCATGGCCTGGAGGTGGGTCGTGACCGCGTCATCGATTGTGCGCAGGAAATCGCGATGTTCCTGCAGGCCATGGTGGGACCATTCCGAAAGCGGAAGGTGACGAATATACCAGCTCGAAACCGAAAGAGACATGACCGCTTCGGGCAAAACGGGCTCGGGCGCGAGAAGGGTGACGAACTCCTCAAAATATTGAGCGAACATCGCGCGCGGAGGATGGCGGGACTGGAGGCGCCCGATCGCGCATTTCAACATGTCGTCCCACCGATAACTTTTATGCCGGTCTTGCAGTGCCGACATGGCGTAGAGCAGGAACAACGATTGAAACGTCAGCAGTTTCAGCGATGGGCTGTGGCTCGCGTGCGCATCGAGTATGGCGCAGGGAATCCCGTCCGCCTCGAAGGCACGTTCATCCGCGAAATGGATCGCGCGATCAAAAAGTGCGCGGAGTTTCCTGACCTCGACCGGTGGAGGGTTCGGCCGCCTGAGCAGTTGCAAAATGAACTCCATGGCACGGTTCGTTTAGCGGACAGGAGTCATCGCGGCGGTTCAGGAACGGGGCAGGCTGGAAATGCCCAACGAGTGAAGAGATCGGCTGAAGCGGGACGAAAAATCGATGCGCGGCGGAGACGCGTAAAAGGAGATGGAGACGAACGACGTGGTGACGATCGTCAGAACTGAATTATCAGGTGAAGGCGCATTGTTCAAGACGAGACACGTGGGCAAAACGGATATCGTCACCGGCGTGCCAAACTCAAGAAACCGGGCCGGAGGTTACGCCGGCAGCTTGCAGCTTCGGAACCGGGAACCGACGGAATGCCGCAAAGATGCGTTGCGACTCGGATTTTTTTTGAATGCGCATGGTACCGTTTCGTTAATGCAACTAGTTGAGTCATGCTGCGCTCGTTTTTTGACAACGCCTTTTCCGGACACGTCACTCGCGGGTGACCCACTCGATGGCGCGATCGAACGCCCGGCCTTCGGCGCTTCCTTGACCCGCAGGGCCGCGAGGGCTCTTTTTCGGCATGGCAAAATGGCTGCTCATTGACGGATTCAATCTGGCTTACCGTTGCTTTCACGCGTTGCCGGAGCTGACCCGCGCCGACGGTTTTCCGACTGGCGCGCTGCATGGCTGGGTGAAGTCGCTTTGGAAGTTGATCGATCAGGAGAAGCCTGATTCGACGCTGGTTTTTTTCGATTTGGGTGGTGCACAAGACCGCCTGGCGTTGCACCCTGAATACAAAGCGCAGCGCGAAGAAATGCCGGACTCGTTGTCGCGGCAGCTCGAACCCTTGAAGGCACTCACGCGGGCGATGGGGCTGGCGGGCATCGAAGTGGACGGCGTTGAAAGCGATGACCTGCTCGCGTCCGAGGCGATCGCGCTGGCCCGCGCGGGAAACGACGTGCTGATTGTGAGCAGCGACAAGGATTTCGCCCAGATCGTGAGCGAAAAAATCAAAATCATGCTTCCGCCTCCGACGGCGAACCCCAAACTCGGCTGGCGGTTGCGCGACGCCGCGGGCGTGAAGGAAAAATTCGGCGTGCCGCCGGAAAAAGTCGCCGATTACCTGGCGCTCGTTGGAGACACCTCGGATAACATTCCCGGACTCGACGGTGTTGGACCGAAAACCGCGGCGAAGTGGTTGTTGGAATTCGGCGATCTCGAAGGCGTGATCGCGCATGCCGCGGAATTGCAGCCGGAGCGATTTCGTGATGCCGTCGCGAAGGGCGTTGCGCGTTTGCGGCTCAACCGAAAGCTCACCACGCTGAATCTTGCGTTGCCACCGGTGACGCCACAATGGCGGACGCCCGAGCCGGCGGAATTATTTCGGCTGATGGAGTCATTTGAAATGCGGTCGACGCTCGTGGAGGCGCAACGACGCTACGCAAGCGCGGCGGCGCCGCGGCAGAGTGAATTGTTCTGACGAGGAAATCGTCGGCCGTTGAACGGCGGATCACACGCGGACGTCGATTGGCTTTGAACGAGCCGAACGGATTGGCTGCTGTCGCGTCGCTCAATCCATCGAGCTAAGTTGTGGTTGTTCGCACGATCCGACGATTCCTCAAAGGAATTCCCGCATGAGGCTCCGCAACACCGGTCGCACTTTTCGGGCGAGCGTTTTATTCGCATAACCGATCCACGCGACGGGCGTCGTGGTGTCGAGAGGATCGCGCAGCGATTTTCCGTCCGGCGTTTCAACGATTCCTCCGGCTTCGCGCAAAATCAATTCCGTGCAAATATCATAGGGGTGACACGCGAGCGACGAAACGATGCCGAGCTTCGCAAACACGAGCGGACGGATGTCTCCCACCATGCGATCGTGCCCGACCAGCAATTCGTAAATTTGTCCTCCGGTGCTGATGTATTGATCATCAAAAACCAGCGGCGAACGAGCTTCGCAATTCCGGTGAAGTTCACGCCACAAGGCTTCCTCGATTTGAGCTGTGAGCGCTTTGCCTTCGGGAAAAAAGCGCGCGAGCGACGCGAAGCCGTGCTCGAAATTTTTCGCCGACGATGGTCGCGTCACCAGCGGGCGCGCAGTGCCGGTTCGAAGGTCGACGCCGCGCGCTACAATGCCACGCGCACCACAGCCGCGCACCGCGCTGATCTGATCCGCGCGCCATTGTTTGCTCGTCGGCAGCTCCGTCATGACCGCGACCACGATATCGGCGAGCGAGGTGCGATGGCCGCGTTGGGGAGCGAGGCCGGTCAACACCCACGCGCTGCGTTTGTCGTACATTAAATTTCTGGTGCCGTCGATCGGATCGATGATGCACTTGAAAAGTGTCTTCGCGGAAGGGATGTCGCGGGGAAACGTTACATGATCTCCGTCCTCGATTCCTTCCATCACCAATTCAACCGGCCACGTCTTCGGCCAGTGTGTGTCGAACCACTCGAAGATCACCTTTTCGCTCAATTTATCGATGTGGTAAATCGTGTCGGCGCTCGTCGTCGCCGCGACCTTTGCAAATTTGTGGGATTCGCGCCTGCGCGCCGAGATCAGCAAATCGCGGATGGCAACGTGCAGCGCACAGAGAAGTTTTCGAGCCTGATCGAGGCGGCCGGTCGTCATGTTGGAATGCAGTAAGGACATTTGGCGTGCGTCTGGCGAAACATCCCTGCGAGGCCGGTGGCCTTTGTGGAGCGCGCGCTCCACAAAGTTGGATGCTTTTTCGGTGGCGGGGTTTTGCCGATCGAGTTAAAACTTTCCTGTGCCAACCGCGTCATTCCAAACCGCCTGGGAATTTTCCAACGGCTCTCCTTTGACATGAATCCGAATCTGCGAAACCGGAGCGCTTGTGCGGCGCGAAAAACCTCTTGGAAATTCCTCTTCGGAATCGGACTTGTTATTTCGGGGCAAGCGGCGTTCGCGGCGCTCGGGGAAGAACGACTCGTGGAATTTCACGCGCGTGCGGGAGGATTTCCTCTGGTCGTTGCCGGACAGGCGGCGCCGTTGCTGATCGACTCGCAGGATTATCCCGGCGCGATTCGCGCGGCAAACGACCTCGAGGCGGATATCACGAGAGTGACCGGGATTTCGCCGAAGGTGATTCGCGATGACTCGGCGCCAGGTGCGGTTGCGGTGATCATCGGGACCGTTGGACGGAGCCGGATGATCGACGCGTTGATTAAAAGCGGCAAAATCGACGGCGCGGCGATCGCGGGAAAATGGGAATCGTTTCTTATTCAGGTGGTCGATGCGCCCGCGCCCGGTATCGAGCGCGGGCTCGTGATCGCGGGCAGCGACAAGCGCGGCACCATCTACGGCGTTTATGACCTGTCCGAACAAATCGGCGTTTCTCCGTGGTATTGGTGGGCCGACGTGCCGGCGGAGCATCACGACACGCTTGTCGTCCAGACGGGCCGGTTCGTGCACGGACCGCCGTCGGTGAAGTACCGCGGGATTTTTTTGAACGACGAGGCGCCGGACCTGACCAACTGGGTCAAGGCGAAGTTTGGCACCGTGGCGCCGCGGGAAAATCCGCTGATTCCGCCGGGGATCGCGAATTACGGCCACGAATTTTATGCGAAACTTTTTGAAGTCATGCTCCGGTTGCGCGCCAACTATCTCTGGCCGGCGATGTGGAACAACGCCTTCAACGAAGACGACCCGGAGAATGCGCGGCTCGCGGATGAGTACGGCATCGTCATGGGCACTTCGCATCAGGAACCGATGTTGCGAGCGCAACACGAGTGGGACCGGCGTTATCTGAAAACGATCGGACACTGGAATTATGCCAGGCATCCCGACGTGCTGGAGAAATTCTGGCGCGACGGAATCCGGCGCAACCGGAACTTTGAAAGCATCGTGACGGTTGGGCTGCGCGGCGCGAACGACACGGAAATGGCGCCCGGTGGACCGGCGGCGAACCGGGCCTTGCTGGAAAAAATTGTCGGCGTGCAGAGAAATATTCTCCGGGAGGAGATGAATCCCGATGTGACGAAAGTGCCGCAACTCTGGTGCTTGTACAAGGAGGTACAGGATTATTACGAAGCCGGCATGCGCGCGCCGGACGACGTGACGTTGTTGTGGGCCGAGGATAACTGGGGCAACATACGCCGCCTGCCGACGGCGGAGGAACGCCAGCGCAGCGGTGGCGCCGGGGTGTACTACCATTTCGACTACCACGGCGGGCCGCGGAGTTATCAGTGGATCAACACGAGCCCGATCCCAAAAATTTGGGAACAGCTGTCGCTGGCGAAGCAGTATGGCGCCGACCGGATCTGGATCGTGAACGTGGGGCATTTCAAGGGCTACGAGTTTCCCATCGAGTATTTCCTGAGCCTGGCCTGGGACACGAATCGCTGGACCAACGAAAATTTTTCGGAGTTCACGCGCTTGTGGGCGGAGCGCGAATTCGGGTCCGAGCACGCGGCGGACACGGCCGAAATCATGGCGCGATACTCGAAATACAACGGGCGGCGAAAACCCGAATCGCTCTCGCCGCACACGTACAGCCTGACGGATTACAACGAGGCGGAAAAAGTCGTGGCGGATTTCAAGTCGATCACGGCAAAGGCCGAGAAAATTTATCAGGAATTGCCCGCTCCGAAACGCGACGCGTTTTACGAACTCGTGCTGTTTCCAACGAAGGCCAGCGCGCTGGTCAACGAGCTGTATCTGGCAGCGGGAAAAAATGAGTTGTACGCAAAACAAGGCCGCGCGAGCACGAACGATTTTGCGACGGAGACGCGGAAATTATTTCAGGCTGACCTGGATCTCATGGCGTATTTCAACGATACGTTTGCCGGTGGGCGCTGGGCGCATTTCATGGATCAGTCGCATCTCGGTTATAAAAGCTGGCGCGATCCGCCGAGGAATAGTCTCGATGCGATCAAACTCACGGAGCTCGACGTGCCAGTCGCGGCGGCGATGGGCGTGGTGGTTGAAGGATCGGCGGAGGTGGCACCGGCGTCCGTGCCGGCCCCGGTCTCTGGCGCAAACGAGACGCCGGCGCGACCCGCGATGCTGCCAAAATTCGACGCGTTCAATCGGCAGCGTCACTACGTCGATATTTTCAACAAAGGAAAAACCCCGTTCGGTTTCACCGCGACTGCGAGCGATCCGTGGATCGTCCTCAGCGAGACCAACGGCGTGGTGAACACCGATCGGCGAATTTGGGTCAGCATCGATTGGAACCGCGCGCCGAAAGGGAACGTGACCGGCACCGTAAAACTTAACGGTACCAAAGCCGAGGTGATCGTCGCACTCGAAGCACTCAATCCGGTGGAAATTACGCGTGATTCGTTGCGAGGTTTCATTGAAGGCGAGGGAGTCGTGTCGATCGAACCCGAACATTATTCCAGAAAAATCGACGCGGGCCCGAATCGGTGGATCAAAATCGAGGACTACGGCCGGACATTATCCGGGATGCGGGCGAATGCGCCGGCGGATGCTCCGGCGGTGACACCGGGCACAGACGCTCCGTGCCTGGAGTATCGAATGTACCTGTTCAGCGAGGGCGCTGCTAACGTGATCGCGATCACGGCGCCGACGATGAATTTTATTCCGGGTCGCGCGGTTCGATACGCGATTTCGTTCGACGATGAGATACCCACCGTCGTGACGCTCGTGCCCGCCGGCTACAAATCACAGAACGGCAACCGGGCCTGGGAAAAATCGGTTTTGGACAATGCGCATTACGGTACCTCGAAGCACACGATCGAAGGCGCCGGTTATCACACGTTGAAAATCTGGATGGTAGATCCTGCGGTCGTGATGCAAAAAATCGTCGTCGATTTGGGCGGTCTGAAACCCAGCTATCTCGGCCCGCCCGAAAGTTTCCACTCGGCAGAGAACTGAGCGCTGCTCGATGTGGCGAATCGCGAAACAAACCCGCTCCGGCAGCTCAAGCTGGCGAGCCGAAGCAAAATCTGGCGGATTCGGAGCGATTCAGCGCGAATCGAGTGGGGAAAAACGTTCGGCGGTGTTTGGCTTGGCATCGATATGTCGGCATCGCCCAAATTCAAATTTGCCAAAGGTAACGTGTTCGTTCGCGGCTTGCTCGGTCTAGCCGCCGTTTGGGTCGCGAGCCAGCGAGGTTACGCGGCCATCGTCTCGACGCAGACGACGGCAATGTTTCGTGGTGGTGCTGCTCATTCGGGTGTCTACGACACGCGACCGCCGACGCGTTTGAAATTGAAATGGAAATTTCAAACGGGAGAGGCGGTGTTCTCGTCGCCGACTTTTGCGGACAACGTCATCTACGTCGGCAGCGCCGACAACGGCGTGTATGCGTTGGAAGCCGCTACCGGCAAATTGCGGTGGAGATTCGACGCGCATGGCAATGTGCATTCGTCCCCGGCAATTGCGGACGGAACGGTTTTCGCGGTCAGCCTTGACGGAAAGCTCTACGCGATCGATGCGTCATCGGGAGCGCAAAAATGGGCGTTCGCGACTGCGGGTGAGCATCGCTTCACCAAACCGGGAATCGATTATCTCAATCCGCCGACCGAGGAGATGGCGGACCCTTGGGATTTTTTCCTTTCGTCGCCCGCCGTCGTCGCCGGCGTGGTGTATTTCGGAAGTGGTGACAACAACGTCTACGCGGTCGATGCCGCCAGCGGCGCGTTCAAATGGAAATTCAAGACTGGTGACGTCGTGCATGCGTCGCCCGCGGTGGCGGACGGCGTGGTTTATGTCGGCAGTTTTGACGCGAATTTTTATGCGCTCGATGCGAATACCGGCGGGCTGATCTGGAAATTTGCGACTGGAAAGGACGAGGAGCATCATTTGATGACCGGCATTCCAGGTTCGGCCGCCGTGGCGCAGGGTGTGGTTTATTTCGGCTGCCGGGACGGGAATTTTTACGCGCTCAATGCCGGGACGGGCGGCTTGAAATGGAAACATTCGCTGGGCGGTTCATGGATCGTCGCGTCGCCGGCCATGGGTGGCGGCAACGTTTGTTTTACCACGAGCGACACGCATGAGTTCGTGGTGTTGAGCGCGAAAACCGGCGCGCCGGTGTTCACCTTACCGTGCAACGTCTACGCTTTCTCGTCTCCCGCGATCGCCGCGTCGCACGCATTCTTTGGTACGTTCGATGGAAAAATTCACGCGGTTGATCTCACACGTCAGACTTACGACGACAGTTTCGAATCTCCCGGATTTAAGAAACACAGTTCGGAGTATTTGACCCAAAAGGGGGAATTAAACAGTGCCGTCGTGTGGACAGGGGAGACGCTCGAGGACAACACGCTCGATATTCGCGTGAAACTTTTTTCACTCGGCTCGTTTCTATCGTCTCCGACAATTCACGACGGCGTCCTCTATATCGGCAGTGTCGATGGCTGCGTTTACGCGTTGGGCGAATAGGGCAGCCAGTGCATCGTCGCCCGCTCGATATGGATTTGGTCGCCGCAAGGCGGTGAGATTTTTCCGAGGAAGAGATCCCGGGAGCGTACCAGCCGTTCAACTACGATCGCATGTACGTGAAGGTGCGG
>Ga0070683_100002584_pt1 | contig 14475 bp, 12 predicted proteins | sample KBSC713LmetaG_FD_64662 | JGI IMG/M metagenome (GOLD analysis project Ga0070683, IMG submission 64662) | Corn rhizosphere microbial communities from Kellogg Biological Station, Michigan, USA - KBS C7.1-3L metaG | ecosystem: Host-associated > Plants > Roots > Rhizosphere ...
CCTCGTGGGAATCCGGAAATCCCGCGCGAGAGCAGCGGACAGTAGCGAACAAGTCAGGGAACTGCGCCGAGGGTCAAGGCTCGACCGCGTGGGCGACCGGTGACCGTCCTTACCGATTCGGACGTCTTGATAGAGGTATAGCGAGGCCGGGATAACGAAGCTCGATTTAAGCTTGCCTGCAGTTGCTTGGCGTGTTGCGCTGTGGCTGTCTCCAATTCACTGGCACGCCCTGTCACCAATTGCTTGATTTTGGCATCACGCTCCCGCCGGAGCACTGCAACCTCGGCTGAATACGGTTCGGTCGCTGCCCGTTCGGCATCAGGCGAACCTCCACTCGCGGCAAATAGCGTACCGTTCCACCTTCGCCCACGAAAGGCATCGGTAGTTTCGGGGACAGTGTAGCCTTTCACCGTAACTACAGTAACTACTCGTAGCGCAAAGCATCGATGGGGTTGATTCGGGAGGCCTTAACGGCAGGGTAGATGCCGAAGACGACGCCGACGGCGACGGAGACGCCGAAGGCAATGAAGACGGAGGCGTTGGTGACGATGGTCTTCCATTCGGCGGTACGGGCGATCAGCCAGGCGAGGAAAAAGCCGAAGGCGATGCCGAGGAGGCCGCCGCCGACGGAGATGAGCACCGATTCGGTGAGGAACTGGCGGACGATGTCGAAACGGCGGGCGCCGATGGAGCGGCGGACACCGATTTCGCGGGTGCGCTCCATGACGGTGGCGAGCACGATATTCATGATGCCGATGCCGCCGACGAGCAGGGAGATGGCAGCGATCGCAACCATGACGTAAGTAAAGATGGTCTGCGTGCGCTGCTGCTGGGCGAGCAGAGCGGCGGGGATGGTGACGGTGAAGTCCTGGGTGTTGTGGTGGGTGGAATTCAGGACGGCCGTGACCACCTTCGCGACTTCGATGCTGTCGGTGTCGGCTTTGAGGCGGATCTCGATGCCGTCGAGATCATCCTTCATGGAACTGCTCTGGTCGTAGAAGCGGTATTGGAACGTGTTCAGCGGGATGTAGACGATGTTGTTGATGTCCTGCATGGAAGAGCCGCTGTTCTGGGATCCGGCCATAAGCTGCTCGGATAGGACGCCGACCACTTCGAGCCAATTGTCGTTCACCTTCACGTACTTGCCGATGGCGGAGCCATAGCCGAGGAGGTTGACCTTGGCGCCTTCGCCGAGGACGCAAACGGTGGCGCTGGCGTCGTTATCGGTCTCGTCGAAGAATTTGCCTTCGGCGAGGCGGAGGCTGTGGATCTCGTCGTAGGAGGGCGATACGCCGTAGAGCTCGGGGACGTCGCGGGAGGGCTTGGGCAGGACGCGGGCGGGGTGGAGGGTGCGGCGGGCCGAGAGGGTTTCGAGTCCTTCGATGTTGGCCTTGAGGATGCGGACGTCGCGCTCGGAGAGTCCGGGGGAGGAGCGGCGGCGCTGCTGGAACTCTTCGCGGCTGGCGGTAGGGCGCGCATCGACGAGGACATTGCGGACGCCGAGTTGTTCGATGAAGCGGAGGGACTCTTCTTTGGCGCCTGAGCCGATAGCAAGCATGCCGATGACGGACCCCACGCCGAAGACGATGCCCAGCGCCGTGAGCATGGTGCGGGTGGCTTGCGCCTTCAGATTACCGAGGGCTTGGCGGAGGTCCGATAGGAAGCTGGTGATCATTGCTGGATGGCCTTCATGGCGCTGGATTTCTGGTCGCCGGCGGATTGGTTCTGGGCGTCGGGGGCGGACATGGCGATGACTTCGCCCTCGTTGATTCCGGTGACGACGGCCTGGCTTTCGCTGGAGCGGACCAGGGTGATGTCGTGAGGCATGAAGCCCTTGGGCGTCTGCAGATAGACGAACTTGCGGCCGTCGCGTTCGAAGAGGGCCTGGGAAGGAACCCAGGTGACGCTATCGAGTTGATCGACGGTGATGGTCATGTTGGAAGTTTCGCCGGGGCGGAGTTCGGGAGCGGGAGTGTCGAGGGTGATGCGAGCTTCGAACTGGCGGTTCCAGTTGGGTCCGCTGGTGCCGCCGATGGATTTGACGTGGCCGGGAAACTGGCGTCCGGGGAGGGCGATGACGCCGATGGCAACGGCCTGCCCTTGCGCGAGGTGGCCGCGATCAAGTTCACCGATTTGAGCGCTGACTTCCCAGTTCTTGAGGTCGGGAATCTGGGCGACGGCGAGGCCTGGGCGGACCGTGTCGCCGAGTTGGAACGGCTGCAACGGCATGCCGGGATAGATCATGTTCTGGTTGAAGGAATTGGTCTGAACGTTGACGTAGCCCGAGCTTTTCGCTTTGAGGGTCATGCTGTCGATGATGTGTTGCGCGGTATCGGCCTGGACCTTGGCACGGTTGAGGGCGGCTTGCTGGATGGCGATGGCGGCGTTGACGGTAGCCTTTTTGTCGTTGACGTCCTGGGTGGCCTGGCGGAGGCGATTTTGCGCCTGGAGTAGGGCGATATCGTTCTGCTTGGCCTGGATGGCGGGGAGGAGCGGATTGCGGCGGACTTCGAGGCCGGCAAGTTTGACGTCCGACTGGGCGGCGAGGAGAGTGTAGCCGGCTTCGATGGCGGTGGAGTCGGCGTTGGCTTTGGCCTGGATCACCTGCTGCTCGGCTTCGGCGAGATCGGCTTGAGCTTCGCGGAGCGTGTATTCCTGCGAGGTGGTGTCGAACTGGACGACGACGTCACCCTCTTTGACGAGCTCGCCGGGGTCGCGGAGATACGTGATAGCCATGGTGTCGGACCCGGTCATGGGCGCGACCAGCATTTCGGAATTACCGCCCTGGAGCTCGCCTCGAGCGGCGACGGCGATGGTGACTTTGCCGCGCTTCACGCGCGTGGTGGGCGGTTCGGACTTGGACGTCTCGCCGGCCACTTTGATAAGGCGCTTCGCGCCCCAGCCGATGGCGCCGAGAACCGCGAGGACGATGACAGCGATGACGATTCGAAACTTCATAGTCCTACTTTTTCTTGTCCTTTTGGAGGGCTACGTCGACCATGGCGACCATGGAGCCGGCGGGTACGCCAGAGACGGCGATTTCGTCCGGGTTGCGGGCGAGTACCTGAACTTCGGTGGCGGTGTAGCGGCCCTGCTCTTCCACGTAGACCACGGGTTTGCCGGCATGAGTGAACAGCGATTTGGCGGGGATGCTGGTGGCGTTGGGAATGCGATTGATGATGATATCCATGCCGCCGTTCATGCCGGGCTGGAGTCGCGGGTCGGGCTTAGACAGGGGCGACCATGCCTTGAAACTGCGAGTACGCGGCCACTCGTTGCTTTGTTCGGCCAAGGGTGAAATGGAGCCGACTTCGGCGGGGATGGAGAGTTCGGGGAGCGAATCGATGCGCACGATGGCCTTCTGGCCGACGGCAATGCGGCCGCGATCGGTCTCTTCGATTTTGCCCTCGAGCTGGAGGGTGTTGAGATCGGGAATCTCGGCGAGGGACATGCCGGAGAAGACGTTATCGCCGACCTTGAAGGGCTTGGCGTCCATGTTGCCCTGGGTGTAGTTGGTGGAGAAGACGAGGAAGCCGGTCAAGGGGGAGACGATCTCCATCTGAGAGATGCGGGTCTTGGTGATATCCACGTCGGACTGGGCGTTGTCGCGCTGGCGGGTGAGAGAGGCGATGCGGGCGGTTTCGGAAGCGCGATGGAGGGCGACGGTGGCCTGCTGGGTCTTGAGACGCTGCTCGGCCATCCCGAGTGCAATGCGACTTTCTTCCGCCTGGATCTGGCCGACGATTTCCTGCTTGGAGACCTCCAGTTTGGCGCGTTCGACGGTGAACTGGGCGTCGGCGAGGTCGCTATTGTCCTGGTCGAGGGTGATGCGGGATTGGGCGACGGTCTGGTCGAGCGTGGCCTGGATTTGGCGGAGGGTGGCTTCCTTCTGCTGAAGCTGCTGCTGGGCGGCGCTGGAATCGAAGCGGATCATGGGATCGCCCTCATGGATGACGGTGCCGGAGGGGGCGAGCCAGGCGATGCGCAACTGGGGAACGATGGGGGCGTAGACGGATCGGGAGCGGGCGGCTTTGAGCTCGCCGCGGGAGCGGATGATGACCAGGAAATCTCCCTTATGGATAGGCGCGACAGGGAACGAGACTTTGGCCTGGACCTGGCGGAGCCGGTAGATTCCGGCGGAGGCGCCTCCGATGATCAGCAGGAAGGTGAGGAAGATCAGCCAGGAGCGGAGGCGTTTGCGGGGGGGCGTCATGGGAGGATCTCCGGGAGAAGTTGGCAGGGGAAAGCGCCTGCCCCACGGGGACGAATCATTGGGGGGCTCCTACGATGACGACGGCGGCGGAGAGGTCGGGGAGGAGCTGGGGAGCGCCTTTGTCGATGTGGAAGACGGCGGTGAAACTCTTGATGGGACTGCCCCAGCCGGAGGATGCGACGGGGCTGGCGTACTCGAAGTGCGCGGGGAGGGCGAGGTCGGGATAGGCGTCGAGGTGGACGCTGGCTTTGACGCCGGGGACGAGGGCCGCGACGTCCGGTTCGCCGACGGAGCAGCGCACCTGCATTTCCGTGGGATCGAAGATGCTGACGAGGGGCTGTCCGCGATACAACTGGTCGCCTTCCTGGGCGTGACCCATGGAGTTGGCGCGAAAGATATTCTCGTGGGCAAGCATGCCGGAGAGGGGCGCCTTGATGATGAGCTTATCGATATTGGTCTGAGCGCGCTCCATCGCGACCTTTTGGCGCTCGCGCTGGAGTTCGAGAACGCGCAGGGCGGCGGCGTCGGCGGTGTCATGGAGGGCGTTGGATTTGGTGACGCTTTCGACGTGAGACTTGGCGATGGCGGCGCGCTGTTCGATTTTGAGGCGATCGATTTCGCTGAGGACCGGGCCCTTGCGGAGTTCCTGGGTGGCGGTGGCGAGGTCGGCCTGGGCCTGCTTCAGCTCGGTGTTACGGCGCTCGGCATCCGCGTTGTTCTGGGCGCGCTTCTGATCGACCTGGTGGCCGAAATCGTCAAAGCGGCCCTTGGCGTCGCGAGCGGTATCCATCATATTAGTGGCGTCGAAGGTGGCGATTACGTCGCCCTCTTTGATGGAGGAACCGTTCTCGATCAGGTGGGTCAGGGTCATGCTGCTGTAGTTGCCCTGAATTTGCGGGATCAGGATTTTGGAGGAATGGACAGCCTGCACGGTTCCGGTGACGCGGACCTCGCGCTTGAGGCGCTCCTGGGGAGCGGGCTGGCCGGCAGCGTGGGTAGTGGTCGGCGCGGGCTTGGTGCACGCGGCGAGGGCAAAGAGCAGCAGAGCAATCAACGAATGACGCACACGACACCTCACATCCGGGGTTCGATGATTTGACGTCATCCGAGTCGAAACAGTTGATATCGGATTCAAAGATCAGTATAAGTGAAATACAATCCGCGTTGAAGACCCCGCAAAGTAGGTCATCGGCATCCCCTATCGACATGAGATCCGAATTCCCCTGAGCTATGGTATATTCAGTCACAATCCATCGGTAGAATGGAATGACGGGGTTCCTCTCGGGGAACGGGGATTGAACGGCAAATGTGTGGAATTGCAGGCTTTACGTGCCTAAATAAGCCGGCTGCGGAAGGCGCAGCGCATCGCATCACGGAAGCGCTGTATCACCGCGGGCCCGACCAGCAGGGTGTTTTTGTAGGTAGCGAAGCCACGCTATGCGCGGTCCGGTTGAAAATCATCGACCTGGACGGCGGGGATCAGCCGTTCGTCAGCGACGATCGGGACACGGCAATCGCATTCAACGGTGAAATCTACAATCACCGGGAAATCCGCGCGGAACTCGAAGCTTTAGGACACCGGTTCCGGTCGCACTGCGACACCGAGACCGTGTTGCGCGCGTTTCTGCAATGGGACACCGCCTGCTTCCAGCGAATGCGCGGGATGTTCGCGGCGGCGTTGTGGACGGAGTCGCGGAAACGACTGGTACTCGTACGGGATCGAATGGGGATCAAGCCCCTGTACTACTACCGGCGCGGCGACGACGTGTACTTCGGGAGCGAACTTAAGGCGATCCTGGAAAACCCCGAGATCCCGCGGCAACTCGATTCGCAGGCGCTGGATCTTTTCCTCTCGGTGAACTACATACCCGGACCGCGAAGCCTGATGGAAGGCATTCGCAAGGTGCCGGCCGGCTCGCTGCTGGAGTGGCGCCACGGCAAGATGTGGATGGAGCCGTGGTGGACGGCGCCTTCGGGCGAACCGCGGCGGATTTCCACGGAAGACGCCAAACAGGAATTGGACGGACTGCTGCGCGACTCCGTGCGGGAACACCTGGTGAGCGATGTGCCGCTGGGCGTTTGGGCATCGGGCGGGTTGGATTCGTCGACGGTGCTGCACTACGCGGCGGAACAGAGCAGCGCGCGGCTGAAGACTTTTTCGGTGTCGTTCGCCGGGCGGAGTTTCGACGAGAGTCCGTATTTCCGGGAGATTGCGAAGATTTACGGGACGGATCATCATGAGTTCGATTTGAACCCGGACGTGGAACTGGCGAGCGCGATTCACGACTTCGCGTATTACTCGGACGAGCCGAGCGCGGATGCCGGTGCGCTGCCGGTCTGGTTCCTGTCGCGGATGAGCCGCCGTCACGTGACGGTGGCGCTGAGCGGCGAAGGCGCCGATGAACTGTTCGGCGGGTATCTCACGTACGTGGCGGACCGGTTGGTGCGTCCGTTCCGGATGGTGCCGAGCGGAATACGCAGGCTGATGCGGGGCGCTGTGGACCGGTGCATGCCGGTATCGGACGACAAGATTAGCCTGGAGTATAAGCTGAAGCGCTGGCTGGACGGCAGCCGCATGCATCCGGACGAAGCTCACTTTTTCTGGAACGGGACATTCTCGGATGCGCAACGGCGGCGGATTAAGCCGGGGTCGAACGGAAGCGGGCTGAGGGAACTGGTCGCGGACCTGGAGTTGGGCGGGAATGGCGTGGTCGACCGGTATCTGCGGGTGGATCAGAACTATTATCTGGCCGACGACATCCTGTACAAGACGGATCGCATGAGCATGGCGCATTCGCTGGAGGTGCGTCCGCCGTTCCTGGATCACCGGATTGTGGAGTTTGCGGCTGCCCTGCCCCAGCGGTTGAAGATCCGCGGGTTCAAGCAGAAGTACATTTTGAAAGAACTGATGCGCGGGAAACTGCCGGAAATCATTCTGAATCGGAAGAAGACCGGTTTCGACATCCCGACGCATGACTGGTTCCGTGGTCCGCTGCGCGGTCTGCTGATGGATACGCTGACCGACGATACGATTCGGGCGACGGGCATCTTCGATTCGAGGGCAATACACGCGCTGATACGCGATCATATGGAGAGGCGTATCAATGTCGGATATCACTTATGGGGTCTGCTGACGCTTTTTCTGTGGATGAAGAGATGGAAGGTGGAGGTTCTGCCACCGGCGGAAAGAACGCAGACAGATCTGGCGCGGGTGCTCGCTATCAGATAATCGTCGCCGTGGTGGCGGCGCTCATTTTCATCGGCTGCATGGTCAGTCCGCCGTCGTTGATGGATGACGTGGACGCGGTGCAGGCGCAGATTGCGCGCAACATGCTGCAATCGGGCGACTGGGTGACGGCGCGGCTGGACGGCATCGCGTACCTGGAAAAATCTCCCCTCAAATACTGGATGATGGCGGTGAGCTTCAAGATTTTTGGAGTTCACGACTGGGCGGCGCGGATTCCGATTGCGCTGGCGACGGTGCTGCTGTGCTGGCTGACGGCGCGGTTCGCGGCGTGGGCATTCGGCCGGCGCGCGGGGATGTACAGCGGACTGGTGCTGGCCACCTGCGTCGGGCTATTCCTGTTCACGCGCATCCTGATTCCGGATGTGATCCTGACGCTGATGGTCACGCTGGCGTTGTGGAGTCTGTTGCGGGCGCTGGAGGAAGGCGAGCGGCACCCCACGCGGTGGGCGATGACGATGTGGGCGGCGATGGGGACGGGACTGCTGCTCAAGGGATTGATCGCGGCGGTGTTTCCGGTGGCGGCCGGGCTGTTGTACCTCCTGCTGACGGGGCAATTTTTCGTCCGCAAGACGTGGAAGCTGCTGCGGCCATTCTCGGGAATGGCGCTGTTCCTGGCGATCGCTGCGCCGTGGCACGTGCTCGCGACGCTGCGCAATCCGCCATACCTGGACTTCACGATGCACAGCGAGAGGGGCTCGTATCACGGGTTCTTCTGGTTCTACTTCATCAACGAGCATGTGCTGCGGTTTTTGAACATGCGGTATCCGCGGGACTACAACACGGTGCCGCGCCTGTACTTCTGGTTGTTTCATCTGCTGTGGCTGTTTCCGTGGAGCGTGTATCTGCCGGCAACGGTCCGGTTGAGCTATCAGAAGGCGGACCGGGCGTCGCGGGTGCGGCTGCTAGCGCTGTGCTGGGCCGGGTTCATCCTGATCTTCTTCACCTTCTCGACGACGCAGGAGTATTACTCGATGCCGTGCTACCCGGCGCTGGCCCTGCTCCTGGGGTCGGCAATCGCGAGCGGGGCTCCGGTGTTGCGGTGGGGGACGAGAGCTATCGCGGCGTTGGCTACGGCGGCGGCTGTCGCGATCGCGGCAATTCTGTGGCTGGTGCGGGGGCTGGCGGCGCCGGGCGATATCTCGGCCGCGCTGAATTCGAATCCGGACCTGTACACGTTGTCGCTGGGTCACATGGCGGACCTGACACTGCAGGCGTTCGCGTACCTGCGACTGCCGCTGGCGGTGGCGGGCGTGGCATTTGCAGTGGGAGCTGTCGGGTCGTGGCGGTCGGCGCGGAGTAAGTGGGCGGGCGAGGCCTGTCCTACGCTGGCATTGGTCGCGATGATGGTCCTGTTCTTCCACGCGGCGAGGCTGGCGCTGGTTGTGTTCGACCCGTACATGGCGTCGCGGCCGCTGGCGGAGGCGCTGATGAAGGCGCCGGAAGGGCAGTTAATCGTTGACGATCAATACTATACGTTCTCGTCGGTCTTCTTCTACACCAACCGCACGGCGCTGCTGTTGAACGGCCGCGTGAACAACCTGGTGTACGGATCTTACGCTCCGAACGCTCCGCAAGGGGTATTCATCGACGATCGGGATCTGCGCCGGCTATGGCCGCAACCCCAGCGTTTATATCTACTTGCAGAGGGTCCACAGATGCCCAGGCTGATCAACTTAGTGGGCAAGAAAGCACTCCATATCGTGAAATCGAGTGGGGGCAAATTCCTGTTGACAAATATTTTGTAACTATATTTGGCTTGTTTTCCATAACTTACAAAATTTGACCCCCTTGACCAAAAGGGGGTCAATGCTACATTGAATTTGGGAAGAGGTTGCGAGCGGCCCCGCAGAAGTTTAGCGGGGCCTTTTTTATTGGAGAAAACAATGCCAAACGGAAATAACATCATTACTCTGCCGAACGAATGCAAAGCCTGCGATAACTGGGCGGATATCAACAACCCCGTCAGGATTCATACCGTGTTCACTACGATGCTCGAGAAGATCGAGGACAAGGTAATGAGCGAGGAGTTCAAGCCGACGACCGGCGACCTTATGAAGGTCTGGGACGCCGTACAAGGTATGGAGACGGCCAAAGGGCCCGAGGAGACGAGGATTCAATGGTCGGAGACGGAGGTATCTACCAACTAAAGATCCCGTACCGGGCGCTCCCATCGCAAAGGGCCTTTCACGAGTGTCCAGCGATGTTCAAAGGTTTCTCCGGGCCAATCGGCAGCGGAAAGAGCCAGGCGCTGTGCCAGGAAGCGATCAAGCTGAGTGTGGTGAACGCGGGCCGCACCGGCCTGCTGGGCGCACCGACTTACCCGATGTTACGGGATGCGACGCTGACGGCGCTGCGTGAGATACTCGACGGCACCGAACTGCGTTATGAACACAATAAGTCGGAGAACACGATCGTTTTCCGGGATACGGGATCGAGAATTCTGCTGCGAGCCGTGGACGAATTTGAACGGCTGCGCGGCACGAACCTGGCATGGTTCGGTTTAGACGAGTTGACTTACACGCCGGAGCAATCGTGGCTCCGGTTGGAAGGCCGGTTACGGGACCCGAAGGCGACGCGACTATGCGGTTTCGCGGTTTGGACGCCCAAGGGGTTCGACTGGGTCTACAGGAAGTTCATCGCGTTGGACAAACCGGACGGCTACGCGGCCGTCCGGGCCAAAGCGAACGAAAACACTTACCTGCTGGAGAAGGTGCCCACCTTTTACAGCAACCTGGCAACGAGTTACGACGATAAGTTCTACCGCCAAGAGGTGCTGGGCGAATATCTCAGCCTGACGGGCGGGACAGTCTACTCGTCGTTTTCTCGAGACGAGAACGTCCGGCCGCTGCAGGCCGATCGGCGAATTCCATTGTTGTGGGCGCTGGATTTCAACGTCGACCCGATGAGTTCGCTGGTCGCCCAAAGGTCCGGCGGCAAGGTGCTGGTGCTGGATGAAATCGTCATCCGGAACGCGACGACGAGGGACGCCTGTGAGGAGTTTCTCAAACGGTTCGGGAATCACGAGGCCGAAGTTGTGGTCTACGGCGATGCGTCGGGCAATCAGCAGCAGACAACCGGATCGACCGACTACCAGATGATCCGCGAATACTTCGCGGCGAGCACGAATCTGGCGGTCCGGTACGAGGTCCCGAAATCGAATCCACTGGTGAGGGACAGAATCAACCTCACCAATTCCAAGCTGCGGTCGGCGACCCGCGACGTCGGTCTGCTGGTGGACCCCAGGTGCAAGGAACTGATTAAGGACTTCGAGCAGGTGTCCTATAAGCAGGACAGTAACTCGATCGACAAAGAGAAAGACCGGGCAAGGACGCACTTATCCGACGCCCTGGGGTATCTCTTATGGCAGGAATATCAGCCGGGCGCCAGCATCGGCGGCCGCCCAAGGAGAATGTTGTGATTACTCAGACGATCAACCGGGAGCACCCGGAATACGTCGCGCAAAAGGCGATGTGGAAGAAGTACAAGGATCTCTACGCGGGCGGCGAGCAACTGCGGGATCGCGCGCCGGAATACCTGGTCCGGAGGCACAGGGAGCCCGGCGAGATTTTTCTGGAGCGGCTCAGCCGGGTGTTCTACCAGAACTACATCGGCTCCATCATCGACTGGTATGCGGCCACCCTGATGCACCGCGAGCCTTCGTACATACTGGACGGCAATGACAGCGCGGCGAAGGAGTTCTTTACCATGCTGGCTCACAACTGCGACCTGAAGGGGACCAGTTTGAGCGAGTTCTTCCGCCAGCGATTCGTCGACGCGATGGTCTGCGGCAGCAGTTACGTGGCGGTCGACTTTCCACGAGTCAATGGGGCTGTCCTCAGCCGGGCGGAGGAAGATGCGGCCGGCATGTCGCGGGCGTATCTGATGAGCTACGACGCTGACGAGGTTATCAACTGGAATTACGACCAGACTGGCGCGCTGGAATGGATCGTAGTCCGGACACAATGCCTGCAGCAATCCAAGGTTACGGATGCGAAGTGGGAGAAGGAGACCCGCTGGGTCTACTATGATCGCGAGACATTCCAGATCTTCCGCAAGGCGGGCGAGGACAGTCCGATCGAACTGGTGGACGAGGGACGGCATGCGCTGGCGGCACTGCGGCGGGTGCCGGTGTTCCAGCTCAAGATCCTGGATGGGCTGTGGCTGATGAACAAAGCCGCGCTGCTACAGTTAGAACATTTCAATAAGTCGAACGCGCTCTCGTGGGCGCTCACAATGGGGTTATTCGCGACGCCGGTGGTTTACTCCGACAAGGAGTGGAACCAGGTGGTCGGCGAATCCTATTACATCCAGTTAGGCGCCGGGGATCGATTCGGCTGGACCGAGCCGGAGGGCAAAGTCTACCAGATCGCGGCGGACAACCTGGACAGCCTGAAAGACGAGATCTACCGTGTCTGCTACCTGATGAACCAGGCAGGCGGGACGGCGGAGCGCCAGTCGGGACTCAGCAAACAACTGGATTTCGGCACTACGGAAGAGGTCCTGCGGGCGCTGGGCACGATGGTGAAGGAGTCCATGAGAGAGGTTTTGTGGGCCATCACCGCGGCGCGGCAGGATAGCCTGACCATCCAGGTGTCGGGCCTGGATGAGTTCGACATCAACGAATTCGGCATGGAACTGGACGATGCCCGGAAATTGCTGGAACTGGGGATCGGGTCGGTGACGCTGCGGAAACAGATTTTCAAACGGCTGGCGCTGAAGTACCTGAGCGACGCCAGGCAGGAGGTTAAAAACCAAGTTACGGAAGAGATCGACGGCGCAGCGTAACGCGTGCGTCCAATTCATAGGAGGTATATGGAAGGACTCGACATACAAGCCATCGTAAGACAGGCAGTCCAGGAGTTCGTGACGAATGAGCATTCCAAGAATGAACCGGCTTACAAGGCGGAGTTAGTGGAAGAGCGAAAGCGCCGGGAACAGATGGAGCGCCGGCTGAACGAGTTGGTGGAAGAAAACAAGCGCAGCCGGAAAGCGGCTGAAGATGCAGAACGCGGCTCGGCCGTGAGAGCGGAACTGCAGCGGCTGGGCGTCGCGAAAATCGACCTGGCATTCAAAGCGGTGCAGGACAGCATCGCGAGAAGCGAAGACGGCAGGTTCGTGGCTCGCAGCGATAACGGAGAGGTGTCCATGAAGGAATACCTTACCGGGTTCGTGAACGAGAACCCCGAACTTTTGCCGGCGCGCATTCCCGGTGGAACCGGAATGACCGCAACCCTGAAGGCTCAGGTGACAGGGAACGACGCGGTAAGCATCGAACGGATTCGTCCGGGGATGAGCGCGGAAGAAATGCAGCGCGTACGTGAGGAGATCGTACGCGTGGCGTCGCAGAGTCTCAAAGGCTTCTAAGAAGCCTGGCAGACCAACATCGCGCCGCCCGGCGCAGATGCAACTTCATCAGACCGGTTAGCCGGTCGCAATCAACTAACACACTTAAGGAGAAAGAATGTCAGCTATTACTTCGAGCAATGTCGCGAATGCAATCGTGAAACTGGTGGCGGCCGATGCGCTGCCCGTGCTGGTCGGGAACCTCGTGATGGGGAACCTGGTGAATCGGGATTACGAACCGTCGCTGGCCAATGCCGGCGATACGATCAACGTCCCGATTCCGCCCACCATGGTGGCTAACAACATCCTGGAAGGCGGCACGGTGACGACGCAAAATCCCAGTCTGGGCAACGCGCAGATCGTGCTCAATACCCACGCGGAAGCGACCTTCCAGATCCCGGACATCACCAAAGTGCTGGCGGTTCCGGACCTGCTGAAGATCTACATGCAGCCGGCAGTCGCTGCGATCGCACAGAAGATCGAAGGCGACCTGTTGAACCTGTATGCCGGCTTGGACGCGAACTCGCCGGTCGGTACGCCGGGAACTCCGATTACGGAATCGGTGATCGACGCGGCGGAAACGGCACTGTTCCTCGCGAAGGTGCCGCCGAGCGAACCCAAATTCATGGTGGTCGACGCGGCCACTTACTCGGCATGGCGCCAGATTCCGCGCTTCAGTGAATTCCAGACGGCGGGCGACGCCGGTCTGCGAACGCTGGTCGACGGGTCCGTCGGCAAGATCAAGGACTTCTACGTGTTCCGCTCGCAGTTCGTGCAGAAGACGGGGAGCAGCCCGGTGACGACTCACAACATGGCGTTCACGAAGGACGCTTTGGGCCTGGTGATTCGCCGGCTGCCGCAGCCGCTGCCGGGCACGGGCGCGATCGCCGAGTACGCCGAGTTGGGCAACTTCGGCATGCGCGTGGTCATGAGCTACCAGCCGAATACGCTGGCGCAGCAGTTCACGGTCGATGTGTTGTACGGCTGCGGCGTGTTGCGGAAGAGCTCGGGCGTGCAGGTGAACACGTAGGAAGGAGGAAGAAGACAGGAGTCAGAAGTCAAAAGTCAGGAGTCAGAGAGCGGGGCAGCCTTCGGGTTGCCCCGTAGTTATTTGGAGGCATAGCAATGGACTTACGAGCGTATTACCAGAAGATTCGCGAGATTGAGAACAAGATTATCGACCGGTTTCCGGTGGTGGTAGGGATCGATCCGCACAACGCGGGCAAGCCGGGCGTATGCACCGAGGTGTCGCGGAGCCTGGCGGCCAAAATGCTGGCCGAGGGAAGCGCGCGGGAAGCGACCCCCGAAGAGACCAAGGCATTCCGCAAAGCGCAGGCCGATGCTATTCGGACAGCGCTGGAAGCGGACGCGGCCAAACTGGTGCAGTTCAAAGTGGTGTCAGTGGACGAAGTCAGAAAGCTGACGAAGGACCGGGTGTAACATGGCGCTGTTCACAGACGGTCCCCCTTCCAGCGTCGAGGACTTATCGGCGCAGGATTCGCAGCTCCTCAACATTGCCAATGTCGAGGGGATCGACGTCAGCCAGAAGCTGATGCTGGCGCACGAAGAGATCGGCATACAACTGTATGCGATGCTCTCCCGGTCAGGCGGCTTGGGGCAAGACTATGTCCTGCGGCCGCGGATCGGGCTAGATAAGGTCGTGATCACTGCC
>Ga0070683_100002589_pt1 | contig 14466 bp, 22 predicted proteins | sample KBSC713LmetaG_FD_64662 | JGI IMG/M metagenome (GOLD analysis project Ga0070683, IMG submission 64662) | Corn rhizosphere microbial communities from Kellogg Biological Station, Michigan, USA - KBS C7.1-3L metaG | ecosystem: Host-associated > Plants > Roots > Rhizosphere ...
AACCAGTAATTATCCTATAGTCATTCTAGGCGGAGTACAATTAACTACTAGAGCGTCTGGAGGTGCTAATTGAGTTTTCTATTTTTACAAAGAATTGATGCGGTACCTTTGATTGGCAATGGATTAAATCCTGAGCTTAATCGATGGCTTGCAACATTAGTTGATACCTTGAATACAACCATTCAAGAAGTTCAAGATGCGCTTAATGCCCTTAATCAGTATGGGTTGACCGCGCCTTCATTTACAACGACACAGATTACAGCACTTGCAGTGGACGCACCTAATGGAACCATGTGGTACGATCAAACTACAAACAATTTAAAGGCCAAGATTAATGGCATCGTGGTTATAATAGTTTAAGGGGAAAGTTATGAGTTGGTTATCGCAGTTATTAAATCCAGGTGGTGGCTACAAGAAGGCTAACCAAACCATGCAGAATTATTATAATCAAGCGCAGGGCAATCTATCGCCATACAATCAAAATGGCCAAGCTGCACAACAACAATTAATGGAATACTTAAAAAATCTCTCCAATCCTGCGGCACTCCAAGAAGGATGGGGAAAGAATTACAAAGAAAGTGATTACGGCAAGAATCTAGAGCGTGAAGCCACACAACGCGGGCAAGATTATGCCTCAAGCATGGGTTTGGGTGGTTCTAGTGCTGCCATGAATAATGCTCAAAAGGTTGGAGCTGGGATAAGAGATAAAGACCAGCAGCAGTATATGGATGATTTAATGAAAAAGTATCTTGCGGGCATGGGACTGGGTGAGAATATTTCTCAAACTGGTGCTGGCGCTGCCGGACAAATGTCAAACAATGCAATGAACCAAGGTCAGAATCAAGCAAATATGGAATTTGGACAATACAATGCTGGACCTAATGCGCTTGCTGGTGGCGCCAGTTGGATTTCAAATTTAATTCAACAATATTTAAATGGCGGCATGGGTCAAGGCGGTTATGGTCGAGGTATGTTTACTCCTAGCAATGGACAAGGAGGTTATTAATGAATATTCCATTGGGTAGTGCGCCGCTTGAGTCGTTAGGTGGGACTTTAAACAAGATAATGGCTCAAGCGCAAGAACAGGCTTTGAAGCGCCAACAGATGCGTGATATGGCGGCTTATCATAAGGCTGATTTGGATTTGAGGAAGCAGGCGTTGTCTCAGAGTCATGGTTTCGATCCCTTAAAACGAATGATGATGCAATTGCAGATTGACCAACTTAAGCACAAGAACGATCCGTCCTGGCAAGCACAGCAGTTAATGCAAACTATGAATGCATTTGGTGGTGGAATGGGGGGTGAACAGCCTCAGCAACCACAACAAATGCCTGAAATGCAGGGTCAAGAAATCCCTAACATGCCCCCTTTGGCGCCTGATAATAGCGGCAATCCTAATGTATCTTATGATGGTCCTGGGCCTATTGATAGTGGCAATCCTTTTGTAGGCAGAGCTGGATATAAAGCTCCTCAGCAAGACATGTCAGCATTACAAAGTCATATTCAGAGCATGCAGGGCCAGCAACAGGCTTCGCCAAATAACATGCTGGAGATGGCCAAGAAGAATCCTATATTAGCTGGATTCTTGAAGAAGCAGTATGGCATGGATGTTAATGCTGAAACTCCGGAGATGAAGCAGCAACGAGCAGTTGAGACTAATCGCGCCAAAGTAGAGGATGCAGATAAGATCGCTCAAGCAAAAGAAGATAGAAAGATAATCCAAGGTTATAAAGCTGATAAGCCTCATATTGAAGAAGCTTTAAAATCTTTAACTCAGATGCAAAAAATCATTACAGAAAATCCAGATTTGTTTGGACACCCAGGGAGAACAGGCGAGTGGTTTAAACAGGTCTCTCATAACAAAAATCTTGGTACAATGATTAATGATTTAATACCTGCTATTGTTGATACTGAACAGAAGCTTTCTCAGCGTGGGAACCAATTAGCATTAAAAGTCTCTACGAGCAAGCTGCCGGATGTAACTGATACGCAAGAAGTTGCTTTGGGCAAAGTAGAAGCACAAATAAACCGAGTTAAAGAAAGTTTAAATAGAACAAACCAAATGCTAGGTGAAACATCGCAATCTGCGCAGCCTGAGGTAGAGGCTGAAAAAGTCTTGAATGGTAAAACTTATCATAAGATTAAGGGGAAATGGCATGAGTTACGCTGAGGTAACCGATCCAAAATTACTAGAACAATTAGAGTCACAGCCTAATTCTTCAGAAGTTACCGATCCTAATATCCTTGCTCAGCTCGAAGGAACCGGAGGCATGCCTTCACAAAAAGGATGGAAAGGTGTTTGGGAAGATATCAAAGGAATACCGGGCAAGATTCCCGAAGCCTTAGTAAATGCCGCCGGCGGAATTCAAGGCGCTGCGTACCAAATTGGAGGTGACCCAAGCAGAGCAGCTAAAAATATCATTGGCGGCGTACCACAGACTGCAATTAACTTCGCTAATATGCCATTTGGCTTAAGAAACTATCTAGTATCAAAAGGTTTGGCTCCAAAAGAACTGGCGGAAGAAAAGTTGCCAGAAGAGTTAGGCGGCGAAGTAGTACGAAAAGCGCAAGCAGCTCCTACCGAAGCAACTAAATTCAATTTCCCTAAAGCTCTTGGCGTAGAGGGAGAATCAGCTGGAGATACAACATTACAAAACTTAATCCCAATGATATTTGGAGCAAGGAGTATGACTGGACCTATATCATCTCGCGGGATTATTAATGCCATTTCTAGAGACAAGCAGGCACTTCAAGCACAAGCCGCCAATGATTTTGGTCAATTATTCCATGAGGCCGATCAAGCGGGGCATAGATTTGTACCTGCCACTGGAACCATGCGTCATAATGCAGATAGAGTCATAGACCGAAGTACCCGCAATGAACACGAAATGATACAGAATTATTTAGAAGTCCCATCTATCGAAAATGCACACTGGGCACAAAGTGAAGCAGGAAGATTAATCAGAGATTTAGAGGCCAAACATCGCAACAGAAGACTTAGGCCATCGGAAATGCAAACACTACATGCAGCTCAAGACTTACAGAATGAAATAGAAAGCACTATATTCAGAGGACACCCAGAACTAAATCAACGTTATCAGCAATTACAGCAAGCCTATGCCACTGAGAATGTTCCTTACAACAGACTTAAGCCTGTCAGTGAGCATGAAGCAGGATTAATGAGCTCAGGAAAGGCAGTAAGAAACTTGAGGAATGATGATTTATTTATGCTTCAGTTAAGAAGAAGATATCCTGGCATATTCTTACACGGTAATGTGAGCAAAGCGTTAAAGACTATCGCAAAGCCTTTTGTTTAGTAGAGTTATAGCCAAGCCATTCAATGACAATAAATAGAAATCCAAATGCTACTCCTAGTATAACTGATAGGAGTAGTGACTTTGTGAATAGGAATGCTATTCCGATCAAGAGTAACCAGTACATACAAACCTCCAACCTCAAATCAATTTAACTGCGTGCAGTATAACCGGAAGCATAAATCCGCCTACGCAAATACTGATAAGGAAATTCAACTTGCCTTCTAACATCTTAAATTGTCTGTCATGCACTCTTAACTGCACTTCATGTTCTATATATTGCTCTTGATTCATAACCACTCCTCAATCCTAACTTGGTCAAATATTACCAATGTGCTTTTTAATTGTCAATACTTAGGTGTGATCATGTTAGATCATATTAATAGGTGAATTAGAATTATAAAGGGCTAGTTGTTCTGTGAATAATCATAATATGCATGCGTAATATACAATATACGCATGCATTGGTCTAGAATGAGCGTGATCAGATGAGATCACTCTTTCCATATTCTATTATGTATTACAAGCCAGATTGTGCTCTTGCTAACCTTGTATTCATTGGCTAGTTGCACAGTAGAAACAGAAGGATTCTCTTCATGACGAGACCGTATCTCTCTTACTATATCCATGTCTAAAACATTTCTTCGTGTATTCCTGCCTTGAACAAGCGCAGTGGTCCATCGACAATTTTCTGGAGAATATCCCTTGGTCGAATCAATTCTATCTATCGATAACGCTTTGCCCTCCTCAAATCCATGCTCAATAGACCATTCAAAGAATGCGTTCCTGTCAGCCAACCATTCATCGCAAATAGTTATTCCTCGCGCACCATAATTATAATAATCTTGATTGTTTTTGTTGTAACAACGTCCCATCATGTGTTTTATGGCCATTGTCAATTGAGGATGAGACTTCGCATATCGACTAGCAATCACGCCTTTTTTCATGCATCCGCAATGATTGCGATATTTTAATTTATTTGGATCAACATCATATTCTTTGCCACAAACCTTGCATTCTACTGTAGCCCAACGATATCCTTTATCAGTCAAATAACCTATATCATTTATGACCTTGAACCCATGAACATATTCTGGCAACGGTTTAAGCTGACTTGGCCTCGTGCATCCACAACCTTTTATTACATTCAAAGTGTAATAGCTTGTCTTCCATGTCTTTTTACAGTGCTTGCATATAGCCATCACATAATGGGTCTTATTGCGCGACCCTTCTTTGTAAACAACACCCAAATCTTCTATAATTTCAAAACCATTAACTATTTCGTTACTCACTTTAATCTCCTCAGATTTAAAATGAGATTATAACATCTAGTTAATGGTATGTCTATACCCTACACACCAGCTTTGACTCTCCAAGCCCCGTTCAGCCAGCTTTCCTGATTAATATTTACATCTAAATTGGTCCCTGAAGCAGCAATCATATCATCCCTTAGCGTCATATACATCTCATCCAAAAACGGAGTCCATGCCTCAGCCCGACCCTTAAACGCCGCCAAGTACTTAGCCACAGCAAATTGCAAATACATCTGGTAATAAGTAGGCAGCTCTGACAGGTCATCAGTCAGCGTCAATGCTCCCAATTGGAACTTACCATATATGTGCAATTCAAATAGCTGACTAGGCGATGGAAATATCTGTACTGTAGTCAAGTTTGTTTGCGGTACAACAACAATGTATCTAGGCAATCCAGCTAACGGATTATATTTGTAACTTGAATAGAACTCAGTTCTCTTCTCATCTATCAATGGATAAGTTACGCCATTCAACAACACCCAGGCATTAGAAAGGTTCACCAGTCTGCCCTCTGAAGTTATATCTGGAGTTGGCGTATAATCAGGCTCCCCAATTGTTACAAACATCTGGTTGACGCTTAAGTTGTACGTAATCTCCTTTTCTACCGTAATCATCAGGCCATTGGCGCTATATTGACGCAATAACATGTTTAAAGTTCTAAGTCCAATAGACTGGTCATTGCCATGCAATGGAACGGTGGGCGTATTAGCGCTGATTAATTGATAGCTTTGATTTAGAAAATCATTTACGGTTATTGTTGGCTCTGACATTTGGCCCCCGTTTATCTTTGAGTGGGATTACATTGTCTTCTTCATTAGCAGCAGGTTCTTTGCTTGGAATATCTTTCGCATCTGCAAACCAAACGCCACTTGAAATCATATCACTAAATTCTTGATAGCTTTTGGCAAGCTTCATGCCCGTGCTGTTGAATACGAAAGTCCTAAAGCTGTCTCGCGCAACCCAGCGGCCTTTATAAAGCACTTGTTTGTCTACTTCCATTTTTACCCCCTTGGGTGAGCTTTGCTGCCTTTAAATCCTCGACTTAACATTGTGCCTTGAGGTGTCATTGCGGCATCGCCTTTTCTTGCTGGATATTCATATTCTTCAGCCGAAACTAATTCACTTTCTTTTGGGCTAACTTCAGCATTGCCTCTATCTCTATCTCTAATATAAAATCCATCTTTAGCTTCTGCCATAACTATTCTCCAAAATAATGCGCCCAATTAAGGGCGCACAATATTATTAACTCATTACTGTTACAGCAAACTCAGCGTTAATCGCAACACCGCAGATAATATCCAATCTATCTAATTGAACATAGTTACGGATATCAGCACCTAACGTGTAAGTCATTGCCATCTTATACAAGTCAGAATAAGTAGTTACAGCCTCAACACCGCCTTTGAGTTCAGTGATAGGAGGCGCTGCAAATACAATTGCTTGGTTTTGGAATGCAATAGACTCGTTATGGTCATCAGCTAATAACAATGGAGCATTATCAGGAATCGCACCACTAATGTTTTGACGAGCACCACTGATTACGATAGTCGGACTAACTGTAATTGTAGCAACGCCGCCGCCATCAGAAGCTGTTGAAGTCAATACAACGAACTGAGCTGTTTGTGATAGTGATTCGTAGTTCAATGGGTTAACCATGTAAACGCCACTAGCAGCAGTCAATTGAATCTTATCGCCAACATTGAAAGGATGCGCTTGACCTGCAACCAAACCGCCGATAACAAATGTATTACCACTTGATACAGGACCGTTAGTGATTGTACCACCAGATTTAAAGCCTGTTGGAGGTGAGCCACCAGCAGCACCGACACCCGCGATTTGACGAACCAAGAAGTTACTCTTGAAGAAGTCAAAGCCAGCCAAGTGACCGATAAATCCATCCATCAATGCGCCACGATTTACAGTCATATTGAATACTGTATACAGGTCATTAGATAATGAAGCAGAAACGGCAGGGCTATTGGCAAAATAACGGTTACCGTCTTCTGGTATGCCTAATTCTGTCATGTAAGCGTCAGTGTTTAATACTGTTTGGAAGTCAATTGGTACGCCAGGTGTGCCAGTAGTTTGCCATATTGCTGGTTGCAAATTACCAGAACAAATGAATTGCTCAACCAAGTTAGCAAGGCGTTTAGCACGAGGCTTTAACATCATATCTAAGTATGGTTGGTCACGAGCGCGATCAAATGTTAATTCCATGCCATTGAAAGATACCATTGAATGGAACTGAGTATCAATTGTTAACGGACGAACAACCTGAACCACTGCTTCATCAGTTGCAGTCGCACCTTCACCACCTAAGAATCTTTCTTCTAAACGGTAGTTAATAGTTTGACCAGTTGCGTATTTTAGGTTACGGAAATCTGCCTCAAGATTGCGGTTAGCAACTTTAGCAAAATTTAAATAGTTGATATAACGGATGAATACTTCATCTAAGATATACTGTGTTGTTTGAAATATATTGGCCATTGCATAGTCTCCAAAGGCAATTAATAACGATCTTACGATCCCCATTTATCGCCGGTGGAAGCAATGATATACACACCAATATTTTCAGATGACGGAGTCTGATTTTTTACGCGTCAAACATATTATGACGCGAATGACGCATTGTTACAATATGGTCTATCTCCTTGCCCTTTCCTTCCTCAACCTAATCTCTTCCATCTGTATCTTGTCATCAATATTACGAGTCCTCTCCTGCTTCTCAACCACATCACCCTTTGGCGCATCAATGGGTCTAGGCGCTTGACTCACCGGGCTTCTAGCTTTACGCATTCTCTCAGCTAATTGTCCTACCTCCACGGCCTGCGCGTAAGGGTCATTAATGCTCGATATGCGCTCCAATTCTTTGGCTTGGGTCTTGGCTGCAGCATAGATGAAAGCAGCGGGGTCGCTCATTCCTCGCGTCGCCATAACCATCTCAGGGGTTAATGACTTACCATAAACAACTGATTCAAAGTCAGGATATTTTGCAACGCCAGCATTAAACTTAACCTCGAATTGCGCTTGCTGCTCTTGCGCTTGTCGCTCCCAGGTTTGACGCTGAACTTGTTGCTCGCGTTCTGATAGCCTCTTATCAATGAATGATGCTAACTGATGCTCCCAGTCTCCAGATTCAGGCTCATTCGCAGGTTGTTGTTGTGGCTGAATAGGTTGTTGTGCTTCAGGCATCTTCATGCGCGATACTCTATCGCGAATCATAGCTTCAACTTCAGCTTTGGTATAGACCTTTTCTTGTTTTGGAATCTCATTGCCATATTCATCTGTTTGAGACTCTACGGATTTTTCTTGTGGCGCTTCTTCTACAACTTCACGTGAAACATTTTCAACTGGCTCAGATTCCTTTGTTTCATGCCCTGCATCAAGCTTCTCAGTATCAAGAAAGCTTGGCGTTTCCTCATTCATCGTCTCAACCAACAAACTATCAATATTATTTACATTGCCATTCTTTATTTCTTCAGTCATTGTCTAGCCTCAGGTCGTTGTTTAGTTGCATGTGTCAATAATCTTACTAGATTGTCAGCATGTGACATTTGCTCTTGAGATTGTGTACGCTGCGCTTCAGCCGCATAACGTAACTCCATTTCTTGCAGTGCTGCCGCAGCCTCTTCACGTCTAGCTTGCAAATCAGCCCACTTCATTGCTAATTCTTCTTGAGTTTGATGATGATTTAGCTGCAACTTCTCTTGCTCTTGTTGTAACTGTTGCTCTTTGAGCTTTAACTCCTGCATCTTAATCATAACCATTGGGTCGGGTTGCTCGGGCTTTGGAGGTATTGGCTCTCCAGTCTTTCCAGCTTGGATAATCTCAGGAGGAACAATGGTCTTAAGGCGATTACGTAGCTCAATATTATTGGCAAGTGGTAGATTCTCAACATATAAATCAGCCATAAGATTGAAGAGCTGAGGGTTTGCTTGCAAAACTAGTTGCATTGAGTTCAAAGCCTCTTGCTTTTGTCCTTCCCAGCCAGGGCCAGGTTGCAATCTAATCGAAAACTTAGCGGTAGACATATCATTTTGTACTTGGCCGCCAAATTCATCCATTGGTTTATTAATAGCTACGGCCGTACGTCCTTTGTCCTTAAGATTAACGCTTACAGAACGCTCAGTATCATAGACTATTGGAATAGCTTCATTGGTTAGTTCTGCGCCAACAGCAATGGCTTTATTGAGGTTATTGAAAGGCGTATTAGTATTGAATGCCCCACGCTTTCCACGAGCCTCAATGGCAATCTTAGAGGTCTCATTGCCTTGGTCGCCCATCATTGCAGCATACATACCCGTACAAGTTTGTATGTCACGCTCAGAGCGCTCGTATTGTTGTATCAATGATGCAGATAACTCAGGTGGTTTTAATTGTTGAGGCACGAACCCACTTGCCGCAGGATCGAACACCAACCCGCCTTGTACGTTTGAAGGGTCACGCCAGATTTGTTGTGTATCATTGCTGCGCACGTTCTCTTTGCTCACCAAGAACTGGTCATATCTACCAATCTTAACCAGATAAGCTGATTGCGTTCCTAGATAATTAATATAACGCTGGGCGTCTTTGGTGTCTTTGAAGAAGGGCCTACAAACTTGCGTGCCTTCTTTATTATAGAACGAACATTGGTCCACGAAAGGCATGGGTAATTGTTTGAAAGGCGTTTTATCAGAATCAAGCTCATAGTCTCCAGCGAATAAGTACTTCTTGACTGAATAACGTGGCGCTCTGCGCTCCATCTCTATAGTCACCAGTTGCTCTTGGTCGAGTAACATTTCTTTATCGTCAACCATGATACGCTCTAATGCATCAAATTCATCTTGATCAACGGTGCGGCCATTACTTAATTGATAAATTGTAATGGGATTGTATTTGCGCTCCCAGTAGGTCACTAATGTGACTGATTCATCGTCATTAAACACCGATCCTTCCTCAATATTTGAAGGCGGGATAGATATTTCAATCTTCTTGCCATAAAGAGAGCGGAATTTGGCCCTAGACATACGAGTTCTAAACCCACAAAACATGCCATCAGTCTTGCAAGGAGACATTGCCGACAAATCCCAGAAACATCGCGTAGGAATGGCTATTTCTTTAAATCTAATCACCTGATTGAAGCTAAATTCATCTTCATATTCAGTGTCAACATAATATGCGCCATAACCTCCGGTAATTGCAGAGTTGAATGCGCACTGAAATACTTCTTTTGTGTGAGAACTGAAGGTTATGTCATCTACCAGAGCTTCATAGACATCAATCAACTCTGCGGACATGTTTTCATTCTTAGGGACGCACTCAATACTGGGGGTATTTTGTTGTTGCTCGCCTAATAAGTAGTTGGCCATAGGCGCAAGTTTATTGAATGTAAGTGGTATCTTCTTGTAAGTCTCAAATACTCTAGCTTCTTCATCGAGCCATTGATTGCCCCAGATAAATTGCGTGTATTCGTTGTATGTATTCTTGTTGTCGTGCCAGTAATTCTCCCAAGTTTCAATTTTAGAATTGACTTCTTGAGCTTTTTCAGGGTTTTTACGTGCCATAACATCTAATCCCTCAGTTATATTGCAAATAGTGTATCACGTACACTTATTTTTTGAATCAAATCCTCTCTTTCTATTACTACAAAGCTTTGAACAACAAATAACATTCCTATATTTATTGGCAAGGAACTCAACGCCACACCATCCACAGTTCTTTTTAAGTGTTTTTTGTTTTGCATAACAGCCAGCTTGAGCGCATGACTTCGAGCAAAATCTTGTGCTGACCCTATTAGCAAAATACGTCATAAACGGCTTAGCGCACACGATACAAATCTTCTCTGACTTTGCTTTATCTTTCCATTGGTCCTTCGCCGTGCGAACATGAACCGACCTCCCTTCTTCAGAGGCATGCCATATTTTAGCCGCCTCCTGTGCGAGCAATAAATTCTTATTGTTCTGGATCACAAATTCAGGATCTAGGTATCTTGCCTTCATGTGGCTTCTTGCGTGCTCAATACCGCTAATGCACTCAAGGTTACTAATATCGTTATTCTTCCAATTACCATCTTTATGATGTATATGATGTCCTCTTGGAATCATGCCGTTTACTTCCCACCATACATATCTATGCAACAATCTATACGGCTTACACCTTTTGTCTGCGGCATAATATCTATTGGTACTTTGTATATAAAATCGTATTCCCCTATAATCTACATGACTCACACAATACCCCTAAAAGTCAGTGATATTATATCAGCACTAAGAGATTATATAAACATCTTTCCATGCTGTACCGGTATAAAGTTGGTCCTCATGGAAGACTCCCCAACATGTTGTCCTAAAAAAAATGTCATTGATAAACTATCGGCCAAATCGGGCGACGGCATGCCTCTAGCCCTCAAATCATCTTTCGATTCGATAAGCAATTGTCCATTGCTTCTGTGTTTGAATCCAAGGCTGCACAAATCCCTATGCAATTCGTCGCTGTCTGGGATTTGTACGGGCAACTCTCCCATGAGCCAGTCTCGCATTTCTGCCCACAACTCTGCTCTGAGGTTTCCGTATCTTTCTTTATTATTCGCCGTGCGGGCAACATTAACGCCTTCAACGCAGTTAAGACCCATTTCCTGTAACCTATCAACCACTCCTGCTCCTATACCAATGCAATCTATAAATACTTTAGCGGGGTTTTCTTCCGCTATCATCGTCTTAATCTTTCCTGCTAACTCCATAGTGTTGTAGTTGCGTAAGATTATGGGATCGAAAGCAACCCTGCCTCGACGCTTAATGATAGCGCAGCGATCGTTTTCTCCGATTGCGGGGTCAACGCCAATAATAAGCGCCCCTGAGACTTCAACGTGGTTCTTGCGAGCGCGAGCCACAAAGGTAGAAGCTATGAAAGTATCATCAACAGGGTTTAAAAAAGCGTCACTTGCGCAACACGGATACTCCTGATTAAATAATTTGACTCCAAGCTCATGGTCTGAGGAGAATTGGCCTATCTTAAACCTTCGCCAGTAAATATGCTCTCTAGTCATGCCATTATTAGCATAAACATCTAATAGATTCTCTTCATCTTCTGTAAGAAATATCTCAGATGCATCTTGATTGAAAAATGTTCTATACTCTGGCTGCCAATACCACGGCACAAAGATTGCTTGGAAGTCTGATTTGCCTTGTTCAGCCGACACCCAGCCTGAATGATAGAAATTCCCTATGCCATTAGCTGTTGACTCAAGGATAATCTCTGTTCCTGATTGGTCACCAACTGCTTGCATTAATCCTTGAGCATGTTCAGCAGCGTTGGGCCAGAATGCAACCTCACTTCCGTGCAATAGCTGGACAGTTTGAGAGCGTCCAGTTCCTTTTGCACCTGCTGTTCCAATTGCATATCCGCTATCGATGGTATCAAATCTGAGCTCCTTAACGCTGTCTCGTCCAGCACGTGGGCATAGCCCAACGGGTAAGTGTTCATAATACCTCTTTGTCATCTCGAATAAGTTTTTGGTTGCGGCTGCTTCATGCGTGAGGATAAAGGTTTTCATGCCTTTGTTGGTAATGGTCTTATGAAAGTATCTGGCCTGAATCAGTGTAGATATTCCCTGCTGGCGCCCCTTCAACACGTAAGCTCGAACTTTACCTATCTCTTTGAGCTGAGCTTCAAGCCTATCATGCACATACATTTGTGCTTTGTTTAATTCAAACGGCAGTATCGTGCCATTCTTGGAGCGTATCTTAAAGAAGTTTTCAGCGAAGAATTTAAAGTCTTTAAGCCTATGCAAGTCGATCATAAAATACTTGACCCTCAACTATTTCATTATCAAATGGCTTTAACTTTATGAATTTAACTATATGACGAATATTGTTGTCGATAATATCATTAAGCCGATACTTGAGCTCGTGATCAAATCCATAGCCTGATTCAAAGAATGCAACTGATATGGCTAACTCCATACTTTCAAGACAGTCTATAACATACTGCTCAAACTCAGATAAATTATTCTTTTCGACGCTAGTTAAGTCTTGCATTAAGTTGCTCTTGCATCTTGCGTATGAATATAATCTTCTGCTCTTCAACCAGCTCACGCAAACGACCATTATCCATGAAATCTGTTGGCCCTTTATATTGCATAGCCTCAAGCAGCATCATTAAATGGGCGCGCAAGTTTTTATGCTCTTGCAGCTTGGTCAGTGGAGTTGTATTGACTTCTTGTTTGATGATTTCAGGCATTACGACAACACCTTGCTCGTAACCATTTTATGCAAGGCCTCAATGCGTCGATAGCACTCTTGAGTGTGATTGGTTAATTGATTGAATTGGTCTTGAAGAACATCGAATCTTTGAAGCATCTCAACTAATTGAGATTGCATGGCTGGTGAGTCTTCTAGTGTTAACTCTAACTCTGGTTTGGATGACATAATATCCCTCTCAGTATTCTTAAACCTTTTCTAGGAGCTTTTCTATCAAGGTATCTTTCAAATCTTTAGGTGCTTGGTCAGAATAGCAATCACGGAATCTGCTTTTCATAGTAAATTGCCAGCTAGAACCGGCAAACTTGTCTATCTCGCCGAAAATACCTTCCTCGCCTCTTGATTCCCAATATGCTTGAGAAAGCTGCTCTCCCATTGCGCAGGCTTGGCCAAACTCAGGGTATTCTTCTTTCCAGCGATAGTAAGTGTCTCTTACGATACCAAGAGAAACTGCAACTGCTGTAATACTCTTCCCTTGTTTAAACAATTCAACTGCTTTGCTGCACAGAGAAGGATCATATTTAACCGACCAACTAGGATAGGTCATAAATATTCCCTCTTTATTGTCCGATCAGATAGAGCCCATTGGCTGAACATTACGTTTAGCCGCCTTCATTTTTACGTCTGGATAATTAGGATTATTTTGAGCTGCATCATTCCAAGAAGGATACTTGCTTAACGCATTCATTTCATCCACAACACGCTTGTAACCACTTGGCATGCAATAAGCTTCATTTTCAACTGAACCTTGTGCGCTATATGTAGGTGCGTAATCTGCCATTTTTAATCTCTCTTATAAATAGAGTTAAGATAACTAATCATATCATCTATGTAAGATAAGTAAACCCCACATGATTCAAAACTTTCTGCACTTCTGTATTCTTCAAACATATTCACAGTTTTTGTGGATAACTATGTGCATAGGTTATAACAATCCTTGAATATATTGCAATAGCAACGAGAACAACTCAACCACCAATTAGATCAAAATTAATTAATAAAGAATGCAAATTAACTATTGACACTAGCAACCGTTGCACGTACAATTTACTTCATCAAGACGAATTAACTAAAAAGTGGAGCAATAAAATGTATTTAGCACAAGAATGGATGGACAAACAAAATCACAGCATGGGGCGTTCTATTGAAGAGTTAGATTTAATGGCAGAACGAGGTGAGATATGCCGACATGCGAGCAATACACATAATCGCATAGATTATGCCTTTAAAGATACCAGCGTAATAGCCTGGAGAATTGGCAGAAGTTTGGAGGTATTATAATGCCGGCATACATAATCGACACCCAAAAATTCAAGATAGCTCAAACTTACCCTGATACTAGTTATTCCTCGTTTGCCATGAGCGATAATTACGGCTGGGAACCCGATAATCGTTACAAAGTTATCGAGGAGTTAGAGAATATCCAGAAAGCTATGGTTTTGTTTAAGAGGACGCAGCGAAAATGAATAGTCTGTTAAAGCTAACAAGAATAGAGTTTGATAGTTCAGAAAACAGAGATCCAATATATATATCAGAAGAAAAATACTTTCAAGACGAGCCACCTCTTAGCGCGCATTGTGTTTGTGAAAAATATGTGAACTCA
>Ga0070683_100002596_pt1 | contig 14443 bp, 12 predicted proteins | sample KBSC713LmetaG_FD_64662 | JGI IMG/M metagenome (GOLD analysis project Ga0070683, IMG submission 64662) | Corn rhizosphere microbial communities from Kellogg Biological Station, Michigan, USA - KBS C7.1-3L metaG | ecosystem: Host-associated > Plants > Roots > Rhizosphere ...
CCGACCCACCTGGACCTGGTCAATGAGGCGATCGACCGGGGCCTGGCGATCGTGTGTGACAAGCCGTTCGCGCTCAACGCGACGGCCGCCGCCGCGGCGGTCAAGGCGGCCCGGAAGGCCGGCGTGGCGCTGACCGTTTACCAGAACCGGCGCTGGGACTCCGACCTGCTCACGGTGCGCCGGCTGATCGCCGAGGACGCGATCGGACGGGTCATGCGGTTCGAGTCGCGCTTCGAGCGGTTCCGGCCCGGGGCCGCGCCCAACCCGGCCGGCGGCGGGACGCTGCGCGACTTCGGCAGCCACCTGGTCGATCAGGCGCTGCTGCTCTTCGGGCCGGTCGATCGCGTGCATGCGGAGGTGCATGCGGCCGACGGCGGGCTGGACGACGACTTCTTCCTGGCGCTGCGGCACACCGGCGGCGTCCACTCGCTGCTCTGGGGCAGTTCGGTCCAGGGCGCCCCGGGGCCGCGGTTCCGGGTCACCGGGACCACCGGGACCTATGTGGTCGGCGGGATCGACGGGCAGGCGCAGCAGCTGATCGAGGGCCGGACACCGGCGACCGAGGGCGACAAGTGGGGCCTGGAGCCGCCCGAGCGCTGGGGAAAGATCCACCGGGGTGACGTGGCCGAGGCCGTGCCGAGTGAACGGGGCCGGTGGGACACCTTCTATCCGGCGTTCGCGGCGGCCGTCCGCGGCGACGGTCCGGTGCCGGTCGACCCGGCCGACGCAGTGCACGCGCTGGAAGTTCTTGACCGGGCTCGCAGCAAAGCGTGAACCGTTTAGGCGTATTTGGGGTGGACTCAGGTATGCCAAAGATCCTGCGTTACGCGTTCGCGTCGGCCGCGGCACTGACGTTGGCCGTCACCACGGCCGCCACGCCGGCCTCGGCTCATGACACGCACTTCCCGAGCACTATCAACCTCCCCGACGGCTTCCAGCCCGAGGGCATCGCGATCGGCAAGGGCCCGTTTGCGTACTTCGGGTCGCGGGCGACCGGTCAGATCCTCAAGGTCAACCTGGTCACCGGGGCCAACCGGGAGCTGAGCCCGGCCGTCGGCACGTCGTCGCTGGGGATGAAGATCGACGCTCGGGGCCGGCTCTTCGTAGCCGGCGGCGCGGCCGGCGACGCCCGCATCATCGACCTGCGCACCGGCAAGGTCCTGGCCAGCTACGCCTTCGGCGGGGCGTTCATCAACGACGTCGCGCTGACCGGCTCGGCCGCGTACTTCACCGATTCGCGGCAGGCCTTGCTCTACAAGGTGAGCTTCCGCCATCCGTCGGCGTTCAGCACCGTGCCGCTGACCGGCGACTTCGTCCTCGACCCGGCGGCGCTCAACGCCAACGGCATCGTCCGGACCCCGGACGACCGGGGGCTGATCATCGTCCAGACCGGCACCGGGCTGCTGTTCCGGGTCGACCCGGCGACCGGGGTGACCCGGAAGATCGACGTCGGTGGGCAGACCTTCGTCAACGGCGACGGCCTGCTGATCCAGGGCCGGACGCTGTACGTCGTGCAGAACCGGGACAACAAGGTCACCGTGCTGACGCTCGACAAGCACGCGCGGACCGGCGTCGTCCGCCAGGTCATCACCGACCCGCGCTTCGACGTGCCGACCGCCATCGCACCGTTCGACGGCCGGCTCTACCTGCCCAACGCCCGCTTCAGCACCCCGCCGACCCCGACCACGCCGTACACGGCGGTGGCTGTCGGGAAGCACTGAGAGAGAGAAGGCGCCCGGGCGGACGACCATGGGGGGAATGGCGCCCGCCCGGGCTCGCCGAGCCGTCAGGTCAACCTGACGGCCTCGACGTCTGCCGGGTCGTCCGGAGGGCGCCGGGGACCACGGCTCTCGCCACGGCCGGCGGTCGACGCCACCGGCCACGGCCTCCGTCGGGTCGTCGCGGGCCATGCGACGAGCCGACGCCTGACCGGGTCGCCAGTTTCCCGCCGGCGACGAGGTCAGGTGGAGGAGAAACGTGCATGCGGTATCCAGAAACGCCGGCCGGGCCGCGCCGGGCCCAGACGGCGACCGGCCGCGTTGGAGCCTTGCTTGGATTCAACCCCGGTATCCGGGCAAGGCTCCGCCTTGCCGGACGTCGCGTGGACCTCGCCGCGAGACCGACAACGTTCCTGGACGCCGCCCGAATCATTGGCCACCGTCCGGCGGCGCATCGGGGCTGGTGACCTCCAGCGCCCCTTGCGAGGGCAGGTCGGTCGGGGTCGGCGAACCGTCGCCCGGTGGGCTCGGGTCGGCCGTGGGTGGGGTTCCTGGACTGTGGGGATGGCGCGGCGGCGCGCTCGGCGAGGGCCGCACCGGCACGGACGGCGACGCCTGGACCTGACCGCAGTAGTGAGCCACCGCGTTGGGATCCTGGCTGTGGGCGTTGGTTTCCAGGTCGCGGACGTCCGGATGGCCGATCGCGCGCCAGCGTCGCGCCTGATCCCAGCCCAGATAGTCCTTGCAGCGCGCGATGACGGCCGGCGGTGCGGGGTTGGCGTGGGTCGAGCGGGCCGGATCGGCGGCCGGTCGTCCGGGAGCCGGGGCCTGGCCCGTCGAGGCGGGGCGGTGGCCGAGGCCGAGGTCGGCCAGCGGCCCCGGAAGCGTTCCGGTGCTGGCCGCGAGGGCGACCCCGCCGACGCCGAGCATGGCTGCGCACAGCGCGCCGACCTTGATGGTCAGGAGCCGAGCCAGCGTCGCCTTGACGGATTGGCGGCCGGCGAAGGGAGGCTTCGCAGCCTGTGTGCGAAAGGAGGCCATCACGACTTCTTCCCCGGCGAGTTCGCCGGGGCGGGCGGGCACCTTGGCGGCGGCGATGAGCGCGACGAGCCGCCGCCGGCCCCGTGGGCCGGCGAAGTTGGCGGCGTGCTGCATCAGCTCGTCAGTGCTCATCTCACTTCCTTCAGCGCCGAGCGCACCGTGGGTGTCACCCTCTGCACTGAAGGCGTATCCAGACGCCGCGCCAACTGGCGAAGGCCCCGGTAGGCGGCGGTCCGGACGGCCCCGGCTCGCTTGCCGAGGATGCGGCCGCAGGTCTGGGCATCGAGGCCGATCAGCACCCGGAGGAAGACGGCCTCGGCCTGATCGCGCGGAAGCGCTCCAATGAGCGCCAATGCCTCGTCGGTGGAGACGGCTTCCTCGGCACGGGCCGCGGTGTCATGGTCGGCCGGCAGGTCGAGAAGGCTCTGCACCGGCACGGCGACGGCGGGCCGCCGGCGGATGTGGCGCAGATGGTCCATGGCGCGGTGCCGGGCGACGGTGACGGTCCAGCCGCGGAAGGCGTCCCAGTCACCCTTGAACGTGTGCAGATCGCGGGAAATCTGGAGCCAGGCCTCGGCGGCGACGTCTTCGGCGTCGGCGCCGACGAGGGTCTGCAGATAGCGCAGGAGCAGCGGCTGCAGTGTGCGGTAGAGATGCCGGAACGCTTCTTCGTCGCCCTCTTGCGCGGTGGCTATCGCCGGAGTCAGGGCGGGCTGCTCGGCGGTCGGCGCGTCACCAATCATGGGACCTGCCATGCACACACCGTCATGCTGTCCTCCGTCTGGGCCCACCCAAGACACAAGCCCCGCCATCGTGTACAGCGCCGCGCAGCCACAAAACGTTACCGCCGTCAATGGCGGGGCGGCCGATCGGCTAACCGACCGGCCACCCATCGACGAAAGTGTCAGCCCGCGTCGGGCATCTGGCGGACCTCGACCTCGATGTCGTGGTCGAACAGGGCCGCAAAGCGGCTGCCCAACTCGATCGCCTCCTCCTTCGAGCGCAGGTCGACGATCGCGTACCCGCCGATGACCTCCTTGGCCTCGGTGAACGGGCCGTCGATGACGTCCCGTCGGCCGCCCCGCACCACGATGCGGGCGCCGTTGGCGCTGTGGGTGAGGCCGTCGGCCGCGAGCAGGGCGCCGGTCTGGGCGATCTCGCCGATGAACTGGCCCATCTTCGCCATGAACTCGGGCGATGGGTCGTACACGCCGGGGATGTTCTCGTTGATCTTGTGCACCAGCAGGTAGCGCATCGCTGTCTCCTCGGGTCTTGTCCTGCTTACCTTTGCTGACGCGTCGAACGAGCGGTGCCCGGGTACGACATCGCGGCGCAAGATTCTTGGCAAGATGTCGGCATGGAGGCCCAGCGGACGGTCGAGGCGGTGTGGCGGCTGGAGTCGGCGCGGCTCATCGCCGGCCTGGCCCGGCTGGTGCGCGACGTCGGCCTGGCCGAGGAGCTGGCCCAGGACGCGCTGGTCGCCGCCCTGGAACAGTGGCCGGTCGAGGGCGTGCCGGACAACCCGGGTGCCTGGTTGATGACGACCGGCAAGCGCCGCGCGATCGACCACATCCGGCGCCAGGAGCGGTATGCCCGCAAGCTCGAGGAGGTGGGCCGCGACCTGGACATCGAGGCGCCGCCCCCGGAGCCCGACGAGATCGAGGACGACCTGCTCCGGCTCGTCTTCACCGCGTGCCATCCGATCCTGCCGACCGAGCCGCGGGTCGCGCTGGCTCTGCGCGTGTTATGCGGGCTCAGCATGCCCGAGATCGCCCGGGCGTTCCTCGTGCCGGAGACGACCGTCGCCCAGCGCATCACCCGCGCCAAGCGGGCGCTGGCCGACGCCGGCGTCCCGTTTGAGGTGCCGCAGGGTGCCCAGCTCGCCGAGCGGCTCGCCTCCGTTCTCGAGGTCATCTACCTGGTGTTCAACGAGGGGTACTCGGCGACCGCCGGCGATGACTGGATGCGTCCGGCCCTGGGCGACGACGCGCTGCGGCTCGGCCGCCTGTGTGCCGAGCTCATGCCCCGTCAGCCGGAGGTGCACGGGCTCGTCGCGCTGCTGGAGATTCAGGCGTCGCGGACCCGCGCTCGTACGGGCCCGAACGGTGAGCCGATCCTGCTCCTCGACCAGGACCGCACCCGATGGGACCGGCTGCTCATCGGCCGGGGCCGGGCCGCGCTGGACAAGGCCGAAGCGTTGACCAGCGAGCCCGGCCCGTATCAGCTGCAGGCCGCGATCGCCGCCTGCCATGCACGGGCGGTGCGCCCGGAAGACACCGACTGGGCCCGGATTGCCGAGCTTTACGCGACACTCGCGGTGCGCGACCCGTCACCTGTTGTCGAACTCAATCGCGCGGTCGCGCTGGCCATGGCGCACGGGCCCGCGGCCGGTCTGGCCCATGTGGACACACTCCTCGAGGCGCCGTCACTCAAGGACTATCACCTGTTGCCGAGCGTACGCGGGGACTTCCTGGCCAAGCTCGGCCGGCTCGACGAGGCCCGCGCCGAGTTCGAGCGCGCCGCCGGGATGACGCGCAACGCCCGCGAACGGGCGTTGCTCCTAGAACGCGCAGCCGCGACACAACGCTCAGCGACGACGAAGCCGACGTAAACGGTCCTATGTGGACAGGACCATCGGCTGAACGGCCATGAGCTTCTTCACCATTCGGAGAGCAGGCGGCATGCGTAAAGATAGGAGTTACGAAAGAGTCGGATGATCGGGCCCGGAAATACGTGGACAGCGCATTCTTAATTGCGAATGCAGAGTAAACAGCTTGTTACAACGGCAGTGCGATGCGTGAGATCCGGCCTCCAGGGCCGTGACCAGCAGCTCTGGGGCGACGGCCAGGGGTCGTGCACGTTCCTTTAGATTTGGCATAAGGGACAATTAACCCGCCGTTTGACGGCCCGGAAAACGGTGGTCTGCGGCGCCGCTGTCAATAGGCCCCGAAGTCGCCGTCGGGAATGTGTCCCCGGCTTTCGGGATTGGGCCAAGACCGGTAGGTTACGCCCGGCGGGTTGAGTTGATCGCCCGTTGGCAGAGGGCCGAGGCGCTTGGCGGCACCGGCATTTTCGCTTCTGTGGTGGCGGGCCTTGCGGCTCGTAGGGGGTACGGATGTCGTTGTTGGAGACAGTCACCGTCGAGACGGCGGCGTTGACGACCAGAACCGGCTTGGAACGTCGCCGGCTTCGCTCCCGACGGCACAGCGTGCTGGTCGCCTTCACCGCAGACGTCACCGCGGTCGCGACCGCTGCCCTCATCGTCTCCCTCTGGTTCGGCAAAGACGTCCCCGACTACGCGAGCCGCGCGATCCAGGGCGGGCTGCCGGTCGCCGTCGCCATCTCCGGCGCCTTCCTCCTCGTCTGGCTGTTCATCCTGGCCTGCCACCGGCTCTACGACCAGTTCTTCCTGGAGAACACGACCGGGATGATCCAGCGGGTCACCCGGGCCGCGCTGGTCCTGGCCGCGATCGCGACGCCGACCTGCCTGCTCTTCGGCGAGACCGCGCTGATCGGCGCGATGGTGGTGGCGGTGCCGATGACGGCCGCGCTCACCGTCGGCTGGCGCTACGTCGCGTTGACGATGCTGCGCACCTGGCAACGGGAATATGTGCGGCAGCGCACGATGATCGTCGGCCCGGCCGCCGCCGTCGTCGGCCTGCTCGGCCAGTTGAAGCGCGACCGCACGCACGGCCTGCGGGTCACCGGCGCCTGCATCACCGACCTCGACGAGGCCCGGCTGGTGACGACGTTCGCGGTGCCGGTCTTCGGCGACATGTCGGACGTGGCCGGCACGGCCCGGTCGGTCGGCTGCTCCGCGGTCGTCGTCGCGCTACCCGTCGACATCGACGGCTTCGCCCTGCGCCGCCTGGCCTGGGAGCTCTCCGACGCCGGCATCGAGCTGCTTGTCGCGCCGGCCTTGGAAGACGTGGTCCCGGGCCGCGTCGAGGTGATGCCGGCCGGCGGTGGCCCGCTGCTGCATGTCCGCAAGCCGGTGCTGAGCGGGCCGCAGCGCGCGGTGAAGAACGTGCTCGACCGGATGGCCGCCATGTTCCTGCTCGGTGTGCTGGCGCCGGTGATGCTCACCCTCGCCGTGATGGTCCGCCTGGACAGCCCCGGCCCCGCGTTCTTCAAGCAGCGCCGCGTCGGCATCGGTGGCCGGGAGTTCACTTGCTGGAAGTTCCGCAGCATGTACACCGACGCCGAGGCGCGCCTGGCCTCGCTGTCCCACCTCAACGAACGCAGCGACGGCCTGCTGTTCAAGATGCGTCGCGACCCGCGGGTCACCAAGATCGGCACATTCCTGCGCCGCTCGTCGCTCGACGAGCTGCCGCAGCTGTTCAACGTCCTGTCCGGGGCGATGTCAATGGTCGGCCCGCGCCCGCCGCTGCCGAGCGAGGTCGTCGCCTACGACGACGACGTGCGCCGGCGTCTGCTCGTCAAGCCCGGCATGACCGGCCTGTGGCAGGTGAGCGGCCGTTCGGAGCTGTCGTGGGCCGAGTCGGTGCGGCTCGACCTGCACTACGTGGACAACTGGTCGCCGGCACTGGACGTGCGCATCCTCGCGCGCACGGTGACCGCGGTCATCCGCGGGACGGGCGCCTACTAAGAGGAATGAAGAGCTCGAACTCCTCGGCCGCCGCCTGGAGGACTCCAGCGGGCAACCCCGCCCACTCGTCCTCCTCGGGCACCATCGGCGGTCGGCGCAACTGTGAGGCGTGGGCGTCGAGTGCGTGCAGCTTCCCGGTCAGGTGGCCCTCAGTGGACACGCGGACGGCTCGCCGGCCGAGCACCATGCCGGCCGCGCTGAGCGTCGAGGCGAGCCGGTCGCCCCGGCGGAGCGGCCATGAGCCCCAGAGCCAGACCGGATACTCGAGCACGCGAGCGCTTCCGGCCCCGCGCCGGGCGGCCCGGCCGACCGCGGCGTGGTCCGGGTGCGGCTCGTCGGCACAGGTGGCGAACACCTCGTCGAAGCGATACTCGGCAACCAGCCGGCCCACCAATGCGGCGAGCTCGGCCTCGTGCTCGGCGACCGTGCCGTCCTCAAAACCGGCCCAAGACAACGCAGTGCCGGCCAGGCCGAGCCGCTCGGCCGCCTGGGCCATCTCCTTGCGGCGCAACTCGGCCAGCTCGAGGGGCGGAAGTGACGCGCTGCGGTGCGAGTGGCGCCCGTCGGTGACGACCAGGACGTGGACCGGCGTGCCGGCCGCGACCTTGCGCAAAATCGTGGCCCCACACCCGAGCGTCTCGTCGTCGGGATGCGGGGCCAACACCAGTGCACTGCGCGTGGCGCTCGTCGACGTCTCGTCGCGAGCCACGGTGCGTAACGCCGACCTGACGGTCTGCCGGACCGACTCAAGACTCATCGCCCGCGACCCTATCGCACGTCGCGCCGCGCTCTGTCCCCTGGTTGATCGGCTTTTTTCCGAATGTGAGTACACCATCACGTTGCCGGATTTGGGTCGAAAGGCGAGTGGGCAGGCGGTCGTTCGCGACGGTACGTTGCCCGTGCACGCGCTCCAGTTGAAGTGAGGATCTGTGACTGCAATCGGTGTAGCCGTGATCGGCGCCGGCTACTGGGGACCCAACTTGGTCCGCAATTTCCAGGCGTCGTCATCGTTCTACCTGCGTTGGCTGTGTGACCTCGACCTGCCGAGGGCCCAGAAGCTGCTCGGCCGCTACTCGACCATCCAGGCCACCGACAGCCTCGACACGGTCCTGGCCGACCCCGAGGTGCACGCCGTTGCGCTGGCCACGCCGGCCGGCACCCACGCGGAGCTCGCCCTCAAGGCACTGCGCGCGGGCAAGCACGTGCTGGTCGAGAAGCCGCTGGCCGCCTCCTACGAGGAGGGCAAACAGCTGGTCGAGGAGGCCGAGAAGCTCGGCCTGATGCTGATGTGCGACCACACGTACTGCTACACCCCGGCCGTCGGGCACATCCGCGAGATGCTGCACGCCGGCGAGCTGGGCGACGTGCATTACATCGACTCGGTCCGCATCAACCTCGGCCTGGTGCAGCGAGACATAGACGTCACCTGGGATCTCGCCCCGCACGATCTGTCCATTCTGGACTTCGTGCTGCCACCCGGTTGCGACCCGGTTGCGGTGAGTGCGCACGGCGCCGACCCGCTCGGCACCGGCCGGGCCTGCGTGTCCTACCTGACGTTGGAGCTCAGCACCGGCGGTATCGCCCACATCCACGTCAACTGGCTTTCGCCGATCAAAGTTCGCACCACCATCGTCGGCGGGTCGAAGCGGACGCTGGTCTGGGACGACCTCAACCCGACGCAGCGCATCTCGGTATTCGACCGCGGCGTCGACGTGGCGACCCCGGAAGAGCTCGACGCCGCGCAGCGCCGCGACATGCTGGTTTCCTACCGCTCCGGCGACATGATCGCGCCGGCGCTGGTCGAGCGCGAGGCGCTCGGCTCGATGGTGGAGGCGTTCGCGCGCTCGATCCGGTCGGGCGAGCCGGCGCTGACCGACGGCCACGCCGGGCTGCGTGTACTGGAGATCCTCGAAGCCGCCTCGAACAGCCTGGCCAACGGCGGCGCCCGTATCGCGTTGCGGAGTCACCGGTGAGCGCCGCTACGCGCAGCGCCACGGAAGCGGTGGCTGGACTGACGCGGCGCCCCCAGTGCGTCAACGAAGGCAGCGCGCGGCGCGGAGGGAAGACGGCCGGTCACGGCGCGCAGTGCAGCGACCAGGAGGAATCATGACCAAGAGTGTCCCAATCGCCGGTGCGAAGGCGTTTGTCACCGGCGGCGCCGGCACCATCGGCTCGCACGTCGTCGACCTGCTCGTGCGGGGCGGGGCCGGCGAGGTCGTCATCCTCGACAACCTGGTCCGCGGGCGGCTGGCCAACCTCGACTGGGCGCTGGCCAACGGGCCGGTCCGGCTCGTCGAGGGCGACATCCGCGACAACGCGCTCGTCCACGAGCTGACCGCGGGCAAGGATCTCGTCTTCCACCTCGCGGCGATCCGCATCACGCAGTGTGCCGAGGAGCCCCGGCTGGCCAACGAGGTGCTGGTGGACGGCACGTTCAACGTCATCGAGGCGGCCGCCGAGGCCAAGGTACGCAAGCTGATCGCGTCGTCGTCGGCGTCCGTCTACGGGCTGGCCGAGCAGTTCCCGACGACCGAGCGGCACCACCCGTACAACAACGACACGTTCTACGGCGCCGCCAAGGCCTTCAACGAGGGCATGCTGCGCAGCTTCCACAGCATGACCGGGCTGGACTACGTGGCCCTGCGCTACTTCAACGTGTACGGGCCGCGCATGGACGTCCACGGCCTCTACACCGAGGTGCTCATCCGCTGGATGGAGCGCATCGAGGCGGGCGAGGCGCCGCTCATCCTGGGCGACGGGCTGCAGACGATGGACTTCGTGCACGTGGCCGACATCGCCCGGGCCAACATCCTGGCCGCCGAGGCCGACGTCACCGACGACGTGTTCAACATCGCGGCCGGCGAGGAGACCAGCCTGCTGGATCTCGCGCGGCAACTGCTCGAGGTCATGAAGTCGGACCTGGTGCCGGAGCACGGTCCGGCCCGCAAGGTCAACGCCGTCACGCGGCGGCTGGCCGACACGAGCGCGGCGGCCGAGCGGATCGGGTTCCGCTCCGAGATCCCGATGCGCGACGGCCTGGCCGGGCTCGTCGACTGGTGGCGCGTGGAGAAGGGCAATCTTCGATGAGCGCAAAGATTCCGGTCATGCTGCCCGACCTCGGCGAGGAAGAAGCCCTCGCCGCGGCCGAGGCGGTCCGGTCCGGCTGGGTCGCCCAGGGTCCGCGGGTCGCCGAGTTCGAGAAGGCGTTCGCGGCCGAGGTCGGCGCCGCCTACGGAGTGGCCGTCAGCTCCTGCACAACCGGGCTGCACCTCGCACTCGTCGCCGTCGGAGTCGGGCCGGGCGACGAGGTCGTCGTGCCGTCGCTGTCGTTCATCGCGACCGCCAACGCGGTCCGGTACGTCGGCGGGACCCCGGTCTTCGCCGACGTCGACCTGGCGACCGGCAACCTGACCGTGGAGACGGTTGACGCCGTTCGCACCGAGCGGACCAAGGCAATCATCGCCGTGCACCAGGGCGGCGTCCCGTTCGACGTCGATCGACTGCGCTCCGCCAGTACCAAATGGGGGGTCTCGCTTGTCGAAGACGCCGCGTGTGCGGCCGGCTCCACCATCGGTGGCCGTCCGGCCGGCGCCGGCGCGCTGATCGCCGCCTGGTCGTTCCATCCGCGCAAGCTCATCACCACGGGCGAGGGCGGCATGATCACCACGGATGACCCGGAGTGGGCCCAGCGGCTGCGGCGCCTGCGGGAACACGGGATGAGCGTCTCGGCCGCCGATCGGCACAGCAGCGACAAGCCGGTCCTCGAGCAGTATCTGGAGACGGCCTACAACTACCGCATGACCGACATCCAGGCGGCCGTCGGGCTGGTCCAGCTGGCCAAGCTGCCGAAGATCGTCGAACAGCGGCGGGCGCTGGCGGAGCGCTACCAGGCGCTGCTGGCCGGCATCCCGGGCCTGGTGCCGGTGCGCGACCCGAGCCACGGCACGACGAACTACCAGTCCTTCTGGGTGCTGCTCACCGAGCCTTACCGGGCCAGCCGCGACGAGGTCATGGACGCGCTCGCGGCCGCCGGTGTCTCGGCCCGGCGGGGCATCATGGCCGCGCACCTCGAGCCGGCCTATGCGGACATGGCGTCGGCGTCGCTGCCCAATACCGAACGCATCACGCGCGACTCGCTCATCCTGCCCCTGCACCACCTGCTGACCGAGGCCGATCAGGACCTCATCGTGGGCGTCCTGCGGAGCCTCGCGGGCTGATGAGCACCGACCTCGTCATCGTCGGCGCGGGCGGGTTCGCCCGTGAGACCGTGTCGGCTCTTGAGGCGTCCGGTGAGTGGAATCTCATTGGCTTTCTCGACGATGACTCGTCATTGATTGGTACGACCAGAGCCGGCTATCCGATCATCGGGCCGCTCGATCGGGTCCACGAGCTCGACGGCGTGCAGTTCGTCGTCGGCATGGCCAACTCGAGCCGGCCGGATATCCGGCGGCGGATCGTGACCCGGCTCGGCCTGCCGCCCGCGCGCTTCGCGACGATCGTGCACCCCGCCGCCGAGGTCGGCGTCGGCTGCACGATCGGCGCCGGCACCGTGCTGCTGGCCGGCACCGTGCTGACCGCCGATGTGACCGTCGGCGCGCACGTGGCGATCATGCCGCACACCGTCCTCACGCACGACGACGTGATCGAGGACTACGCCACCATGGCGGCCGGCGTCCGGCTGGGCGGCGGCGCCCGCATCGGCACGACCGCCTACCTCGGCTCCGGCGCGCTGATCCGCGAGTCCGTGACGATCGGCGCCGGCGCGCTCATCGGCATGGGCGCGGTCGTGCTCGCCGACGTGCCCCCCGACCAGGTGTGGGTCGGCAACCCGGCCCGCCACCTTCGTACGTTGCGACCAGCGCTCTTGGGAGGACCCAGAACATGACCGGAATTCCACTCGTCGACCTGCAGGCGGCGCACGCCGAGGTTGCCCAGGAGGTGGAGGTCGGCTTCAAGCGGGTCCTCGAATACACCGCCTTCATCGGGGGCGAGGAGGTCGCCGCCTTCGAGCGCGAGTACGCGGCGTTCGGCGGCACCGAGCACTGCGTCGGCGTGGCCAACGGGACCGACGCGCTCGAGCTCGCGCTGCGCGCGGCCGGCGTCGGCGTCGGTGACGAGGTCATCCTGCCGGCCAACACGTTCATCGCGACGGCCGAGGCCGTCGTACGGGCGGGAGCCACGCCGGTACTGGTCGACATGGACCCGCAGACCTACCTCATCGACCCGGCGGCCGCCCTTGCCGCCGTCGGGCCGGACACCAAGGCGATCGTGCCGGTGCACCTCTACGGGCAGATGGCGCCGCTCGAGTCGCTGCGCGCCGCGGGCGTGTTCATCGTCGAGGACGCCGCCCAGTGCCAGGGCGCGCTGCGCAACGGGGTCGGGCCGGGCGTCGGCGGGATCGCCGCGACCAGCTTTTACCCCGGCAAGAACCTCGGCGCGTACGGCGACGCCGGCGCGGTCGTCACCGACGACACGGCGCTGGCCACGTCGGTACGGACGATCGGCAGCCACGGCGGGCTGAAGAAGTACGTGCACGACGTGGTCGGCGTCAACAGCCGCCTCGACGCGCTGCAGGCGGTCGTGCTGCGGGCCAAGCTGTCCCGGCTCGAGCGGTGGAACACCGCCCGGCGGGCGGCGGCCGCGCGGTATGACGAGCTGCTCGCCCCGCTGACCGACGTGGTCCGGCCGGTGACGCTCGACGGCAACCTGCACGTGTGGCACCTGTACGTGGTGCGCGTGCCGGCCGAGCGGCGCGACGCCGTCCTCGCGCACCTGAACGCCGCCGGCGTCGGAGCGGGTCTGCACTACCCGATCCCGGTCCACCTGACGCCGGCCTTCGGCTACCTCGGCTACGGCGCCGGCAGCTTCCCGCAGGCCGAGAAGGCGGCCGGCGAGATCCTGTCGCTCCCGCTGTATCCCCAGATCACCGCGGCCCAGCAGGAGCGGGTCGTCGCCGAGCTCACCACGGCGCTGGGCTGATCTGATGTACGTCACGCTGCGGGACCGTCCGGCCGGCGAGCAGCAGTCGCCGGCGTCTCGGGCGGCCCGTCGCGTGTCGGCGACGGTGCTCCTGCTCGGGATCACCAGCATGCTCACCGACGTCTCGTCGGAGATGGTCAACGCGATCCTGCCGATCTACCTGACCACCGAGGTCGGCATCGGGCTGATCGGCTACGGCTTCGTCGACGGCCTGTACCAGGGGGTCAGCGCTCTCCTGCGGATCGGCGGCGGGTTCGCCAGCGACCGCGGGCACCCCAAGTGGGTCGCGGCGAGCGGCTACATCCTGTCCGCGCTGACCCGCCTCGCGATGCTGCCCGTCCACGGCATGGCCGGCATCTCCGCGGTCATCACGGCCGACCGGCTCGGCAAGGGCCTGCGGACCGCCCCGCGCGACAAGCTCATCGCCGACTCCTCCGATCCGGCCCAGCTCGGCCGCGCCTTCGGCGTGCACCGGGCGCTGGACACGCTCGGGGCCGCGCTCGGCCCGCTCGTGGCGTTCGGGCTGCTGCTGGCGGTACCGCGCGGGTACGACGCGATCTTCGTCGCCGCGTTCGCGTTCGCGGTCGTCGGCGTGGCCGTCATCGTCCTGTTCGTCCCCGACCGCAAGACCGAGCCCGGCCAGCCGCGGCTGCCGATCCGGCGGCTGTTCAAGGCCCTCGCCGACCAGCGGCTGCGCAAGCCGCTCATCGCGGCCGGCCTGCTGGGCGTGTTCACGGTCGGCGACGGCTTCCTCTACCTGTCGTTGCAGCACCGCGACGACTTCGCCACCAAGCTGTTCCCGCTGCTGTACGTGGGTACCAATCTCGCCTACCTGGCGCTGGCCATCCCGATGGGCCGGCTCGCCGACCGGATCGGCCGGGCCCGGGTGCTGATCGGCGGCCACGTGGCGCTGCTGGCCGGCTACCTCGTCGCGGCCGCCCCGCTCGGCGGTCCCCAGTGGACCGTGTTGGTGCTGCTCCTGCTGGGCGTCTTCTACGCGGCGACCGACGGCGTCCTACCGGCCCTGGTCAGCCACCTACTGCCGGCCGAGGTCCGGGGGAGCGCGATCGCCGCCGCCCAGACCGTCGTGGTCGTG
>Ga0070683_100002597_pt1 | contig 14436 bp, 13 predicted proteins | sample KBSC713LmetaG_FD_64662 | JGI IMG/M metagenome (GOLD analysis project Ga0070683, IMG submission 64662) | Corn rhizosphere microbial communities from Kellogg Biological Station, Michigan, USA - KBS C7.1-3L metaG | ecosystem: Host-associated > Plants > Roots > Rhizosphere ...
CCCGCCGCCTCGACCGTCCAGTGGTCAAGCAACCAGGAGAGGAAGGAACCAATGTCTCGCAAGAAGCTCACCCGTCGAACCCGCCGAATCGGCATCGCGCTCCTGTTCGCAGCACTGGCGATCCCGGCAACCGCACAGGCCCACCCCGCCGGCAACACCGGCCCGGGCGGCGGCCCCAACCACGGTTCGGCCCCGCAGATCTACGTGCCCACGGATCCCGGCCACGCCCGGCTCAACCAGCAGGCGTCCCCGGCGTTCGTGCCCAGCGACCCCGGTCTCGCCCGGGTGCTCGAGGCCGGCACGAACGACACTCGCGCCGCCAGCCAGACGGTCTCGACCGCCGACAGCTCCGGATTCAGCTGGGACGACGCACTGATCGGCGCCGGCGTCACCGCCGCGCTGATGCTGCTCGCAGTCGGCGGAGCCCTCGTCGCCCGCCGTCAGGGCCGGCTCGGCTACCGCTGATCTCAATCCACGAGACGCTCCCCGGAGGGCCGCCGAACCGGCGGCCCTCTTGGCGTGCGCGGTCAGCCCGCGGGCAGCCGCAGGTGTCCGTCGGCGACGACCACCGCCGAGCCGCCCACCTCGATCCGCTCCGGCACGTCCCCCGCTCCCAGAGCCCGAGCCAAAATCGTGCTCGGCCGGCCGATCGCGGTGCCCTGGGAGATCCGAAGCTCGGTGCCCGGTGCAACGACCCCATGGCGCACCAGGTGCCACGCCAGCGGCCCTGCGGCCGAGCCGGTGGCGGCGTCCTCGGGGATGCCGTCGTCGGGGGCGAAGACCCTGGTCGTCCAGTTGCCGCCCTCCCCGGCGCAGCAGCTCCAGTCGACGTGCGGAACCTCGACCGACAGGCAGACCAGCGCCCGCATGTCCGGCTCCAGGGCCAGCACCTGCGCCACACTCTCGACCACCACATGCACGTGTGGGTCGCCGGTGTCGTAGACCTCCACCGGGAGCCGCGATCCGGCCACCCCGAGTGCCTCGAACAGGCGCTCCGGGCGGGGAAACGGCCACGCGGTGGGCAGTGGCTGGCTCATCCACCCCGCCAGCCCGTCGAGCTCGACCGGCACGATACCGACCGCCAGCTCAAGTGCCACCCGCTCGATCCCTCGCTCCAGCCCCAGGGCCACCGCCGTCCCCAGCGTCGCGTGGCCGGCGAAGCTGATCTCGGCCCGGGGGGTGAAGATTCGGCCCCGGGCGTCCGCGTCCGGCCGGGTCGGTGGGTAGACGAACACGGTCTCGGAGAACCCGAACTCCGCCGCGATCGGCTGCAGCAGGGCCTCGGCCAGGCCTTCGGCGTCCATCACCACGGCCAGCTGGTTGCCGGCCAGCGGCCGGGCGGTGAACACGTCGAGGATGACGAAGCGCATCAGCGAGCGGTGACCGCGAGCGCCTCGCCGTAGGCACGGCGGATGTCGCCGGCGTCCCAGGTGCGCGGGTTCACGGTCAGGCAGTAGTCCTGGAGCGCCAGCTCGGTCAGGCCGTCCAGGTGCTGTTCCGATATCCCCACCTGCGCGGCGGTGGGGAAGTCGAGCCGCGCCAGCAGCTCGCGCACCTCCCGCACCGCCCGCGACCCGTCGCCCCTGCCGGCGGCGGCGCCCATGGCGTCGGCAACCCGGTCGAGCCTGTCCGCGCAGGCCGGCCTGTTCACTTCCAGCGCCTCGGCCAGCACCAGCCCCACCGTCAGCCCATGCGGAAGCCCCAGCACCGACCCGATGGCATGGCCCAGCGCGTGGTCGGCGCCGCAGTCGGAGAGGTTCATCGCCAGCCCCGCCGTCAGGCTGCCCAGCGCCAGCGACCGCCTGGCTTCGAGATCGCTTCCGTCCGCCGCGGCCCGCTCGACGCCGGCGGTCAGGTGCCGCACGGCCTCCAGCCCCATCGCCACCGACAGCGGGTTCGCGTTGGAGACGATCACGCCGTCGATGGCCTGGGCCAGGGCATCCACAGCCGCGAACACGGTGGCGTTTCGCGGCAGGCCGGCCGTCAGCAGCGGATCGACCAGCGAATACTGCGCCCGCATCAGCGGGTGGGCAAAGCCGATCTTGCGGCCCTGCTCGGGGTCGAACGCCACCGCGGCGCCGGAGACGTCGGCACCGGTGCCGCTGGTCGTGGGCACGGCCACCAGCTCGATCACCGGGGCCGTGACCTCGACCTCACCGCGGCAAAAGCGGGCGAACGGCTCGCCCTGCTCGGCGGACTGGCGGGCGGCCTTGGCCAGATCGATCGCCGACCCGCCGCCGATGCCGGCGATCACATCCGGGCGCAGCCGGGAGACCAGCGTTGCGGCCTCGTCGACCTGGGCAACCGTCGGCTCGCCGGACGGCTTGACCAGCACCTCGACGTCTGGCAGCCGGCCCAGCAGCTCGGCCACGGCGGGGATCACCGCCACCGGATCCTCGACCACCGCCAGGGCGCCGCGTCCGGCCAGCAGACCCTCGAGCTCGGAGATCACGCCGTCGCCGAACGAGATCCTGACCGGAAGCTGCGACTGGAAAGGGGGGATCGCCATCGCCAAGGCGCGACAACCCTACCCTTCCTGCCCAGACGACCCCTCCTGGAACTGCTCGCGCAGCCGGTCCATCCCCACCCGGCCGGCGCCGATCAATGCCGGGGTCAACACCGCGTCGCCGGCGCGGAAGGCGAAGGCCGCGCGCTGGGCGGGATCGTGAAAGTAGGTGAGGATGATGCTGGTGCCGTGGGCGGCGTCGACCTCCACCGCGCTGATCAGGAAGCCGGCCCGCAGCTTGGGGACGATCACCGCGTTGTTCGACGGGCTGTGCGAGCTGACGATCTGCTGGAAGCCGAGCTCGGCGGTGTAGTCGATGATCAGCCTGACGATCGCGCTGTAGATGCCCTTGCCGCGCTCATCGGGATGCACCTGGGCGTGAGTCATCAGCCAGGTGGTGTCGTCTCGCTGGCCGCCGCTGAACAGCGCCACCTGACGATCGCCGTCGAGCGCCCGCCATTGCCCGCGAAGCGCCCGCACGCCTCGCGAGTCTCTCAGCCGGGCCGCCCCCGCCGCCGCCCCCTGCGACTGCAGGCTCTCGAAGTCGAAGTAGACCTCGGGCGGCCAGCTGTCGCGCCAGGCCGGCACCAGCTCGTCCCAGTATCGCTCGGCGCTGACGGGCTCGACCCGATAGCGGCCGGCCAGCTTCGCGCCGAAGTGGCGGTCGTGGATCGGCTGTGTCCAGGCCCAGGGGTCGCTCACCGGCGGCATCCTACCGGCCGCTGTAACGTCCCCCACGTGCTGCGCCCACTCCCTCCCACCTTCGCCGACACCACCGGCGCGCTGCACCGGCTGGCGGTGTACGTGATCTCACCCGCTCAGCGACTCGAGAACGGCGAGATCATCCTGCGCGCGACGCCGGCCGGGCTGGGCACCTTCCCGTTCGGCGACCGCCGGCGGGTGGTGCGGGTCGAGGGCGCCGACCTGGTGGTCGACGAGGCCGGTGGCGAGGTCGTCCGCTCGCCGATCGGCAGCATCGCCGCGGCAGCCCGTCTGGTCGGCATCGAGCCCGACCTGGCCGAGCAGGAGCAGTTCGACGTCCCGGCTGCCGGCGATCTCGATGCACCGCTCGCCGTCGACCCGGTCGCGGTGGCCGCGCTGCATGATTGGTACGCCTTCACCGAGGTGGTGCTGGCCGACCTGCGGTCGGAAGCCGGGCCGGCTGACGATGCCAGCCCGGTGCGACTGTGGCCAGAGCATTTCGACAGCGCGATAGACATGGGCGACGACGGCGCCGGCGGGCGGGCCACCTACGGCGGTTCGCCCGGCGATCGCCATCACGCGCAGCCCTATCTCTACGCCTCCCCCTGGGCCGGCCGGATCGATCCGTTCTTCGACGACTCCGGGTTCAACGGCCGGGCCCTGACCTACGCCGAGCTGCTGGACGCCGACGACTCCCGCGCGCACGCCGGCCGCTTCCTGCGCCGGGCCCGCGACCTGATTTCGTCGTACGAGCGGAACGACCGGGTCTGACCCCGGTGCTCCGTCAGGCTGCCCGGGGGGCCTCGGCCGGGCGGGCCGGAAGCTCCGCCGGCGGCTGCGCCGGGCGGCGGTCGAGGTCTCGCATGCCGGGCAGGCAGAGCGCGGCGACAGTGGCCACGGCGCCGGCCAGGCCGGCGACGATCAGTGTCTCCTGGGCGCCGATCGCGCCCGCCACCGGGCCGGTGAGGGCGAACGACAGCGGCAGCAGGCCGATCGAGATCAGCCAGTCGAGGCTCGACACGCGGCCCAGCAGCGCGCCCGGCACGTGCAGCTGCTTGGTGGTCACCCAGACAATCGTGCCCGCCGTCTCCAGCGCGTTGAACACGAAGCTGGCCGCCATCAGCTGCCAGGGCGCGGCGGCGATCCCGTAGCCGGCAACGGCCACCGTGGCCACCGTCCAGGTCGCGTAGATGAACAGGATCGGCCGCCGCGGCGAGCCTCGCGTGCCCATGGCGACGGCGCACAGCACCGAGCCCAGGCCACCGGCGGCGAACACCATGCCCAGGTCGCCGGCGCTGCCGCCGAGGTCGTTCTTGACCACGAACGGCAGCAGCACCTCGGTGGGACCCAGGAACAGCAGGTAGGCGAAGGCGGCCGACACCAGCGTGCCCCAGATCCACACGTTCGCCCGCACGAAGGCCAGGCCGGCGGCGATCTCGCGCAGCATCGACGCGCCCGTTGCCCGCCGCGCCGGCAGCGGCCGCATCGAGAGGGCGGCGATCGCCGAGACGGCGAACGACAGCCCGTCCAGCGCAAACGCCGTGCCCACCCCGAACCCGGCGATCATCCAGCCGCCCAGCATCGGGCCGGCCAGCCGGAAGGCGACCGGCCGCACGAACTGGTCGAGCGCGTTGGCCTTTGCCAGCTCGTTCTCGGGCAGCAGGTCGGGCACGATGGCGTCGAAGGCGGGCCCGAAGAACGCGGTGCCGGCGCCGTACGCGGCCACCAGCAGCATCATGTGCCACAGCTCAAGCTCGCCGGTCAGCGACAGGGCGGCCATCGCCGCCACCGCGGCCCCGCGGACGATGTCGGAGCCGATCAGCACGCGCCGCCGCTCGACCCGGTCCGAGACCGCGCCGCCGAACAGCAGCAGCACGATCGTGGGGATGGTCATCGCGATGCCGACCATCGACAGCGCCGCCGGCGCGTTCGACAGCTCGTACACCTGCCAGGCCATGGCGACCAGGAAGATGCCGTCGCCGACCAGCGACGCCGTCATCCCGATCCACAGCCGGCGGAAGTCCCGGTGGCGCAGCGGCGCCAGCGGGTTCACCCAGGAGTAGCCGCCCGCCCTGTCGAGGCCGTCGTAACTATGCTGCATCCCGCTCCTCGGCGTCGCGAGCTCCAAGGCCGGCGTCGTCGAGGTAGCGGCGGACGTCGGCGATCGACATCGGGTGCGCGAACAGGAAGCCCTGGCCGAGCTCGCAGCCCAGCGCCCGCAGCGAGTCGGCCTGCGTGCCCTGCTCGATGCCCTCTGCCACCACCTGCAGGCTGAGCGTCTCGCCCAGGGCGACCACGGCCGCGGCCAGGCCGGCGACATCGGTTTCGCCATGGCCCTCCAGGAACGAGCGGTCCATCTTCAGGATGTCGACCGGGAACCGGCTCAGGTAGCTGAGCGACGAGTAGCCGGTGCCGAAGTCGTCCATCGCCAGCCGCACCCCTAGCTGCTTCAACTGCTCGAGACAGCTGATCGCCAGATCGGTGTCGGCCATCATCAGGCTCTCGGTGATCTCCAGCACCAGCGTCGACGGGTCGACGCCGCTCAACTCGATGGCGTCGCGGACGTCGCCGACGATGTCGCCCTGGTTGAGGTGGCGCGGCGAGAGGTTGATCGCCATCGTCAGCGGCGGGCTGGTGGGATAGGAGGCCTGGATCTCGACGGCGTGCCGGCAGGCCTCCGCCAGCACCCACTGGCCGATCGGCAGGATCAGCCCCATGTCCTCTGCAACGCTGATGAACTGCGTCGGCTGGATCGTGCCCTTGGTCGGGTGGTGCCAGCGCAGCAGAGCCTCGACGCCGGACACCGAGCCGTCGTGCAACCGCACCACCGGCTGGTAGTGCAGCTCGAGCTGGCGGCCGTCCAGCGCGCGCTGGAGGTCGGCCCGCAGCTCCAGCCGTTCGATCGCCTCGGCGTGCATGGCCTCCTCGAACACCCGATAGTTGCCCTTGCCATCGCGCTTGGCGATGTACATGGCGACGTCGGCGTTGCGCAGCAGGTCGGCCGGGGTGGCCCCCGAGCCCGGCTCGGCAAGCGCGATGCCGATGCTGGTGCGCACGATCACCTCGTTGCCGGGCACGCTGATCGGCACCTGCAGCGAGGCCAGGATCCGCTCGGCCACCTCCTCCGCCTCCTCGACGTGCTCGATGCTCTCGATCAGGACGGCGAACTCGTCGCCACCGAACCGGGCGGCGGTGTCGGTGGGGCGGACGGTGGCGGCCAGCCGCTGGGCGGCCTCCACCAGCACCTCGTCGCCGACGACGTGGCCCAGGCTGTCGTTGATGGTCTTGAAGTCGTCGAGGTCGGCGAACACCACGGCCAGGCGGGTGCCCTCCGACGCGGCCCGGGCCAGCGCATGCTGCACCCGGTCGGTGAACAGCGCACGGTTGGCCAGCTTGGTCAGCGAGTCGTGGAAGGCCTGGTGGGCGAGCTGCTCCTCGAAGGCGCGGCGCTCGCTGACGTCGCGGCTGTTGAGGACGATGCCGCCGACGTGCTCGTCACGCAGCAGGTTGGAGTGCAGGATCTCGAACTGGAGCCAGCGGCCGTCCCGGTGCCGCAGCGAGCACTCGATCGCCTCCGGGCCGCTGGAATCGGGCGCGCCCCGCGACAGGACGGTCAGGAACCCGGGCCGCTCTGCCTCGGGCAGCAGCTCCTCGAACCGGCTGCCGGTGATCTCCTCGGTCGAATAGCCGAGCACCCGCTCGATCGACGGGCTCTGGTAGAGCACGGTGCCGTCGGCGGCGATCACGGTGATCAGGTCACTGGAGCGGGCGACCAGCGAGCTGAAGCGCGCCTCGCTCTCCCGCCGGTGCAGGTCCTCGCTGAGCGCCGAGCTCTCGATGGCCAGCGACACAGTGGTGGCCAGCGACTGCAGCGACTCGATCTGGCTGGCCGGGATCTCGGAATCGCCGGCGACGATCAGCACGCCGCGCGGCTCCTCGCGCACGATCAGGGGGAGCAGCTGCATCCGCTGATAGCGGCTGGCCAGCCCCACATCGACGGGGTCGCAGGTGCGGCCGTTGAGCAGATCGCGGCTGGTGCGGGCCGACAGCGCAGTCGGTGTCCCGTCGAACTCGTCGATCTGCTCCAGCCGGTCGCCGTAGAGCAGGCACAGCCTGGCCTCGAATCCGCCACCCGCCAGCTCGCGGGCGGTCTCCAGCGCAGCCGCGGCGATCTGCCGGCGGGAGGCCGCGGCGACCAGCGAGACGTTGCCCGACCGCAGCGCGCGCTCGCGCATCATCGAGCGCTCCTGCTGCCGTACGAGCCCCGCCATCCGGGCCACGACCAGCAGGAAGAGTCCCACCGAGGCTGCGATCATGACCAGCATGTCGCTGTTGTCCTCGGCGGTCATCACCTGCACCACCGGGGCGACCAGGCAGGCGACGGTGAGCACCGCCAGGCGCGCGGGCGTCAGCCGCGTCTCGCGCTCGGGTGCCCGCTCCTCGAGCGAGCTCATCGACGGATGCAGGGCGGCGGCGCCCCACAGCAGGTAGTACGCCATCCACCCCCAGTCCAGGTACACCTGGTTGTTGTAGGTGCCGTTCAGCGTGAACAGGCCGTAGACGAAGTCGGTGACCAGCAGGGTGACGATGCTGCCCGACAGCAGGTAGAAGGCGGGCTGGCGCTTGCCGGTATCGATGGCCAGCCGAAGCGCGCCGGCGAGCAGCAGGATGTCCATCACCGGGTAAGCGATCGAGACCAGCTTGACCATGATCGCCGAGTCGTCGTGCACGTAGGGCGCGATCAGGAACACCCATGAGACCACGCCCAGGCCGACGGTCAGGATCAGCGAGTCGATCAGCGTCGAGAAGTCACGGCCCGCGGTGCGCTTGCGGGCGATCATGATGATGCCGATAAACAGCAGCGGGTAGAGCGTGACGTAGAAGGCGTCCCCCACCGACGGGAACGGCACCTCGCCGCCCAGCAGCCGCGGGTAGCTGTAGGTGTAGACGTCACCCAGCGCGAACAGGAACTGCCCGGCCGAGAACAGCATCCAGGCCAGCGTCAGCCCCGGGGCGTTCAGGCGCGTGCCGACCAGGATGGCGATCCCCGACGAGATGCCGACCGCCGGGACGATCAGACCGTTGCCTGCCACCGGCGGCACCAGGTCGTAGAGCAGACAGAGGATCAGCCCGGCGCCCAGGTAGCCGAGCCAGAGGTGCTTTCGCAGGCCCTCCATCAGGCCGCCCGCTCGCCGGCCTGCTGGAGCGGGAAGCGGTCGGCCAGCTCGGCCAGCGTCCGGTTCAGGTGCTCGATCTCGGCGTCGGTGTTGGCCGCGGTCACCTGCACGCGGAACCCGACCTCTGACCGGGGCACCAGCGGGTAGGCGGCGAGCGTGACGTAGATGCCGCGGTCGAACAGGAACCGGCCGACATCGCCGATCAGGTCGTGCCGGGCCAGCGGCACCTCGATCACGGGGAAGCCCGAGCGGTTGGGCGTGTGGACGCCCAGCCGGGCCAGGTTCTCGAGCACGCATGCGGTGCGGACGGCCACGTCGCGGCGAAGCTGGTCGCCGCGCTTCTCGTTGACCTCGAGCCCGGCCAGCACCGTCGCCAGCGACGCGACGGGCGAGGGCCCGGAGTAGAGGTACGGCGGCGCGGCCACCTTGATCATGTCCTTGATCTCGGTGGGGCAGGCGATGAATGCCAGCAGCGACGAATAGGCCTTCGAGAAGCCGGCCACCAGCACGAGGTTGTCGTAGCTCTCCCCGGCGTAGCGGACAAGGCTGTTGCCCCGCTTGCCGTACGCGCACAGCTCGTCCGGCCCGCGCTCGCCGATGACTCCGAAACCGTGGGCGTCGTCGACGTAGAGCAGGGCGTCGTGCTCGCGTGCGATGCGGGCGAAGGCAGGCAGGTCGGGAGCGTTGCCGGTCATGCTGTTGACGCCGTCCATGCAGATCAGGCGCGGCGTGCCGCGCTCCTGCCGGAGCAGCCGCTCGAGGTCGGCGGGGTCCTCGAACTGGAACCGCTTGACGGTGGCGCCGTGGGATCGGGCCACCTGGCAGCCGTCGTAGATGGTCTTGTGGGCTCGGCTGTCGAGGAAGATCGTGCCGGCGCCGGCGAGCAGCGGGATCACCGACATGTGGATGTGGGTGATGGTGGGGAGCACGAGCGAGTCGTCCGCACCCAGCAGGGCGGTCAGCCGCTCCTCGATCTGCTCGTACAGCACCGGGCTGCCCAGCAGCCGTGACCAGCTGGGGTGCGTGCCCCAGGCGTCCAGATACGCGGGCACGGCCTCGATCACCTCGCGATCGAGATCGAGCCCCAGGTAGTTGCAGGAGGCGAAGTCGGCCAGCCAGTGGTCGCCGATCCGGATCATGCGGCCGTCGATCTCGTCGATCACCGCGTCGAGCATGGGATGGCTGGCCTTTAGATCGCGTAGGTCGGCGACCGTGGCCAGCCACCGATCGATCCAGCGATCGGCGGATGGGAGCCGGGTGGGAGGAGCGTTGCCGGGGCCCGCTTCGGGCGAGCGTGACCGGTCTCTCGGCCGAGAGTCCATAGAGGCCTCATCGGCGGTTCGCGCGTCACCCTTGAGAGGCATACGGTCCTGTGCCGCCGCCGTCGCGGGCCGCACCGCGCCGGCCGCGGTCGCCTCACACCTCGGCCCGCGTGAACACAGGTGTCTGACACCTTTGTTCACCCTCCTCTCTATCCTCGCCGCCATGCGGCGAGTCGGCGCCTACATCCGCGGTCTCAACCCGGAGCTCCCCCGCTCCGTGCAGATCCTCCAGTTCGGCGGCCTTTTGAACGCCCTGGGCAACGGCCTCGTGCTGCCGTTCCTGTTCATCTACCTGCATGAGGTGCGGGATATGTCGCCCGCGGTCAGCGGCCTGATCGTGGGCACCAACAGCGCAGTCAGCATCATCGCCGGGCCGGCATACGGCGCCCTGATCGACCGCATCGGCCCCCGCCGCACACTGACCATCGCCCTCGGTCTGATGGCCTGCGGGTTCGCCTCCTACCCGCTGGTGCACGAGCCGTGGCAGGGATTCCTGGCCGCCACGGTCGCCGGGCTGGGAAACGGCGGCTTCTGGCCCAGCCAGTCCACCCTGGTCGCCGGGCTGACGCCCCCCGAGCGGATGCACGCGGCGTTCGCGATGCAGCGGATCGTGATGAACCTGGGCATCGGGCTGGGCGTGGTGATCGGCGGCCTGATCGCCTCCACCTCCGCCCCCGGCAGCTTTACGGTGCTGTTCCTGGCAGACGCCTCGACCTTCGTCGTCTTCGGCCTGGTGCTGCGGCTCGTCCCCGACCGCGGGCAGCCGCGCGAGCGGGATCATCCAGCCGGCGGGTTCGGCACCCTGCTCCGCCACCGGCCCTTCATGCTCGTGATCGCGCTCAACGTCGCCTTTGTGACCGCCGGGATCGCCCAGTTCGAGATCTGGCCCGGGTACATGACGTCGGAGGCCGGCGTCAGCGAGCGCGGCGTGGCGATCGTCTTCGCCGTCAACACCATCCTGATCGTGCTGGCGCAGCTGCCTGTGTCACAGTGGCTGGAGGGACGGCGGCGCATGCCGGCCATGCTCGGGGTCGGCCTCACCTGGGGCGCCGCCTGGCTGTCGGTGCCGCTGGTCGGCGCATCCGCGGATGGCGTGCTCGCTGCGGGTCTGTTCTGCATCGCCGGCATGGTCTTCGCGGTCGGGGAGTGCCTGCACGGCGCCGTGCAGGGGCCGCTGGTGGTCGACCTCTCGGATGAGCGGCTGCTCGGCCGCTACATGGCCGTTTCGGCGCTGTCGTGGTCGGTCGGGTTCGCGGCCGGCCCCGCACTCGGCGGTTTCCTGCTCGGCGTTTCGCCGCCGCTGCTCTGGCTCGCGGCCGGGTCGGTCTGCCTACTCGCCGGGCTGGCCTCGGTGGCCATCGAGCCGCTGCTCCCCCGCTCGGTCAGGCGCACGGCGGGTGGGCGGATGGCCGAGGCGTGACGCCCCCGGGGTGAGAGGGGAGCCCGCTGTCCGGCTACCGGCCGCTGGCCGAGAAGTGCTGATAGTCGCGCGCGCTGCTCCATGACCCGCCCCAGCCCCAGCCCTGACGGGCGAACAGCCGCACCACCGCGTCGCCGGCGTGCACCATTCCCCGCCGGCGCAGCGAGCGGTCGGCGTACGGCCGCCCGTTGGGAGGCGAGACGTGCGAGCCGTCGACATAGGGGTTCTCGACCGGATTGAGGTCGATCGCCCGCCCGAAGGCATGCTCCGACCAGCGGGACGTCCCGGCCACGAAGCGGCAGTTGAACGCGGACGTGTTGTCGGCCGCCATCGACCGGTGGTCATCCGCGCCGTAGGCGTCGACGAACCGGATACGCCTGATCGGATAACTGCGATCGAACAGCCCTCGCATGACCGCCACCATCGACCGCACGGCGTCACGGTGGACGACCAGCCGGCCCGTGTGCACGCGCCGGTCGAAGCCCCAGTGGGTGAGCCGGATCACCCGCAGGCGGCGCCAGCTGACCGGACAGCCGCGGTGCCACGAGTACCGCAGCTCCTGGCGGGTGGCGTGCCGGATCACCACCGTGAACGCGGGGCCGGAGCCAGGTGGATCGCCCGGCCGGGCCGGCGCCGGGGTGGGAATCCCCGACATCGGCGCGCAGCCGAGCGCAACCAGCAGGAGCAGCGCCAACCTGGCTGTCGTCCGCCGCCACATCGCAGCTCATCGTAAGCCACCTCGGGGACGCCGGCGTGCCACCATACGGGTACACGCGCCGACCGGAAGGAGCAGGCATGGCCAGCGAGAACCCCACCTCAGAGGCGGAGTGGCGGGAGCGCCTCACCCCTGAACAGTTCGACGTCCTGCGCAACAAGGGCACGGAACGGCCGTTCAGCGGCCGGTACGTCCACTCCAAGGAGTCCGGCATGTATCAGTGCGCCGCCTGTGGCGCCGACCTGTTCTCGTCCGACACCAAGTTCGAGTCCGGCACCGGCTGGCCCAGCTTCACCGAGCCGGCGAACCGGGAGAACGTCGATCTCCACGAGGACACCTCGCACGGGATGGTGCGAACCGAGGTCACCTGCAAGCGCTGCGGCGGCCACCTGGGACACCTGTTCCCCGACGGCCCGCGTGAGGCCGGCGGACTGCGCTACTGCATCAACTCGGCTGCGCTCAACCTGGCGCCGGAGGACTCACAGGATCAGGCGGACTGACGCGGGCTACTCGCTGCCGGCCATCCGCCGGACGGCGGCGTCGATGCCCGCCCCCTCCAGCTCGACCGGCTCGACGTACAACCTCGCCCAGGCCAGCCGATCATCGCGCACGCCGAACACGATCACCCCGGCCATGTCGAGCGGGCTGCCGTCGGCGTGGGTGCCCGTCCAGCGCCACTCCGTCCACAGCGTCTCGCTGTCTCCGGCGGTGTGCAGCAGGTCGGCGTGGAAGTCGGGGACGCCGGCGAACACCGACGACCAGTTCTCCCGCACCTGATCGCGGCCGGTGAACGCCCGGTCGGGATGGGCCGGCTGCTCGCTGCGGTAGCGCTCGTCGAACAGCCCCACGAACCGATCGATGTCATGGTCGTTCATCGCGGATCGGAGGCGTTCGGCGATGTGGCCGCTCACGTGGCCTCCTCGACCCGGCTGAGGCGGGCCTCGACGCCCGCCAGAAACCTCTCCATCACCTCCGCATAGCGCTCGCCCTCCTCGAGATGGGCGACGTGCGAGCTGTGCTCGAAGATCTCCAGCATCGAGCCGGGGATGCCGGCCTGGATCGTCTGGCTGCACGCGGGGGTGATCTCGTCGTGGAGGCCGCAGGTGATCAGCGTCGGCACGGTGATCCGGGCCAGGTCGGCGGTGCGGTCCCACTCCCGCAGCCTGCCGATGACGTCGAACTCGGTGGGGCCGTTCATCACCAGGTAGACCTGGTTTCCGTCCATCTGGTCGGCGCTCCGCTGGAACGCGTCCGGCCAGGGGTCGAGCCGGCACAGATGCCGCCTGTAGAACTCCATCACGGCGGCCTGGTAGTCGGGGTGGTCGTACTCGCCGCGGTCGCCCAGATCCAGCAGCGTGCCCCGGGCCGGTTCGGGCATCGCCTCGATCAGCCCCCGGGCCTCGGCCATGAACTGGGGGATGCTGGCCGAGGTGCTGGCAAGCACCAGCGCAACGATGCCCTCCGGTCGCCGGCACATGTACTCGATCGCCAGCCAGCCGCCCCACGACTGGCCGAACAGGTGAGTGCGCCCCAGGCCGAGGGCTCTCCTCACCTGGTCGAGCTCCTCGACCGACCGGTCGACCGTCCACAGCGAGGGGTCGTCAGGCGCATCCGAGCGGCCGCAGCCGAGCTGGTCGTAGACCACCACCGGCCGATGGGCGGCCAGCCGCTCGGCCAGCGGCTCGAGGTAGTCATGCCCGGCGCCCGGCCCGCCGTGAAGCATCAACACCGGCGTCGCCGGTCCCTCCCCCAGCCGCCGGTACCAGATGTTGCCGCCGGTGACCGCCACGAACCCGGTGTCGTCCATTCGTCGACCTTTCCCCATCGCCTGCCAGACGCGTGCCACGCTACGCCATCGACCTGCCGGCTGTCGAGTTGGCGGGGCAGGGGATCGGGGTAGGGCATCAGCCGGATGTCCGCCACCGAGTTCCTGCCGAAGCGACGAGACCTGGAGAGCCTGCGCCGGGCCGCGGCCGGCTGCAAGGGCTGCGAGCTGTGGCGGGAAGCCACCCAGACCGTCTTTGGGGAGGGGCCCACGGACGCGCCGATCATGCTGCTCGGCGAACAGCCGGGCGACCAGGAGGATCGTCAGGGCCGACCCTTTGTGGGCCCGGCCGGACGGCTGCTCGACCGCGCGCTGGAGTCGGCGAAGATCAGCCGCGAACAGGTCTATGCCACCAACTCGGTCAAGCACTTCAGGTGGGAGGCCCGCGGCAAGCGGCGGATCCACAAGACGCCGGGCCAGATCGAGATCGTCGCCTGCCAGCCGTGGTTCGCGGCCGAGCTGGACGCGCTCGGCCCTCAGATCCTGGTGCTGCTGGGCGCGGTGGCCGCCAAGTCGGTGTTCGGCAGCGGCTTCCGGGTGACCCGCGAGCGGGGAGGTGTGATCGACTCACCGGCCGGCGTGCCGGCACTCGCCACGGTGCATCCGTCCGCGGTGCTGCGAGCCCGCGAGGCCGACCGCGAGCGGGCGATGCAGGAGCTCGTCCGCGACCTGCGGGTCGTGCAGGAGTGGACGGCCGCCCGCCCGCGCCGACCAGCGGGCGGGGGCCGCGATTCCGACCGCTAGGAGTCCTTGCGGGCGGCCGCGTTGC
>Ga0070683_100002598_pt1 | contig 14433 bp, 22 predicted proteins | sample KBSC713LmetaG_FD_64662 | JGI IMG/M metagenome (GOLD analysis project Ga0070683, IMG submission 64662) | Corn rhizosphere microbial communities from Kellogg Biological Station, Michigan, USA - KBS C7.1-3L metaG | ecosystem: Host-associated > Plants > Roots > Rhizosphere ...
GAACGGTTCAGACCCTGCTGGGCCACTCCGACGTGCGCACGACGATGATGTACACCCACGTACTGAACAAGGGTGGCCTGGGCGTTCGGAGCCCCGCCGATGACCTGTAGTCCCCGCGGCGATGCTCGGCCCTTGGCCTACCCGCCGCGCATGCTATGCAGCGAGCTCCCGCAGCATAATGTTCCCGCGCGGGCCGATGGTGAGTCCCCAAGTGGCGCGCACCCTCGGAGTTGTCTTGTCGGAAGCGCCCAGCTCCTGCATGTTATGCTGTGCGGCCATGCAGTGATCCACACAGCTCCGCAGCATAAGATGGCTGCATAATTCGATAGTTAGGCCGTACACTCATGCGATGATGGAGCCGCGCATGGCCAGCGCAAGGCGAATGCGTGCGAGAGATGTTCTCGAGCTATACGAGCTGCTGGAGAGAGAGGGCATTAAGGTCTGGATCGATGGCGGTTGGGCGGTGGACGCCCTACTCGGCGTGCAAAGCCGTACGCATGAGGATCTGGACATCGCGCTGGAGACGAGATTCGTCGGGCGAATGCGCGATGTCTTGGCTGACCGCGGATACCGTCCGATCTCGAATGACGCTACACGTCCCTGGAATTTCGTGCTCGGCGATGGACCCGGCCGTGAGATCGATTGCCACGTCTTTACGTTCGACGAGAACGGCGATGGCGTCTACGGTCCGCCTGAGAACGGCGAGTACTACAGGGCGGATGCGCTGACTGGAGAGGGCGTCATCGAGGGTCGGCCGGTGAGATGTATCTCGCCCGAGTGGCTCGTCCGTTACCACACGGGTTACGAGTTGCGGGAGACTGACTTCCACGACGTCAGAGCGCTTTGTGAACGCTTCGGCATTACCCTGCCCGAGGAGTACCGCAGCGGTCCGCCGGCAGCGCACAGCTAATGGAATGCTGGCCGCTGATCGCCGAATACGGTGAGCGCGCGGGCGCGCAACGCTCTGCGTATACACGCTCCGCCTCGGCGTCAGTTCAAGCCACCGAGCCGCGATCCGAGTTTGCCGCCGCGTCGGATTGGAAAGTGCCGGCCAGCGCGAGGCGCTTCACTGAGCGTCGTCAGTGCTGTGTCAGCGCTGATGCAACTCGGATTCGCGACGAAAATCTCGAACGTGAACAGCCGGGATGATGGGTAACAAAAGTGTCCGGGAGGATCGGTAACACTTTGGTTAGCCTCGAATGATGTAATCGCGTTCGTCGAATGTCGCCAGCAGGATCGTGTTGAAGTAGATCGCCCAGATCCCATCGTCGGTTTCTTCCAAGCCGATGTGTTGGTCGAGCATTGCGTTGGCGAGGTAGAGCAGCTTGTGCTGGAAGCGGAAGGTCCCCCCGGTGGTGATCTTCTTCACGAGGAAGTGCCCCGGGTACTCCAGCGGCGACAAGCGCTCAGGGTAGGGGCGCGCCGAGTGGCGATATTGAGAGGCCGGCGTCTCCTGGTGGAGGCGTTCGTGTGGTCGCTCCTCGTTGTACTCCTGACGAAACGCATCGAAGTTGCGTTGCTGCGCGGCGCAGCTCCCGCGCACGGGCTTGATCGCCTGCCGTTTCAAGGTGCGATGCATCCGCTCGTGGGCGCCGTTGTCCTGCGGGCAGCCCGGGCGGCTCCGCTGGTGGAGCATGCCTTAGCGCATCCACCACACGTTGAGATACGAGAGCCCGTGAATGGCTTGGGTGGCGAAGGGGACGCCGTTGCCGGTGTGGATCGCGAGCGGGAGCCCGTACTCCCGAAACGCGCGCTCGAAGATCGGCTTGGCGGTGACGGTCTGCGTCGAGAGCACGCCACGACAGGCGAGCAGGTAGCGCGTGTGGTGGTCGGCGAGCGTCAGCGGGTAGCAGTAGCGCCCGTCGCCGGTGCGAAACTGGCCCTTGAAGTCCGCGGTCCACAGCTCGTTCGGGGCATCCGTGACCGGGCGCACGACCCCAGGATGCACCGGCTTCCGCCGCGGGTGCCGCTTGTGCACCAACCCACGGCGCGCGAGGAGGTCAGCGACGGTGCTCGCCGCAGGCCAGCTCGACCGTCGCGGATGCCGACGCCCGAGGACGGCGAGGAGCTTCCGCGCGCCCCAGTACGGATGCGCGATCCGCTCGGCGATCAGGAGCGCCTCCAGGGCCGGGGCGATCTTGTGCGGACAGTGATGCGGGACATGGCTCCGGTCCGCCAAGCCGGCGCGGCCCTCGGCCTCGTAGCGCGCCAGCCACTTGTACCCGACCCGGCGGCTCACGCCATACCGGGCACACAGTTCACTCATCGTGAAGCGGTCGCGCAGTGCATCGCGCACGAACTGCAGTCGTTCCTCCATCGGTCCACTCTCCCGCCATGGCATCGACGCCCTCGCTGTCTCGAGTTCGCCATGCAGGTTAGAGTGTTACCTATCCTCCCGGACTATGCTGTTATCCATCAATCCGGGCTGTACCCAGCACCGTCTAACGAACGCTGAAGCTGACGAGCGATCTATTCATTGCTCGCTTCCCTCGCTTTTATTTGACTCGCTCGCAGCTAGCTGTGGCGTTAGGCCGCAACCGAACGCTTGTCGGGGCGAGATGAGTACAGCAAGTGACGACGGGTCCAACGGATATGAGACGGTCGCGAGTATCTACATTGCCGGACGCGGTACCCGTTCCCGCGTGGGCGACTCGATCGGCGCCGGCGTCGTCACGGCCTGGGCAGAGTCCTTTCCCCCTGGCGCGACGGTGCTCGACCTCGGCTCGGGTCCCGGTGAACCGAGCACGCGGATCCTGCAAGAGGCCGGCCTGACGACGTACGCCGTCGACGCGTCACCAACCATGGTTGCGGCGTTCCGCGAGCGTTTCCCAGGTGTGCCGATCGAGCAAAACACCGTCGAGGCCTCGGAGTTCTTCAACCGGACCTTTGGTGGCGTGCTGGCCTGGGGTCTGATGTTCTTACTCGAGCCGGCAGCGCAAGCGCTCGTCATCCAGAAGGTGGCGCGCGCGCTTGAGCCACAAGGACGTTTTCTCTTCACTGCGCACCAACAGGCCTTGGAATGGTTGGACGCCATGACCGGGCGTCGGTCGCAGTCTCTCGGCGCGCACGCGTATGAGCAGTTGCTGCACGATGCTGGCCTGATGTGGGTCGCCGAGGCCCAAGACAAGGGCGAGAATCACTATTTCTTTGTCGAGAAGGCGTAGTCCGGATCGCCGCTCGGCCAGGCGAAAGAAGGGAGAGCTGAGGTCCCACACCTGCGTTGCTTCGACGCCCGGACGCTCGACTCCTGCGAACCGCCAACGGAGTTCTCCTCGCCTTGCGGCCTAACGAACGCTGCACCTGACAAGAGAGCTATGGATTGTTTGCGGCTGCGCCGCAAACTCTTATAAGATTCCCTTGCAGATGAGCTCGGGCGTTAGGTGACACCGCGGCATTTGACGCGCGTCACGTGACGCGTTACATTTCGCCATGATCAAGTCCTTCGCCGACCGCCGGACGGAAGCGCTATTCACCAGCGGCACAGCGAAGCGGTTCCCAGCCGATATCCGGGCCCGAGCGGTCCGCAAGCTCGAGTACGTCCATCTGGCCACGACGTTGAGCGAGCTGAAGGTCCCGCCGGGTAATCGGCTGCACGCACTCAAGGATGATCGGCATGGCCAACACGCGATCTCGATCAACGATCAATGGCGGATCTGCTTTCGCTTCGTGGACGGGGACGCGTACGACGTCGAGATCTGTGACTATCACGAGTAGGAGCGAACATGTCGATTCCGAATACGAAGCCGATGCAGCGCCGACCCATTCATCCCGGCGAGATGCTGCGTGAGGACTTTATGCCGGACTACGGGCTCACGGTCACCGCGCTCGCCGAAGCCGCGGGGGTGTCGCGGCAGTCCATGAATGAGCTGCTCCGCGAGCGTCGGGCGGTGAGTCCCGAGATGGCGATTCGCCTCGCGCGGCTCTTTGGGAATTCGGCGGAGTTCTGGCTCAATGCGCAACGCGCTGTCGACCTGTGGGACGCCGCTCAGAAGCTGAAGGGGACCGTCAATCGGATTAAGCCGCTGCGTGTCGCCTAACGAACGCTGAACCAGTCGGGCGGTTGCGGTAGCTCGCGGCGCCCGCATTTTATGGGGCGCCCGCTGCTTAACTGGGGCGTTTGATGGCGACGAGTATCGATGAAAGGAAGGCGACATGGACGGCAGGCGCTCCATTCATATCGTCGTGTTCGACGGCTTCGCTGACTGGGAACCCGCTTACGCGCTCGCCGAGTTGCGCCGATGGGGGAAGCGCACCGTTCGCAGCATCGGCTTCAGTGCAGCGCCCGTCGTCTCGATGGGAGGCTTGACCGTTGTTCCGGACATGGTCCTCGACGCCGTGACTGCGGATGACGTCGAGCTATTGCTACTACCCGGTGGCGATATGTGGGAGCACGGGGCCTATCCGCGTGCGACGCTCGAAGTACTTCTGACGCGCCTCGTCGACGCGGAGCGGCCCGTAGCGGCGATCTGCGCGGCCACGCTCGCGCTCGGTCGCGCCGGCATATTGGATGATCGGCAACACACCAGCAACGGGCGTGATTACCTGTCAACCCAGATCCCGGGGTATGCGGGCGCCTCGCATTACACCGAGGCCGCAGCGGTGCGTGACAAGCATGTGATCACCGCTACCGGTCTCGCGCCCGTTGACTTTGCGCGCGAGATCTTCGCCGAGTTGCAGGTCTTCAACGCAGACGACGAGGCGCTTTGGTATACGATGTTCAAGCACGGCCACCTTCCCGGAGCCGCCATTTAAGGAACGCTGAAGCTGACAAATGGGTTGTTGAATACGCTCGCTGCGCGTGAGTTCTTGTCTGATCCCTTTACAGCTGAGGCGGGGCGCTAGATAGCGACACACCTCGCCGCACGATCCGGCTTTGCCTCATCCCTCGCGATCGCCATCCTCGAGCACCAGCTCGTGGGGCTCTGACTCACCAGTTGTCAGCGAGCTGCACACACGTCCATCATGGAGGACGATATGAAGCGTGAGCGCGCCTTGCAGGTCGTGTTGGTCCTGGTGGGCTTGTTGTATCTCGCCTGGGCCGTCCCCCTGTTCCAGAGTCTGTGGCACGCCAGTTGGCTTCGGGAGCACCAGGATGCCTTCCCGATGTTCATGAGCGTTAACACCGTGCTCGGGGTCTTTCTGCTGTTGGCCGTGAAGCAGCCGGCACGACATCGTTCGCTGATCGCCTTTGGGGCGTGGTCAAGCCTTGCCCATGGGTTCACGATGATGATCATGTCGGTCGAGGCCTGGTCGCATGGGATGCACAGGAAGGATAGTCCTCAAGACATTGTGATCCTTGGCGCGATTGGAGTCCTGCTGCTTGCAGTTCTTCCGGCAAGCGAGCCCACACCGACGCCATCGGAGATACCTCCTTCGACTCCAACGTCCGTGCAGTCCAATCCAGCGGAGGCGTAGCCCTGCTCGAGGTAGGAAATCGGTGCGATTTCGGTACGATCTCCTGCCCGGGCGAGATGGCTGAAGCTTCGGTACCCCTCCGCTCCATCGCCTGCTATCTAACGAGTCGCTGCACCTGCCGGGCGATCTCTGGTGCGCCTCGCTTCGCTCGGCTCTATTCGGCTCGCCCGCAGGTGAGCTCAGACGTTCGGCCGAGCACGAGTTTCCGTGTCAACCGAGCGTTCTCATGGCGGACTTTCACCCTCGCTGCTCGAAATGCGATCGCCCCATGGATCGTGGACACATCCCGGATGCCACCACATGAAGTCAGGTTCTGCAGTAGGGCTGGGTACCTGGGGTTGCTGAGCCGCGGCGTTTCGTCGGCGGCATCCGCTACGATCGCGACGCGGTGGTGCCACTCACCGTATATCGGTGCCCGGATTGCTGCTATGCCGAGCCTTACGCACAGGCGGACTGATGGCGCAGGCGGCCGTGGGTCGGTCGGGACCGGTCGGTGAACAGCGAGGAGAGACACATGACATGGTCGGGCCAACAACGTTTGAGACTTGCAGACGAGTACGCGCGGATCGGGTATGTGCCGGGTGAGCACTGGCCGGCCCCACCGCCGAGTCTGACGCCGGACCAACTGCTTGCCATGTTCGCCAGCATTCCGGATGGAGCAGGCCGGGAAGGGTACATGCAGGCGCTCGCACGACACGAGAATTCTGACTAAGTCCGGCAGCGCCGCCGGCCCAACGAACGTTGAATTAGTCGGGCGGTTGCGGCAGCTCGCGGCGCTCGCAATTTATGGGGCGCCCGCTGCTCAAATCGGGCGTTGGGCCGGCAAGACTCGTGAGGAGCGCCATCGTATGGTGAACCGCCTGGTTCCGAACGTCATGACGGCCGTGTTGACGATCGCCGCCGCGGCGATTGTGGTCCGTCAATGCCGGAAGCCATGGTCGCTACCGGGCCGACTGTTCATCTGGCTCATGAATCGTACGCATGCCGGTGTGACTCGGTGGGGCTTGCGCCACGTTACGGTTGGCCCTGCTGCCACCATCCTCGACGTCGGCTGTGGCGGCGGCCGTACGATCCGGGCGCTGGCTGGCCTGGGACAGATGGTACACGGAATCGACTATTCGGCGACGAGTGTAGCGGCCGCGACGAGAGCGAACGCCGATCTCATCGCTGCAGGGCGAGTCGATATCCGGAAGGCAGGCGTGTCACAACTGCCGTTCGCGGATGCATGCGTTGACCTCGTCACCGCTGTTGAGACTCACTATTACTGGCCCGATCCCGTTCACGACTTCCAGGAGGTCTACCGCGTGCTGAAGCCGGGCGGGACGCTGTTGGTCATCGCGGAGACGTACAGGGATCAGACCTTTGCTGGGCTCCTCATTGTGCCCATGCTCCTGTTACGGGCGAGGTATCTCACGCTCGACGAGCACCGCGCAATATTCAGCGCCGCTGGCTTCACCGATATTGAGATTGACCACGATCAACGCAAAGGCTGGATCTGCGGCATCGCACGCCGCCCAGCGGCCTGACGACAGCATGCAGCGGACGGCGCTGTGCGCCGCCGCCGATGCTGAGCGTTAGGCCGACGCAGAAACAGTCCTGTGGATTCCAAATTTCAGCCGGTTCCAGATGTGCGCGAGCTCTCATATGAAGAGCGTCGCCTCGTGGATGCAATGCTAGAGCAGGCCAAGGCTCCTGTACTGTTCTTCGACCAACTGCGCGACGCGTACGTTGTAGCCAGGTGTCCGTGCGGCTGCCCTAGCATCGACGTCGGGCTCCGTGGGCGATCCCTCCCCACGGGGCCGACGAGAGTTCTGGCCGACTTCGTGTTCGGTTCTGACGATGATCTGTCAGGCATCTTCGTGTTCGAGCAAGACGGGCTTCTCGGAGGAATCGAGCTCTACGCATTGGCGAACGGCACCCCCTTCGTGTTGCCGTCCATCGAGTCCTTGAGGCCATTCGAGATCCCGCCATCCTCGGACGAGGAGGGTTGAGGGTCATGCCAAGCACGACCTGAGACCACGCTGCTGCTGTCGGGGCACGTTTCGGAAACGGCTGGCTCACTTCGTTCGCCTTCCGCATCATTACTGATGCCCCGCAGCAGAACGCAGTTCCGTTAGGCCTCAACACGGCATCGCATTCAAGCATGGATCTTTCGGACCTACCGCAGTTCACCGTTGATGAGATCCGCGCTGCCGCCGCCGATCCCGAGGTGACGCTGATCGGTCAATTGTCGCACCTGCGCGGCGTCCGTAACACGACAGCCTGGCTCTATCGATCGGCGCGCGCGTCAATGATCGGCACCATTACCCAAGTTCCGGCCACCCCAAACGAATCGATCGCTTATCAAACGAGCGACGTGGCGCTTGCCCCCGAACTGCGAGTTGGAAGCGTTTACCCGTGGATTGACGGCTACTGGCAGGCCTACCAGGTCGCGATTGTGCTCGCTGGCCAATGGGAGTCCCGCCGGTTTCATTCCGGTCCTGCGCGGTATTTTCGTTTGGCTGGAGTCACAGGCTGGCAACCGATCGACGCACCGCTGATGGACGGCGCCGAGGACCTTGGGATTCGTGACGGCAGGTGGGATCACGAACATTGCGAGCTGTGTCGCCAACGCATCGCCGAGGCGGATGTCGCACGCGCGTACGTCGATCCCGACGATTATTGGCTTTGCGCCAAATGCTATCAACGATACGGTCTCCTCCGGGATGTCTCCTTCGCGGCTGAGGCCTGACATGCGTTGCAGCTGACACGCGATCTAGTGATTTGCGCGGGCTGCGCCCGTGCTTTTATTTGAGTCGCTTCCAGCTGAACTCGGGTGTTAGCCAGCTACAAATCTCTCTATGGAACTCACCTATTCCACCACACGCGGGCTCCTCGCCCGCTGGTACTGGCGCAGCCTCCGGCGCAATCGTCGGCATCAGGTGCACTGGCTATTCTGGGTCGCCCTTGCCTTTGTGCTCGGCGCCCTGCGGAATGCACAGCACCCATTCCGATCCGGTCTCCTGTTCAGCACAGCCGTCATCGCCGCGCTGGCACTCGCCCCGCAGTTGCTCTTCAAACCGCAGCAGCGCGTCCTCCGCGTCGGGCCGGAGGGCCTCGCGACCACAATCGGGGCAAAGTCCGGGGCGTTCACGTGGCGTGATATCGCGCGCGTCGAACGCAATGGAGATTATGTCATCGTGACGCGGCACAACGTCAACGCATTCATCATCCCGGTGAGCGCGTTTCCCAGCGTGGCGGCGTCTGAGGAGGCGATTACGCAATGGCAAGAGTGGCAGCAGGCCGCTGCGGCGCAGGCTACCTAACGAATCGTCGCACCCGACAAGCGCGGTTATTGATTGCGGCGGCTGCGCCGCCGCAGGGTATTGTGTGCACTTGCGGGTGAACTCCATCGTTAGGCGACCACACACTCTATCGCTACAGCATGCCAATCCCCTTCGAGCCTACGCGATCCTACGTGTATCGGGCCGCGCGCTATGAACTGCTTCCCAGGATCGCGGAGGTCGCGCGCAACTACGGGGAGGAGCCGTTTCTCCTGCGAGAAATATCGAAGCGCGTCCTCGCAGAGACGTATACTGCGGACCAGCTGGAGATTCGGGTAAAAAAGGCGCAGTCGGACAAAACGGAGAAGGTGAGCACGATTTTCGGCTTCTATATCCCGTTCCTTGCCGAGAACCTACATGTCTTTGAAAATGTCGGCGGCGGGATGTTCAAGAACATCTCTATTGAGGAAGAGCTTGCGGAGGCGGATGCGGTAGCAACCGACGTCGACTCGCATGATCCGGGACTCATTTACGCGTATTCGTTCCCGTCTCTTCGCCGCGACGCGGGGAGGTTCCCAATCAAGGTCGGACTGACAACCACGGGCGATACCGAGGCGCGGGTTAATCAGCAATGCAAGCAGACTTGTTGCTTTGAGTATCCCGTAGTTCTGAGGACATGGGAAGTGAAGCGCGTGGCCGCTGTGGAGGACGCGATCCACTCGACACTCGAAGCGCGGGGGTTCAAGCGGCACGCGCCCGGAACAGAGTGGTTTGACACGACCATCGAGGAAATCGACAGTATCGTCCGGTTTGTGCTCGCCCCGTAGAGACGATCCTAGCTCCGGATCGCCTAACAAACGTTGAAGCAGCCGGGCGGTTGCGGTAGCTGGCTGCGCTCGCATTTTATGGGGCGCCCGCTACTTAACTGGGGCGATAGTGAGATGTGCACATGCATCAATGAATCCGAATGGCTTTGCCCATAGTCGTCTCGTTTCAGGCTGATGCCGCACAGACAGTACGCGCATCGCGAGTCGCTCAGCGGCGCGGCGGCTTGAGCTGGGTACGCTGGGCGATTTGGCCTTTGCTGCTCGGGCTCACCCTTATGTATCGACTGAACGGCGTGCCGTGGAACCAGTTAGGCCTCCTCTACTTCGCCGCTTTGCTTCTCGCCGCCTTGTCTTTTGGAGCTCCTTGGCTCCAGCGACGCCAACTCCGTCGCGCATATGCCGAGTCTCCGATCATGCGCGAGCCTCAGCGATATGAGTTCTCCGTCCAGGGCTTCACAATCCGCGGCGGCCCTGCCGCAACCACCCTCGGCTGGGACGCTATTCGCGAGGCGGTGGAGACGGACGAGTTCTTTCTGCTATTCTTCGCAAAAAAGACGGCTTACTACCTGCCGAAGCAGGCGCTCGCTGACCATCGGGCGGCCGCGGACCTGCGCGAACTGCTGCATTCAGTGCTTGGGTCCCGCGCGTGCGAAGTACGGCCGGCCGCCAATGAGCAGCACATCTAACGAGCGTTGCAACTGACAAGGGATCTTTGGATTGCGCCGGGCTTCCCCCGGCCCTTCTATTTGACTCGCTTGCAGCTGCAATTGGGGCGTTATGCCGCGACCATTCTCGGAGTAGCTTTGAACGCCATGTCTTGGATGCCGATCCGCTACCGCGACTTCTACGATATTCCCCGCCTATTTCTCGTCGAACATGCGGGCGCGGTCTACATCTTCGATTGCCCGTTCGATGATGCGCTGGACGACTATCCGCCATACTATCGCGTCTATCGCGTTCCCCCGGAGCTCATACCGGCAGCCGATTCTGGGCAATGGGAGAGCCTGGTGCGCGTTGGCACTTTCGTCGGTCAGATTCCGGCGGAGGTAGTTCAGTTCGATGCAACCCGCCGTGCTGCGATTGATGATTCGGTGTTTGCCACGCTCTGACCGGGCCGGCATCGATGCACCGGGCCGCACAGTCGAGTTTGCGGTGCTCGCGGCATAACAAATCGGTGCACTCGACGAGCGGGCTATTGAAGGCGGCTGCTGCGCAGCCGCATCTTGTTTCGTCCGCTCGCCGATGAACTCTGCGTCAGGCGTCAACCCAAGCATCGCGTATCCGATGGCTATGGCTCTGTCCGAACTTGTCGATGCCTGGCTTCACTATCAGCGGGAGCGCGACGCCGCCAGCTTTTGGGCCGTCGACCACGTAATGTTGGCCACCGCTCCCCGCGCCGACCCCGAACAAGCCTGGGCCATTGTCCGCGCTTTATTCGACGCAGCGCCGGACGACTTGCTCGGCGCAGTTGCCGCTGGGCCGCTCGAAAACGTTCTCACGTACCATACGCCCCTCGTCATCGATGATGTCGAGACAATGGCGCGACGTGATCCGCGTTTCCGCCGCGTCCTCGGTAAAGTCTGGCTAACAACGGGCGCAGTTCCGCGCGATCTCGAGACGCGTCTGATCCGCGCGAGCAATGGTGTACTGCGCCCATTCCCGAATCCGCGTGGTCAGCGTCGACATGGCTGACGCCTGACCTGACAAGGGAGCTATTGATTGTTTGCGGCTGCGCCGCAAACTCTTATGGAACTCCCTTGCGGCTTAACGTTCGCGTCATACGGACCAGTCCGACATCTGCGAGGATCGCGATTTGAGCAAAGGTCGTCGCAATAAGCTGGTTGGCCAGGTCGCCGAGCATCTAGTCGTCGCGGAACTCGGGCGCCGCGGGGGCATTGCAACTGGGTTTGCAGGCAACGTGCCCACCTTCGACGTCATCGCAGCGGACGAGTTGTGTCGCACCGTCCCCATTCAGGTCAAGGCGAGCTCCGGCGACTCTTGGCCGAGCGATGCGCGGATATTCCTGAACATCGAGTACGACCGGAAGACGAAGCGCCAGAACTATCTTGGAAGCGGCCCCGGACCACCGAATCCTACGACAACAGGTTCTGGATACCGAGCATCGCCGCTTTCGAGAATCGCTGGTCGCTCGTGCTCGATCGCCTTGAGAGCCGCGCGCCCGATCCGGCTCTCGTGGCGGAATGAAGCGCTGTCGGCGCGCGGCCGTTTAACGACACTTGCTGGCGATGGCCACGCTATGGTCGCGCGGGCTTGCTTGCCGTCAGCCTTTGGTGCGCGCAGAATAACTTGCACGACGACGCGCCCAGCATGCCTACGCGGCATGGCCCTGTCGCCGAATTCGAAGTTCGGTTCCAACAACCTTCATGGAGACGCGATGACTGCAGCGGAGTTGGTTGCGGCGCGAAAAGCGTTGGGGCTGACGGATATCGATCTCGCCCTGGAGCTGAGCGTTACGCCCGACGTCGTGCGCGCCTGGGAGACCGGCAGCTCCCGTATCCCTCGGCGCCGCGCGGCGCACATCCAGTGGCTCGTTGCGGCGGCGGAGCGCAAGGCCGCGCTCCGCGCAAGCGGTCTGCCGGAATGCGAGTGGATTCGAGCGCAGAACGAGCGGCCGCTACCGTCGAACGCCGATGCCATCCACGAGCGTATTCAGGCCGTGAAGGCGCACGCGCTGACCTGCCCGGTGTGCAAGGCACGCGAGCGCTACATCGAGAAGCACTTCGGCCCCATGCCCGCATTTCCGCAGCCGGGATGGATTCGAATCTTCGGCTGGTTCGAGCGCGTGCCTGCATGGGCGCGACCGGCGGTCGTGGGCGCCCTGGTGCTCGGTGCGATCGTCTCCGTGCGCATCCTGTTCGCCCTACCGGTCCTCTTCTCATCACCAGGCGTACTTGGCGGCGCCTTGCTTGCCGTGGGCGCCGCTGCAGGGGCTGGTGCGTTTGGCGGTATTGCCTTCTCGCTGACGCGACCCGTGCTCAGGAAGCTCGGCAGGCCGGGCGACTACCTCACGGGCATCGTGTGCGTCTTCGCCTACATGGGGGCCCTCGCCGTCGCAGCCCCCAATGCGTTCGGCGAACCTCTGATACACGATAGCTCGGAGTGGGTGATCTTCTCCATTGTTTCGCTCTTCTTCGGGCTTGTGATCGGGCATAGCTGGTTCCGCCAGACGACCGAGGGACGAGGGACAGAGGTCGACGCGGGTGCCGCCTAGCGGGCTGTTGTTGCGGGCGGGCGCACAGGGGTCCTCCCGATGAGCACTTTGCGACGCGCGCTCCACCCGGCGGATGCTCGAGCGCTACCCCGACGGCCGCGGCGATTTCCATCGGCGAGTCGCGAGGTTAAGCCGGAACGTAGGTCAACCTGATCACATCCTCGATTCGATCATTGGTCACAAGGCGGAGCGGCGGCCGGGGTCCGGCGAAATATGGCTTGCCGTGACCAAGCACGACGGGGTGCAGGTAGATTCGATACTCGTCGATCAGGCCAAGTTCGGTGAGGCTTTGCGCCAAGGCCGGGCCAGCAACTTCGATCTCCCCGTCGCGCTCGGTCTTCAGCTCGCGGATTGCGCCTTCAAGATCATCCTTAACAAGCCTGGCGTTGGGGCCGACCAACTTCAGCGAGCGCGAGACGACCCATTTCGGCTGGCTCCGCCATGCCGCCGCGAAGGCACGTTCCTCTGCATCCCATTCAGGATGATCCTCATCCCAGTAGCGCATGACCTCATACATGTGGCGACCGTAGACGCTGCCCGCCTGCCCCTGAGCTTCCTCGATGAAGTGGCGGAAGAGCGTGGGGCTTGGCCCAAACGCCATGTGGTCGACGTAGCCGTCCAGGGACTGGTTCATTCCGAACACGAGCTTGGCCATACCGCTTCCTCTTTTTCACGCGACACATCCGCGCGGTTCTGATTGCGTTATGCAATCGGGTGTAAGCCAGATCGACTGGCTAGGGAAAGCCGGATCCGTTTCCAGATTAGCTTCCATGCGCCTCGAACGCCCGGCCGCATCGACAGCGCTATCGATTGGAATCGACAACGGAAGTTCCTCTACGGCATGGCGACTGCCGATTGAAGCAGCGCCGCCGAACTCGGACGTTGAAGCTGACAAGGCCCTCAGTCGCTGCGCTCCTTGGGGATCTTGCAGCTTAACGCCAGTCGTTAGCCAGCCACCCAAGTTCCATGAGAGATCTGCCAGTGCGTCGCGTACGTTATCGCGTGGCGATGAGCTTGGACGGTTTCATCGCCGGACCAAAGGGCGAGATTGACTGGATCGTCGCGGATCCCGACGTTGATTTCGCGGCCATCTACGCCGACTTCGACGTTGCCCTCCTCGGGCGAACCACCTATGAATTGACGCAGCAACCCGGCGCTCCGCCCTGGCCGCCGGATTGGGACGTTTACGTCGTCTCTCGAACGTTGCAACCGGCCGAGCATCCAGCCGTCTATGTCATCGGCGATGAGGTCAAGTCCACGGTGAGTCGCCTGCGAGCTACACCAGGACGTGATATCTGGCTCTTCGGCGGCGGAGTACTGGCTGCGAGCTTGCTGGCTATGGACCTCGTAGATGTCATCGAACTGGCAATCATGCCCGTTGTACTGGGCAATGGCGTTCCGTTCGTCGATCGCGTCGCTCGGCGCGTGCCACTGCACCTTGCGCGCACGCAGCAATCACCGGCCGGAATCGTCAACCTGCAATATGATGTTCTACACGCGGCTGGCTAACGAACGCTGCAACTGACAGCCGATCGACTGAGCTGCGCGGTCCTCGCCCGCGCTCCCATTTGGCTCGCCCGCAGCTGAGCTCGGGCGTCAGACCGACAAAGGAAGCGCCACGTGCTGCGTAACGTGATGGAGGATGACCTCCAAACCTTCTTCGAACATCAGCGGGACCCGGCGGCGACCGCGATGG
>Ga0070683_100002603_pt1 | contig 14426 bp, 11 predicted proteins | sample KBSC713LmetaG_FD_64662 | JGI IMG/M metagenome (GOLD analysis project Ga0070683, IMG submission 64662) | Corn rhizosphere microbial communities from Kellogg Biological Station, Michigan, USA - KBS C7.1-3L metaG | ecosystem: Host-associated > Plants > Roots > Rhizosphere ...
GAGATGTCCGGCGTGCGCGTCTTCGACAGCGGGGTGGGCACGCAGATGGTGAGAGCGTCGAGCTCGCGAACCGCCGGGTAGTCGGTTGTAGCGCGCAGGCGTCCGTCGAGCGTCTCGTAGCGCTCGGCCGGCACGTCGACGAGGTACGAGCGGCGCTCCTGCACCGCGCGCACGCGCTGCTCGCTGATGTCGACGCCCGTGACGTGGAAACCGGCCTCCGCGAACACCATCGCGAGCGGCAGGCCCGCGTAGCCAAGACCGACGATCCCGACCGCCGCCTCGCGCGTATGGATCCGGTCGTCGAATACCTCAGCTGAGGACAAAACCTCGCTCACGCGGGACAAGGCTACTGGCCTCTCCGGGGGTAAAGCGGAGCATTTCCCTCTCCCACCTGCGCTATAAACGCATGCGTATGTCCTTCTGGGACTCCCTGCGCGGCCTGGTCGAGCATGGATCCGTGGCGTGGGGCTTCGTGGTGGCAGTGGCGATCGTGCTGCTGCTGACGCCGGTGACCGCCTGGCTTGCACCGAAGATCGGCGGCATCGACACGGGCGGCGACCGTCCACGCGTTCACACGAACCCCGTGCCCAGGATCGGCGGCCTGGCGATCGTGGTCGGCATCCTCGTGCCGGCCGCGCTGTTCGTCGATCTCGACAGTCCCTATCCGGGGATCCTGATCGGCACCGCCGGCGTTGCGCTGGTCGGCCTCCTCGACGACACCCGCGGACTCCGCCCCGGGCCCAAGCTCCTCGCGGTCCTGCTGCTGACTCTGGTGCCCGTGCTCGGCTGGCACCTGAAGATGGACCACCTGAGCCTGCCGCCGTTCGGGTCGGTGAACCTCGGCTGGGCCGGCTACCCGATCACGATCCTGTGGATCGCGTTCCTCGCGAACCTCGTAAATCTCATCGACGGGATGGACGGGCTGGCCGCGGGAATCGTGGCCATCGCCGCCGGCTCGTTTGCGCTGCTCGCCGTCTCGTTCGCGCGCATCGATCCCGCGGTGCTCGCCGCCATCGTCTGCGGTGCGACCCTCGCGTTCCTGCCGCGCAACTACCACCCGGCCAAGATCTTCATGGGGGACACGGGCGCGCTGGCCCTTGGCTATCTGCTCGCGGCCATCGCGGTGCAGGGTGTGCTGAAGACCGCGGCCACCATCGCCCTCGCCGGCCCGCTGCTCGTGATGGCGGTGCCGATCCTCGACACGTCGTTCGTCGTCTTGAAGCGCCTCAAGTACAAGCGGGCGCCATGGGGCGCGGACCAGAACCACTTCTACCACCGCTTCATGCGCATCGGCTTCTCGCAGCGGCGGACGGCTGCCTACCTGCACATCTGGGCGCTGCTGCTCGCGGCGTACGGGATCATGCTGCGCTTCGTGCCGCCGCGGCCGTTCGGCGTGTGGAGCGTGCACAACTCGGTGATCGCGGCGGTGGTGGGGGTCGGCGTGCTCGCGGCGTCCGGGTGGATGGTCTACACGCTCGAGATCCTCAAGGCGCGCCACTTCCGCGCTATCGGCCTCGGGCGCTTCGTGCGCGAGACGCCCGACGGTGACGAGCTTCCGCCCGAGCGCGACGGCGAGCGCGAGGAAGCCGTGGAGCGGGCGCTCACCGGCGGCCTGTAGCCGGCGGTACCCACGGCAGCGCGAGCTCGAGCAGATCGCGCGGATCTCTTCTCACGCGCTGCTCCACTTTGCCGGGCGGCTTTCTTTCGACCCTGATCTCCGTCGGGTCATTGAGGAACTTGAGACGCCCTTCGCGGGCGAGCATCTCGTCAACGGCACCGAGCTTGCCCTCGAAGATCGACCACACCGGCGTGCCGAGCACGGCCGCCTCGCGGTTCATCGTGCCGCCCGCCGACACGAGCACGTCGGCGAACGCCACGAGGCTGCGGCCGTCCACCGCGCGGTCGGGCACGATCACGTGCTCGAGTCCGAGCTTGCGGATGTCCTCGCGCTGCTCGGGCGTGCGGGCGAGCACCACCGCTTGCGCTCCCTCGTTCTTCACGACGTGCTCGAGCACCCGGGGGAGAAGCGGGGTCTCGGAGCCGCCGAGATAGAGCGCGTAGGAGGGCGCCGTGCGGACGACGGCCAGCGGCAGGCCTGGGTTCACGCCGAGCTGCTCGAGCACCGACCGCTCGGGATCGAAGTCCGCCATGTAGTACTCCTCCTTGAGCCCCGGATAGCGGACGAGCTTGGGAGGCTTGGCACCGTAGCGGCGGAGGCGCTCGGCGGGGATCGCATCCGGCACGAGGACCCGGTTGGCGAGGCGACAGTTGACGTTGTGCTGGAGGGTGGCCCACTCGTAGTCGAACATCGTGGAGTTGGGAACGCGCAGGGCGCGGCACGCCATAGGGAGATCGGTGGAGCCGTGGGCGAGCGCGGCGTCGAAGCCGCGCCGCCGGCCGAAACGCAGCATCTCCACCACACGCGCCGCCGCCGCGCGTGCCTTCCCTGCTCGCGACACCCCGCCGTACGCGCCGAGCGTCGTGTACTCGTGGCCCCAGTCGTCGAGCAGCTCGAGCGTGTGCGAGAGCGGACGCGCCGTGATCTCCACCTCGTGACCGTCCCTCTCGAGGATCTCCACGAGCGGCCGGAGAACGAGCACGTGGGCGGTGTTGGTCAGGTCGGCCCAGATCCGCACGTCGCGTCAGTCCTTGGGCGACCGGCGGTCTTCGAGCTCGAGCAGCTGCTCGACCATCATCTGCAGAGTCGTGTGCTCGATCCGGAAGCGCTCGGCCAGCTCGTGCTCGAGCTCGTGTCGAACCTGGTTCGGGTCGTACGCCGGATCGGTGCGCACGTGCGCGGCCAGCGCCGGGAAGCCCGACGTGACGGTCCACACGTGGAGGTCGTGCACCTCGCGCACTCCCGGGACCGCCGCCATCGCGGTGCCCACCTCCTCGACGTCCACGCCGGGAGGTGCCGCCTCCATGAGCACGTCGATCGGCTCGCTGATCAGACGCCAGGAGCCGGCGAGGATCAGCACGCCGAGGATGAGGCCGGTGATCGGGTCGACGCGATTCCAGCCCGTGATGAGCACGAGGGCGCCCGACACGAGGACGGCAAGTGAGCCAAGAGCGTCCGCGGCCGAGTGGCGGAGGACGGCCTCGAGGTTGATGTCCTCACGGTCGCCGCCCGCAAGCGCGACGGTGGCGATCGCGTTTCCCACGAGCCCGACAGCACCGATCACGAGCACGCCGAGGCCGTGGACGTCGGACGGCTGCGAGAGCCGCATGGCCGCTTCCACGAACACGAACACCGCGACTGCCACGAGAGCGACCCCGTTGGCGAGCGCGGCCAGGATCTCCGTGCGATGGAAGCCGAACGTGCGCCGGCCGCGCGCCGGCCGTGTGGCCATCGCGGCCGCGAAGAGCGCGAGTCCGATTGCGCCGACGTCGGACAGCACGTGGCCTGCGTCCGCCACGAGCGCGACCGAGTGGAACACCACCGCGCCGACCACCCCGGCGGCCACGAGCGCCGCGTTGATCCCGAAAGCCACAACCATGCGCGTGCGGTTGACGGCGCGCCCGTGCGCGTGCCCCCCGTGCGCGTGGGAATGATTCATGCCTGCCTTTTACTGGGTACTGAGGCGGTATGTCTTCGCCCGAGCGCGGGAGGCGCGCGGCGGGGCTCGATGGTCTGCGCGCCCTCGCTGCCCTGTCGGTTGTCTGCTTCCACGTATGGCTGTACCGCTTCCCGGATCCCGCGAGGATCCGTCAAACGAGCCTGCTCGACAACGTGCTGTCCGACTTCCGGCTCGGCCTGATCCTGTTCTTCGTGCTCTCGGGCTACCTCCTCTACCGGGGTTTTGCGCGCGCCGCCCTGCGCGGCGACACGCCGGTGGACCTCGGCGTCTACGCCCTCCGTCGGGCCGCACGCATCCTGCCGGCGTATTACCTCGCGATGCTCGGCACGTTCGCACTCCTGTGGGGCGCGGGTGGCACGCCGGGCGTCCGTCTCCCGAAGGGCGGCGACCTCCCACTGTTCGCGTTCTTCGCGCAGAACTACTCGTCGCACACGATCCTCACCTTCAACCCGGTGACCTGGACGCTCTGCCTTGAGGTCCTGTTCTACGCGCTCCTGCCCCTGCTCGGCGCCATCGGCTATCGCTGGAGCCGCGGCCGGGCGCGCCGGCAGGGGCTGCTGCTCGCCGGGCTGATCGTGTTCGGCGTCGCGTGGAACGCGGGCGCGTATTTGCTCGGCGGCAACCAGGTGGCGACCAAGGCGTTGCCCGCCTACCTGCCGTACTTCGCGGTCGGCATGTTGCTGGCGCTGTGGGTCGAGCGGGCCATCACGCGCACGGGCGAGGTGCCGAAGGCCGGGCCTGGCGCAACGCTCGCGCTGCTGGCCGTCGGGCTCGCAGCCGTGGTGTGCAACGGCGTGTGGCACGCGAGCGCAGCTGCCGATTCGGTGCCGGTGGTCACAGGCGCGCTTCAGAACCTGCCCGCGGGGATCGGGTTCACGGCTCTTCTTGCCGCGGTGGTGGTGGGACGCGGGCCGGCGACGGCCTGGATCCACGCTCGCCCGCTCGCGCTTGTCGGGCTGGTGTCGTACGGCGTCTACCTCTGGCACGTGCCGCTCATGCTGTTCGGCATCCGGCTCGGCCTGCTGCCTCACGCATTCGTGCCGCGGCTGATCGCCGTGCTTGTGCCCGCCGTGCTTGCGGGGACCGCAAGCTGGCTGCTCGTGGAGCGCGTGATGCTGGCGCGAGCGTCGCGGATCGCGCGGCGGTCGGGCCGCGCGCGGGACCGCCGCATGTCGATGCGCCTCGAGGCCCGGACCGCGCCCTAGTCGGCGGCGGCGAACCGCTCGGGGTAGCGCGCGAACGTGAACAGCGACTTCGCCTCGACCGCGAAATAGACTGCGGCTCCCGGCCATTCCCGCGGACTTTGATTGCCAGCAGCGACCTGGACCTCGTCGAGCTCGTCGAACTCGTGGTCTGCTTCGCTCACGATTCGGGCTTCGCCATGCGCAATCACCGCCAGATCGATGCCCTCGAAGTAGGTCACGCTCGCGCCCGGCCGCTTGGCGAGATGACGGGCGCGCACGGACTCCGCCACCGTCGGCACGTTGAAGCGACCGTGGACGAACAGCGCGTCGATGGGCGCCACTCTTGGCTCGCCCCGGGCCGTAACCGTCGCGAGGGCGACGGTGAGCGATCCCTGGAGGTGGCCAGCCAGCTGAGCGGCTGAAAGCGAGTGCTCTGGCATCTCGAACGACCTTCGAAGGAAGGGGCTTGCCTGCTCGATGCTGCGATCGATCAGGGACTGCAGGCGATCGAGATCTTCGGGCGTCTCGCGCACGCGCGGTTAACCGCGGCGGCCGCTGTGCTGCCAGCGTGTGGGCGAGGGATGATGCTGGGAATCGTCTCGCTGACCGCCGTCCTTCTGCACACCCTCGGTGTGCTCGAGGGTGGTGAGGCGCCCCACCGCCGCGAGGATCTCGTCGGCGAGCCGCGCACCGTCGGAGCTCGACTCTGGAGTGGCGGCGATGCGGACCACCACCTCGTCGGCGTCCACCTCCTCGAGTCCGATGTGCGGCGGCGTACGGGTGGAAACGGTGACGGCGTCCTCGAGCATTCGCTGGATTTCGCTGGGCTGCACGCCGGCGCGCAGGCGCGCGCGGAGGCTCACCGCCGCGGGCTCGCGGACCGGCACCACCGCTGCACTCAGCACCATGCTGTTCGGGATCATCGTCCGGTCCTCGCCCTGCGCGAGCGTGGTGTAAAGGAGGCCGAGCGAGCTGACCACGCCCTCGATGATTCCCGCCAGGGCGCCGGCCTGGAACCGGACTCGGTCGCCGACGCGGAACGGCCGCGCGCTCAGCAGCACCACGCCGGCAATCAGGTTGCCGATCGTCTGCTGGGCCGCGAGACCGACGATCACCGCGGTGAACGCCCCGCCGACGGCAAGCGTGCTCGGCTGCAGCCCCGCGACGCGGAGCGCGAACAGCACCGCGATCAGGAGGAAGAGCAGGCGGATCAGGAAGCCCACCGTGCCCGCGGTCCCCGAATCCATACGCCGGAACAGGGAGGGCCCGAGAGCACGTCCAACGGCTCGCGCGAAAGCCCAGCCGAGAACCACGACCACAACCGCGGACGCGGCGCGCACGGGCAGATCCACGCCGAACAGCTCCCTGCGGTGGCTGTAGGCGTAGATGACGCCGGCCAGCAAAGGCATGAGCAGGAGCGCCTGAAAGCGCGCCCGCCGCGCCCGCTGGGCGGCCTGCACCCGCAACTGCCGCGCTATCGGCGACACCGCCTGCGCACGCAGCTGCTTGGCGATCGGCGTCTCGCGCAGCGAGTGCGTTCCGTCTTTCTTGCTGAAGATCCGCATGTAGATCAGGTCTCGGGTCTACGCAGGACGAACTAGACCCGCCATTTCGCCCCTCCTCTCGCTTAACCAACGCCAGGGGGGTTCCAAACCTCCGCATGAGCTCGTGCTTAGAAGAGAGCGGGTTGCACGGGCGGGGGCGGGGGCGTGTTCTCACGCCGGCGCGGGGGCGCCGGATCGGGCGGCGCGAGGTCGCGATCGCGCATGTAGCGGCGCGGGCTCGACGGGCGTCCGGGCGGTGCCGCCAGATCCTGAAGCCGCTGACGCTCGGCCGGCGACATGTACGCACCGCGCTTGTACAGCTGCTCGTAGCGCGGCACGAGATCCGGCCGGTGTGCCCGCAGCCAGTCGAAGAACACTTCGCGCACCTCTCCCCGCAGGTGAAGAGCGATCCCGCCGATGCTCACGGCGCCCGCCTCGGTCGCGATCTCGAGGATCTCCTCCACCTGCTCCGGAGCGTCGTTGATGCCTGGCATGAGCGGCGCGATCAGGACGCCAGTGGGTATGCCGGCGCGGTTGAGCTCCGCCACCGCCTCGAGTCGCGCGCGCGGGTTGGGCGTGTGCGGCTCGGTGGCGCGCCATGCCTTCTCGTCGAGCGTGGGCACCGAGAAGTTGGCGCTGATGGGCGCGACCTCAGCGATCTCCTTGAGCAATGGGAGATCGCGAAGGAGCAGCGGCGATTTCGTCAGCACCGAGCAGGGATTCCGGAAATCCCGGAAGGCCTCCCAGATGCCGGGCATGAGCTTGTAGCGGCCTTCGACCCATTGATACGGATCCGTGTTCGTGCCCAGCGCGACGTGCTCACCCTTCCACGATGGACGAGCCAGCTCGGTTCGCAGGACCTCCGGGACGTTGACCTTGACCACGATTTCACGCTCGAAATCACGTCCCGCGTTGAAGTCGAGATAGGTGTGAGTGGGCCGGGCGAAGCAGTTGTGGCTGACCACGCCGTTGGCGATGAAGTCGCCTGTCCCAGTCGTGATGTCGTACAGCTTGAGCTTGTGGCCGAGCGGCTCGATCGCAGTCACGCGCAATCGCGCGTTGGTCTTGACCGCTTTGCCACTGATGGAGCGCTTGCGCGTGATCGCTGGATCCACCGTCCGCAGGAAGCGCACATGCTGGACGAGTCCGCCGGTCAACCGCACACATCGCAGCCCGTTCGACAGCCCGCGATCCTCGACCACGTACGGGAATCCGAGGGTCCGCAAGCACCACGTGATCCAGTCGATGATCACTGGATCCGTGTTCGAAATCCTCAGGGAGTCGCTGAAGCTCCCCTCAGCGTCGAAGATCCCCGCCAAGAAGCCCTTACACCAGTCCTCGCCGGCGCGACGAGGCCACTCAATGAGCTCGCGAATCCGCTGGACGTTGTCGCGGGCTTGCGGTCGAATCGCCCGTATCGGGCTGTACCCAGCGGCCTGCTTGAACTCGAGCTCATCGGTGTGAACTCCGACTTCTGCGAGGTAAAGGCGAGCCCGAGCTAAGGCTTCGAAATCCTTCAGGGCAAGCCGAAAACGGTGCACCGACCCGATGCCGAGGCCGGGACGGTCGTAGGTATACGACCCGATGTGTCCATCGCCGCGCACCAGGCCGCACAGGTACCCCAGCCCGTAGTCATACGTTTGGTGCGGCCGGCGGGGCAGGTGCCCGACGCCCATGAGCTTGTGGTTAAGCGTGAGGTGCGGCCGCTGGCCAATGGCTGCATCCTGGACGTGTTTCCACCCTTGGTTGGTGAGGAGGCGGTGATCGCCGCTCGTGACCAACTCCGTACCGTCCTCGAGCACGACCCTGTACGCGGGTTTGAACGTGGCCCAGTGGTCAAGCACCTCCGTGATCGCGAAGCGCCGGTGAACGCCCTCGCGAACGGTCCCGTAGATCGCATCACCAGGCTCGACGTCCACCAGCATCTTCATTCGCCCGTCCGCCATGAGGATGTCGGTGTCGCCGCTAAGGCAGTAACTGCACGCATGAGTGCATCCCCTGTACGGATTGATCGTCCAGCGGAACGGCATGCGCGATGCCTTGGGCACCTGGTTGAGCGCTGACTTCGCGCGCACCTCGTAGAAACGGACGTCCAACGCCTCGGGCGCGTCAAAACGGCGCACCACAGCGGGATCGCGGTAGCCCGGAAGCCGGTGCTCGTCGTCGGTCTCGATCCTCAGGTTATCCCAGCGCACGAACATATGTTCGCATACTCGCCGGACGCGGGCGTCGCTAGCCTAAGAACAGACGGCCCACTCCAGGCCGCCCGGACGAGAGCCCGCGCCGTACCCGGCCTGACGACGGCGTGGTCATAGGAGTAGTCATGGACCAGGTAATCCAGGTTCTCGGATCGCTGCTGATTCTCGCCGCCTTCGTGGCCGCACAACGCGGCGTCCTCGACCAATCGTCACGCACGTATCTCACGCTCAACCTCGTCGGGTCGGCTGTGCTCGCCGTGCTCGCCGGCCACGAGAAGCAGCTCGGCTTCCTGTTGCTCGAGACCTCCTGGGCCGCCGTCTCGGCGTGGGGCCTCTACCGCTCCTGGCCCCACGCGGTGACGGTCAGCGACCGCGAGCCGCCCGAGTCGCGGTGCTCGCAGAGATAGATCCCCTGCCAGGTGCCGAGCGCGAAGCGCCCGTGGGTGACCGGCACGGTCACGGACGACCCGAGCAGCGCGGCCTTGATGTGCGCCGGCATGTCGTCGTCTCCCTCCAGCGTGTGGGTGAAGTAGGGCGCGCCGTCCGGCACCGCGCGTGAGAACCAGGTCTCGAAGTCGCGGCGCACGTCGGGGCTCGCGTTCTCGTTGAGCGCCAAGGACGCCGACGTGTGCCGGATGAACACGTGCGCCACCCCGACCCCGATCGACGACAGCTCGGGCAGCGCCTCCTCCACCTCACGCGTGACGAGATGAAACCCGCGCGGATACGCACGCAGCCGGACGTCCTCTTGAATCCAGATCACGCACCGAAAGCTAAAGCCTTATGGGGGGCGATCCGATCCCAGGAGGGATGCCCTCCAAGCTGATCGCCACCGCAATCGCGGCACTAGCGCTGAGCGCAAGCGCCGCCCCCGCCCACGCGCACACCCTCGCCAACTGGGACACCAAGCAGCAGAAACAGGTTGTGAAGGCCGGCCTGATGCAAGAGCTTCCGGGCGGCTTCCACGGCGAGCAGCCGCTCCAAGTAAGCGACCTCACTAACGCCTTCACAGCGCTGAGCGCAAGGACCGGCACGCCGGCGATCACAGTGTCGAGCAGTCCGCTCACTGTCACGCGCTTCGACTCCCTGATGGTCGGCGAGCTCGGCCTCAGCGACGCCGCGAGCAGCTTCCAGAACGAGGCCGCCCGCGCCGGGCTGCAGCCGCCCTCGTACTTCGGCACCGAGGTCGTCGCCCGCCTCGTCGGCCTCCGCTACAACCACCTCAGCGCAGACGACAAGCTCGAGCTCTACCCGTGGGACCGCATCACCCGCGCCGAGGCGGCCTGGTCGTTCGCGCAGACCCTCGGGCTCGGCTCCTGGGAGGGCGACTACGTCCGCGAGGTCGCCGGCCGCTTCCAGCTGCCCACCTACACCGCCAAGCAGCTCGCGCCTTTGCGCCTGGCGGTTTCGAAGATCGGCATGCCCTACGTGTGGGGAGGCGAGACCGACGGCGCGTCGCCCGGCCAGGTGCACGGCGGCTATGACTGCTCGGGCTTCGCTTGGCGCGTGTACAAGCTGAGCGGCAACCCCGCCGGCAACAAGATCCTCGGTCGCACTGCCGCCCAGCAGGCGGGCGAGATCCCCAAGTCAAGGCGCCTGCGGCTCAGGCAGGTGAAGCCGGGCGACCTGCTCTTCTTCGGCTCCGCCAAGTTCAGGTCGAAGGCCACCGAAGCGAACGTGATCCACGAGGGAATCGCGCTGAGCAAGGACTTCGCGATCCACTCCTCGGACGAGGGCGTGTACGTGCTGCCGCTGTATGAGGGCTGGCTGCACGATCAGTTCACCTGGGCGCGCCGCGTCCTCTAGCCGCTCGGCACTCAACCAGAAGGGGCAATCGCCCGATTACTCCGGGGACATGTCGGTGCTCCAGGAGCTGGACTCGCCAGCGCGCGCTGCCGCGCCGCTTCCGCCACCCCTGCCCTGGGGGGAGGAGCCGCACGAGACGAGCGGGATGACCTCCCGGCTCATCCTCGCCTACGTCGAGCACCGCGGCGGACGCGCCGCAGTGGAGAAGGTGCTCGAGCTCTGCCGGCTCGAGGACGCCGAACAAGACCTCCGCAACGAGAGCCACTGGTTCTCGTTCGCCACCAAGATCCGGCTGTTCGCCGCAGCCGCCGAGGTGCTGGACGACCCGCAGGTGGCGCGCCACCTCGGCGAGCAGGCAATCGACCTGAACGTCGGCGAGGCGCTCAAGCTCACGCTGCGCGCACTCGGCTCGCCGCGCCTCGTCTACGAGAACATCATCCGGGCCAACGGCAAGTTCACCACGACCGCGCGGATGGACCTGCTCGAGTCGAGCTCCTCACACGCGCGCATCGCGTACGTGGACGTGACCGGCACGCCGTTCCACCCGCTCGACTGCCAGTACAACCAGGGCATGCTCTCGTGCGTGCCGGCCCTGTTCGGGCTGACGCTCGCGCGCGTGAGCCACCCCATCTGCGCAGGCGACGGGGGAGACGCGTGCATCTACGACGTCTCGTGGGAGGCGGGCGGCGCCTGGGCCCGCTTCGCGCTCGCCTGCCTCACCGGCGCCGGCGCGCTGCTCGCTGCCGCGGGCATCCTCGACCCGGCGCTGATGCCCGAGGCGGGGGTGGCCGCCGCGGCCCTGACCGGAATCGGAATGCGCCGCGTGATCAAGGTCCGCGCCCGCGCCTGGCGCCAGCTCGAGAGCGAGGCCCGCGACCAGTCGCTCGTCACCCAGCGACTCAACGCGTCGCTCCAGGACATCGTGTCCGAGCTGCGGCTCGAGGACGTGCTGGCAAAGGTCACGTCCAACGCGCAGTCCACGCTCGAGGGCAAGCACTTCGCGCTGCTCGTGGACGACGGCGACGGACTTCACTGCCGCCGCTCCTCCGACCTGCCCGCCGACTCGGTGGCCGCGCTCGAGCGCTGGGCGGCCGGCTCGCGCCGCGTGCACCACTCGCCGCTGGTGCTCGAGGACCTCTCCACGCTGACCGAGCTGTGTCAGCTGCCGGAATGCGAGGACCAGCCGCTGCGCTCGCTGTGCGCCGCGCCGCTGACCTACCGCGGCGAGTCGCTCGGCGTGCTCGTGGCGCTCGCGGAGAACGCCCGCGTGTTCCTGCCGCGCGACGTCGAGGTGCTCCAGTCGTTCGCCACCCAGGCCGCCATCGCCCTGACCAACGCGCGGCTCTACGAGGCCCAACAGGAGCTCGCTTCCCGCGACCCGCTCACGGGCCTTCGCAACCATCGCGAGTTCCACGAGAGCCTCGCGCGCGAGCTCGAGCGCTGCCGCCGCTACGGCGGTCGCCTGAGCGTCGTGCTCTTCGACCTCGACGGCTTCAAGGCCGTGAATGACATCTCCGGCCACGCCGAGGGCGACCGCGTGCTGCGCAAGACCGCCGAGGTGCTCACAAGCAGCTGCCGCTCATCCGACATGGCGTTCCGCATCGGCGGTGACGAGTTCGCGCTCGTTCTCACCGAGACCGGCGCCGCGGACGCGACGCCGGTGGCCGAGCGCGCCGCCGCGCAGATCGGCAGCTCCTTCGGCGTGGCGATGTGGCCCGACGACGGACCGTCCAAGGAGGGCCTCCTCGCGCGCGCCGACGACAATCTCTACGACATGAAGCGCGCACGGCCCGGCCACAGCCGCGAGCCGGCCGTGCTCACGACCGCGCCCGCCCACACCGACGAACGCCACCGTCTGGCGCTGGCCAGCAGGCTGGCGGCCCGGCTCGGCACCCTGCTCGACCCCGAGGCGATCGCGCGGGTGTCCGTGGACGAGCTGTGGCGGAGCTACGGCTGCTACCTCGCGGTGATCCAGCGCCTCGACGACGACGAGACGCTTCGGCCCGTGGCGGGCGCGGGCGAGCTCGTGCACGAGATGCCCGACTTCTACGACTGGAGCCAGTCGCTCCACGAGGGCATCAACGGACGCGTGGCGCGGACCGGCGAGCCCGCGCTGATCGCGGAGACGCGCCTCGATCCGGACTACCTCGGTGCGGAAGCCCTGCCGCACGCCGGCTCGGAGCTGTCGGTGCCGATCCGCGTGGCCGGCGACATATGGGGCGTGCTCAACCTGGAGTCGCTCGAGAGCGGCGCCTTCGACGAGGCCGACCTCCTGCTCGTGGACACGCTGGCCGCGCACGTGGGCGGCGCGCTTCATCGCAGCCGGCTGTTCGGCGAGCTCGAGTCCACCTTCACCACGACCCTGGGCGTGCTCTCGGACGCGCTCGAGGCGAAGGACTCCTACACCGCGGCGCACGCCGACGACGTGGCGGACGTGGCCGTGAGCGTCGGCCGGCGGCTGGGTCTCGAGGAGGACGAGTTGCGCGTGCTCCGTTACGGCGCGCTGCTGCACGACATCGGCAAGATCGGGGTGCGCAGCGAGGTGCTGAAGAAGCCCGGCCGGCTCACCGCAGAGGAGTTCGAGGAGATCAAGCAGCACACGGTGATCGGAGCGAAGATGCTCGAGCGGATCCCGTTCTTCGCGCCCGTCCAGCCGCTCGTTCGCTCGGCACACGAGCGCTGGGACGGCCGCGGCTACCCGGACGGCCTCGCCGCCGAGGACATCCCGCTCGGCGCCCGGATCGTCTGCGCGTGCGACGCCTTCCACGCCATCACGTCCGACCGGCCTTACAGCAAGGCGCGCTCGGCGGAGGAGGCGGCGGCGGAGATGCGACGCTGCGCGGGCTCGCAGTTCGACCCGCGCGTGGTCGACGCGCTGTTGGCCGAGCTCGACGTCTAGAGCTCGGGGCGGCGATCCGCCCACGGCCGCTCGCGCTCGATCTGCGCGGAGAGCGACAGCAGCGTGGCCTCGTCCTCCTGGCGGCCCACCAGCTGGACCGACAGCGGCACCCCGTCGGCGGTGAACCCGGCCGGCACCGACGCGGCGGGCTGGCCGGTGACGTTCCAGGGGGCGGTGCCCGGCGTCCACGTGGAGACGCCGAGGAAGGTGCGCAGCGCACCCATGCCCTCCCAGCGCCCGGCCTCCACCGGCGGCGAGGCGAGCATCGGCATGAGCAGCACGTCGAAGTTGTCGAAGGTCTCGCGCAGACGCTCCACGAGGGCCGCCTCGCCGCGGCGGGCACGGTCGACCAGCGTGGGCGGGGTGAGGCGGCCCATGGCGGCCATCTGACGCGTCCGCCGCTCGAGCTGGCGCGTGTCGGCCACCAGCTCGCGCGAGTCGTCATAGATCCCGCGCAGCCAGCGCGGCCCGAACAGCATGCGGATGTCGCCGTAGTTCGGGTCGTGTTCCACCACCTCGTGGCCGAGCGAGCGCAGGAGGTCGGCGGTGTCGTGAAGAGCGCGCAGCACCGCGGCGTCCGTTCGCGCCCTCAGCGGCGGCTTGGCGGACACGGCGACGCGTAAACGCTCCGGCTGCCGGCGAGCCGCCGCGGCCAACGCGCCGCTTCCACCGTCGGCCACAGCGTCGTAGAACAACGCCGAGTCGAGCACGCCGCGCGACACAGCGCCGAGCACGGTGAGCCCGTGCCAGTGCTCGCGCGCAGGGGCGAGCGACACGCGCCCGCGCGAGGGCTTGAGCCCGAACAGGCCGCAGCAGGCGGCGGGGATGCGGATCGAACCGCCGCCGTCCGAGGCCAGTGCCAGCGGCGCGAGCCCGGCCGCCACCGCCGCGGCGGAGCCGCCGCTCGAGCCGCCGCAGGTGCGGTCGGAGCGCCACGGGTTGCGGGTCACGCCCCAACTGGCCGACTCCGTGAACGGCCAGATCGCCAGCTCCGGCAAATGTGTGCGCCCGATCAACACAGCGCCCGCGCCGCGCAGCCGCGCCACCACCTCGGAGTCGGCGGTGGCGGCCGGTCGGGGCGTGCGAGTGCCGAAGAACGCCGCGTCCCCCGCCACGTCCAAGTTGTCCTTCACCGCCACCGGCACGCCGAGGAGAGGCCGCTCGTCGCCGGCCCGGAGCCGCGCATCCGCCTGGTCTGCCTCAGCCAGCGCGCGCTC
>Ga0070683_100002604_pt1 | contig 14420 bp, 13 predicted proteins | sample KBSC713LmetaG_FD_64662 | JGI IMG/M metagenome (GOLD analysis project Ga0070683, IMG submission 64662) | Corn rhizosphere microbial communities from Kellogg Biological Station, Michigan, USA - KBS C7.1-3L metaG | ecosystem: Host-associated > Plants > Roots > Rhizosphere ...
GGAGGGGCCGGCCAACGCCGTTCCGCTCGTTATCGCGTGCAACTTGGCCGCTACCGCTCGGGTCCTGGCCCCGCTCCCCACGGCCCGTTTCATAGATCTTGCCCGGCCACTACGACGCAAGGATGCGCAAATGACCGTCGCACGACGCGCTCTCTCCGGTATCGCCCTCGCCGCAGCGGCGACCACCGCTGGACTGTTCGCCCTGACCGGCACCGCCGTCGCCGCCCCCGCGGAAGGCACGGTTCGCGGCGCCGACGCCCCTGGCGCGATCAAGGACCAGTACATCGTCGTCCTCAAGGACGGCACGACGACCACCGCCGGCTCGCTGGCTGGGAAGGTCGGCGGGTCGGTTCGCTCGGAGTACCGCAGCGCCGTGCACGGATTCGCCGCCAAGATGAACACGACCGCCGCCAAGCGCCTGGCCGCCGACCCATCGGTGTCCTATGTGGAGCAGGACCGCGTCGCCCGGATCGACACCACCCAGACCAACCCGACCTGGGGCCTGGACCGCATCGACCAGACCAGCCTCCCGCTGTCGAAGTCGTACACGTACGAGCCGGCCACCGGCGTCACCGCGTATATCATCGACACCGGCATCCGCCTCACGCACAGCGAGTTCGGCGGCCGGGCCAAGTCCGGCTACGACTTCGTCGACAACGACGCCGACGCGAGCGACTGCCAGGGCCACGGCACGCACGTGGCCGGCACGGTCGGTGGCGCCACATACGGCGTGGCCAAGAACGTCAACCTGGTCGCCGTGCGGGTGCTGGACTGCAATGGCTCCGGCTCGTACTCGCAGATCATCGCCGGCGTCGACTGGGTCACCAAGAACGCCGTCAAGCCCGCAGTGGCCAACATGAGCCTCGGTGGCGCGGCCGGCAGCTCCCTCGACGACGCCGTCAAGCGCTCGATCGCGGCCGGCGTCACCTACGCCGTGGCCGGCGGCAACGACTCGGCGGCCGCCTGCACCAAGTCCCCGGCGCGCCTGCCGGAGGCGATCACCGTCGGCGCCACCGACTCGGCCGACAAGCAGGCGTCGTTCTCGAACTACGGTTCATGCCTGGACATCTGGGCGCCGGGCGTGGGCATCACGTCGAGCTCGAACAGCAGCAACACCGGCACCCAGTCGATGAGCGGTACCTCGATGGCCACCCCGCACGTGACCGGTGCGGCCGCGCTCTACCTGGCCAAGAACCCGACGGCCACCCCGGCCCAGGTGCGCGACGCCCTGGTGAACGGCGCCTCGGTGGACGCGACCATCAACACCGGCAACGGCTCGCCGAACAAGCTGCTCTACACCGGCTTCATCGCGGCGTCCACGACGCCGGCCCCTTCGACCCCGCCGGCGACCACTCCGGCTCCGGCTCCGAGCACCTGTGGCCCGTTCACCAACGCAACCGCCACCCGCATCCCTGACCTGGCCACCGTGCAAACCGCGATCACCGTGACCGGCTGCACCGGCAAGGCCTCCGCCACCTCGAAGATCACCGTTCACATCAAGCACACCGACCGCGGCGACCTGCGCATCGACCTGATCGCGCCGGACGGCACCGACTACAAGATGAAGAGCTCGACCTCGGGCGACAACGTGGCGAACCTCGACACCACCTACACGGTCAACCTGTCGACCGAGGACCGCAACGGCACCTGGAAGCTGCGCGCCAAGGACGTCTTCGCCGGCGACACCGGGACGCTGACCTCCTGGACGCTGGCCTTCTGACCCGCGCTTGACAAGGGGAGCCACTCGCAAGAGTGGCTCCCCTTGTGGCGCGTACAAAAACCGCGAAACGGTCTCAAGGCCAACCGCGCGTCGGTAGCGTAAAACGCGCCGATCCAAGGAGTCCACCATGAGCACTGTTCGCGAATCGATCGAGGTGGCGGTGCCGGCCCGCGTCGCATACGAGGGTCTTTCGCACTTCGAGAACTACCCGCAGTTCATGTCCGGCGTGATCAACATGACGCCGCTGACGAACACCACCGCGCACATGGTGCTCGACCTCGCCGGCAACCGGGCCGAGTTCGACGCGTGCATCACCGAGAGCCGGCCGGGCGAATTCCTCTGCTGGGAGGCGATGGACGGGCCGCAGGTCAGCGAGACCATGCGCCTTGAGGCCGTCGACGAGACGCACACCCGGATCACCGCCGAGCTCCAGCTGGACGCCCAGCAGCTCATGCCGAGCGAGAAGCACGCGGGCGAGATCCTCAACCGGCGGCTGAAGGCCGACCTGACCGGCTTCAAGCGGTTCCTGGAAGAGCACAACACGATGCGGCCGCCGGCCAAGATGCCGATGAACAAGGCGAACCCGGCGACCGTGGCGCGCGGGATCGCGGCCGTGAACGTGCGCAACGAGCGCCCGACCAAGCCGACGCCGAACACCGGCAACCTCGGCCCCATGCAGCACAGCAACGTCAAGCCGATGCAGGGCCGCCTGCGCGACCGCTGACCTGGGCAGCAGAGGGAGCCCGACCGTGACCGCCATTCTGGTCGCCGATGACGACATGGACATCCGTGACCTGGTTGCCTTCAAGCTCGAGCAGGCCGGCTTCGACGTGACCGCGGTCGACAACGGGCTCGCCGCGCTCACCGCCGCTCGGCTGGAGCCGCCCGACCTCGTCGTCCTCGACGTCATGATGCCCGGCATGTCCGGCATCGACGTGTGCCGCGAATTGCGCAACGACCGGTCCACCTCCGGCCTGCCGATCATCCTGCTCACCGCGCGCGCCCAGGAGGGCGACGTCGAAGTGGGCTTCGGAGCCGGGGCGGACGACTACATCGTCAAGCCGTTCAGCCCGCGCGAACTCGTCACCCGCGTGGAGGCGGTGCTGGCCAGGCAGCGCGCATGACACTTGCCGACGCCGCCACCGCCACCATCTACGTGCTGAGCGTCGCGGCCGTGGCGCTCGGCGCCGTCATCGTCTTCGGCCGGGCCGCCCGGCGCCGCCGCGAGGAGCGCCGGGCCCGGCTGGCCGCGCCGGCTCGCAAACTGCTACTGGCCATCGCGGCCGGCGACGACGACCCCGACCAGATCGACGAGCTCGTTCGGCTGCCCGATGAGGTCTGGACCGCGGTCGACGCCAACGCGGTCGCGCTGCTCAACAAGGTCCGCGGTGAGGCTCGCGCGGCCCTGGTCGTCGTGTTCGAGCGGCGTGGCGCCGCCTGGCGGGCCCGCAGCGAGCTGCACCGCCCGGACCCGGTTCGCCGCGCCCGCGCCGCCGACTTGCTCGGCATCCTCGGCCGGCGCGACGCCGTACCGGCGCTCTGCGACCTGCTCAGGGACGCCGACGCGGACGTACGCGTGGTCGCCGCCCGGGCGCTCGGCCGCATCGGTGACCCGGAGGCGGCGCGGCCGCTGCTGGAGAGCGTGGCCACCCGGCGCCGCGAGGTCCCCGCGCACCTGGCCGCGCACGCGCTCGCCGGACTCGGCGTGGGCGCCCAGCCGGCCCTGGTCCGGGGGATGGACAGCCCGCGGGAGGGCGTCCGCGCGGTCGCCGCCGAGGTGCTCGGCCTCATCGGCGCGGTCGGCGCGACCGGGCGCATCGAGGCAGCCCTGCGCGCCGACCCGAGCACCGAGGTGCGCGTCCGCGCCGCCCGTACGCTCGGCCGGCTCGGCACCCGTACGGCCATGGCGCCGCTCCTCGACGCGCTGACCGCCGACCACCTGCCGGTGCTGCGTGCCGAGGCCGCCAAGGCTCTGGGAGAACTCGGCGCGCCCGCCGCCGTCGACGCCCTCACCGCGGTCCTCGGCGACGCCGAGTTCGTCGTCGCCCACGAGGCGGCCCGCGCACTGCTACGGCTGGGCGTCAAGGGACGTGCGGCGCTGACATCCGCCCGCGAGGGCTCGCTGGGCGGGCCGCGCCGGATCCGGACGGTCGCCGCCGCCCACGCCCGGGAGGCGCTGGCCGTCGCCGAGATCGACCAGCACCGCCGGACGCTGGCTTCCTGACGTGCTCGCCGACTGGGCGCGGGAGCTGCTGCGGCTCACCGACTACGCCATCCTGGCCTACTTCGTGCTCATCAACAGCAGCTACCTGGTCCTGATCGGGCTGGCCTGGCTGGAGTTCGCGCACCATCTGCGCCGGGTGCCGTTCGCCGGGCACGAGGAGACGTACCGCAGCCAGCTCACCCAGCCGGTATCGGTTCTGGTGCCGGCGCACAACGAGTCGGCCGGCATCGTCCAGTCGGTCCAGGCGATGCTCGCGCTGCGGTACCCGGTGTTCGAGGTCATCGTCATCGACGACGGCTCGACCGACGACACGTTCAAGCGGCTCGACGAGGAGTACGACCTCGTCGAGGTGCCCCGCGTCATCCCGGACAGCGTGCCCACGCGCGGTGCCGTGCTGTCCGTGCACATGCCCCGCGTACGACCGGAGCCGCTCGTCGTCGTCCGCAAGGAGAACGGCGGCAAGACCGACGCGGTCAACACCGGCATCAACGTCGCCCGGTACCCGTTGGTCTGCATGGTCGACGCCGACTCCATCCTGGACCCGCAGGCGCTGCTGTCGGTGGCCAAGCCCTTCGCCGACGATCCGCTGCGCGTGGTCGCGGCCGGCGGCGTCATCCGGGTCGCCAACGGCTGCACCGTGCTGGCCGGCCGCATCGTCGACGTCCAGATGCCGCGCCAGTGGCTGCCGCGCATCCAGGTCGTCGAGTACCTGCGCGCATTCCTGCTCGGCCGCACCGGCTGGTCCCGGGTCGGCGGGCTGCTCATCATCTCCGGCGCGTTCGGCCTGTTCCGCCGCGACGTGCTGCTCGAGATCGGCGGGCTCGACCACGACACGATCGGCGAGGACGCGGAGCTGGTCGTACGCCTGCATAAACATCTGCGCCAGCGACGGCGCGACTACCGGGTCGTGTTCGTGGCCGAGCCGGTGTCCTGGAGCGAGGCGCCCAGCTCGCTGCGCGTCCTGGCCCGCCAGCGGCGGCGCTGGCATCGGGGCATCGCCGAGATCATCGGCAAGCACCACGGGATGATCGGACGGCCTCGGTACGGGCGGATCGGTCTGCTCTCGCTCCCCTACTACGTGGTGTTCGAGCTCATCGCGCCGGTCGTCGAGCTGGCCGGGGTCGTGCTGGTGCCGCTCGGGCTGTGGCTCGGCGCGGTCAACGTGCCGTTCGCGATCCGGTTCGTGCTCGTCGCCTACGGCTACGCCCTCCTGGTCAACCTGATCGCGCTGACTGTCGAGGAGTATTCGTTCCACCGGTACGGGCGGTGGAACGACCTCGTCGCCGCCGTGCTCGCCTCGGTCGTCGAGAACTTCGGCTACCGGCAGCTGACCGCGTTCTGGCGGGTCCAGGGCCTGTGGTCGGCGATCCGGCGCAGCAAGCAGGTCTGGGGCACGATGCACCGGCAGGGGTTCAGCACGGACGCTTCCTCGGCAGGCGGATCGTGAACGTCGAGCCCTGATCGACCGTGCTCTGCACCTCGACCGTGCCGCCGTGCCCCTCGACGATCGTCTTCGTGATGGCCAGGCCCAGCCCGGCCCCCTGCACGGCCTCGCGGACCGCGAACTTGCCGCGGAAGAAGCGGGTGAACAGCCGGGGCAGCTCGTCCGGGTCGATGCCGACCCCGGTGTCGGTGACCACGATCTCGACCACGTCGTCGAGCCCGCTCGCCAACAGCGTGATATCGCCGCCCGGCGGCGTGTAGTTGACCGCGTTGACCAAAAGGTTGACGATCGCGCGCTGCACCTGTTCGGCGTCGATCTCGGCGGCCCCGACGTTGTTGTGAACGAGCAGGGAGAGGTGGTGCGAGCGCAGCCGCGCCCGCGGCTCGATCGCCGTGTAGGTCTGCTTGAGCAGCCCGTCGAGCTCGGTCGGCTCGAAGATGAGGTTGAACGATCCGGCCTCGACGCGCGAGATGGTCAGCAGGTCCTCGATGAGCCCGCGCAGCCGTTCGGCGTTGCGGTGCACGGTGTCCAGGATCCGGGCCTGCTGGCCGTTGATCGGGCCGGCGTCGCCGGTGCTCAGCACCTCGAGGTAGCCGATCACGTTGGCCAGCGGGGTGCGCAACTCGTGCGATACGGTCGCGGCGAACTCGCGCTTGGCCTCGTCGAGCTCGCGCAGCTTGCCAACGGCCGTGCGCTCCTGCTCATAGGCACGGCGCAGAGCGGTCTCCGCATTCTTGCGCTCGGTGATGTCGTTCAGCAGGCCGTTGAACGTCCAGCCGTGCTCTTCGTCCTGAACCGCCCACACGGCGAGCTCGACCGGGAACTCATGGCCGTCGGGGTGCCAGGCGGTGATCTCGAACCGGCGGTCGAGCACTCGCCGCTCGCCGGTCGTGAGAAACCGGCCGACGCCCAGGTGGTGCGCGTCGCGGTAGTGCGGCGGCACGATCGTGTCGGCCAGCCGCCGGCCGATCGCGTCCTCGCGGCTGATCCCGAACGTCCGCTCGGCGGCCGCGTTCCAGGCGATGATCGTTCCGCTCTCGTCCATCGAGACGAACGCCTCGACCGACGCCTCCAGCAGCTGCTCGAGCCGTTCGGCGTTGCGCAGCTTGGCCCGGCGGGCGGCGAACTGGTCGGCGGCGCGGGCCAGCTGGCTGCTCATGTGGCTCAGCAACGCCAGCGCGGCCTCGTCCGGCTCGACCGTTCGCGTGGAGAAGAACTCGAGCACGGCGACCGCGACACCGCGTGACACCACCGGCAACGCGAGAACCCCGCCGATGTCGCCGAGCACCTCCAGCGGCCGGCGTACCTCAGCCGGGTCGGCCTTGGCGTCGACGATCCAGGCCGGCGCGGCCGCCTGGACGGCGCGACCGACGACACCAGCTCCGTATGCGAATCGCACCCCGGCGCTGGCCTCGATCAGCGCGTCGAGGTTGTGCCGGCGATCGACGCTCCACACCCCGGTGGAGATGAAGATGCGCCGATCTCGCTCGTCCGGCACGAAGACGTGCCCGGCCAGACAGTCGCTGGTCTCCCGGGTCGCGTCGAGCACTCGGCGGGCGGCCCCGACGATCGTGTCGGCCTCGTCCGCCGCCCTGGTCGCCTCCTGCATCAGCTGGGCGTACCTGGCCTCGCGCTCGTTCGGCACCATCTCAGCCTAGATGCCACCTGGCTGATAAATGGCGGGATGGCGTTACTTCCAGTGAAGCAACGCCATCCCAGGAATCGACTCAGACCGCGGCATAGACAGACGCCGCTACCTCCCGGACGTGCCGGTACTGCCCGACCTCGCTCGCCCGGTGCGCGTCGCTGGCCGCGACGAGTTTCACGCCGCCCCCGATGAAGGCCCGGATCAGCCGCTCGCTGGGCAGCCGGTGCCGCTCGCTGACCTCGACCACGGTCCCGTTGGCCCGGCAGGCGGCGACGAGCTCGCCGATCGCGGCGTCCGGGATCAGCGCCTCGTCGATGCCGGCGCGGTTCAGGAAGTCCAGCGGACGAGCGAGGCGGGTCGGCGCGTACCGCGAGACCCGCTCGACCGCCAGCGCGGTGACGGTGACCAGTTGGTCGATGACGTCCTGCGGGCGCATCGCGCCACCGTCGATGGCGGACAGCACGGCGTCGGCGGTGAGCAGCCCGGCCGGCAGCGGCAGGCGGCTCAGCCCGACCGAGATGACCTCCAGGCCGCTCAGGTCGGACGGGAACGCGAGCCAGCCGTCGATGCCGATCGCCTCGACCTCGACGCCGCGGCGCAGCACGAGCTCGGTGCGCTGCTGCGCCCGCTGGATCGACGACAGGTAGGGGCCGAGCCAGCTAGTGTCCGGGCCGACCCGGTCGGCGAAGGTCATCTCGGTGAGGCCGGCCCGCTCCGCGCTCGCGACGAGCGCGTTCACGCTGTCGCGACCGGAGGAGAACGCCGTGTGGACGTGCCCGTCGGCGGAAAGGTCGATCATGGAGAGGCTCCCAGGGTTCGGTGGTCGACCCTTAGGTTCCAGTCCGCCCCCACCCAACTGCGGTGTGCGCCGGTTGCGACTGGGGAGGAGCTACTCCGCCGCCCGGTCCAGAACCGGACGCCGGTACCGATACCCGAAACCGCGGACCGACTCGATCGGCGAGGCGTCCGGGTCGGTCCAGCCGAGCTTGCGGCGCAACCGCAGCACGGCGAACTTGACCCGCTCCGGCCCGATGCCGGTCGGGTCGTCCCACGCCTGAGCGAGGAGCTGATTGGGCGAGAGCACGGCGCCCGCGTGCCGGACGAGCACGTTGAGGAGGCGGAACTCGGTCGGGGTGAGCCGCACCTCCTCGCCGGCCACGAACGTGCGCCGGGCAGCCGGGTCGATGCGCAGCACGCCGTCGTCGTACACCTCGTCGGCCCACGACGCCGGCCCGGCGCTGCGGCGCAGCAGCGCCTCGACGCGCGCGACGAGCTCGGCGTTGGTGAACGGCTTGGTCAGGTAGTCGTCGGCGCCGCCGCGCAGGCCGCGGACCTTGTCCGACTCCTGGCCATGCGCGGTCAACAGCAGCACCGGCACGTCGCTGACGTCGCGCAGGCGCTCGAGCACCTGCCAGCCGTCGAGGCCGGGCAGGCCGATGTCGAGGATGACCAGCTCCGGCCGGCCGGTGTAGGCGTCCTTCAGGCCGGTGCGGCCGTCCTTGGCGTGCGCGACCTCGTGCCCGGCCCGGGTCAGCAGCAGCCGCAGCGCCATTGCGATGTCCGGATCGTCCTCGACGACAAGCAATCGGCTCACGATGCTCCTCCACTTCGTGCCGGCAGTGACAACGTCACCGTCGTGCCGACCCCTTCGGTGCTGGCGACGCTGATCGTGCCGCCGTGCAATTCGACGATGGCCCGGCTGACCACCAGACCCAGACCGGTGCCGGGCATGACGTCCCGGCCGACCGCGGTGGAAACGTTGGAGCCGCGGAAGAACGCGCTGAACAGCCTGGGCAGATCGGTCGCCGGGATGCCGACGCCGGAGTCGGCGACGTCGACGAACCAGTGCTCGCCCTCGACCCGGCCGGTGACCGTGACCCGACCGCCGCCCGGCGTGAACTTGAGCGCGTTGTTGAGCAGATTGTCGATCACCTGATGAACCCGGGTGTCGTCGCACATGAGATCGGGCCCGTCGGCGCAGTCCAGCCGCAGGTCGATGCCGGCCACCCGGGCCGCCGGGACCCGCTCGTGCACGGCCACTGCGAGCAGCTCGGGAAGCCGGGTCATCACCGGCTTCAGCTGCAACGTGCGCGACTCCAGCCGCGAGAGCAACAGCAGGTCCTCGATGAGGCGCAGCAGCCGGTTGGCGTTGCGGTCGACGACGTCGAGGTAGGTGCGCTGATCCTCGCTGAGCGTCCCGGCCGACTCGTCGCCGAGCAGGTGGGCGAACGCGACCACGGACGACAGCGGCCCGCGCAGCTCGTGCGCGACCGTGGCGACGAACTCGTTGTTGAGCGCGGTGGCCTCCGCGAGGGCCCGGTTGCGCTCTTCAAGGCCTCGTCGCACGGCGACCCGTGCGGTCGCGTCACGCAGGTGGACCAGGGTCCCGCACGGCGCTTGGCTGGTGTCGCATCGGACCGGCACGAAGTCGAGCTCGAGCACCGGCCCGTCGGTCAGGAACACCTCCTGCCCGACCACGGCGTCGGCCGTCTTGCCGAGCTCGTGCAAGCGGCGGACGCGCGAGTCGTCGAGGGCGAGCTTGTGGTGCAGCGTGGCGAGGAGGCCGGACCAGTCGAGCGAGGTCGGGTCGGCGACGTCGAGCAGCCGGCTCGCGGCCGCGTTGGCCAGGCTGATCGTGCCGCGCTCGTCGAGCAGCAGCAGGCCGTCATGCATCGTCTCGACCAGCTTGGCCAACCGGCGCTGCTGGAGGTCCGGCGGCCGGTCCAGCTCGGCAGGCGCGCTCATCCGCGGCCGCACAGAGCGCGTCGCGTGATCGCTGTTCCCACCAAAACGCTCCTCAAGCCGACCGGTCACCATGACAATTGACGCTTACTGGTTGTACACGCTTATTCTACGCAATGTACTGACACGCCCTGTAACGTTTCGGGAGGACCGATGGCCGGGGAAGCAGATCCCGCTCCCGAACCGCTCCTGTTGGCCGAGCGCTCGCCGAGCCGGCTGGCCACCGTCGCGATCGACGCCAAAGGCCTCGTCACGGCCTGGGACGACGGGGCGACCGCGCTCTTCGGGTACACCCAAAACGAGACGATCGGCATCGCGCTGGCCGAACTCGTGATTCCCGTGCGGATGCGGACGGCCCACGAAAACGGGCTGCGGCGGGCCGAGCGGGACGGGCTGACGCCGCTGCTGGACACCCGGCTCGACATGCCGGCGCTGCACCGGGACGGGCACGAGTTTCACGTCGAGATCGTGGTGACGCGTGAGGACGCGGGGTTCGTCGCGCGGATGCGCGAGCTCGGCGAGCCCAGCCCGGTCTCCGGCGAGCTGTACCTGGCGGCCAAGGGCTACCAGCGTCGCGAACGGATCGAGGTGGCCCGGCTGGCCACGCTCATCGAGTCGATGGGCGTCGGCATCCTGCTCCTCGACGAGCACCAGCGGGTCGTGCTCGCCAACTCGGCGTTCGTCGAGCTGTTCGCAATCGGGCTGAGCCCGGAGAAGCTGCGCGGTACCGCGCCGCGCGGGGCCGGCGGCACCTTTACCAGCGCGTTCGCCGACCGCGACGCGGCCGAGCAGCGCATCGAAGAGACGGTCAAGCGTGGCCGGCCGACCCTGGGCGACGAGGTGAACCTGGTCGGCGGCCGGGTACTGGAGCGCGACTACCTGCCGGTCATCCTCGACGGGGCCACGCTCGGGCACCTGTGGGTGTTTCGGGATGTGACCGCACAGGCCGAGATCCGGCGCGGGCTCGAGGAGCGCAACCGCATGCTGACCGAGGTCTCGGAGCTCAAGACCGAGTTCGTGCGGGTCGCCTCGCACGAGTTGCGGACGCCGCTGACCTCGATCGCGACGTTCGCCGGCATGCTCGCGTCCGACGAAGGCATCCTCGATCCGGACGACCGGCAGGCCGCGACGACCGCCATCAAGCGCAACGCCGACCGGATGCAGATCCTCGTCGCCGACCTGTTGCTGCTGGCCCAGCTGGAGTCGGGCGAGACGACGCTCAGCACCGGACCGATCGACCTACCTGTCCTGGTCCGGGAGGCGTGCGACGACGCCGGGGTACCGGTGCGGATCAGTACCGGACCGGCGATCGAGGGCGACGAGGCCCTGCTGTGGCAGCTGCTGGTGACCGCGGTCGGCGTCGTGTCGGCGGCGGCGGACCCGGGCGCCCCGGTCAACGCGTCCGCGATCGCCGGCGGCAACCGCTGGACGATCCGGATCAACACAGAGACGTCCGAGCCGGCCACGCTCGAGCGGCTCCTGTCGACTCACCTGCCACACCCGGACGCGGAGGGCGAGCAGCGGACCGGGGCGCTGGCCCTGATGCTGGCGCGCGAGATCGCGACGCGGCACGGCGGCAAGCTGACGAGCGCGGTCACGCCGACCGGGGTGACGGTGACGGTGGCACTGCCGATCCGCGCCTGACCGTTGCTCGCCGGTTGCGTGGCCGCCAGCCAGCCTCACCGGTTCCGCGGCGGCCAACACCGCCACCGCACGGCCGCTGCCGTTGACGTTGGTCGATCCGCCAACGCCACCGCCGCACCGCCGCCACTGCCGCACCGCCACCGCCGTTGACGTTGGTCGATCCGCCACCAGAGGTACCAGACGGTGGCCGCTCTGCCGACGTTTCGTCAGCGTGTCACGTCGGCGGATCGACCACCGTCTTGCAAATGACGTTGACCGTGGCCGATATATGCGGAAACTGGACAGGCCGTCCTACCAGTCGGGCTGGGCAGCCAAACGTTGGGACGGTCAAGATCCACATCGAACGGCGCGCGACATCCGGGGCGCAGAAACCACAGATTCCTGAGCACTAAGGTGGCTGGATCGACCATTCTCTACGCCGATCCGAAGACGCTGGTCGATCCGCCGACTCGACACGCCGGCGAAATGTCGGCAGAGCGGCCACCGTCTGGCACCCCTCGTAGCAGATCGACCACCGTCTGGCACCCCTCGTAGCAGATCGACCACCGTCTGGCACCCCTCGTAGCAGATCGACCACCGTCACCAGCACCACCACCGTCACCGTCACACCGGCACCACCAACAGCACCGCCACCGGCACCGGCACCAGCACCACCACCGGCACCAGCACCGCCACCGCCACTGTCAGCACCGTCACCAGCACCAGCACCAGCACCAGCACCCGGGCCGGTGGCGGATCGGCCACCGTCATCGGGATAGCGCAGGAGATGGCCGCTCAGCAGCATCGTCAAGAGCTGTCGACCAACTCACCCGTAGACGCAGTGCGAGCAGCAGCATCACCGCGGCCACACCGGCGGCGCCCAGGAACACGACGTCGATCGCCGACACGAACGCGTGCAGCGCCTGCGGCCGCAGCGCCGCCGGCACCGCGTCCAGCGCGGCTCCGCCGGGCGCCTTCGCGCTGTACACGCGCGTCAGCACGGTGCCGAACACGGCCGCTCCCAACGCTCCACCCAGCGTCTGTCCAAATCGGACGGCCGTGGTCGTGACCCCGAGCAGACGGGGCGGAACCGCTTGTTGGGACACGATGATCAGCTGGCCGAGCAACTGACCGAGTCCGGCGCCGAACACGGACAACGCCAGCCAGATCCGCCAGGACGGCGTGCTCACACCCACCGTGCCGAGCGCCAACGTACCCAACAAGACGCACGCGGAGCCGGCGATCACGAACCACTTCACCGGCCAGTCGCGGGCCATCAACTTGCCGGCGATCGTGCCGGCCACGGTCATGCCGGCCGCCATCGGGATCAGGTACAGCCCGGCCCGCGTCGCCGGGATACCCCGAACCACTTGGAGGTACACCATCACGTACACGATCGAGCCGGTCATCGCGACGCCGATGAGTGCCTGCACCGGGATCGCGATGCGCAGGGTCGCGTTGCGAAACAGGCCGAGCGGCAGGATCGGCTCGGCCGCGGTCGCCTGCCGCCACATGAACAGCACGATGAGGACGAAGCCGAGCCCGATCAGGCCGAGGATCCGGGCCGAGGACCACGGATACGAACGCCCGCCCCACTCGGTGATCAGCAACAGCACGCTGGCCGCGGCCGCCACCAGGCCGGCGCCGAAGAAGTCGATCCGGTGCCTGCGCCCGTGGACCGGCAGGTGCAGCGCCGTCGCCGCGATCGTCAGCGCGACCGCGCCGAGCGGCAGGTTCACGTAGAAGATCCAGCGCCAGCTCGCCGAGTCGGCCAGCAGGCCGCCGACCAGCGGGCCGACCACCATGCCCAGCCCCGCGACCAGCCCGGCCATGCCGCTCTGCCCGGCCCGCTTCTTCGCGTCGGCCATCTGCGCGATCACGACCATGGTGACGCTCATCAGTCCGCCGCCCCCGATGCCTTGCACCGCGCGGAATGCGATGAGCTCGGCCATCGACTGCGCCATCCCGCACAGCGCCGAGCCGGCCAGGAACACCGCGATCGCGGCGACGAACACGCGCTTCGCGCCGTACACGTCGCACAGCTTCCCGTAGAGCGGCAGCGCCGCGGTCGCCGCCAACCCGTAGGCGGTCACCAGCCAGGGCAGCAGCTCCAGGCCGTGCACCGGGTCGAGATCCCGCACGATCTTCACGGTCGCCGCCGAGACGATGTTCTGATCCAAGATCGCCAAAACGATCGTCAGCAGGCAGGCCAGCAAGGCCAGCTTCTTCTGTCGCTCCGTCATAGAACACTATGCTGAGTCAAAGTCTAGACTGAGTCAATATTTTTATTTGGTACGATAAGAGCATGGGCCTCCGCGAGCGCAAGAAGCTGGAAACGGCGCGCGCGGTCCGTCAGGCGGCGATCGACCTGTTCCTGGCGCGAGGTTTCGACGACGTCTCGGTGGCCGAGATCGCGGCCGCCGCCAACGTGTCGAAGATGACCGTCTTCAACTACTTCCCGACCAAGGAAGACCTGCTCTTCGCCCCGATGGAGGAGCACACCGAGGAGATGGCCGCGGTCGTTCGGGACCGCCGGGCCGGGGAGTCACCACTCGCCGCCCTCCGCCGGCACCATCTCGACCGGCTGGCCGCCCGTGACCCGTCGGTCGGCCTCAACGACACCCCGGTTGTCGTCGGGCTGCAGCGCATCGTCATGACCACCCCGTCGCTGACGCCGCGCCTGCGGGCGTTCCTGGTCAGCGGCGAGACGGCACTGGCCGAGGCGCTGGCCAAGGAGACCGACCCCTTGACCGCCCGGCTGGCCGCGGCCCAGATCATGGCCGCACGCGGGGCGCTGCTCTTCACGTTGCACGAGGGGATCACCGCCGGGCGCAGCGCCGACGAGCTCTACCCGGAGGCGGTCGCGGCCGCCAACCGGGCCTATGACCTGCTCGAACGAGGTCTCCAGCTTTAGGGATGCGGCAACCTTGGCGGCCTACGGTTGCCCTATGGCGGATCAACGCTCCTACCCGGCGCCGGCCGACGAGGTCGAACGGCTGCGCTCGCTCGACGACTTCCG
>Ga0070683_100002605_pt1 | contig 14420 bp, 20 predicted proteins | sample KBSC713LmetaG_FD_64662 | JGI IMG/M metagenome (GOLD analysis project Ga0070683, IMG submission 64662) | Corn rhizosphere microbial communities from Kellogg Biological Station, Michigan, USA - KBS C7.1-3L metaG | ecosystem: Host-associated > Plants > Roots > Rhizosphere ...
AACCGAGATCCATCTGGAGCCCGCCGTAGTAGGGTGAACCTGAGTCTGTCCAAGCTCCTTCGTAGCGATGGATGCAGAGCCAGCCGGATTCATGCGGAGGATTCTGTGCTTCCTTCCAGGCGTTGTAAGCCCTCCTAAGCCACAGATCTCTCACCCACCTCCGATATGTCGCACTCTTGCTACGCTCGGCTGTGTGGCCCGCGTGAGTCTTCTGAACACCCATCAGGTGTTGCCACTTCCATGTCTCCTTCTGGTAGTGGTGAATCTGCTTGATGTATCTTGATGCTTTCGCTTGTGTAGTTCCGACGAACAGAGCTACGAACATTGTGATCAATAGAATTAACTTCATGCAAACATCTCCCTTTAACAGTGAAGCGAGCCCGAAGGCTCGCTTCCCAATCGCGGATTGACTTTAGTAGTATACCAGTCGGGGCAGGCTGAAAGCTAGTCTTCCTTTCTGAGTCTCACGCTCCACTTCTCAAAGCGAAGTGGCTCGTTTCCAAATCCCCATCCATCCCACTCGTCGTCTTCCTTGTTGTAGACAGTGAGAACAGTCCAATCTTCTGAGGCATGACCCCATGAGTACTTGCCGACAACGGTCGCCATGATCCGCTTGAGCGCGATGTCACCATCGCAGTCCATGACGTACTGCTGAACCTTCTTGGAATCGTAGTACCTCGCGTACTGCTCGGCTTCCTTCTTCGTCTGAACGTAGATGCCGTTGTCATCCTGATAATCCTCATCACCAAAGAAGTCAGGATCATTCGAGTAGGCACGAAGCATCGCTTGAGGCAAACGAAGTACGCCAGCATCGCCATTGTCACGAACGGTGGCATCCTCGAAAGTCTCGATCAAATTCCAATCACCATCTTCGCCCAAGATGTAACGATAGACAACTGTCGGTGCAAAAGTTGCATTGCCTTGCTTAAGTCTTGGCATCTGAAACTCCCCTCATTTCTGCTAGCTTCTCCATCTGCTCCATCTTACTGATGATCAAAAGAGAGTCGCTGAGAGCATCTACATAGTCGCGAAGCAGATCGATATCCACCCTGTCGAGATGACCATCATTCAGAGCAATGAGATGTAGATGGTTAGCCGCTAGCTCGCGACGTGCCTCGATCTCTGCGCGTACGTGAGAGTCTGTGCTCACTGTTATACTCCTTCCGTCTTTTCCAGTCTGTTCTGCTCGTTGCGTGAACGAGAACCAGACTCATAACCCTTCGAGTAAGGAAGAGCAGCAGCCTCTCCCCAGAGTTGCTGGATCGTGTAGTAAGCGCTAGGCCGTCCAGCCTTGGCGTCTTGACTACCCTGAATCCAGATATCATTGCCAGAAGGATCGAGCAGAGCACCCCTTGACCGGAGATAATCGTTGTAGGTCTCAGACATTAAGGCAAGAGTAGCAGACGAACATTACGACAGCCCTTCGATTCTCATCGGTTCCTCAACATGAGCGCGAAGCTCATCAGGCTCGATGTAAGCAAGCCTGATACCCATGAACTCTTCATGTCCACTCATGTTGAGCCCGTACTCGTTGGTGAGAGTGGCGACACCTCCTGCATTGATGATCTCTTCCTTCTTAGCTTCCAATTCTTCCCGGTTGTATCCGAATTCTGACTTCCACTCGTACATTACTGAACCTCTACTTCCTCGACCCGAAGGACTGGATCGCTAGAGAACTGATCGAACATGACGGTTGAGGCAGTGAGTTTGACGATGCTGCCATCATCGAAGTGGAGGATCAGACTGCGAAGCCCATCATCTCCGTAGCTAGGAATCAGACCCTGGTCTGTGACCTTGACGATCTTCTTGCCAACTAGTGTCTGTCTATCAATCCTCATTATTCCACCACCTTTGCGCGAGTGATTAGAGTTGACTTGCCAAACCTATCGTTGTCGTCGTGAGCCTTGACCGTGGCCTTGAGCGTGTAGGTCTCGCCCTGCTCAAAGTTCTGATCACTCGACGCGAACCACTTGACTTCGTTGCCCTCTGCATCGTTGAAGATGTAGAGCGGCTTGGTCTGATCGTCGTCGTAGCGAGAAGCGTAGCGGTTCTCGACCCAGATCGTCTTGACGAGGGTGAGGGTGAAGTTCTCGCGCTCGCCCACCGTGCCGACATGGTTGCTGTTGGCGGCGGTCTCGCGCTGCTTGGCGAGACGAAGCTCACGCTCCTTGGCGCGGGAGAAGGCAGAGACTGCCGAGGCGACGATGCCCTTCGTGCGGAAGGTGACGCCCTCGGAGCGCATTGCGGTGACGAGGTTCCACTCGTAGTCGTTCATCTCGTCGTCAGTCTTGCCCATGTTCTCGTCACGAACCCAGGCCAGGACTTCATCAGCAAGCTTGTTGTCCTGATCCTCGATGTCGATCCAAAGGCGGTGACCCTGGCGATCCTTCTTGCCGTAGTTCTCCAGGTTGTACCAAGCCTCAGCGCTCGTAGGCTGGCCGTCCCATGCCTTGCTCGCAGGAGTCCAGCCGTTGGCCCTGATCATGCGGGCGGTCGAAGCAAGGAACTCTTCCATTCCGAAAGCGGCCTCAATGCTCTCGCCGTAGTAGCGCTCTTCGCCGTCGTCTTCGAGACCGATGAAGAAGTCGCGGAGGTACTCGGCGTAGCTCGCGTAGCGCTGAGGATCAGCGGCTCCGAGGAAGTCACCGAGGCAGTTGGAGCCGACCTGCATGATCGAGCCCTCGTCCTGATTCCAGACGAGGTAGGTGTCCTTGCGGTGGCGGCGAAGACCACACTGCTCACACTCGGGATCGGCGTGGCGGAAGCTGGTCAGGTCAGGAAGCTCAACCTCTTCGCCGTCCTTGCGGAGCACCGGGATCGAGCGAATGATGTTGCCATGCTCTTCGTGCTGAAGAGTGGCGATGAAGTTGTAGCCAGCGATCTTCGGCGTCTCGCCGTTGATTGCGAAGTACTGCCAGATGCTCTTCTGGATGTACTTCTCGCCGGTCTCGTGGTTGATGCGCTCGGACTCGATGATCTCCTGCTCAAGTTCAACGATCTCGACCGGAGGAAGGGAAAGCTTCGCGGCCCTCTTGTTGACCTTCTTCTCGATCTGCTCCTTGAGATAGGAGATGTTGGCGGCGGGGATGCGATAGACCGGGCCACCGACCTCAGCCTGGGCCTTGGCGACGAGCTTGGCCTGGGCTGCGTAGAACTCGGTGCCCTCCTCCATTTTGGAGAGATCCTGCTGTGCCTGGTAAACCTGCTGACCTGTCACTTGCGTCTCCTTCGTCTCGATCATGTACCTAGTATAGCACAGATCCCTAGGAAGCGCAAGAGCCGGTTTCCCGGCTCTCGCTTTTCCACCTCCCATTGTCGGGGACAGAACGTGATGATTATTGGTGTTGCTCAGAGATACGAACTGTAGCAGGTGACTCAGGACTTGTCAAGTTTCTTTCTCAACCATAGGCCAAGCTTAACATTCCAGTAATGTCCTGGGTACTCGACCATATCGAGATCGAGCAGCTTATCTGCGAAGTCACTCAGGATCAGCCACAGTTCCGACCGGGAGTTCTCCGAGGATGGGCTGGTCGAAGAGTTGTTCTGCTCGTTTTGCAAGTGGCTCATGATACTCCATCGGGATGACTTCCCGGATAGCTTGAATGATAGCAGCCATCTGACGAGTGACCGTCTCGATGACGTTAGCTTCTGCCTTCTCTTCTAGTAGCTCCTGTAGTTCAATGGCCTTGAGTCCTACCTCGTAGGGGATCTTAGCCTCAGGATGTCGGACTCGCTCGAAGGTTCTCATCACGAAGAGATCAAGAACAGCCTGTCGAGTCAGCATGTTATTCTTCGTCGCGTCTTCCATGATCCCTTGCTGCTTAGCTCGCTCGTGCAAGATCTCCTGGAGAGCCTTCTGCTCGTAGTTCACATGCCGCTTAAGGTGACGCCGGATACTCTGTTGTGAAAGCTCGGGCTCGACCTCCTGAACATGCTCAGCGATGAAGTTCGGCTTATAGCCAGCGCATGACATCTGATCGATCACGATCCGTAGGTCTGACTGGCAGACGTTACATCGGGGCTCGACCTTCTCTGGTAGGTACTGCATCACTTGTTCACTCCTAAGAACTTAGCAATCTCATCCATGTCTATGACAAGACCCATTTGTTCAGCCATCCTTTTTGCCATGCGGTTCGCATACCACTTACCCACGAGATAGGAACCTACCACGCCTACTGCGATGCCGAATAGAAACATCAGTAGAAGGAGAAAGATCTCCATAGTTACACCTCCCCTCTAGCGGTAGTAGCTTGCGCCGTTGGTCTTGCGTTGGTGCTCGCTATTGACCTTACGGCCTTGAGGATGCGTCCGATTGAAGATCTTCTGTCCGTCTCCACGATGGATACCTCGTTCATCGTCCAGCCCCTGAATCTCGTCTGGTGTACCGGAGTTAACAAGAATCTCACGTCGCCGCCTGTTGTACAGGTGCTCGTCAAATAGGATTGGGTTCTCTCCATGGATCGGATTGTTCTCCTTTGCATCCTTCCTAAGGATAGCATCAGCAAAGTCCTCTAACTCACGGTTGGAGTAATCGGTCTTCTCAGCGTCTAACGTCTCAGGGTCAACTGGTTCCCTGGTGAACCTTCTCTGCCAACTCATGTTCCTTTCATTAGTGTCGTGAGATTGGCCGATTCTAGTAGGCGTGTGTGCCCACCGCCGAGGTCGGTGACTTGATCGGTTGTAACTAAACCCAAGAATCTGGGGCAGGAAATAGAAATCTTTCTGTCGTTCATAAAAGCTGTTACCTCTAGGTGCGTCGATGATTTGGTCGCTCGTTGGTACGCCCACAATTATTCCTTTCTTCGTTTAACCTCTGTCTTGCATCTCTCGCAAATCTCACCTCGGTATCGAACTCGATGATACTTGCCACACTCACACCTACAGTCGCCGTCAGGGTCATCTTCCTTTAGGAACAACTCGGCATAGGTCTTCTCTTGTTCTTCATCCATCTCCGCGAAGTAGCGTTCAGCTAACTGAATCATGGCCTGCTCTACGTACTGTCCTACTGAGACAGTGGTGATACCCATGATGGCAGCGGCATCTTTCTGCTTCTTGTCGAGGATGACATTCAAGAAGACTGCTTCTCTCTTTCGAGGAGAGAGCTTGTCGAGTCCGTACTGTAGATCGATTAGACTGAGGGTGATCGGCCCATAGGTCAGATAGAACTGACCCGTACGCGAGGCATGATCCTGGAAGTCAATGTAGTGCCGATAGACTTCCTTGAGAATCCTCTGCTTTTGATCAAACGGAATCTTTGCCATTAGTTTTCCAGATATGGGTCACGGCTGCTGCCGCCCCGTCAAAAGCATCCTGGGGAATTCCAGGTGGCCGTTTAAGTCCTTCTTTCTTCTGCTTATTCTTCTCATCCTGATGTTTGATCTTCCATTGTGGGAACAATTCCAGTATAGCATTCCTCACACGAGCCTTGGATGCAGTGCCATCACCAGCGATAGTTTCCTTGATGGTATTCGCTCCATAATTGATCCAAGGAATTCCATAGAGATATGCCATGGCCTTACATGTAGAGATAGCAGCCCTTGTTGTCTCTGATCGAGAGCCCAATTTACCTGGCGGCAGAAGCTCAGAGACAATCACCTGGGGATCATAGAGCATCATGATTCGAGGGAACTGCTCAGTGATGTTCTTGATCCCTGCGTCTACGTTCTCGTTCCAACCCTTGGTGTGATCAGGAGGATTAGCGATCACTCCCATGTAAGTGAGATCGAATGGATCAGTATCAACGATACCGAATCCAAGTCGTTCCATCCCTGGATCAAAACCCAATACTCTCATTTTCTTCTAACCTCCTTGCGACTCTGATCCACTTCTCATAGATCTCACTAAGGAGTTCGGGATCGGATTGAATTTGGATCTCACGGAAGTCATGGGGACTATCCTTCTGGATGACTAGGATGAGAATGTTCTTCTGTTTCACCATGTCTCCGTACACATTAACTTGAGCCTTGTACTTCTCGAAGAGACTAGTCTGTTCTAGATTAGCGAAGGTTCCAATCGAAGCAGTCTTGATATCCACAAGCCACGAGCCACGCCCTGGTATCTCTACGTCGAAGAGATCAACAGTTCCGCTGATCTTAGTCCTGAAAGGGAAAGGTTCATTAAAAGCCGGTAGACCGAGTGTGATATGACGCTCGACGTTCTCGGGCTTGACGAATCCCATCTCCACCAGAGCAGCCTGGATGTATCCATGCCACATGTGGCCACAGTCAAACGTCTTCTTCTGCGCGGCTGTGATCGAACGATGCTGAGCCCCAAGACGATCCTGATAGAGAGCTTCCTCATCCATCAAACAATGTCCTGAAGGATGGAAGTGACCATCGTCTACCTTGATCCCTCCGACCGTGACTGTAGGAGCAAACTCATTGTGCTGTTCTAGGAACATGTCAATGTGAGGAGCAAGGATGTGACCACGGCCAGCGCCGATAGTCTTCACTAGCTTTGAGAAATCAGTTGGCAAAGCGGTTCCTATCCTCTACTTCATCTTCAAGTAGCTTGGCGATAATGTCGATGTGCTTTCCACCATAAGGGTCTCTTAAGCGTAGCGCGATCATCGGACGACACCCTCTCATCGCTGCTTCCTCTCTGATCTTGGCGATGGCCTTAGCGGAGATCGAGACGGTGCCCGACTCACTGACCTTGCACTCAATCAGGAGGGGTACACCATAGTCAGAGTAACGCTCGGAAACGAAGACATCACCGGGTGATGTTATACTCGCTCCACTTGCTCGCTCTCTTTCTCCATCGAAGACCACCGCGATGTAGTCTTCGTGCTCGACGCTCATCTGCTTATTCGTTAGTTTCGCCATGCTCAGTGATGCTGTTCTCAGCAGTGATGGTGATCTCTTGAACTGACCAGTCCACAAGCAGAGTACCTACAAGGTTTGCTGCGAGCACAGGCTCAGGAACCATAAGGTCTCCATACTCTACAGGCTGATCGTCATCAACCTGCATCTTAAAACGGACGTTAACCCTCCGATGAAACCTGACTTCCGCCACGGACTACCTCCATTAGTTCCTCTCGGATTGTCTGCATCGCTTCTGGAGTAGTCCGTAGGAACTCGATAACCCCCTCGCGCCCCTGGATCTGTCCATCAGGGAAGGACTCGTGTCGGTAGTAAGCTCCTGCTCGCTCGATCACGTCAATCCCTGGCCGCATGGCTAGGCTCATGATCTCTTCAGTGTGATCGATGCCGAGCCCATGACCGATGTCATCAGTATAGAAGTCCCACTGAGCTACACGTCGAGGGGAAGCTCCAGCCTTGTTCTTCAAGACAACAGCAGAGACTCGGTAGCCGATCTCCTTCTTCTCTCCGTCTACGACAGCCTGGTAGCCCTGGCCTCTCTTCATCTTGATTCGGATCGAGGCTCCGTGCTTGACAGCGTAGCCACCGGGTGACTCAAAGTCCTGGAAGGGACTGTCCATCTTGGCTCGGGCCTGATTGAGGAAGACGACAGTACATTGCTGAGCCCACGAGCGACCGATAACTCTCTTGATCATTCCCGTGATGAGCTTAGCCTGTCCACCTACTCGATCCTTGCCGTCCATCTCTTCCTTACCGAGCATGGCTCCGATAGAATCGAAGATGATCAGAGTGACGTGGCCTGAGTTGACCATCTCATAGAGCAGGTCAGCGGCGTCGGCTCCGTCAGGAGGATTGACAACGAGCAGTCGGTCGAGATCAACGCCCAAGGTCTCAGCCCATTCAGCATTGAACCTGTTCTCCAGGTTGATGAAAGCTACTCCCTTCTTATCTGGAAGCGTCTTCTGTTCCTCCGCGATCATGTAGTAGGCTAGGCTCGTCTTGCCAGCGGAGTCCTTACCGAAGATCTCGATCAGGGTACCTCGGGGGATACCTCCAAGACCAGTAGCGAAGTCGAGAGCATAGCTCCCGGTTGATACCACGTCGTACGGAGGAGTGTTCTTAGCAGAGTGGATGACATCATCGCCCCACTTTCTCTGTAGCCCCTGTACGAACTTCTCGTTATCTGTCAATTCATTACCTCAGTGATTGTAGTTTAACTAACTCGATTCCTCTCTCCTTTGCCCGCAGTTCTGCGATGATTGGAGTGCGGATTTCTAGACTGTGCTTGAACTTCTTGATTCCCTCTTGCCATACAGCAAACCTAAGTTCGTCTGCTCCTCTCTGTATTGTAACAAATGCCATGGGATCACCCTTCTTTGTCTTCCGTAATGTCACATCACGGATTACTCCAGCCACAACATGGTCGCCCATGTTCTCAAGCTCTGTAAATGGAACGCAGAATTGATCGATCAATTCCCGCTTCTCTTCAAGTACCTGTTCACTATCATCAGACAAAGCGACAGTTAGCAGGTCTTCCTCAATGGCGATCTTTGTAGTCTTGTCGAAAGGTCTAGCCTCAAGAGCGTCGAAGGCTCCTACCTCCCAGAGCTTACGAGTACGACCGGCATCCATGAGGATCTTCTCTTTGCCATTCGGTGCAATGTACTTGATCGTCTGAGCCTTCTCCTGGAACTGATCGTAGCTAGTGTAGGGACGGTTGTCTACTACCCACTTCGAGTGCATCTTGCCCATACCTTTGATCATCGTGAGCCCTAGCATAATCTCTCCGTCTACAATCTCCGACTCAATGCCTGAGGTATTGATGTCCGGAGGGTTCACCTTGATGCCCATCCTCATGGCTTCCTTGATCCACTTGGATCGATCCGGAACCTTCTTCTCGGTATCCACTAGGAGTCCGGCGAGTAGGTACTCAGCCGGATAATGATACTTGTAGTAGGCAGACCACAGAGCGATGAGCCCGTATTGAACGGCGTGAGATTTGTTGAAGGCGTACTTCGAGAACCAAACGAGGTTCTCCCAGATGGCCTTAGCCTTGGCCTCATCCATATGCTGGAGTGCAACCTCAAGATAGTGCGGCTCTTCTGCCAGCATCTTCTCGCGGAGCTTCTTGCCCATGAACTTCCGGATGTCATCAGCTTCCTCAATGGTGTAGCCGATCTCCATGAAGTACCGGATGACCTGCTCCTGATAGATGAACTCACCGAAGGTCTTGTTAGTTACCTTCTCGACGGTCGGGTGAACGTACTCGATCTCCTTACCTTCCTTACCCTCAATGTACCGTCTATCCGATCCAGCGATCAGTGGCCCCGGACGGTTGACGGCAACGATGAAGGCTAGGTCATCAACGCTACGTGGCTTGACGCGCTTACAGAGCGAGCGGCCCGTAGCCGAAGCTGCCATCTGAAAGATACCAGTGACGAGCCCGAAGTCGAACATCTCCCATAGCTCCTCGGGATGTTCCATGTATTGAATTGCTGCCTGGTCTGGAACCTCCTTGCCCTGTCCCTTGATGATTCTGTCTGCCCTGTCGAGGATGGTCAACTGCTTGAGCCCTAGGAAGTCCATCTTCATGAACCCAAGATCTTCTACACGATGCATGTCCCACTGAGTGACGAGTTTCTTGTCTGCCGCTGCCCACCGAAGAGGGAGAGTACGCTCTAGAGGTTCATCAGCAACGATGACAGCAGAGGCGTGAGTTGAGTACGTCGAGACATAGCCCGTATGGTGGTCGCCGTAGTTCTTCCCCATGAGAGCTTCAGCCCACTCGAAGAAGAGCGGGTACTTCTTCATGTGAGGAGCGAAGTGATCCGCTACTGTCTCAGTGTCGGATAGCTCATAGGTCAGAATGTCTTTCCACTCAGACCACAGTCCTGATTCAACAGTCTTGTCAAGAGTCTTAGAGATGTCGTTAAGCACCTCGTAAGGGATCTTGAGGACACGACCCATAGCCTGGAACGCAGCCTTCGGCCCCATCCTGGTGATGGTGCCAATCTTGGCAACGTTCTCCGGGCGATACTTCTCAGAGACATACCGGAACACCTTCTCGACGCCCTCCATGTCGAAGTCGATGTCGATATCCGGGAGCCCCTTCTCTCGACCGGGATTGTAGAAGCGCTCGAATAGCAGATCGTAATGGATCGGATCAACATCAGTGATACCTAGAAGGTAGGAGACGAGAGAGCCACCGGCTGATCCTCGTCCTGGCCCTACGACAACTTTGTGCTTCTTAGCATAGGCCACATAGTCCTGAACGATCAGGAAGTAGTCAACGAGATCGGCCTCGAAGATAACCTTGGTCTCATAGGAGAGACGTTCCATGTAGGTCTTGGGATCACGAGGAAACCCAGGGACATCCCAATCCGTTACCTTCTCCTTGAAGCCCTTCTCCAGGAGACCGAGAAGCATCTCCCTATTCGTCTTGTAACCCTTGTCGGGAACGAAGATCGGAGTACGCTTTCGAGTCTGAGGTAGCTCATAGCTTACTCGCTGAGCAATGTCATCTGAGCTATCGATAGCTTCATCGACAGCGGTAGTAGTGAGGTGGTCTTCGAGTCGAGTTCGTACTTCATCCTCGCCCATGATGTACAGGCACTGAGGGTGAACCTTGTCTCGGCCAGCCTCCTTAGCAGCCTTGGTGCCAGCATTCATCGTGAGCTTGAGGATTCCCTCATGAAGATCGTACTGATCCTTCATAGCGTAGTGAGCATCGTTGGCATAGACGAGAGGGATGCCGTACGACTTACCGAGATCCACCAGTGCCTGATTAACCATCCTCTGTTCGTCAGAGTCATACGTATGGATCTCCAGGTAGAACCTCGATCCGTAGATGTCCAAGTACCGCTGAAGAATCTCTTCCGTCTGAGGTAGTTCAGGCTTGAGGATTGACTGAGAGAGGAGCCCACCGAGACATGCGCTAGTGCAGATGATCCCCTCATTATACTTAGCTAGGAGTTCCCAATCTGTTCGTGGCTTGTAGTAGAACCCTGTCCCGTGAGCCTCGCTAGAAAGCGCCCAGAGGTTCTCTAAGCCCTCTGTAGTTTCTGCGAGTAGTAGGAGATGGAACCCATCTCGCTCCCTGTTACGGCGGCTCTCAAGGGCTTGATAGGCTTCCATGCCGAGGAGCGGTTTAAGACCTCGGTCGGTCATGGCTTCGTGGAAGTCTAGGTGTCCGGATACAAGCCCGTGATCGGTGCAAGCTGCGGAGCTATGACCAACTCGGATGCATGCCTCAGCGATCTCTTCTGGCTTCGAGAGTCCATCAAGTGCTGAGTAGTGAGTGTGGTTATGAAGTGGTGTCGCCATGGCTCTTGATCACTACTGGAATAGTAGCATCCTTCAACCGCCTCCACATGTCATGAGTACCCTTCGAGTTAGCAATGTCATCGTGGAATCCAACAGCCTCAGTAGGCTTCCCCTCATCAAGCATCTGCTGGTTCCTGATCGGCCCCGCTGCTCTGCCATAGATATGCCACTGAGCAGGATAGGGCTCGAAGGGAATCCCTAGTTCCATGGCTGCTGCACGACCCATCTTATCAGCGCCGCGAGCTTCACCCTCGATCACAACGTCAGGAGAACGACGACGAACCTCTTCGAGGATCATCTCGTAATCTTCCCAATTGCGATCTCCAAAGACCAGAAGCCTAACTTCCATTCTGACCTTCCTTGCGAGCGGCTACTGCCAACTTGTCTACCCTTTCGTTATAAGGATCACCACCGTTAGCTGCCGATTGATGACCCCGAACCTTCACATATTCTACCTCATGGAACGCAACGAGTTTGACCAGTTTCTCCCACCGATCCCAATTTGGACGCTTCGGCATCAATGGATGCTTCTCGCGTTCACGTACCCACTTGTGGTACCAGCCATTCTTAAGAGTGTTGAGAAGGTAAGCCGAGTCGGAGACTAGATGAACGTGATGAGGTTCAGTGAGATAAGAGAGCCCTTGGATAGCGGCTTCCATTTCCATCTGGTTATTCGTAACCGGATGGTCATACCCGCTTAGCTCAACTCGTTCAATCTCTCCGTTCGGCAACCAGTGACAGACGAAAGCTGCCCATCCACCATGCCCCTGATGAGAGCAACTTCCGTCTGTCCAAATGATTGCGTCAAGCAACTACTTGCTTTCGAGTTCTGCCTTGAGCTTGTCGAAGTCCGACTCAGTTTCCTGAGTGCCCTTCTCGCGAGAGGAAGTCTCTTCGGTCTCGGAATCATCTTCCTCGACTCCACCAGAGAGTTCCTTCTCGTAGTACTCAAGAGCGCCCTTCTCCTCGATGAAGTCTTCGAGGGTCGGAACTTCAAGCTCCGACAGGTCAGGACGATTATCATCCTCGTAGAAGCTGTAGGATGTCTGATCACCCTTGCCATTACGAACGACTTCGTAGACCGTGTTCTCTAGCTCAGCGTTCACGCCGCGCTCGACCATCCTGAGCACGTGTGCTGCAAACGGAGTCCAGAAGTTCTTAGCAGACTCGGAGACTACACCGACATGCGGTGTGGTCTTGTCGTTGCCTTCCTTATCTGTCCACTCGTCCATGAGAACTTCGTAGCCAGAGACGACCTTGCGGCCATTCTTCTGTTCGTACTTGGGCTCAAGCTCAACGGCAAGAGCAAGGTGACGATACACCGGCTGTGCGTTCTTTCCGAGAGACTTCATCTCGCAGATCGGGCACTCGCCGTTCGACTCGTCTTCGAAGATCTCATTCTTCCGGCAGATGAAGTATCGCCATCCACCAGTCGTCTGAATGAAGTGAGTCAGAAGCTTCGGGACTTCATCTAGCGCTGTAAGAAACGCCAGGTAATGAGTTTCGTCCTTCTGCTTCCAGTAGATCGTGGGGATGAAACCTCCCCTTCGGCCCGATGTCATGTTCTGTGGGCCGGTCTTGAGCTTTGAAAAATCAGCCATTAGGTAACCTCCTTGGGTTGTAGTTTAGGCTTTGTGCTTCGCTCGATTTGCACGAACGTAGTGTAGCAGTCGCTACGGGTCTACTTCGCTATGTGAATTGTCTTTCTGTGAGTAATTCTTGGATCTGTAGGTCACGGTCAGCAACCTGCTTCCGTAGGTCGTTGATGATTTGGTCGAACGCCTTCACCATTGCTGCAATGGCATCCTCTGTCAAGACAGGGCTGACAGTGACGGTTGGTGGTGGTGCGGGTGGGGGTTGCACTGCTGTACTGCATACTGGACATTGGAATCCGTAATAGGTTCCATGCAAAATGCAGGTCTGCATGCTTGGTGAGATCTGAAGTGTCATCTACGCAAAGAACAGAAGCAGTAGCAAGAGCAGGAGTAGAAGGAAAAAGAGATTCACCTTCACTGCAAGGAAAAGAACTAGAAGAACTAGTAGGATAACAACTAAGATCACTCGTCATCACCCCCTGCAACGTCGCCCCGTGTCTCAACGGGATCACTTTCTACGTCAGCAAGCTCGCTGCGGAACTCATTCATCTCATCCTCTGAGAACTCTGAAAGAGCGTACTTGCCAGTCTTGGCGAAGTGCTTGTTCAACACCTCGGCGGACTCGCCTCGTAGGACTTCGAGCTTTCCCTCACCTTTAGTTGTCTTCTTGATAGCCAATTCTCAATCCCTCCCTGGGATATAGACCTGTCGGATACGCTGCCTTCAGGTACCTATCGATCTCATTCGGAGCGGCATCGGCTGGATCAGCCTTAGCTCCTGGAACGGCAGGTACGATGAACGTAGGAACCGATTTCTCTAAAAGTATGAGCGCGTGAGCGGGCCGCTTAGAGGGCTTCTTTCTCACCTCTACAAACCATTGAGCACTAGCCGAATCGTTATCCGGCCAGAAGTAAACCCCGTTCGTGAAACGGCTAAGAAGCCATGCCTGCTCACCAGATAGACCTGCTCCGAACGTGGCAACGACGTTGGGATACCCGTGACTCTCCAGGTATAACTCAGTGAAGGGTGACTCGACCACAATTACCCAAGAGTAGGACGATGCCTTGTCATAGTTGAACAACGTCGTATTTCTGGGGAAGTGCGGAGTGTTCTTGTACTTGGGAACCTTGTTCTTATGAGGAGGGTTACAGTATGGATCGGGGCAGAGAAACTGCTTGCCCTTCTGTGCCAGATGGCGGTACTGAATCCCAACCAGCTTCTGATCGAAGAAGTGAGGGATGACGATCCCCATGTGCTCTTCGGTGAATCCAATCTGCTTCTCGGTGACTACCTTCTTAGAGAGGCCACGCTCCCAGACATACGGATGAATCTTGTCGTACTGGAAGAGTAGGTCAGGAGGGTAGTCAGGTAAGACCTCCTTGGTCGGTGTAGTCTTGGCCATCATCTTGGAGAGCAGCCGCTCACCTTCTGCAATGAAGTCATCCTTGGTTGCAACGTAGTTCAGAGTCGAGTGTTCTTCTAGCCACTCGACGGCACTTTCATCATCGACCTCTAGGATGCCCGCTACAAGCTCTGTAAGCGTTCCTCCACCACAGACAAAGCAATTGTAACCTAGATCCTCGGTGTTAACTCCGAAGGACGGAGAAGCGTCCCCACCCTCATGCATGCCGGTCAGGTCAGGACAGGATGCCTGAATCCAATCCCCATGGTAACTGACAGG
>Ga0070683_100002606_pt1 | contig 14417 bp, 10 predicted proteins | sample KBSC713LmetaG_FD_64662 | JGI IMG/M metagenome (GOLD analysis project Ga0070683, IMG submission 64662) | Corn rhizosphere microbial communities from Kellogg Biological Station, Michigan, USA - KBS C7.1-3L metaG | ecosystem: Host-associated > Plants > Roots > Rhizosphere ...
TACTTATTGCCCTCGCCACGAAGTCTTAATTCTTTAATTGACACGATTCAGGGTCGCTGTTATAGTGCCCGTCGAAGTCTGAATTCTTTAATAGTTTGAGTGGGCCTAATGCCAAGAAAGCAATCGGTCGCCCTGACCGACGCCGAATCCGAGGTCATGGCCGTCCTCTGGCGTTTGCGCCGGGCGTCGGTCGGCGATGTCGTCACGGCGATGAACGAAACCCGCTCGGTCAATTACAGCACCGTCCAGACAATGCTGAGAATCCTGGAAACGAAGGGGTATGTGACCCACGACAAGGTTGCCCGGGCCTTCGTGTACGAGCCGGTGATCGATGAGCGTCAGGCGCGTCGTCGTGCGCTGCGCCACCTGGTCCGGCGAATGTTCGACGGATCGCCGAGCTTGCTGGTGCTCAACGTACTCGAGGACGAGGAACTCGACCCAGCGGAACGCGAACAGCTCCGGAAACTGATCGAACGCGCATAGGAGCCGAAATGGACGCTGTGCTGAACTGGCTGTGGCAGGGTGGTGTCGTCGCCGCGACGTTGTGTGTGATGCTCGTCGCGCTGCGCCGGGCCCGCGCCAACGTGCGGTACACCGTGTGTTGGGCCGCGTTGCTGCTGATCGCGGCCCTGCCAGCGCTCGCGTTGATCCCCTCGACGACGCCGACAGCCGAGGCGATCCTTCCCGCGCAGTCGGACGCGATTGTCTCGCTGCCTGATACGTGGTGGACGTCGACGATGGCGATTCTTGCGGCGTGGATGATCTGGCTGAGCACCCAGGTCATGAGGTTGATATCTGCCGTCGTTGCAATCCGGCGTGCGCGCGCTCGCGGTCGTCCGTTTCCTACTGATCTGGAGTCGGTCCTTCCGCACTGGCGCCGAGTCCGGTTCGACGGGCGTCCGGTCACGGTCGTCGTGTCTGACTCCCTGACGAGCGCCGCCGTGCTCGGATGGGGAGCGCCGGTCATCGCCGTTGCACCGTCGCTCGTGAAGACACTCGACGCTGATGACCTGGACCGGGTTCTGATCCACGAGTGGGCGCACGTCCAGCGTCACGACGACATCATCAACATCCTGCAGCTCGTGGTTCGCATGGTTGCCGGATGGCACCCGGCTCTCTGGTGGATCGATCGTCGTCTGCATGTCGAACGTGAGATCGCGTGCGACGAGCTGACCGTCGCGGTCACCGGAGCACCAAAGTCGTACGCAGAGTGTCTGATGAAGCTCTCGACGCTCAGAGGCACAGCGCGAGCGATGCACGCCGCGCCAGCGATATTCACGCCGTCCGGTCTTCGTGCGCGTGTCATCAAGCTTGTATCTCCGCACCGGGCAATCCCGCCGGTCTGGTCTCGCATCCTGGCCGCAGCCATTGTGCTGGCCCTGTCTCTGACGTCCCTCGCAGTGGCTGGGCTGACGCTTGTGGAGGTGACGGTGTTCGCCCAGCCGCTGGTAGCGGCTCGGACGCTCACCTCACTCAGCCTTGCATTGGAGCGGCCCGCTCCTGTCGCGCCGGCGGCAACGCCCGGTACGAAGACCGAGCGTTTCGGGCGTCGAGGCGTGGCCCGTTCGTCTTCGCCTCAGTCCCCCAGGACGCAACAACGTCCACCGGTGCGACAACCAGAAGTCGAACACACTGCACCGCCACCCGAACCACAGCCATCGAGTCCGGTGCAATCGAGTCACACTCCACAAGCCGAACCCGAGCCCGCGCCAACGGCTACACCGGCGGCGAATGTGACGGATACGTCGCAAACGCCACCTGCGGCAACCGCGAAGCCCGACGCGAATGCGGAGGAGCCTCGCACTCCCTGGTCCGCAGCGGCCGCAGGCGGAACAACTCTCGGCCGAAAATCCAAAGACGCCGGTGTCGCGACCGCCGGTTTCTTCACTCGATTCGCCAAACGCGTCGCCGGCTCATTCTAGGGACCCGCAATGCGCATCTATCTCGTCAATCCAAGCGACGTGTCTTTCGGGACGGCCGTGATCACGCCACGGTGGCAGTACGTCCTCGCTGCCGCTACACCCGCGCGTCACGGAACACCGATTCTGATCGATGAAACGCTGGAACCCATCGACGAAGGCGCCATCCAGGCGGGAGACGTCGTCGGTATCGGCATTCACACGGGGAACGCGCTGCGCGGCTATCGCATCGGACAACTCGCGCGAGCACGAGGAGCGTTCGTGGTGTTCGGGGGCATTCACGCCACGTTGTTTCCCGACGAGGTCCGCGAGCACGGCGCCGCGCACACGGTGGTCACTGGCGACGGCGATGTCGTGTGGTCGAACGTCCTCGATGACTGCGACACCGGGAGTCTGCGGCCGCTTTACTCCGGCGGGCGCGTCGAGGGCGACGCCTTCTATCCCGCGCGATGGGACCTGCTGCCACGAGGTCGCTACATGTGGGCCTCGGTCCAAACCGTTCGCGGTTGTCCGAAGCACTGCTCGTTCTGTTCGGTATGGCGCACTGACGGGCAGAAGCCGCGCCAGCGAGACGTGAGCCTGGTGGTGCGTGAGATCGTCCAGCTCCGCCGTCAGGGCTTCCGTTTCATCGTTCTCGCCGACGACAACTTTTATCCGGTCACGCTGGCGGACCTGGCGGCGGCGGATCGCCGCGCCGACAAGAACCGGCATGCGGAGTTGACCAGGATCCGCGAAGAACGATTCGAGTTGATGGCGCGTCTCGAACAACTGCCGGACGACATGGTCTTCTACACGCAAATCACGATGGAGGCCGCCGAGGATCCGGCGTTCCTCGCGGCGATGCGTCGAGCTCGCATTCGCGGTGCGCTGGTCGGCGTCGAGTCGGTCACGCCCGAGGGGCTGAAGGCAGTGTTCAAGGACTTCAACCAGGCGGGCGAGAGCCTGGTCGAACGATTACAGGCGTTCCGGCAGGCAGGTGTACATGTGCTTGGCTCGTTCATCTTCGGGCTGCCCACCGACACGCCTGAGACCTTCGCCGCGACGTCGGATCTCGCGCAGCGCGCGGGTGTTTCCTTTGCGCAGTTCGTCATGCTGCAACCGCTGCCCGGTACGATCGATTTCGCCAAGTGGGAGCGCGAGGCGACACACGTGCCGACCATCGACGGTGTGCCACTGACTCGCTATTGGTTGATCCCGCAGGAGCGTCGGCCACGTGTGTACTCACCACACCCGATCATGACCGCCGACGAGCTGCGCGCGCGAACGCAGGGTGTCTGGGACGGTTTCTACGCGTTGAATCTCGTCTGGGAGCGCTCACGTTGCCTGAGCAGTTTGCGCGCCCGGCTCGCGTTTGTTCTTCTCTCCAAGCTGTACCGCCAGATGTATGCGAATACGGGGATCGCGACCGACAGCGCCCGCGTTCGGCGCTCGGCGCTGTGGGCGCGGTGGCTGGCGCGATTCGCCCGCCGGCTTTTCGCCTCGGCTCCCATGCCCGCGCTGCGAGAGCCGCGTCGTCAGCCAAGCATCAGCCGCAATCGCATTCCGATTGTGACGGTTTCATGAGCGCCGATATGGTCCTGAGACTCGCGGTGACGATGGTGCTGGCGGCGGTGATGGCGGCGCCGGCCGCAGCCACCTCGGATCGGGCGAGGTCATTTCTGATGACCGCCTTCCATCTGTCCCCGTCCGAGATCGAACGACTCGATCGCGGTGAGGTCGTCTCCCGGACACTCGACGTCAAGAACCGCCGCGAGCTGGCGACGTTCGGTATCGTCCGGATCCAGACGTCACCGTTGACCTACGTCGAACGTCTCGCCGACATCACCGCGTTCAAGCGCACTGAGGGCGTGCTGCAGATCGGGACCTTCAGCAATCCTCCGCAGCTCGAGGACGTTGCATCGCTCACCGTCGACGAAGCCGAACTCAAGCGGCTCCGCGAATGTCGCGTCGAGAATTGCGATGTGCGGCTTGGCGCAGAGGGCATCGAACGCGTTCGGCGGGAAATCGACTGGCAGGCGCCGGACTCCGGACGGAAGGCGAGCCTGCTGGTACAGCAGCTCCTCGTGGATTACGTGACCAGTTACCGCCAGATCGGGACAGCGGCGGCAATGGAGTACGCAGATCGCGCGACGCGATTGAATGTCGGCCGCGAATTCGCCTCCTTGCTCGAGGCAGACGCCGTAACCCTGGACTACGCGCCGCGACTGCGCAAGCATCTGCTCGAATACCCGGCGTCGTCGGCCGACCAGATCAGGGACTTCGTCTACTGGTCCAAGGAACTCGTACGTGGCCGGCCGGTGATCAGCATCACTCACGTCGCGACGGCCGCTGCTCTGGACGATTCACCGGTGTCGTACGCCGTCGGCTCAAAGCAGATCTACGCGATGCATTACTACGATGCGTCACTCGGACTGACTCTGCTGGTGCCCGATCGGACGGCCTCGGTTCCGGCGACCTACGTCATCTACTTGAATCGGTCGCGGATCGATCTGTTCGACGGTATGTTCGGCGGTGTGGCACGGCGGATTGTTGCCGGCAGGGCGCGAACGCTGGTCGCGGAGCAGCTTCAAAGGCTGCAGGGACTGCTCGCGGCTCCGTCGTCGGGGGAACACGCCTGGAAATGAGCGCGTTCGAGCTCGGCAAGTCCGACGTGGTCCTCGGTCGATAATGACCGCATGATCCAGACAGTCCGTCTCCACCTCTCGACGTCCGGCCAGGACGATGCCCATGACATCACGACGAAAGTCGCTGGAGCGTTGAAGGAATCCGGCTTGCGCTCGGGCGTCGTGACTGTGTTCGTGACCGGGTCTACCGCGGCGGTCACGACGATCGAGTTCGAGCCCGGCGCGGTTTCCGATTTCAACCGCCTCTTCGAACAACTCGCGCCGCGGCGCGGCGAATACCGCCATCACCTGCGCTGGGGCGACGACAACGGGTCGAGCCACGTGCGCGCGGCGTTGCTGGGGCCGTCGCTGACGATCCCGTTCGTGGATGGCGCGCTGACCCTCGGCACGTGGCAGCAGATTCTGGTCATCGAGTTCGACACCAGCGCGAGGCGTCGCGAGGTTGTGGTCCAGATGATGGGAGAGTGAAGGCCGGCAACGCAACGTCATGCACGCCGACCGACTCGCGTGCTCAGGGAACCGCGGCGGTGCAGATGTAACTTGCGGCTCTTCTGACGTCGGGAAGAGCGCGAAGGACGGCTTCGGGAACGTACCGGGAAAGCAGCTCGCCGGTCCTGGCGTTCTCGAGAATCGTCAGGCCGCGTTGCTTCACGAATCCCTGCGGATCGTCGTCTGGCAAGCCGAAGATCATCGGTTCACCGCTCGCCGCCAGGCGCGCCATCGAGTCGCGCAGCGCGGGAGGCGGCGCCGCCAGAGTGCTGCGGAGGAAGTAATCGAACACGATCCGACTGCCGGGCGCCGCATGCGTCGCGACGAAACGGAGTGTCGAATCGACGGCGGCCTCCGGCAGATACATCGACACACCCTCCCAGATGAACACCGCTTTCCTCGAGCGGTTGTAACCGGCCGCGTCGAGCACCGTTGCCAGATCCTGTTTGGTGAAATCTATCGGCACGTAGGTGACTTGCGGGGGAAGCGAATGAAAGATTCGGCGGACGCGGTTCTTCTTGTACTCCTGGGTCGGAGGAAAATCGACTTCGAACACGCGTGCGGATCGCAAGGCGTCCTCGAACCGGTACGCGCGGCTATCCAATCCAGCACCGAGGATAACGACCTGCGTCGCTCCATCCTGGAGTGCGTCGGTGAATGCTTTGTCGATGTGGCGTGTCCGCACGTGGATGGCCAGGGCGAACCCGGCGCGGACGCCGAGGCTTTGCCACGCGTGTTCGGTGTCCATATCGAGCGCGCGGAGCACGAGGTCTGATCCGGCCTTCCGGAGAATGCCGCGTTCGCCTGGTCCGAGGAATTTCGCCGCGAGGGTGTCGCCGTTGCGGATCGCCGGATCAGGATGTTTGGCTCCGATCGCGCGATACGCGGTGACTTCGAGCGCCGAAACCGACGGCTTCCCGGGCTCGACAGCCAACAGCACCGACCCGGATACCACGGCGGTCACGGCTACGGCGAATAAGGCGAGCCGCAGGACCTTTGCCATACATCATCTCCGGCGCGAGAAACAGAGTCCCGACTGCGCGCTATTTCTTACTTGCCTTCACCTCGACCGCGAACACGTGGGTTGGTCCAAAGATGTTGGAGCGGAAAACGATCCATTGGCCATCCGGCGTGAAGGTGACGTTCGGTTCGAGGCTGTAATCGTGGCGAGCCAGGTTCACCAGTTTCTCGGCTCTCAGGACGCCGGGCTGGATGAGCGCGGCGGAGTGTGGCAGTTGGCCATCCGTGCGGTCCGGTACGAGCTCGGGGCGGAAGAGATAAATCCATTGCCCGTTGCCTGGCGCAGCGACGCTGGAGGGACCGCCACCGTCGCCGGCGAAGAGCGTCCCATCCGGCGACTGGTTGAAATGCACCGACCACTCGCTGCGTTCGAGGTGATACCACGTCCGCTTGCCGGTCGCGATTTCATAGCCCGCAAGCCAGAACACTTCGCTCCGCGGCGTCTGCAGGTCGTACCAGATTGTGCGTCCGTCGCTGCTGAAGAACTCGTGTCCTTCGATCTCCATGTTAATCGTGCGGAAGTGGATCTGCTTCAGACCGGTGCCGTCCGCGCGAATCGTCCACGTGCGATCCACCTTGTGCCACGGTCCCTCGTGACAGAACAGCAGCTGCGATGGATCGGTCGGGGAGAACTGGACGTGGTTCAACCAGTCGGTGCTGCGCAGGATAGTGTGCATCTCACCGGTCGCGGTGTTCACCACGAACAGCTGCATCGGCAGCCGCGCGGCGAGCCGTCGCTCCATCATCGACCCTTTGCCCGGGTAGTTGTCTCGCCCGAGTTGACCGCGTGAATTCACGCCCAGCGACGTGGACGCGTCAGCTGCAGGTGGCGGTGGCTCGTCGGGCACCGAGCCTTCTGTAATCGTGCCGGCAAGCAACGACTCATCGGCGTTCACCGCCACGACCGATCCGTGAGCGGGGACCTTGGCGATCGCACGACTGACTTGGGTGCCAGGCTCGGCCGCGTACACCGTTCCCTCTTTCACGTAATACGCGCGTCCGGTCTTTCTGCCGGTCATGATCAGCGAGACACGACCGTCCACGACTTTCTCAATCGCCCGCGTTTTTAGATCGATCGCGGCGACTCCGGTCGGCGTCGTGATGAACAGGCTCTTGCCGTCGGGCGTGTAGGCGTTCTGGTGAAAGTACAGGCTCTGGCTGCCCGCTTCGTCCGACAGGCGGACGACGCGATGTCCGGTGTCCGGGTCAACCCACTCGCGAGGCACCGATTGTGGAGCGCTTTGAAAGGCGACGCCCGCGGTCATCGCGACGGCCAGAGCCAGCGACATCTTCATGGATGTGGATGCTAACACCCGCTGCGCGCCGACGGGAGGGGCGGCCAATGCGTTTCGCATTGTGGAAGATCCTCGTGAAACGTCGGTCGTTCGCGACACGGCGACAGGATCTGAATAAACCCATAAATCAGACGATTCAGCCGAATCGTGCGTTTCTCATTACAGAATGCATGAAGTGGTAACACCACCTTTTGACTCAGGCATGACGCAGGCGTAGCGTTCTCGCGACCGGATCCCGGATCCCGGATTCCGCATCCCGGATCGCATAAGGAGTCGTTCATGCACAGAGTCGCCAGACTGATCGCATCGACCGTGCTCGTGCTGCTTGCGTCACACGCCGCGAACGCCCAGGTGGGCGGCGGCGGCTCGATCCAGGGAATTGTCCGAGACACGTCGAACGCTCCAGTACCGGGCGCGACGGTCACGGCAACCAACATCGCCACGGGCATCGAAACGGTCAGGCAGACGACGGCGGCGGGTGTCTATGCGCTGACGCCGCTGCCACCCGGCGAGTATCGGGTTACGGTCACGCTCAGTGGCTTCGACCGCTACGTCCGCGAAGGCCTCCTCGTCGATGCGTTGAGCGTCGTCGGACTGAACGTCACCCTCCAGGTTGCCAGTCTCAAGCAGGAAGTCGTCGTCACCGCGGACACGCCAACGCTCGGAACGGCCGATGCCAGACTCGGCCAGACGATTCGCAACGAAGTGTACACAGCGCTTCCCCTCGTGATGAACACCGGCGGGCCGCGCGACCCAACTCAGTTCATGTTTCTCATGCCAGGTGTGCAATCGATCGGGCGCTGGGGCAACGTCATGGGCGGGCAGGATTTCACCACCGACATGTATGTCGAGGGCATTCCGATCACGAACGCGGTCGTTCAGGGCGAAGGCCGGAACCTGTCGTTTGGGATCTCGGTCGACGCCGTTGATCAGTTCCAGGTCGAGACGAGCGGCACCGCGGTGATGTTCAACGGCCAGGGCGCGTCCAACTATGTCGTCAAGTCCGGGACCAATACATTCCACGGCAGCGCGTTCGAGTACTACCGCGATAAGGCGCTCGATACGAAGGCATTCTTCGCCACGGTCAAGCCGGCGGACAACCAGCACGAGTACGGCGCAACGCTCGGCGGCCCGTTACGGAAGAACCAGATGTTCTTCTTCTTCTCGTACGATGGCTACCGCGACCGCCGCGAGACGCCGCAGATGCTCACCTCGATTCCCACACCGGCCGAGCGCAATGGCGATTTCAGCGCGGTGCCCGTGACGATTTACGATCCGCGAACAACCAGGCCCAATCCGAACGGCACCGGCTTCGTGCGCGATCCATTTCCGGGCAACATCATCCCGAGCGATCGAATCTCATCGATCTCCAAGTACTTCCAGTCGTTCATGCCGGCCCCGACCAGCGCCGGTCTGCAGAACAACTATCTCGGCGGCGCGCTTCCGACCGGCTTCAACAACAGCAACGTCACGAGCAAAGTCGATTTCCGAGCGAGCAACAAGCAACAACTCTCGGTACTGTTCGCGCACGGCGGGCGCACCCAGGCGACGCCGTATCGCGGCGGCACCAACCTGCAAACCGCACTCCCGTTGCCGTACACCGAGACGCGTCTGGTCGAAGAGGTTCCGACGAGCGCGCAAGTCAAGCACACCTATGTTCTTGGACCGACGTGGGTGAATCAGGCCAGTCTTGGTTTCTCGCGTCTGTCGGTGCCGATTTTCAACGCGACGATTGACGGCCAGTATCCAATCAACGCGGGCCTGAAAGGGCTGCCGCCGGGCGAGGCGGACTCGTCGTTTCCCGAGATCTCATTTGCTGGACCGAATGCCCCGACGATGTGGCGCGGGACGGATGCACGAGCGTTCACCGAATATCTCAACAACTACACGGTGCAGGACAACCTGAACTGGACGCACGGTAAGCACGCGATGACGTTCGGTTTCCAGGGGCAGCGCATGGACGCCAACGAACGCGAGCGCACCTACGGAAGCCTCGCGACCTTCGGCTTCAGCAACGTGCAGACCGCCGGGTTCAGCTCGACCGGCACGCTGATGACGACCACGGGCAATGCCTACGCGAGCTTTCTCCTCGGCGAACTGAACGCGACCAACGTGATCGAGGACTCGCAGGTGGCAACGAGCGGACGGTTCTACGCCTACGCGTTGTGGGCGCAGGACAACTTCAAGGTGAGTCCAAACCTGACGCTCAATCTCGGGCTGCGCTACGACATCATGAAGCCCTACACGGAGGTCTACGACCGGTGGTCGTTCATGGATCCGACGCTGCCGAATCCGGCGGTCGGCGGATATCCCGGCGCGCTCGTGTTCGCGGGGGACGGCACGAACAGTTGCCATTGTCGAACGCCGATCGACACCTACTACGGTGCGGTTGGACCGCGGCTCGGCGTCGCATACAGCTTGAGCGAACGCATGGTGGCGCGAGCCGCGTACGGCATCAACTACTCGCGCCGCGGCGCGGTCGGCGGTCGCGCCGGAGCGCGCAACGGCACGGGAACCCTCGGGCTCTCTGCCAACGCGAGCTTCCCGAGCGCGAACGGGTTCGACCCTTCATACAACTGGAACACCGGCGTGCCGTCGTATCCCGCGCCGCCCTTCCTCGATCCAACATTGAACGCCGGCTTCGTTACCGGCCGCGGAACAGGCGGAAGCGTGACCTACGGCGATCCGGACATCGGCGGACGGCCACCTCGCTATCAGAACTGGAACGCGGGCATTCAGTACGCGCTGGCACGAACCATCACCGTCGGCGCGACGTACGCGGGCAGCCGCGGCGACTTCCTCGGCGGCAGCGGCCGCGGTGTGTACTCGAATCAGATGGATCCGCGTTACCTCGTCCTGGGAAATCTGCTGACGCAGCAGGCAACGCCAGCCAACATTGACGCGGCTCGAGCGATCGTGCCCGGCATTGGCCTTCCGTACCCAAATTTCTCCGGCACCATCGGCCAGATGCTGCGGCCGTTCCCACAGTACTCAGGGGTGACCGACGTCTACGGCGATGTCTCGCGCTCCAACTATCACTCGCTGCAATTGACGGTCGAGAAGCGTCGGGCCGGCGACGGACTGATCGTGAATTTCAACTACACGTTCAGTCGGACCGAGGACAACTTAGCTGCGCGGACCGGGTACAACTTCGACCAGGACTGGGCCGTCGGCGTCAACGATCAGCCGCACGTCTGGAACGCGACCGTCGTCTACAACATGCCGTGGGGCGCGGACGGCAAGCCAGGCAGCGGCAATTCGGTGGTTCGGGCGATCGTGAAGGATTGGCAAGTCTCCGGCATCACCCAGTTCCGGTCCGGCCGTCCGCTGGGATCGATTGGCGCGGCGTGCAATCTGCCGAATGCCGGAACGTGCTATGCCGATTACAACCCGAACTTCTCGGGACCTGTCCGCATCAACGGTGATTACGGCGACGGCGACGTGCTTGGCGCGAACCCGCCGTCGTATATCGACCGCAACGCGTTCCAGTCACCGGCCGCGTTCACCTACGGCAACACGCCGCGGACGCTGGCGTTCGATCTTCGGAATCCGAGTTACTTCAACCAGGATCTCAGCATCCGCCGGGACTTTCCCGTTGCCAAGGTGAAGCTCGGGCTCGGCGTCGACGTATTCAACGTCTTCAATACGGTCGTATTCGGAGGCATCCAGACCAACATCACCAACGCGAACTTCGGAAGGGTCGGCTCGCAGACGAACACGCCGCGAGTCGGTCAGATCAAGCTGCGACTGGTGTTCTAATCGCGTGGTTGATGATTAACGGAGGGAGCGGAGGACACGGAACAAGCATTCAACACGGAGACGCGGAGACGCGGAGAAAGATGAAAGGCCAGTGTTCCCTCGTCCCCCGGTCCTGCCGCGCGCAGCGCGGCGCGACCACCGTTGCATTGTCTTCTCCGTGCCTCCGTGTCTCCGTGTTGATCCTGTCCGGTGTGCTCCGTCCTCTCCGTCGACAAGAGGCTGACTACTTCTCCGTGACGCGGACGTCGATCCGCCTGTTCTGTTGGCGGCCTTGTTCGGTGTCGTTGTTGGCCACCGGATGATCCGCGCCATACCCTTCGGCCTCGAGGCGCGATCCGTTGATGTTCTGGGTGACGATGGCTTGACGCGTGTTTTCCGCGCGCGTCTGCGAGAGCCGCTGGTTCGATGCGGCATCGCCAGTGTTGTCGGTGTAACCCCCGATCTTGAGATGGACGCCCGGGTAGCATCTCAGGATCGCGGCGATGTTTTGCAGCTGTGCCTGCGAACTCGGTTTCAGTGAGGCCGATCCGCTCTCGAACTCGAGACGATCGAACGTGAACCACGTCTCCTTGTCCACCGACTGCCCCTTATCACCGATGTAGTCGATGAGTTTCGACTCCACTCCGTTTGGGGCAACCTGCAGTTCATCCCCGCACGCCGTTCGTCGAGGCACAAGGGCGACGCTACCGGCAGTGCCAACCGCCGACGGGCCCTCGGCTGTCGTCAAGTCACTTCCAGGTTCTCGGTGTCTGAGGCCGGTCACGGCCCAGATTCCCAGCGCCAGCAGTATTAGCGGGATCGCCCACTTCAGCCAGCCCAACCCGCCTGACCGTTCATACGTACGTGGAAGTTCGATCTTGGCGGGCTCGCTGTACGCTCGCGCGGGCTCCGCACGAGCTTGATAGGCGCGTGGCGCTTCCTCCACTCCGCTCGGGCCGAACAGCCCGCTCAACCCTGGCAGCGAGAGGTTTCGAAGGAATGGCAGTTGATCGCCGAGCAGCTTCGTCACCGACGACATGTTGAAGCCGCCCGCGGCGCCGGCCTCGCGGCCCACCAGCCCGAGGACGAGTGGCGCGATCACACCGAGGAGCGAGCCCGCTGACTGCGTGCTGACGCCAGAGCTCGACGCTACCCAATCCGTCACCGACGATCGGCGCCCCCCGAAGAGCGTCGGCAAGAGAGCCGACCCGGCCTTGAGCGTCTCCACCAAGACGCCCGATCCGGGCCGGACGAAGCTGCTGACACTCGCGCCGTCGAAGCCGCCCCGCTGCAGCATTCCGAAGACATCGGCGGCGCCTTCAGGAGTCTGGCTTCTCTGGGCCAGCATGCCCAGGATCGCTGGGCCAGCATTCCCGAGCGCCGACTTCGTGTTCGCAGGCGATTCCCCGACGAACGACGCAATCCTTCCGACGACGTCGTCCGAGAACTCGCCCTGCAGCATGTTGATCAGATTCACGGCCATATCGGAGACTCCTTTCTCACAGCGGCCGCTGGACGACGTAGCTTGCCCGAGTCCGATCGGTCATTCGCGAGCGCTGCGCACGATCTCCCAGGATGACGAGCCGGTTTGCGCGACGCGCGACTTCAGCAGAGCTATATGGCGATCCGAAATCGGCGTCTCACCAGCGTTCAGGTGTCTGTTCTGTGGGGTTTTGCCTTGCATGAGGTGGTTCGTGGCATTCCAGAGCCCGAGGAGATCGCGATGTGTCTAGCGGTTCGCGTTCCAACTCAATCGCACGGATCAGGTATGGAACCCTTCGCCAATTACCCCATTCTTTCGACGGATCGCTGCGGGCGTATGCCATCCGTCCACGAATCTGCGGAGGGTATGTCGCGAGATATCGCGACATTCGCGGTCGGTAGGGGATCGACGACGCGTCGTCTTATGCTTCGGAGAACTGGATGACGACCTTGATGTCGTCGGGTTGCCGTTCGAGTGCACGCGCGAAGGACTCGGGTCGCTCCCGCCGGGTGATCAGGCGTCCGAGCCACTTGCGGTCAGCCCGCTCGAGATCCTGGCCCGCAAGATACCAGTGACGCTTGTTGGCGTTCACCGTTCCCAGCACCACGTTGTTCTGCAGGACCATCGTCGCCGCGACATCGGCGACAGAGTCGCCAATCGGGCGGCCGCCGCTGCCGACACCGGTCAGGCACACGATGCCTCCCGATGCGACCTTGCGGATCGCGTCGGCAATCACCTGGCCAACGCCAGTGCACTCGAGGATTACGTCTGGCTCCAGCGGAAGATCCGCAACGCTGCCCGTGTGATAGGTCGCACCGAGATCACGCACCAGGTCCGGCTTGGGACCGGACTCGACGCGGTCGAGGACGTGGACGTCGAGTCCCCGCTGCCGGCCGAGAAGCGCGGCGAGAAGTCCGATCGGCCCGGCGCCGGTGACCAGCACGGTGCGTGGTTGCCAATAAGCACGATGACCGACCGCAAACACCTGTTCCCAGGCCTTGGCGACGACAGTAGTCGGCTCGAGCAATACGCCAAGCAGCCCCAGCGAACCATCGATCTTGACGGCGTAGTCAGGTTCGATTCGCCAGCGCTCCGACATGAACCCGTCGATTTCCTTGATTCCCCGTTCGGTGTACTGGCCGTTCCGGCACATGTCCCACTCGCCCACGGCGCAGTTGGGGCACGGCACCGGGTCTGGACGACGAACGATACCGGCGACGAGATCGCCGCGCTTCCAGCGGGTGGTGGAGCCCGGATCAATCACGCGGCCTAGTGACTCGTGCCCGAGCACGAGCCGGCCCTTGCCCGGCGGTGCCCAGCCGTACTTGCCCTCGACGATCTCGACATCGGTGCCGCAAACGCCGACGGCGATACCCTCGACCAGCACCAATCCGTCATGCAGATCCGGGTCGGGTACATCCTCGAGACGGGCACTGCCGGGCTTCAACGGTTCGACGGTTATCGCCTTCATTCGTCGAGCTCAGCCGATCGTAGTGGGCTCGACGGCGACCGTCGCCGCCAGCTTGCCTATTTCGAGAACCTGCTCAGGTGTTGTGGTCGCGAACAGCTGCATCATGCGCGCGATGATCCCGGACCAGCCGGTCTGATGACTCGCGCCCAACCCGGCACCGTTGTCGCCGTGGAAATACTCGTAGAAAAGGATCAGATCCCGCCAATGCGGATCCTGCTGGAACTTTTCCGTCCCCCCGTACACCGGTCGGCGTCCCTCCGCGTTGCGCAGAAAGATATGGCTGAGCCGAGCGGCGATGTCCTCGGCTACCTGATAGAGCGTCATGAAGCGCCCCGATCCGGTCGGGCATTCCACCTTGAAGTCGTTGCCGTAAAAAGC
>Ga0070683_100002608_pt1 | contig 14413 bp, 12 predicted proteins | sample KBSC713LmetaG_FD_64662 | JGI IMG/M metagenome (GOLD analysis project Ga0070683, IMG submission 64662) | Corn rhizosphere microbial communities from Kellogg Biological Station, Michigan, USA - KBS C7.1-3L metaG | ecosystem: Host-associated > Plants > Roots > Rhizosphere ...
GTGCGGCGGCGGTCGCGGGCGGGGCGACGGTAGTGAACTGGCCCGCCAGTTGCACCAAGATGGCGTGCGTGAATCAGCACCTCAACGACGTGCACGCCTTGGCGCACCGGGCGGACACCCGGGCGCTCCTTCCGGGGCCGAAGGGCGACACCGGCCCGGCCGGGAAGTTCACGAGCGTCGAGATTGTGACGGGCACTTTCTCGGTGCCCCCAGCGGCCAGGTTCAGCCCAACTTCACGATCACCTGCCCGGTCGGCACGGCCATCAGTGGCGGCCTCCAGGAGGTCACCACCTCCGGAGGCTCGGTGCCGACCATCACCTCGGGCATGACCACGACATCGGCCCCGCACGACGGCACCGGGTGGTCGTTCTCGGTATTCAATAACACGGGCAACATCACCACTTACTACCGCGACTACGTGGAGTGCGCATCGTGACCGGCATCACCCTCACGCACCTGCGGTGAGGCCGCGCGAGGCGTGGCGCAAGCCGCCCACCGCACGGAGTGGCTCGACTGCGACGGCCAGCCGCGGATCGTGCTCCGCCCGCGGACTGCCTGGCTCTCTCAGCGACGGCGCGCGGTAATGAGAGGGCGGTGGTGGTAGGCCGTCGAACGTTGCGACGTGGAGGATCGCACGGCGCGTATGCAGAAGCGGTTTGAGTGGCCGGTGACGGTGGCGACGGTATTGGTGATTCCGTCGATGGCTCTGACCCGCAGCGAATACGGATCCCTGTCCTGGTGGATCGGCGCCGGCCTGAACGTGGTGATCTGGCTGGTGTTCGCCGCGGAACTGGCGGCGATCATGTATGTGACGCCGCGGCGTGGCAGTGGATGGTCGACCATCCGTTGGAACCGCTGGTCGTGCTGTTGACCCCGCCGATCATGCCCGCCAGCCTGCAGCTGGCCCGCCTCTTGAGGCTGCTGCGCCTGCTGCGGTTGCTGCGGCTGGTTCAGGTGGTGCGGCGCTTGTCGTCGGGTCAGGCCGTGCGGGTCGCGGCGCTGATCGCGGTGCTGACCGCGCTGGGTGGCGGCGCAGCGTTCGCGTCCGCCGAGGGCACGCAGGTGTCGACCTGGGATGGCGTGTGGTGGGCGGTGACCACCATGACGACGGTCGGCTACGGCGACCTGTACCCGCACACCGATGAGGGCCGCTTCATTGGGGTCGTGATCATGGTGGTGGGTATCGGATTCGTGGCAGTCTTGACTGCCGCCATCGCCCAGCGGTTCGTGGACGTGGCGGTACACGAGGAAGTCCAACAGGCCGAGGAGGCCCTGGCGGCGACCGACGTGGAAGTTCTGGGCGAAATCCGCGCGATCCGGGCGCGACTGGAAACCCTGGAGGCCTCGCTGCTGCGCCGCGGCCGAGACTAGTTGGCCGTCCGCGGCAGGCCACCTGGCCGTTACCCGCCCTGCCAGCCGTCCGGGCCCTGTGATCGCGAGGCAGGGCACCGGGGTAGGCACCAGGCGAGCATCCGCGGCATAAATGGCACGCCTGGCCTGTGGAGGAATGCGGATTTCACGCAGCTACGCGACCTCGATATGCGCCTGGTAGGAATTAAAAACTTGGGGATTACTCTGCGGGAGCGTCAAGTTCTCGCCCCATCCAACCGATGTTGGAGGAGCGATGGGATTCCAATATCGAAGCCGAGAGCCAGTTTCGGGCCGATGGGCGGAGATATGAGCCGGTCTTGGAAGAAGCGGCAGAAGGCCCTCAAGGCCAAGTGGTCAGAGGCCGCCCTGAAGGCCGCGGCGCTCCGTCGGCAGCACCACCCTGACGGCCCAGGGACGGCGAAGCCCCGGGCGGGGAACGGCTCCTGCCTCCGTCGCGTCAAGCGGTCAGGCGGAGGCGGCTTCAAGTAGACCTCCCAGCGGGCACCGCGCTGCGGTCGCCGGGGGCCACCGAGGGGGGCACGAGGCGGGCATTCACGAGGCACGCGACGTGCATGACCCGCGTAACGATCCGGTTCCCGCCTCGTTGGGCGAACCTCGATGGGCCGTGTAGGGATCGAACCTACGACCTTGGGATTAAGAGTCCCGGCGGAGCCGCAACGCCAACCGCAAGCCGCAGCGGGCGGTGCTGTTCTACGCCACCGACGACGACGGAGCCGCCACCGCGGTCGAACGGCTGATCCGGTCCGCGGGGTTCGAGCCGTTCAAGGTCGGCGGCGCCGCCGCTGCCGTGCGGATCGAGATGCCCGGCGGCGACCTGCATCAATACGGCTTGAACGGCGAGCTGCTCGATCTCGACCGGGCACGCGCAGCCATCGACCCGAAGGAGGTGCCGGCGAGATGTCCTCGCTCCCCCGTGGGAGGACAATGTGGGGCCCGGCCGCGATCCTGGGTTACCGAGTCCTGGTTTGACCTTTGAGAGCGGGAATGGCGATCACCGGAAACGCAAGCACGGCGGAGAGCAAGAGGCAGATCCCCCGGCCGCACGTGCCCCTTTCCGAGCCGGCGACGGTGAGTAGCGTAGAGCCGGCGATCAGGCAGGCGACGGCGGGGCGTCCCATTGCCCGTGCGTCGACGCCATGCGGACGGGTGGGCCTGATTCCGTTGGCGTTGAGTTCGGCTGCGCGAAAGCGGCCGGCTACCGACAATCGGAAGAGCACAGCGAGTGCGGGGAAGACGATGACACCGCCAGGCCAACGTGCGCTCACGATTCTGAGTCATTCCGTGACCACATTGCGGGCGGCGCCCTCTCGCCTGGCGACCACGGCGACGACGAGGCAGACGAGTGTGTCGTGTCCGGCGGCTGGCTGATGCGCGGGTTCGGGCGGGCGCCTCTCCAGTTCGAAGCGCATGACGTCCCGGGCAGAGCAGGCGGGCCAAGCGGGGTTTGCCGCAATCAGCGGCGAGAACTGCGGACACCGCAACGCGACCCTGGTCAGTCGATCGTTCCGAAAGGCCCCGGACGCCGAATGGGACTTCTCACACGAGCCGTACCAGTGTGTTCCACGGGTGCGAGGGGCGCGGGGTGGAGAGACGATCGGCCTCACACACGACCAGGAGGGTCAGCATGAGCACCACCGTCCCGAGCGGCACCGACATCCGTCCATTCGAGCTCGAGTTCTCCGATGAGGCGGTGGCCGACTTGCGCCGGCGGCTCGCCGCGACCCGCTGGCCCTCAAAGGAACTCGTCTCCGATGCCTCGCAGGGCGTCCAGTTGGAGATGCTGCAAGCGCTGGCACGGTACTGGGCGAACGACTACGAGTTCGGGCGGGTCGAGGCCGAGTTGAACGGGCTACCGCAGTTCAAGACCGAGATCGACGGGCTTGGCATTCACTTCATTCACGTTCGGTCGCGCCACGAGAGCGCCTTGCCGCTGATGATCACGCACGGCTGGCCCGGGTCTGTCATCGAGATGCTCGAGATCCTGGGTCCTCTCACCGATCCGACAGCGCACGGCGGCAACGCTGAGGACGCTTTTCACCTCGTGCTTCCGTCACTCCCGGGGTACGGGTTATCAGACCAGCCCGACGAGCTCGGCTGGGATCCAGGCCGTGTCGCGCGAGCCTGGGCTGAGCTCATGAGCCGACTGGGCTACAGCCGCTACGTGGCACAGGGCGGTGACCAGGGCGCATCTGTTACCGATGCGATGGCACGCCAGGCTCCTGACGGCTTGATCGGCATTCATCTCAACCTGCTTACGGCCTTCCCGACAGGGGTGGGCGCGGCGCTATTCGGTGGGCTGATCCCCGCTGGGCTCTTCAAGCGTGTTGCGATAGCGGTCCTTGCCAACCGGGCCGAGAAGAAGGAGCCCGAGGCACTCGATGCGGTCGCCGGCCTATTCAGGCGGGGCTACTTCGTCGAGATGCCTGAGCACCCTCAGACGATCGGCTACGCCCTGACGGATACCCCCGTCGGGCTGGCCGCTTGGATGCTCGACCACGATCCAGACAGTTACGAGAAGATCTCGCGCGCGTTCGTCGACGGCAATCCCGTGGGCGGGCTGACGCGCGACCGCATACTCGACAACATGACCCTCTACTGGCTGACGAATACCGCCACGTCCTCGGCCCGGCTCTACTGGGAGCAGTTCCGAGTCATCTTCGGGTCGATCACATCGGGTGAGAAGCCGCCGGAACTGTCGCTCCCCGTTGCCTTCACCGTCTTCCCGGGCGAGATCTTCCAGGCGCCCCGCAGCTGGGCGGAGGACGTCTACCCCAATCTCGTCTACTTCAACGAGGCCCCCAGGGGTGGCCATTTTGCCGCGTGGGAGGAGCCCGCAGTGTTCAGCGAGGAGATCCGCTCAGCATTCAAGTCACTCCGGTGAAGTCCGTCGTCGAGTTAGGGGTGCAATGACAATGTCATCACAGCAGTCCGGAACTGCAGTGGCCGAGGACGCCGCATGTCGTCCCTTCGACATCGAGTTCCCGCAGGAGGACCTAGACGACCTGCGTCGCCGGATCCGGGCGACGAGGTGGCCCGAGCGGGAGACGGTCAGCGACGACTCTCAGGGCGTTCCGCTGGCGATGATGCAGGATCTCCTGCGCTACTGGGGCACGGAGTACGACTGGAGCGCTTGCGAGGCGCGTCTGAATGCGCTGCCCAACTTCATCACCGAGATCGATGGACTGGACATCCACTTCCTCCACATCCGCTCCGAGCACCAGGACGCCCTGCCGCTGATCGTGACGCACGGATGGCCGGGCTCCATCATCGAGCAGCTGAAGATCATCGGGCCGCTGACGGATCCCACGGCACACGGTGCGAGCGCGTCGGATGCCTTCCACCTGGTGATTCCCTCTCTTCCCGGCCACGGATTCTCCGCCAAGCCGACGACCACGGGCTGGGATACGGTCCGCGTTGCCCGCGCCTGGGTGGTCCTGATGGAGCGGCTCGGATACACGCGGTTCGTGGCGCAGGGCGGCGACTGGGGCGCGGCCGTCGTGCAGGCGATGGGGACGCAGGCCGCTCCCGAGCTGCTCGGCATCCACTCGAACATGCCCGGGACGGCGCCGGCGGAGATCAACGCGGCGGTCATCCGTGGCGACGCACCGCCTGAGGGGCTGTCGGCGGACGAGCGAAGCGCATACGACCAGCTGAGCACGTTCTACGCAAAGCACGTGGCCTATGCTCAGATCATGGCGACGCGGCCGCAGACGCTGTACGGGTTCGCTGACTCGCCGGTGGATCTGGCGGCATTTGCGATCGACCACGGCGACGGCAGCGGCCAGCCGGGGATCGTTGGCCAGGTCATCAGCGGAGAGGTCCAGGGCGACCTGACCCGTGATGACATCCTCGACAACCTCACGCTCTACTGGCTCACGAACACGGGCGTCTCCGCGGCTCGCCTCTACTGGGAGACCAAGGGCAGCTTCTTCGACGCCAAGGACATCACCATCCCGTATGCCATCAGCGTGTTCCCCGACGAGCTCTACCAGGCACCACGAAGCTGGGCGGAGCGCGCGTATCCCGACAATCTCATCCACTACAACCGGCTCGACCGAGGCGGCCACTTCGCCGCGTGGGAGCAGCCGCAGCTGTTCGCAGAGGAGATGCGAACCGCGTTTCGCTCACTGCGCTGACACTCTGATGCGCCCAGCCGTCACGGCAAAGCGAAAGGATCAGACATGAACGACAGCGACTCACCGACTGTTGTCCTCGTCCACGGCGCGTTCGCGGACGGATCGAGCTGGAGCGGGGTGATCGAGCGGCTGAGCACGCGCGGTATCACCACCGTCGCCGTGGCGAACCCGCTGCGCGGCGTCTCGGCGGACTCCGCCTACCTGGCGTCGGTACTGGGTCAGACGCCGGGTCCGATCATCCTGGTCGGCCATTCGTACGGCGGCGCGCTGATCAGCAACGCCGCCACCGGCAACGAGAACGTCGTCGCGCTCGTGTTCGTCGCCGCCTTCGCCCCCGACGAGGGCGAGGTACTCGGCCAGATCGAGGCCGGGTCGAAGGACAGCGTGCTGAACAGCGCGCTGGTTCCCCGCCAGTACCCGACCACAGACGGCGGCTCCGCGACGGAGTTCCTGATCGACCCGGCGAAGGCCCGCGACGCATTCGCCGGGGATGTCTCCGACCAGCAGGCGACACTGATCTCCGCTGTCCAGCGGCCAGTCGCCGAGCTCGCCTTCGGTGAGCCGAGCGGCCCGCCTGCGTGGAAGGAGAAGCCATCCTGGGCTGTCGTCGCCACCGGCGACAAAGCTGCCGGAACCGACGTCGTCCGCTCGATGGCCGAACGCGCCGGCGCGAACATCACGGAGGTCGAGGGTTCCCATGTCATCATGATCTCCCGGCCCGATGTCGTCACCGACGTGATCATGGAAGCGGTATCCACCGCCCGGTCGCCGGTCGGCAGCATGGGGGCCTGACATGTCGGTCGATACGTCACGACCACCGGGCAGCGCCCAGGAAAGCGGACTCGGCCCCGTCAAGCAGATCGAGGCAGGTCAGCTCAGCATCGGCTATGCGGAGGCCGGGCCGTCCGACGGGCCGGCAGTGCTCCTGCTGCACGGCTGGCCATACGACATCCACAGCTTCGCGGAGGCATCGCGGCTGCTCGCCGCCCACGGCCATCGCGTGATCATGCCGTACCTGCGCGGGTACGGCACAACGCGGTTTCTCTCCGGGGCGACAGTGCGCAATGGCGAGCAAGCGGCTCTAGCCTTCGACGCTCTCGCACTGCTCGACGCACTTGACGTCGACCGCGCGGTCGTCGCCGGATTCGACTGGGGCGCACGCACAGCCGGCATCGTCGCCGCGCTTTGGCCGGAGCGGTGCACGGGACTCGTATCCGTCAGCGGTTACCTGATTGGGAACCAGGCGGCTGGCAAGCTGCCGCTGCCTCCCGAGGCAGAGTTGCAGTGGTGGTACCAGTACTACTTCGCAACCGATCGAGGACGGGCCGGCTACGAGAAGTATCGGCGAGAGTTCTCGCGTCTGATCTGGCGGACGGCATCACCGCAGTGGGCGTTCGACGATGCCACCTTCGACCGCACCGCCGCGTCGTTCGATAACCCGGATCACGTCGACGTCGTCGTGCACAACTATCGGTGGCGGCTGGGTCTCGCCGACGGCGAAGCGCACTACTGCGACGTCGAAAAGCGTCTCGCCGAGGCGCCGAACATCAGCGTGCCCACGATCACGCTGGAAGGCGACGCCAACGGGGCGCCTCACCCGGACCCGAGCGCGTACGCGGCGAAGTTCGACGGCTCATACACGCACCGGACACTCGAAGGCGGCATCGGACACAACCTGCCGCAGGAGGCCCCCGATGCATTCGCCGACGCGATCCTCGAGGTGAGCGCCCTGAAATGACCATGCCGACGCTGCCGGTGGAGCGCGGACTCCCGGGGTTTGAAGGTGCGGCGGGCTGGTTCAACTCCGACCCGCTGTTCGCGGCCGCCCTCCACGGCAGCGTCGTATTGGTCGACTTCTGGACCTACACCTGCATCAACTGGCTGCGGACGCTCAGCTACGTGCGGGCCTGGGCCGAGAAGTACGGCAGCGCGGGCCTCGTGGTCATCGGCGTGCACACGCCAGAGTTCCCGTTCGAGCGTGACCCCGACAATGTCCGACGCGCAGTTGCAGCCATGCGGGTCAGGTATCCTGTCGCGCTCGATCCCGACTACGCCATATGGCGCGCCTTCGACAACCACTACTGGCCGGCCATCTACCTCGCCGACCAGCAGGGGAACATCCGATACCACCACTTCGGTGAAGGCGCATACGAGGAGACCGAACGCGCCATCCAGCAACTTCTTCACGCATCCGGCGCCGAATTCGTCGAAGACCTCGTATCCGTCATCCCAGAGGGACTCGAGGTGCAGGCCGACTGGGCCAACCTGGAGAGTCCGGAGACCTATCTCGGCTACGAGCAGGGACGAAACTTCGCCATTCCGGGCGACGTGAAGCTGAATGTTCCGTCCGCCTACTCCACCCCAGACGCGTTGCCGCTGAACCGATGGGCGTTGTCGGGCGAATGGACGATCGAAGCGCGCGCAAGCGTCGTGAATGACCGGGGCGGCGGGATCCTCTATCGGTTTCACGCACGCGATGTGAACTTGGTCATGCGATCTCGGGAGCACGCGCCCGTCCCATTCAGCATCCTGGTCGACGGTGCCGCGCCCGGCGCCGCGCACGGGCTCGATGTCGAGATCGATGGCAGCGGAATACTGAATGAACCACGGCTCTACCAGCTGGTACGGACGCCCGGCCCGATCGACGACCACACCATCGAGATCCGCTTCGCAGCGGCCGGGGCAGAGGCATACGTGTTCACGTTCGGCTGAAGGTCGTCGGAGCGCGCGGCCTGGAGCCGTGCTGCCACTGGGTGCGATGTGACCAGTGGAGTCCACGGGCGCGATCCCCGGGCCGGCAGGAGACAGTTTCGGCGGAAAGCTGACCCGAAGGAAGGACGTCGAATGCTGCGGTCGATCAGCGCCAAGTATGTGATTGTCCTCGCCATCTGCTGCGCGACTGCTACCGCGTTGGTAATAGCGGCGACCGCAGCAGCTGGCAACGCCTCCGCTCTTCGTCACTCGAACGCCACCCCGGTTGTGACGATTGAGGGAGGCGCAGTGCGAGGGTCGCCTGTGGTGGGTGGGTACGCCTTTCGCGGGCTGCCCTATGCGGGAGCGCCCACGGGACACTGGCGATGGCGACCCCCGCGGCCTCCCGTGGCCTGGCGTGGCGTCCGCGACGCTACCCACTTCGGGCCGAGCTGCCCCCAACAGCCGAATCTCTTCGTGCCACCCGGGACACAATCAGAGAACTGCCTGTTCCTGAATGTCACAACGCCGACGCTTCGCCGGAGCGCTGCTAGTCCGGTGCTGGTGTGGATCCACGGCGGCGGCTTCACCCAGGACGGCGCACGCAACTACGACGGCACCAAGCTGGCGAGGCACGGCGTTGTGGTGGTCACCATCAACTATCGGCTCGGCGCCTTGGGCTTCCTCGCGCACCCGGCACTGGCTGGCCCCGGCGGTTCATCAGGCAACTACGGGCTGATGGATCAGCAGGCCGCACTCCGGTGGGTCCAGCGAAACATCCGCAGCTTCGGCGGGAACCCGCACAACGTGACCATCGCAGGGCAGTCGGCCGGCGGCGTGTCCGTGCTCGCCCATCTCGTCTCCCGCTCATCACGGGGCCTCTTCCAGCGCGCCATCGTTCAAAGCGGCGCGTTCGCCCTGCACCAGGTACCCCTCCCGGCCGCCGAGGCGTTCGGAAAATCGTTCGCCTCCTCTGTTGGGTGTCCCGGACAGCGGGCGAGGTGTCTACGCCACGTGCCGGTACAGACGCTCGTCAACAACTTCCCCGGCGCAGCGATCCCAGGCGTCGTGGATGGAAAGGTCCTGACCCAGTCGATCGGTGACGCGCTCGCTCACGGCGACTTCGCGCGGGTGCCACTCCTCAACGGCATCACCCACGACGAGGAGCTGATCTTCATCGCCGGCCTTCACCTCGCCGTGAGCGGTGGCACGTTCGTCCCAGCGCCCGAACCGACGCCCGCCAACTACACCAGTGTCATCGCATCGGTGCTCGGCGTGTCGTCACAGCGAGCGTCCGCTATCGCGGCGAGATATCCACTCTCGGCCTACCCGGCACCGGTGATCGCACTCAGCACCTTGGTATCTGACGCGAACTTTGCCTGCACGGCGCTCCAGGTGGACCGCTGGACGAGCCGTCGCGTGCGGACGTTCGGTTACCAGTTCAACGACGACACAGCGCCGCCGCTGTTCGCAGGGCCGGGATTCCCACCGATTGCGACACACTCATCGGAGATCCAATACCTGTTCGATCAGCCGAACGCCCCGTTCGCCGAGGCACTGAACCCGACGCAGGCGAAGCTGGCGGACAGCATGCGAGCCGCATGGGCGGCGTTTGCCGCACGCGGCAACCCCTCGACGAACCTCCTGCCCTGGCCATCGGTGCGACAGCACGGACACACGATCTCGCTCATCGCACCACGCCCGCATATCGAACCCGACTACACCGCCGACCATCACTGTGCCTTCTGGGCGGCGGGCTGACCGTCTCAGTCGGTCACCGCACAACCCGCAGAAGGATCAAAGGAGCCTCAAGTGAGCAGCACACTTCAAACCTCCATCAAGCCGCAGTTCCGGACGATCGACGGCCTCTCCATCCGCTACGCGGAAAGCGAAGCAGGCGCGCCGCATTCCGCACTCTTGCTGAGCCCCTGGCCGGAAAGCCTGTACGCCTTCGACCAGATGTGGGATCACTTGACCGAGCACGCGCACCTCATCGCAGTCGACCTGCCAGGGTTCGGGCACTCACAGCGCCGCGACACGCTCCTGGCACCACGTGCCATGGGGCAGTTCGTCATCCGCTTGGCCGACGAGTTCGGGCTGGACAATCCGCACGCTGTCGGGCCAGACATCGGCACCGGAGCCTTGCTGTTCGCAGCCGCCGACAACCCAGGCCGGCTACGCAGCCTCGTCGTGGGGAGCGGGGGCGCCTCATTCCCCCTTGAACTGGGCGGCATCCTCAACGACTGGGTCGTGGCACAGGACGTCGAGGGATACCGCGCAGTCGATCCGCGCCAGATCGTCTCCGGTGCGCTGAGCGGGATTGAGCGGTACCAGCTTCCCCCATCGGTAAGGGACGACTACCTCTCCGGATATGACGGGGACCGCTTCGTGGAATCGATGCGCTACGTGCGTGCCTACCCGGCCGAGCTACCGATTCTCGCCGAGCTGATGCCACAGATCACCACACCGGTCGAGATCATCGGCGGCCTCTGGGACTGGGCGGTACCTCCAAGCAACCACCGCTACCTCGATCAGCGGCTCCCGAACAGCCACATGGACATGATCGACGCCGGCCACTTCACCTGGGAGGACGCTGCGAGCCAGTACGCCCAGATCGTCGCTGACTGGTGGACAGCGCACTAGCGCCGTGAGGGGGGTTGTTTACTCGCGCGGCGGTGACCCGTCCGTGCTCGAAATCGTGGAAAGACCGGTCGTCGACCCTGGACCCGGCGAGGTACGTATTCGAATAGTGGTATCCGGCGTCAACCCGACGGACTGGAAATCGCGCAGCGCGTCGGGTCACAACCTTACCGAACCGACCGTTCCAAACCACGACGGTGCCGGCGTCGTGGATGACGTCGGCCCCGGCGTCACCGGTTTCGACGTCGGCGACCGGGTCTGGGTCACCCTCGCGGGAGACGGCCGCCCGGCCGGCGGAACCGCGCAGGAGTTCACCGTGGTACCTGCCGAGCGGGTGTTTCCGCTCCCGGAATCCGCTAGCTATGAAGTCGGCGCCAGCGTCGGCATCCCGGCGGCCACGGCGCACCGAGCGCTCACCGTCGCAGAGGACGGACCATCGCAGCTCGGCCCGAGCGCGCTCGTCGGCAAGACTGTCCTCGTCGCGGGTGGCGCGGGCGCCGTTGGAAACGCCGCCATTCAACTGGCGCGATGGGCCGGCGCAACGGTGACCGCCACCGTAAGCGGGGATGGCAAAGCGGCGCTTGCGACGGCAGCAGGGGCGCACCACGTGGTGAATTACCGCGAGCCAAGCGCTGCTGAGGTGATCCGCCGACTCGCCCCGGAAGGCGTCGACATAGTCGTGGAAGTGGCAGCAGGCGTGAACGCTGAGCTCGACCTCGCTGTGTTGCGGCCGCGAGGAACCATCTCCATCTATGCGGCAGAGGGCGACACCCCGTTCGCGCCGGACATCTGGGGCGCCATGCGAGGGAACGCCCGCTACCAGTTCGTCCTGCTCTACACGGTCGGATGGGATCGCATTGCGATCGCTGCTTCCGCCATCAACCACGCTATCCGGGACGGCGCGCTCAGCGTCGGTGAACAGGCCGGCCTGCCGATCCACCGCTTCACCCTCGAAGAGACAGCAGCCGCACACGCAGCCGTGGAGAAAAGGACAGTCGGGAAGGTGCTGATCACCCCATCACCTAGAAACTAAGGTTCTGTTCAAGTTTGGGATGCCCGAACCGAACCGCTGTCTTGCTGGTAGCCCGGCCCCATGTAGGATCGCCCGGGATGGATTGTGGCAACCCGCTCAATATCGAGCCTGGGTTACTGGGACGCGGGGATGAGTGTGCCGTCCTGGACGAGATGCTTTCGAGCGTCCGGGGCGGCCAGAGTCGGACGCTCGTCCTCAGGGGCGAGCCGGGAATCGGCAAGACCGCCCTCCTCGACTACGTCGCGAACTCCGCACAGGGCATGCGACTGCTACGCGCAACAGGCGTCGAGTCTGACATGGAGCTTGCGTTCGCGTTCCTGCACCAGCTGTGCGCTCCGCTGCTCGACGGTCCGAACCGACTTCCGCCGCCCCAGCGAGACGCGCTTGCCGTAGCGTTCGGCGAGACGGAGGGACCACCACCGGATCGATTCATGGTCGGGTTGGCGCTCCTGGGCCTGCTCACTGAGGCGACCGAACACCGTCCGGTGCTCTGCTTGGTTGACGACGCACAGTGGCTCGATGAGGTCTCCGCAAAGACACTCGGGTTCGTCGCGCGACGACTGTTGGCCGAACCGATCGGATTTCTCTTCGCCACACGGGAGCCGTCGTCGGAGTTGGATGGCCTCCCGGGTCTCCGGGTCTCCGGCCTTGCTGAGAGGCACGCGCGCGCGCTGCTGCACTCCGCCGTCACCTTCGGCATCGACGACCGGGTACGCGACCGGATCGTTGCGGAGACACGAGGGAACCCACTGGCCCTGCTGGAGCTGCCACGCGGGTTGACGATCACCCAGCTCGCCGGTGGGTTCGGCCTCGTTGACGAAGAGTCCTTGCCCGCCCGGCTACGGGAAAGCTTCCAGCGGCGGATTGTCGCACTCCCCGAACATGCACGACTGTTCCTCCTGATCGCCGCCGCCGAACCAGTCGGCGACCCGCTCGTGATCTGGCGGGCTGCCGACGCACTCGACGTGGATGCAGGCGAGGTGGACGCGAGAACGGACGGGCTGCTGACGATCGATGGATCAGCGCGATTCCGCCATCCACTCGTCCGTTCGGCCGTGTATCGATCTGCGCCACCGGACCTGCGCAGACGGGTACACCTGGCGTTGGCCGAGGCGACGGATCATCATGCCGACCCCGACCGCCGAGCGTGGCACCTCGCCGCGGCAGCAGCAAAGCCCGACGAGGACGTGGCGGCCGAGCTGGAGCGTTCGGCCGGTCGCGCCCAAGCCCGCGGTGGCTTCGCTGCCTCGGCGGCGTTTCTTGGCCGGGCTGTTGCGTTGACGCAGGATCCGGAGCGACGGGCGGAGCGAGCGCTACGCGCCGCAGAGGCGAATCTTCACGCCGGCGCATTCGATACCGCGCTCGGGCTGTTGGCTACGGTCGACCGTGCGCCGCTCGTCGAATCGCAGCGCGGCCGCGCCGACATGCTCCGCGGCCATATCGGCTGGGCCTCGGGGCTTGGGAGCCAGGCGCCGCCAATGCTGCTGACTGCGGGCCGCCGGCTCGAGCCCTTCGACGCCGAACTCGCACGCCAGACCTACATGACAGCGTGGTTCGCGGCCGGGCAGGCAGGACGGCCCGCGGAGAACGTGATGCGCGACATTTGTGAGGCAATCCGGGCCCTGCCCCACGATGACCCCCCGCAACCCCACCACCAGCTGCTCGAGGGTCTCGCTCTGCTCATACTGGAAGGGTTCGACGCAGCGACTCCAATCCTCCAGCGGGCAACAGAGGCGATACCGAGTGTTCGGGACGAAGACCTTCTCCGCTGGGGCATGGCAGCCACCATGGGGAGCGCCATCGTCTGGGACATCGAGGGGCTGATGACCACGACCTCAAGGCTCGTCAGACTCGTCCGCGAGACGGGGGCACTCGCAGAGTTACCGCTCAACCTTTATTCACTTGGGGTGGCGACAACGTGGATGGGAGACCTGCGAGCCGCTGCCGCGCTCGCCGTGGAGTCCGCGAGCGTGTCCGCCGCCACTGCTAGCCAGTTTCCACCTTTCCTACAAATGAGGCTGCTGTCCTTGCAGGGTGCCGAGCAAGAATGTGCGAACCTCATCGCTCAAGCGATCCGCCAGGCGCAAGGAGGCGCACAAGGTGACATCACCACGCCTGCTCACTGGGCAGGCGCGGTTCTGTACAACGGGCTCGCCCGGTACGAGGAGGCCCTCTCCGCGGCCCGCAACGCTACGTCGAATCCCCTGAACCCAACATTGCCGACATGGACCCTGCCAGAAGTCATCGAGGCTGCAGTTCGATGCGGGGAGCAGGCTGAGGCTCACGAGGCACTGGGACGGCTTGTTGAAACGACACAGCCCTGTGGTTCGGATTCCGCCCTCGGAATCGAGGCTCGATCGCGAGCGATGCTGTCCGATGAGGCGGAGGCAGAAGGTGCTCATCGCGAAGCGATCGAACGGCTGGGCCGGACACGTCTTAGACCCGAAGCGGGCCGGGCTCATCTCCTCTACGGTGAGTGGCTGCGAAGACAAGGTCGGCGGCTCGAAGCCCGCGCCGAACT